>Ga0302122_10000636_pt1 | contig 21963 bp, 13 predicted proteins | sample CB21_SCM_MG_FD_203115 | JGI IMG/M metagenome (GOLD analysis project Ga0302122, IMG submission 203115) | Marine microbial communities from Western Arctic Ocean, Canada - CB21_SCM | ecosystem: Environmental > Aquatic > Marine > Oceanic | place: Canada: Western Arctic Ocean | collected 2017-09-28
TACGCACAATTCGCGCTGGCTGTTAAACTCTCGAAAACGGGTTTCTCCAGCATTAACCGGTCGTGGCCCGGCGGCTTAAATCCGTGCTGGCGCTAGGGAGCGTAAGCACACGTGTGCTTAGGTGAGTGGCGGCGCGCTCAACAGCCCGCCGAGCAGCTTCGTAGCGGAATTAGCCAAGGCAGGCTCGAATTCGGCACAGCCAAACCGCGCACAGATTATGGCCGCTTACTCGACCCGCGAAAGCGGCTTCGACGGCTACGCCGCGCGCTCGTCGCGCGGCTACTCGGGCCGCGAGGGCCTCTACAGCGCCAAGGGCTACCGCGACGAGCGGCCGTCGCCCGGCCGCCGCGACGTCAGTCTGAGCGACCGGCTCTACGAGCTGAGCGTGGAGGCCGAGGCGCGCGAGGCGCGCCAGCAGGGCGCCGAGGACGAGCTGCGCGGCAAGCTGGGCGACCAGGGTCGGGAGATCGCGCGGCTCCAGGCGGCGTTGGAGACGGAGCAAAGGAGGACGAGAGAGGCGCAGGACGAAGCGCGAAATCTGAAGGAGAAGACGCGGGACGTCCGGGACGACTTCGTCAAGGAGCTCGTGGCATTGAGGCACGAGGTGGCCCAGCGCAAGTCCACCGGGGAAGTCCTTCTGAAGGGAAGGGGCGACGACGTCGTGGCAACCGCCACCAAAGGCGACGTCGCGGCGCTGCGGAACGCATTACAGCCGGAGCCGCGCACGGAGAAGTACGGGCCACTTCTATTGCAGGCGCTACGAGGAGCGTGTGGTCAGGGCAACGACGACGCGACCGGTCTGCTCGTGCGACGCGGGGCCCTGGCCGGGGTCTTGCAGAGCCGCGCGGGGACGCCCTTGCACGACGCCGCGCGGGGCGGCTCGGCGGCGTGTTTGGAGTTGTTATTAGAGAGCGACGTGCTGGCGCCGATTGCGAACCAAGTGGATGTGCTCGACGCCGCCGACGCGTCTGGAAGAACGGCCCTCATGGTCGCCGCGGCGGCCGGCCGGGCGGACGCCGCCACGTCCCTCTTACGGGCCGGCGCCGACGCCGGATTATATAATAACGACGACACCGCGGCGACGCTCGCCCAGGACCCGGCGACGCGGCGCGCCTTCGCGTCGCCCGCGGAGCGCTTCTGGAACGCGTCGGCCGCGGGCAACCGCGCCTGGCGGCGGCGGGACTTTGGCGCGGCACGGCGGCACTTCGCCCTGGCCTTGCAGGGCGCGGCCCTGGTCGACAGCGACGAGGCTGCGCCCTCGCAGATCGACCTGGCGCGCCTCGAGCTCAACTGCGCCAAGGCCTCTTTACGATTGAAGGACGCCGCGACGGCGTCGGACCACGCCCAAAGAGCGCTGACAAGGCACGCCGCCGCGACGCAGAACCAGGTGTATGCGAACGCCGCCGCCGTTCTAGGCGAATGTCTAGAAGCCCTCTACGACTTCGAGGGCGCTTCAAAAGCGTTCGACGACGCCGCCCGCGACGCCCGGGACGAGCGCGGCGCGCAGTGGCGCGCGCGAAGCCAGTTTGCGAGAGATTGCCGCGACGCGACGCACTACGCGGTGCTCAATATTCACGTGGCCGCGGACGACGAGGCCATCCGGAAAGCCTACCGGACGGCGTCCCTGAAGTGGCACCCGGACCGGACCAAGGGCAACGACCCCGACGCGGCCAAGCGCTCGGAACGGCATTTTAGGCGCGTCAACGAGGCGAAGGAGGTGCTGCTGGACGGGTATAAGAGAGCGATGTACGACGTCGAGTGTCGGCGGCGCGTGGCCGACGAGCGGGGGAAGGCCTGGCCCTGGTTGACGCCGCCGCCTCCAAAGAAGGGTGGTATGGAGCCGGAGAGGCGGCACACGGTCGCGTTCGCCGACGGCGAGAATGCGCCGCCCGCGTCGCCCACGTCCCCGCGGAAGGCGCCGGCCCCGTCGCCGATCAAGGACCCGCCGGCCGCCCCGACCGCGCGGCCGCCAAGCGGGCCGCCACCGGCGTCACCCAGCTTTTTACAGCGCCGCACGCCGCGCTCGGCGTCGCCCCAGCGGCCGGCGCCGCGCGCCGCGCCGCCGGCACCCGCCGCGCCGCCGACGCCGCGCCCGACCGCCGCGCCGCCGTCAAACGACGCGAACGACGCCTGGCCGCCGCCGCCGTCGCGCGCCTCGGCGGACGAGGGCTGGACGCCGCCGGCGAGCCGCGACGACGACGGCGCAGAGCCCTGGAGCCCGCGGTCCGAGGACGACGGCTGGACCGTCGAGGAAGAAACGGCCGTCGTCGACGGCCAGCTGAAGCACAGCGACGCCTGGACTGCGATCCAGGAGGCGTTCCCCGCGCTGTCCGGACGGACGGCCGACGCCGTCCGGGACAAGTACGCCGAACTTCGGAAGCGGGCCGAGGGCGATGACGAGGAGGACGACGACGAGGAAGAAGGCTTCGTGCGCGTGGACAACGACGAAGATGCTGTCGCGGACCTCGACGCGCACACGTTCTTCGCCCCTCGCGACATGGAGGAGGACGACGACGTCATGGACGACGTCGAGGACGACGTCGAATCGGAGGACGGCTCCGAGGGCGAGGACATGAATTTTTTCGCGCCGCGCGACGACGGTGACGAACCGCCGCCGAGCGCGGCCGACGATTTAGTGGCGCAGCTGCGGGACGCAGCGGATTGGTTTGACCGCTTGGACGAGGCGGGCGAGGGCGAGCTCTCCATGAAGCACTTCGACGAGCTCTGCGATAAGCTCGGCCTTCTCACCGTGCTCGGCCAAGCCGAAATGGACCGCCAGCGCTTCTTCGCGGACCCGGGGAGCATCGGCGTGCTGCGCCGGGGCACGTTCCTCGGGTGGTTCGCCGCGCTGTTGGAGGGGGACGGCGAGCCGCTCCAGGAAAAGGCATAACTACAACTTTGTTAATCCGAGTCACCACGCGAAATTCCACGCGAGCCGCTCCGGCGGCGGGAGAAAGCATAACTACAACTTGTTTTTTACCACGCCTCGGCGTCGTCGTCGCGCAGGGACGTGGAGAGGCTCATGGGCGCGAGGGACGCGGATGACGAGCCCGACGACGACTCGCCCGACGAGGACTCCTCGTCGTCGTCGCTCTCTTCAGTATGGGTCCATTCGCGGTACAGGGTCTGGACGGCGGCATTTGTTTTTGGCAGGCGGCAGGGGTCGAACGGGAAGAAGAGCCCGTCGTCGTCGTCCCCGCCGCCGTCCCGCACGGCCTCGCGCACGCGCATAGAAGCCGCGCGCGAGAGGAAGGGCGGTTCGACAGAAGAAACGCGCGCGAACTCGCCCAGGAGCCGCGCGCGGCACCCCCGGAGCGCGTCGAGCGCCGCCGGCGCGCGCACGCCCAGCGCCGCGTCCCAGGCCTTCGGGGTGCAGACCGCGTCGCACCGCGCGTCCCAGTCCCGCCGTGACACTATTTCGGCTCCCCGGAACGCGAAGACGTACAACAACCCGCGCGCGGCGTCGACGTGCCGCCGCGCCGCGAGATGCTTGTCGCCCTGATCAAAGAGCTCGCGGCACCGCCGACACCGCTCCAGCAGCGTCTCGCAAGCCAATGCGACCAAGACCGGGTCCACGACGGCCGCGCGACACACGAACGACGCAAGGTAGGCGATCGACGCCTTGCGCACCGCGTCGGACGTGCTCTCGTCGCTCACGAGACTTGAAAGCGTCCGGCATAAGGCCGCCGCCCGCGTCGGCTTCGCGGCCGCCGCCGCGAAGACCACGAACGGCGTCGTCTGCGCCCGCGGCGTCGCGAGGCACGGCCCGAGCGTCGCGCTTATCACAAACGCCGCGTCGGCGTCGCTCAGCACGTGCTTCGCGACGTAGGCGACCATGCGGGCCACTACACAATCCGCCGCCGCGTCCTTGGCCGCGTCCTCCTCCAGCGCAAACACGTGCTGGGCCGCCGCGCAGTCCAAGGCTAGGGCCTGTTCTGTTAAAGTCGCCAGGAGCGGCCCCGTGTCGTCGCAGCACCGCAGCGCGTATTCTATGATAAATTTCGCGTAGCCGTCGTGCGTCTCCGGCTTTGCGAGGACGTAGGGCCAGCTCTTTTGGGCCGAGGGCGTGATTTTGGCGCGGCCCTGGGGACACCGTTCCACGATCTCCTTCAGGCACAAACCAAGCCCCGTCCGCAACGCCTCGTCGGCGTCGTCGTGGGCCGCCGCTTGACATATACCGTCGAGCGCCGCGCGCACGCGGCACGCGTTCGCGCTCACAACCTCCCGGAGGCACGCCGCGCGCGCGGCGAGCGCGCCGTCGTTCTGGGCGAGCGACGCGCAGAGCGCCGCCCACAATCGCGAGTGCCTATCCTCGGCGAGCGCGGGCGCACGCGTCGCGAGCGCTGTCAATATTTTGCGCGCGGCGGCGAGGCCCTCGCTCGTCGGCGCGCCATCCTTCAATGCGCCGATGAGACCGCGGTAGAGGCGGCCCGTGGGCTGCTCCGCGGCGAGGACCTTGTCGACCAGCGCCTCCTCCGGTGACGAGGAGGAGGCCTGCAGGGCGGCCATCGCAGCGATGCTGACCAGGCCTTTTGCCCGTGCTACCAGCAAGAGAACTGGTCCTGCACAGCGTAGCCTAAAAGCTCACTAAAACCAGCATGAAAAAACCCGTTTTTACATATCAGCACTCTATATCAGCAGTGTCTCTCTCAGTACCGCATGTATATGTAACCTCGCCCGTTTTGGCCCTCTAAGAATGCTGGTGGGGTCCGGTCCTCCTAGACTCTGATCCGAATCATCTCACAACATCCGCGAAGTCGTTCGGTGCCTCTCGCAGGCCGTGCGTGCGCTAGTAAGCGTATTCACGCACCGCAGCAGTCTCTCGTTGCTCTCGAGGCACCGCTGAGGCTGCCACGGCAGCTCTTCGGCCTCGGGGCTGCCCCCAAGCGCTCGTGGTTTGCACTCATGGAGGACATCTCCAGCCTCGCTGCAGCGCTACGAAGCGCATCGGCGCGCTGCTCCGCCTCGCCGAGCAAGCAGCACCGTCTCGTCAGTGGTCGAACAACGTTGTCATGCATTGCGTTGGCACGCGCCGCCAGTCACTCGGCGAGAGTCTACGGTAAACGCGCTTTGACGCTCATTGCGGAGATGCTGCCAGCCAAGGAAGTGAGTACGGATAATAAGGACTTCTCTTCGTGGACATCGTCACTTAGACGATTTCGTCTCGTCAGTCGCGCATTTCGCCGCGTCGCGGAGGATGTCCTCAAGCGGCGCGTCCGTGCGAAGTATCCGCGACTCGGGATTGAAAAGCACAGCCCGGCAGAAGTATTGCGTTTCGTGTACCATATCGGATATAATAAATTTCTAGCCAGCACATGCCCCTGGTCGATAGTGCTCAACGACAACAACTGGCACAATTCCAAGATTCTGAACCTCTACGACGGGCGTTGGAGAGACCAGCAAATGCCTGAACCTGACTTATATAGAATGGCACCAGGCGAACAGATTATTCGCCACTGCAGGAGAGATTGCATAAGACGCGAAACTGATACTGACGTTCGACGCGGTCGCTCCTGTCGCGGCAGACATTTTGAAGCTATTCGCCACACAGCTGCCACCCTTGAAACCTGACGATGAAGACTACGTGATATCTCAATATTGCATGGTCTACCACATATTTGGCGTGAATTTAAAGCTGGGTCGTGCTAGAGTCCTCGCTGTGGGTCCCGCGACGATTGAAGGAACATATCCCGTCGACGGGACGATGTCCCGGACATGCCACTTGCTTGCATTTGCCGCGGGACTTACACAGGCGCCCCTGATCATAAAAGCCGGGGAGCCAGCTGACCCGTATTGAATTGTAGACTCGGGGGCGCGTATACTATTTTTGTGTAAGCCATGCTACTTACTACCCGCCGCCGCCGCCGACGCGCCGCGCTCGTCGGCGTTGAAGATGAGCACCGCCCTTCTCAAGGCCGCGCGCCGCTTCCGCTCCAGCAACACCAGCGCGGCGTTCACGTCGACCCAGGACGCGTCCGCGATGTCGCCGTCCACGTCGTGGCGCACCGTCAGCTCGACGGGGCGCGGCGGGTCCGCGCGCAGGCCGCACACGAAGTAGCGCGCGCGCTTCCCACTTCTCCCGGTAACTTCACGGACATCCACGGACGCGAAGCGCAGGTCGTCCTCGTCCACGGCCTCGGCCTCCTCCTCCTCGTCCACCGCGTCGAAGGACTCCATGAGCGTCACCTCGTCCTCGGAAAACAGGCGCCGCGCGGACTCGTCCAGGCGCGCCGACGCGTTCGCGGCCGCCTCGGCCGCGTGCGGCAGGGCCCGCAATTGATTCGCGGAGAGCCCCGCCTCCTCCCACGTCTCCCGCAGCGCCGCGGCCAGGATAGTCCGGTCCACGGGCTCGATCTTGCCCTTGGGAAAGCCGGGCTTCTGCTTCCCTTCGTTGCCCCGCACCACGACGACGTCGTACGGCGCCTCCCGCAATTCGTCGTCCGTGTCGCCCCGCAACAGCAGGCCGCGCGGCGACTTGTAGAAGGAGGCTTTTCGGGAGGGATCGTGCGCGTAACCCGGTTTCACCCTCAGCACGATGCAGCCCGCCAGCAATAAGTCGCCGTAGCGCCGCCGCAGGCGCCGCTCCACGGCCTTGATCGGGTTCTCGAGGGGCATGCCGTGGGACAGCGCGATCGTGCGACACGAGTTCGCCTCGCGCAGATGTCGGAAGAGCTTGGACCGGCTCGCGAAGACCTCGCCGCAGTAGCCGCAGACGCACCGCTTCTGGGAGTCCGGCGGCTCCACAATCTCGACCCGCTCGACCTTGGTCCGGTTGGCCGCCGCCGCGCGCCGCCGCCGCCTTCTTCGCCGCTGCGCGGCCTCGCGGTTCGCCACCTGCTTGGCGCTGCGCTTGACCTCCTTCTCCGGCGTGAGCGCCGGCGCCGCGGGCGCCTCCGCCCGCTTGGCCTTGACGTCGTCGCGCCGCCGCCCGCGCGCCCACGCGGCCGCGGCGCCGGCCGCCGCGGGCCCGCCAATCACGACGTCCGGCTTCGCGGCGGTCGGCGCCGCGCTCGCGCTCGTCTCCGTGTTACTCCGCTTCCGCCGCCGGCCGCGGCGCCGGCGGCCGGGCTTGCCGGCCTCGCCCTTGGCGGCGGCGCAGAGCTCAGGCATACGCCAGGGTTTTTTGGGGACCGGCGCGCGCGGCGCGTGCGCGCGCGGCGCGTAGCCGGCGCCCGGGATAGTGAGGTAGAGCAGGCCCGCGTGCGGCGCGCGCGGCGCCGCGAGGAGTGCAGCGAGCCAGGTTGCCATGGCGAGGCGCAGCATCGCCGGCGGCGGGTGCTGCTTGCGGTCTAGTCTGGTGTAGATGCGCAGCTATCTCCGCACGGCTAGTGGTCGGTGCATTGCTGCTATGGCCAGTTGCCGTGCGTGCGTGCGTGCAAGCCGTGTTTTTGCGCGGGTTTTTGAGTCTGGGTGCGGGTTTTCTAGGACGAGAGATCGAGACGCGCTCTCCCCCCCGGGCCCCGCCCACTAGTCCTAGTACCGTAACAAAAACACTAGGCCACACACGCGAGTCCAAGAGTAATGCCCCACAATTTTTACTACAGTGACATATCTTCTAGACATACCTCCAGGCGGAGTTGGAGCGCTGCTCGCGACTCTCGCAGGGAGTTCTCGATTTCGGCCGTGTCCGGGTGCGCGCGTCCGAGAACGCGCTGCGCGATCCGTTCCGCGTCCTCGAGCCTTGTCACGGCCTCGCGGAGATCGTCGAGTGTCGCGCTGGTGTCATTGTAAAGCATCTGCGCGTAAACCTTCTTCATAGAGAGCGTGAGTTCATGCGGCTCCCCGAGAACACGTCGCGCCACCGGCACCATCTTGCGCAGCACCGACTTGGTTTCCTCGAAGCGCTTTGCTTTATTAAGATAAATCGCGTAGTTGTTGGCTGATATGAGGGTGTTCTCATATTCTTCGCCAAAGAGCTTCAAACGTCCAGTGTATACGTCTCGTTCGACCTCTAGGGCCTGTTCAAGCCGCCCAAGACTGTGATACGTGTTCGCAAGATTGCTCTGCGTGGCGAGTATATTGCCTTCTGAATCGCCAAGGCGCCATAGCATAGAAAGCTCAGCCTCGTACACGGACAACGCGTCCGCGCTGCGTTTCGCTTCCCATAAACCGTTCCCCAGCTGCGTCATCGCCAAGCGCCGAGTCCAATCCCTCTCCGGCCGCCCCACGTACGTCGACCAGCACGCCCACCCGAGCGCACACGCCACGATGCCGTGGTGCTGTTGCTTGCATATACCGCACGAGTCCCACCGCGCCCACCTCTCATTAAGCACCTTGTCACCCAAATTGTTCTCCTCCGCCTCCGCGACCAAAATCTTCGCCTGCTCCGCCAAGCACGATACATGCGCAAAACCTGACGTCCCGCGGCACGCGCACCTGCGCACGAGGCCCTCCTTCGTTTTCCAGTGGAGGGCCTGCGTGCAGATGTAACACGTCTGCCCCTTAGTGTCCTCGGTGCACGCCTCCGCCGCAACCGCTACGGCCTCCGTGTACTTCTCATTGGCATAATGCTGCTCGGCGCCACCGCATTTCTTAATCTTCTTGCAGAGCACGTCATGGCCGCCTTCGTTCCAGTGCTGCGCCTGGCAGGCCGACCCGCAGTAGCGCGTTTTGCAGCGGCTGCATTGCTTAGCCAGGCGTGGCAGCGGGGCAGCACAGGCGGCGCATGTCGTGATGATCATCGTGAACTTTCTTTAGGCAGCTCCAACAGCTTTTGCTCACAGGTGCGCTCGGTGCCGAGCAGGTGCGCTTGGAAGTAAAGTCTTGGTTTCGGGCTTGCGTGCGGGTATTTGGAGCCCGCGGTGCCGTAAGCTCGCTAGAAGCAGTTCAGGCTGCCCAGACAGCGAACGGGCCGAGGCATTTGCTTCGCGGGAGCAACGATTGTCCACCGCTGCCAATAGCCGGCGCGCGAAGCTGCCCAGGCGAACGCTGACCGACGCCATCGCAGCGCCAGGCACGCGGCATGCCGCCCCTCGCGCACGTCGCGCCCGCCGCCGCGCGCTACGCGAGCTACGAGCGCAACGTCGTCACGTGGATGGACCTCTTCCTGACGAGCGAGGGCCTCCGGCGGTGCACGCTCTACGTCTTTATCGCCTACCTGTCGTTCCGGGTGGTCGTGCCCCTCTTCGACGAGCGCAAGGTCGAGCGGGACCGCATGTGGCGGAACCACGCGACGCGCGGCGCGGCCATGGCGCCGCAACCGACCGACGCGCCGCCGGACGCGCCGCAGCCGCGGTGGCCCTGGTAGGCGGCAGCCCTGTGATTAAGTACTTACAACTAGTTTACATATCACCGCGCCGCCCCCCGCCCGTCGCCGCCGGCGCACTTCGGCGAGGCCGCGACGGCCGACGAGGAGCCCCACTCGGCCGGCGTCTTTGCCACCGCCACCGAGAGCGAGTGGAAGTCCAGGGCCCCGCCCGTGTCCGCCGTGATGGCGGCCGTGACCAGGCGGTGGCGCTTGATCAGGGGCTTCACGCCGTCGAACCTGTCGCTCACGACGACGACCTTGAAGTGCGACTCGTCCTCGCGCCGGCCGTGGCTCTCGTTCAGGACCTCGAGGTGCTGCGGCGCGAAGGCCGAGGTGAGCGCCTGGGTGATGCGCAGCTCTCTGGGACCCGCGGTAGCACTCATGGCCAGACCCCGGCGCAGCGCCAGCATCGATGTCAGCAGCTGGAGCAGGCGCATGCGCTCGACGAGCTATGGCGAGCTCGACGGTTTGTAGGACGTCGTGTAGCTTGAGGCGACTGTCGAGAGATTCCGCAGTGATCGTCTTGACGCCAGAAGCGAATCACGGCAGTGGATGCGAATGCTAGCCTCCTGAGTCGATTGAGCAGTTTAACTTGCGGGTTTTGCAGTTTGAAATTCAAACCAAAAGACGAGGCGGGACGAGACGACTCATCCCCGCCGATGAAGGCCTGGCGCCGACCAAGAGAGAGGTCGTCTCGCCTCATGAAACCCATCCCTCAAACTTTGCTCGAGCTCGCCGCTTTGATTGCGCGCATCGTCTCTGCCTGCCTGCCCAACTCACAGTCGTCTTGACCCATCGCTGCACAGTCGCAGCGTTCCACAGCTCTCAAACGAAGCTGCTCACCCGTGCTTTTTGCCCACTTCCGCCAAATACAGCCTGCCGCTAAAAACCGCGCCGCCGCGCCGCCGCCGCGTTACCGGCGGTTCCGCGCCCCTCAAATACCATGGCCGAACCCGCCAATGACGTGGACAAGGCCAAGCGCGACCGCTACCTCTACGTCATGGCGCTCCTCGTCGGGCAGCGGGGCGAGGCCGACGTCCTGGACCCGAAGCAACCCGCGGTCTCGGGCATCCTCCACACGTCGACGCCATTCGCCGACTTACCTCATAGAATCGTGCTCAAGGGCGCGCGCGCCGTGGACGAGGGCGACCCGCGCGCGACGGCGCCGGCGTCGACCGCGATCCTGGACGCCAAGAAGGTGCGGCTCCTGACCTTCCGCTGCCCGCGCGTCGTCGGCGACCCGCGGAGTAGCGGCTTCCGGACGGACGGCGACATCGCCAGACCCGATAGAAAATTGGCCGGCCGCAAGCTCGAGGCCGTGGACAACAGCTGGCTCACCGCCCCGAAGATCAAGAGCCAGCCCGCGCGCGGCACGCCGGGCAAGAAGTGGGACCAGTTCGAGGCCAACGCGCGCCTGTTCGGGACGAAGAGCGAGTTCAACGAGAACAACTACACGACGGCCCTCGACGCCAGTGCCCTCACGCCCCAGCAGCGGAGTGCTGCGGAGAAGCTGGCCAGGGAGATCGAGGGCGCGAAGACGGACAACATCCACCTGGCCGAGGAGCGCGGTCACGACATCGGCGACGACATGGACGAGGAGGACCGCTTCTCGGGCGTCGTGCGCTCGGCGCCGGGCGCGAAGACGCCGCCGCCGGGCCTCGGCCCGGACGCCAAGAAGACTGCTGTCCCCGAGGAGAAGCCGGCGCCGAAGAAGGCGCCGACGAAACTCTCCGCCACGGCCAAGGAGTTCACGTTTAACGTGGCCGCGTCCGAGTTCACGCCGAGCTTCGCGCCGCCGCCGCCGCCCGGCCCGCCGCCCATGATGCCCGCCTTCGTCATGGGCCCCGACGGCCTCATGTACCCGGCGCCGCAGCCCATGTACGACCCCTACGGGGCCATGCCCATGTACGGTGCGCCCATGTACCCCGGGGCCTACATGCCGCCGCCGCGCGGCGGCCCGGGCGCGCCGATGCCCTACCTGCAGCCGAGCGGCATGGTCTACGGCGCGCCGCCGCCGCGCGGCGCGTCCTACGGGGGCCGCGGCCGCGGGGGCGGCGAGCGGCGGCAGCGCGGCTACAGCGGGGGGAAGGGGTCCTCGTAGGCCCGCGCGGGGCGCCTTAACAGATTGGGAATTAACCAGGCGGCGATGGCTTATTCAGCCTCAGCCTCAGCCTCAGGAATTGCCTCAGGCCCGCAGGGTGGCGATCGAGAAATAAATGTTAGGAGCTTGGCGCCAAAAGTCAAATGTATTGCTCCGGGAGGCCCTCCGGGCGTCTGTAAGTTTCGAGGTAACTAAAAGAATTCAATGATTTAATTTTTTAACACACCTCGCGCGGCGGCTTCCGCGATCACCCGAAGATGGGCTATACTTGCGGCCGGGCGGTCAGCATAATTAGGTTGTATTGGTAGGATGTCTAACAACACATGCCCGTCAGAAACGAACATTGTTTTGAAATTCCCGCGGCCGCCCGAAGGCCCAAAAATGGACTTTGGTACCTTCCTGGGTAGGTAGTGTAAAATAAATGAGCTCTCAAATTAAGTTAGCACCATAATCGGTCATCGAGACCAACTGTTCACTCGAAATAGCCGGGAAACATACCCTCGCGGCTTGCCAAAGTACATCAGCGCTTGACGCCGCCATCCACCATCCGGTCACTACATTATAAGTACTTCGGCCCAGTTTTCATACATATCCGACGGAACTGGAGCCGATAGCCCGCGCTCGGAGGGCGGGAAAAGAATTCTACTAGACACTTCCCTTCGTTAGGTGTGTTTACATCCATTTGATAGTGGTAGAGTCCATCCAGCCCACCAGAACGGTTACTGAGGCCTATCATGTACTCCGCAAGCTCCGCGCGGTTCGGAGACTTCGCGCCCCTGCGTTTATATAAAAACGGGCACAATACCTGAACCAGCGAGTATCCGCGACTTCACTACCCCGAGGAACTATGCCGCCGTTGTTCTATTCACAATCGACCGACTTGCCCGTTCTCCGCGGACGACGGTGCGTAGACGGACCTCCAAAAAGGCCCCAGACCCGTGAGTTATAAAATAAATTTGCGTATAAGGCGCTTCGGTAGTTAGGTGGTCCATCCGAACCACCTGAACGACTCGTACATTGAGTTTATGGAACCGCAAGCTCCGCGCGGCTGACCGACTCCGCGACCCCTCGATCGCTTGAATATGGGCACAAGACCTAGACCTGGGACTACCAGGGTCGGTACCATCACCATGGACCTTGGCGCGATCATTTGTTTCATGACCGACCGACTTGCTGGAGGTCCAGATTAATAATATTCAGACCCGAGCACGGGCAGCCCAAAGTACCCTTCTCGTGGTGTAGATGTCATATACTTGATTTCCACTATAGGTGTGGGGTAGTATGGGGCCCAACGAGACCGCTATTACGCTTATTGGGGGCCCTCGGATAATTGTCATATTTGACGTTCACGAGTACCATCGGGTCCAAATAAAACACTTTTTTGGGATGCAGACCGGCTCTCAGACTCCCTCTGGGTTAGATCTATTGTTGGTTAGTCGCCTACACCGCATGCGCATGCGCTTGGGGCTCTCTATAGCTCTCAAAGAGACTTGGAGCTGTGGCCAAACTCTGCCTAAAGTTGCTAAGGCCAGGTGGGCTGGTGAGCACTTTGAGAGCTATGGCTTGCCCCGCGCAGCAGCGTCTGCGGTGTAGGCGTCTTACTAACAATAGATCTAACCCAGAGGGAGTCCGAGAGTCGGTCTGCATACCAAAAAAGTGTTTTATTTGGACCCGATGGCACCCGTGAACGTCAAATACGCTAATTATTCGAGGGCCCCCACGAATCGTAATAGCGGTCTCGTTGGGCCCCATACTACCCCACCTATAGTGGAAATCAAGTATATGACATCTACACCACGAGAAGGGTACTTAAGGCTGCCCGTGCTCGGGTCTGAATATTATTGATCTGGACCTCGCGCAAGTCGGTCGATTGTAATATAAACGATCGCGCCAAGGTCCATAGTGATGATACCGTCGCTGATTCTCTCTGAGTCGATTTATTAGCCCGTGTGCTCGCCGCGGCCCGCCTCAAACTACGGGCGGGGTCGTCTGGAGTTGTGCAATTACAAAACTTAGCCGGGCAGGTCCACGACCAGTACACCCTCTTCCGTCGTCGACAGCGCGCCTAGCACTTCCCCGGTCGCCAGGTCTACGACGCAGGACGCGCCGCAGAAGACGCAATCGCCCTCCCCGAGGCCCAGGCACGTCAGAGGCTCCCGCCCGACGCGGTCCGCGCACACAAAAATGGAGTTTTCGAGCGGTGCGAGCCGCCGCAGCCACCCGTGAATTGTTTGCCGCTGCCGCGCCGCCGGCGCGACACCATGCTCGCGCCGCACGACATGTGGCGGGTCGGACGGGTGGTTCTCGCACCAGGCGCTCGAGAAGGCGAGTATTGACGTACCAGCATCTCGATGGAACGAGGCCAGCTCGCCGCCCGGGCCCGTAAAGCGGTAGGGGTTGATATCCATGCAGATGCCTAATCCGAGCCGCTCGTTCGGTATCACATTCGATAGGCTTTGAAATGGGTTCGCGCCCTCCGTGCACCAGACCTCGTCGGCGTCGTACAAATGGCGCTTGTCGTACCACGTTACGCTGCCGTCGGGTCGCGCGACGAGCTGCGAGTTGTACACTTTGTTCTCAGCGTGTCTGGGAGCACCACACACCACAACGCAGTCGTGTCGTCTCGCGCGCTCAACGCACCAGTATTCCGTCGCTTCGGCGTCGCGGGGCACGCTGTCTGCGGCGTCGAACAAATAGCCCGTGAACGCCATCTCCGGCAGCACGATCAGCACGACGTCGTCCAAGTGGGCCAAGAGAGCATCGCATTTCGCTCGGCTCGCGTCGGGCTGACCGTGGACGGGGTCGAACTGGACGCAGGCCACCCGACCGCGTGGTGTGCCGAGCTGAGAGCAGCTCATCTACAGGTCGACGGCGTGCATCAGTGCGGTTTTAATTCAAGCAGTGCACGTATAGGAATGCTGCTACACCACCACTCGGCGCCGATAAGGACTCGTTCGATCGACACGGGTGTCGAGGCGGCCTGAACCCGTTTTGCACGTAAAAACCCGCACGCGATGTCTCACGGACCTGAGCTCGGACCTGTACGAGTCCTGCGCGGCATAGTGGTGCTCGATTCTTACCGTGCAGACAGTTCATCTCGCGGGACTCTCTACTTGCAGCGCTGGTTGCAGTCATAGTGCACGCCAAGTGCCGCAGCCGCTGCTGCGCCGCAGCCGCTAAAGGGCCGCCTGTAGCCGCCTGCTGTCGCCTGTGCTGTGGGCGATGACCAGCAAGCGCCCAAACCCGAGCCGCTTCCAGACGCCCGCGCCCGCGCCGCCGCAAGCCCAGCCAACGGGACTCGACGACGCCCTGGACCGCTGCGCGGTGCGCCGGCTGCAGCAGCTCGCGGAGCGCCCGCCGCCGCCATCGGAAGGAGACGACCGGGCGACGCTCGCGGGACGCAAGGGCAAGGTCGCGCTGCACAACGGCCAATTCCTTCGGCGCACGCTCGCCGGCGTCGAGTCGCACAACCGTCGCGTGACTCTCGCCGCGTTGGCGCGCCCGGAGCCGCCGGCGCCGCGCTTCGTTCGCGGCCGGTCGCGATCACGGTCTAGATCACGCTCGCCCTCGTCGTCGCCGGACGCGCCGCCGCGCCGCGTCGAGCTCGTGCTCGAGGACGATCGACCCACCGGCATCCTATTCGAGAAGCACGAGAGCGGCCGGCCGGCGGTGTTGGGCTTTGCGGCGTCGTGCCCGCGCGCCGTGTCGGCGACCGTGCGGCCGGGCATGGTTTTGTCAAAGATCGCGGGCGAGCGGTGCAAATATATCGAATACGACCGCGCCTTGGAGCTCGTCCGGGCGCTCGAAAAGCCGCTGCGCCTCGAGTTCCGCGCGCCGCGGGCGGCGAAGAGGCGTCGTGATGCGGATCGGCGGCGGCGGCGGCGGTGAGGTGTCAGCAGAAGTGTTAATAAGTTAGTTGTCGGCGCCCGGTCTCGTCAACAAAGGGCATGACCTCCAGGCCCACGCCGTGCGTGGCCGTGTCGTCGAAATCGAGGCAGTCTGTGACGTTGATCGTGGCGCAACGCGCATTTCCAGAGAACGCCAAGCGGCGTGCGGGACGCGTACGAGTCGTATAGAGGCACACTGGAGAGCTCACGCCGAGCGTGGGGTCGACGTCCGCGACGTCCGCGCGCGACGTGATACGGGTTTTTGTATTTTTTTTTCAAAGAGTCCAGCTGTTGCCACTTAACACAGCCACTAACCAGCTGCTCGGCCGCCAAAAATCGATATACTGCCTGGAGGCCACCCACTGCCATGCCCGCCGCCTTCCTCGAGGATGAATTCGCCGCGCAGGATGCCAAACTCCGCGCCCGCTGCGAGGCCGTACGGCGGCTGTTAGCCGAGGCGCGCGAGGACACACGATGCACCAAGCGTGAGCTGGACGACGCGGCGAAAGCGCAGCGCGAGGGTGCACGACGAGCGGCGCCGCGCGTTGCTCAACGCGCAGCGCCGGCCGACGAGCCCGCGGTAGAGCCCGAGAATGAGGCCGCCCGCGCCACGCCGGCTGCCGAGGAAGCCGCGGACTCGCCCGCAGAGCGGCTCGAGGACCTGCGCACGCGGACCACGGACGCTGGCCGCCGCGCGAGCGGTGACGGCTCCGAGTACCTGCGGCTCACGGCGGAGATGGCGGACCTCGAGCGCGAGCGGCTCGCGTCGGCGCCGGCCTCGGAGGAATCCTCAATTGCCGTCGCGGAAGAGCGGGCGACGAGCCCCGGCCTGCGCGTGCTTGAAAACGCCGTCGCGCTGTACCGCGACATGGCGAAGATCGCCTGGGCGCCCGACGTGGGCGACGGCATCATCGCCGGGTCGGTCCATTTGGACCACGCGCACTGCGTGAAGCGCTTCCGCATCGACACGACGACGAAAATGCCCTTCGAGGTCGCCGAGGAGCTCTGGGGGCTGCTCGACGCGGGTAAAGACATGTACTAATCTTACTTCAGGTTCCTTTTCCGAGGCTTGCCGCGGCGCTCGCGGCCGTTCGACATGGAGTTCGGATTCTTGCGGCCGACGCCGACCTTCAAATTGGCGCGCTGCACGAGCTGGAGCGCCTCGAGCGACTCCGTGACCTCGGGCCCGAAGACGGAGCGCGCGGTCTTGGCCGACCGCGCGCGCGCCGCCTTCTGGCGCCAGATGCCCGTGTGGAGCTGGTCCTCCCGGAGTAAAAGCTCGCCCTCGTAGCGGCCCGCCTTGCCCGGCTTTGGGAGGCCGAACTTGGAGCCCCGAGCGTTCGGCGCCTTGTTTTTGCTCAGGTAGACGCGCCGCGCGCCCGCCGCGTCGACGCCGACGGCCGCCCGCCGCAACGGCGCCGAGCCGCACCGCGAGCAGAACAGCTTGGTCGAGTCGTCCTCGAGGTGGAAGCAGGCGCCGCACCGCAGGACCCAGCGCTTCGTCCGCGCGATCACGAGGCCGTCGACGCCGACCAATCTCAGGCCGAGCTGGAGCAGCACGTTCTGCATCGCGTAGTCGGCCGTGGCGCACGCGCACGCGCACGGCGGCATCGCGTCGTCGGCGCACCGCCGCCCGTCGAACGCCAGCTCGCCCGTCGCGACTGCCGCCTGGACGTCGTCGCCGTCGAGCCAGCCCACACCGTCGTCGTCGGCCGCGTCCATCGCGCCGATGGCGTTGCCCGCGAGAATCCGTGACGGCGCCGCGGCGCCGTCGGCCGCGGCCGCCTCGTCGACCTCGGGCGGCGGCGGCGGCAGTGGTGCCGACGGCTCCTCGACGGCTAGCGGCGGCATCGCCGGCTCCGGAGCCATCTCAGGTTCCTCGACTCCCGCCGGCGCCTCGGCGACGGGCGGCGGCGGCGCCTTGAGGGCCGCGGCCCAGGACACCGGCGGCGGCGTGGTGCGCTCCGCCGAGGGGCGGACCTTGGGCCGCGACGCCGGCTGCTGCGGCGCCGCCACCGGCTCCTTCTTCACGCACAGGGCCGCGGCGCCCTCCGGCTCGCGGCGCAGGTGGTCGTCCGAGCCCGCCGCCTCGACCTCGAGGTCATACGTGAGCGCTAGTACCTGAACGTCGACGGGCGAAAGCGACGCGATGTCGCCCGTTTTCCGCGCGAGCTGCGAGACGAGGTCGACGGCCTGGGGGGACGGCCGCCGCGTCTCGAGGCGGAACGGGAGGGCCGCCAGGCGCGCGCGGCTCTCCGCGTCCTTGACCTCGGCCAGCACCTCTGTCGTGGTCCAGAAATTGTCGGCGTAGGCCTGGAGCGCGGCGCCGCGGCCCCTTACTAATGCGTTCGCGTCGAGGACCAAATGTTGCGCCTGGCGGCCCGTTGACGACGCGCCGATGCGCCGCGCGCGTACCTTGTCTTCAGACACCTCGAGCCGCTTCGACGACGCCGCGGCGCGCTTGAGCAGCGCACTATCGCCTTGCGTGAGGTTGTGCAGCTTGGGAAAGTCCTGCAGTGCGTCGAGCGCTACGTAACCATCTGCATCGGCCAGCGAGCGCAGGTAGTCGTCGCGGCTGTAGTTGGCGTAGGAGAAGTAGTACTCGATTTGGTCTCGTGCAGCGCTCTCCTGATCTGGAGTGGCGTCTGCAGCGCTCATTGCTTTTGCAGCGGCCTCACGTCTTTATATACTGCGATTTTTGCACAGCGAGCTGACGGTTGTATAGTCGAGCTCGCGAGCGTGTGCTGGTGTATTCCGATGAAGGAATGCGCTTGCTGTGATGCTTTGTAAACTATTTCGCCAGCGTGATAAACCCGCACGTTAAGAAGAGACGTTTCCAGCGATACATACGCAGCGGCAGTCGAAGGCTCTCTCTCTAGGACTCTCTCCAGGACGCGTAAAATTGCGGTGAAACCAAAACACTAGAGAGGCAAATCTGAGAGGCAAGAGCCTGCCAAAGAGAGAGGCTCTCCGGAACCTATGCCGCGCAGCATGGCGCTGCCCTAACAAGCTCGGTCATGGGGAAGAAGTCTCGTAAACGGAACGGCAAGCGCGCGGACAGCGCTGCCATCTTCAGGGCACAGTTCGGCCGCGGCCGACAGGCCGAAATTGAATTGAGAAAGAAGGTGGACCATGCGGAATTATGGGCCAGGAGGAGGAAGGAAGAAGAATTGGTGGAGCGAGACAATTTCGACGAATACATGAACCTTGCCGTTAGAGAAACACGGGGCGTCGGGTCAACACCAGAGTGTTTACGCGCCATGGAACGCTGCGCCACGGAACGCTGGCCCCTAATGAGGAAGTACTGGCCGCGGCTCCGGCGGCGCATCTGTTCGTCATGCGGCGAATCAGTCAAACTTTCCGAACCGCGGCTCCTCGTATGCGGGGGCTGCAGCACGGGTCGCGGCGTCGGGCGCTACTGTTCCGAGGCATGCCAGCGCGAGCACTGGCCCGTGCACAAGACGAAGTGCGCCTTGATCCATTGTGCCCCGGGCACGCTTCAATCGCAGATGTCCGAGATGGAGCAGATGGGACTCCTAGAGGCGCTGAGAAGGTTGCATGTAGGCGAGGCCGCGGCAAAGGACCCGGATCTACGTGATTTAATAGGTGCACTTAGAACACACTCCATCTCGATCCGCGGCGCCGCGCCGGTCTCCCTCGGTGACTAAGCAACGCCTCGCAACATATTATCTGAGTAGTTAAGGCCCGCGTGCGCGGCTCGTCGAGGGAGGGCGTGAGTACCTAGGACTGCTACCGGAGTTTGGGGCGACTCGGAGAAGTCCGGGTGTACGCTGCAGGGCCAGTTTAATAGAGACGCCCCACTTACACGACTCAACCGCTCCCGAGCATTCGCCCCACGCGCGTCTGCGCCAGGGGCGACGCCTTCGACCGCGGCCCCGGCGCGTCGCCGCCGTTCTCCTCGAGCAGGATGCGTGGCCAGACGACCGCGAAGAAGTGGTGGAAGTGCGCGCACAGTACCCCGAGGATGTGGGGCACGACGGCGGCAACCGACCCCTGCTGCTGGAGCATCTCGACGGCCATCAAACCAAAGGGCAGCATCCAGTACTTGAGGGTAATCCCGAACTGGAACTGGATGTTCCCGAAGGGCTCCAGGCGCGAGCACGCGTAGATCACCGCCGTGATGAGGGCGTTGCCCACGAAAGGTACTCCGAGGGCGCCCCCGCAGATTGCCAGCATCACGGTCTGCAGGATCAGGAATTTGGCAAAGGGCGTCGTGCCGACCGCCGACTCGAGCTCCCGTCCGTACTTCACAAGCAGGTATAGGGACGTCGCCGAGCCCATCGACGGCGGCCCGAGGAAGCACGCCGACGTGATCGGTCGCCACAGCTGCAGCTTGCCGATCGTCCGCGGCGTGTCGAGCGCGAGCGCCGTGTTCGGGTCGCATATCCCCGACAGCGCGATGGCCGTCGTCGCCGCGACGCCGACGACGTGCGCGCGGAGGCACGGCGGCAAATCTTCCAATAGGGCCGCAACCGCGCCGGGCTCCTTCTCGTCGTCGTCGTCGTCGTCATCATCGTCGCCGTCGCGCGCGCCGCCGCGGATCCACAGTCTCTGGTGCTGCGGTGGCCTTCGCACGACGAGCGCCGCGGTCGGGGAGCGGCGCGGCGATGCGCCGCGCACGGATGATGTCACAGCAGCGAAGAACAACCACATGACTCGTTGTCGAGGCGCTGCTGCGGCCATGTCGATCGCAGAGCGTCGTCGCCGCTCGCGGAGCAGTTTTTAGAGGCCAAGTGGCACTTGCTGATTGCGGGTACGGCGAGATAGCGGCCGCGGCTTCCGATGCTGTTGCAATGCTAGCACCAGCAATAAGCAACGCGAGCAACGATGGTTCGATGGCGGTCACGCGACCGTGCACACAGCAACTCGCCTATCCCAATTTGTGAAACCCGCACGAGTGCGCGCGCGCGCAGTCAGTCGTGGCGCGAGGAGTCCTCGCCCGACCGGTTCTACGCATAGGCACCGCGGCGAAAAGCGGCCCTATATTCAAAAATAAAATTAGGGGGTGCTCTCCTGTTTTGAGCGCGCGTAGCCCTGCCCAGAGCGAAGGTACATCGCACCAGCGTTGTGAGTGTGGCTAAGAAAGCAGCTGCTGTGACGCGGGCGTGAAGCCCAGCGAACTCGGCCGTGCACGAAACCGCCCGGCCGCGCCAAAACAAAGCCAAAACAAAGCGCGCCAAGCGCCAGCAAGTGCCGCCAGCGCAACAACTAGCAATGGACTTCGACCGCGGCGCCCCGGACCTCGGCCTCGCCTCGACGCTCGACGAGATCCTGGGCGACGCGGACCCGCTCGGCGCCTGGGACGCCGATCTGTGGAGCCAGGCGCCTCAAAAAACGCCGGGCGACGCGCTCTGGGCGGGCCAGACGCGCCGCGTCTCGCCCGACGAGCAGACCAACAGAGCGCTCTTCCCGGAGCGCGTCATCGACGACGACTCCGAGGGCGAGGCGACGCGCGGCCCCGACCCGCCGCTCGCGAACCTCTCGCAGCTGCAGGCGTGGGCCGCCGACGCGGCGCGCCGCCTCCAGGCCGCCGCCGCGCGGAACGAAGCGGACCGCCTCAAAATACTCGCTCTGGAAGCGGCCTCGCACCCCAAGAAGACCGACGACGAGCAGGCGGCGTGGCGCCTCGAGCGCGCGACGCTCGAGACGCTCGCCAAAGCCCGAGAACGGGCCCACGCCGAAAAGGTCAAGGATATTCTCGCCGACTCGTTGAAATCCCAGTCCGCCCTCGAGGCGGCCAAGGACGAAGTGATTGAATCGCTGACGACGGAGCTCGAGGAGACGAAGCGCGAGCTCCACAGCGAGGCGCAGAAGGGCTGCGAGCTAGAGGCCGCCGTCGACGCGCGGAACGCTCGGATTGACGAGTTGAAGGACGAGAAGGCGGCGCTCCAGAAGGCCAACGCGACCCTCGAGGCCAAGCTCGCGACGCGCAAGCAGCGCGACGGCACGCCAACCAAGGCCCGGCTCGACCTGGGCGAGGACGTTGACGACGAAGAGGAGAACGCCCTGGAGCCCTACGTCGGGCCGCCGGAGTCCCCTCAGCAGGAAGAAGAACAAGAAGACGATCTCGCGGGCTACCTGGTGGCCGCCCCGCTCATGGAGGACGCGCTCGCGCGCGAGGACGCGCGCCACCAGCGCGGCGCGGACCTCGAGCTCCGGGCGCGGCTCAAGGCCGCCGAGGCCGCCCTGCGGAGCCTGTCGGACGAGCGCCGCAGTGAGAATCGCGCGGCGGCGCGCGAGCGCGAGCAGCTCAAGGAGGAACTTGCGCGCCTGGCGACGCGCCACGCCTCCGAGAAGGTCGAGCTCGGCGCCCGCGTCAGTGCGCAAGAGCGCGACGAGAAGAACGAACTACGCTGCGCGCTAGACCTCGCGGCAAAGGACCGCGATGCCCTACGGAGCGATGTCGCGGGCCTCAAGGCGCGCTGCGACGCGAGCGACGCCGCCGCGTCGGAGGCGGCGGAGGCCGCGGCGGAGGCCCGGGCGGCGGCCACCGCGGCCGCCGCGGCGCGCGACGCCACGGACGCGCAGCTCGCGAAAGCTGTTGCGGAGCACGCTTCGATGTCCGCGTCGCCGGACGCCGGAATTGACGACGAAACCGCGGCGCTGCGGGCCACGGCGGCCGCGGCGCGCGCGGACGCGGACGCGGCGGCCGCGCGCGCGGACGAGTTCGAGCGCCGCTTCGCGGCGCTCCAGGCCGAGGCGGCGGC
>Ga0302122_10000638_pt1 | contig 21959 bp, 15 predicted proteins | sample CB21_SCM_MG_FD_203115 | JGI IMG/M metagenome (GOLD analysis project Ga0302122, IMG submission 203115) | Marine microbial communities from Western Arctic Ocean, Canada - CB21_SCM | ecosystem: Environmental > Aquatic > Marine > Oceanic | place: Canada: Western Arctic Ocean | collected 2017-09-28
GCCGCCGCCGCCGCCGCCGCCGCCGCCGCCGAACTTTGCGAGGCGGCCCTTGCCCGCCTCCATGATCTCGGCGAGGTCCTTGCCCTCGACGCCCGCGAGGAAGCGCTTGAGGTCGGCCGCGTCCACGTCGACGCCGACCTTCTCCAGGGCGGCCGTCACGTCGGCGGCCGACGGCGAGTCGTTGCCGCCGAGCACGAGCATGAGGTACGTCGAGACGTACTTCATCCTTTTATGTATTTGCGTCTATTGGCGGTCTGGTCCGTCGAGCGGATCCAAACGTGTTTAAGCCGGTGACCTGTGTGGGAGGGACGGTGAGCATTTGCGTCCGCGTCGACGGCGTCTTTGGGGTCTCGCGTCGCGGCGACGGCGTCGCGCTGCGCGTTTCAAGCCGCTCCGCTGCGATGGCGTCTGGAGGGCTTTGTGCGGCGAGCGAGCGGCTCTTTTTTGTTGCAGCGCTTCGTCGAGCTATGCTGGGAGGCTACCGAACCGCACGGCTGCTCGCAGGCTGTAACGATGACGCTGTAGCGCTCAATAGAGTCGAGCGAGCAAAACTCGCCTAAAAACCCGTGGCGTAAAATTGTTCACCTAAACTCCCGCGGCTCGGCTGTGAGTCCCCAACCGAGCCCTCCGGAGGCGACGGAGACATCCGTTGGTGAATTTTGGGCTAGCGGAGGCACTGCGCAAACCAGAGGCACACTGAGGCTATTGCGGACTAACTCGGACAGCTCGGACTCGCACGCACCTGTCAGATACGCATTGATAGTGCCAGACCACGGCTGTAAAATACGGCTGCAAGCGGCCATCGCTGCGTTGCAAACAAAAGTAAAAAGCAGTGAGCATTTCAGCAGCAAGGCTGCACGGGCGTCAAGGGAATAGCATTACTCGCGAAAACACGATAATTGCACGCATTGCTACGCGGAGAGCAAGCATATACCACTGCTGCAGCGTGATAGCACAGCGAGCACAGCGTGCGCGATAGCACATCGGAGCGGAGCCACAGGCTGGGAAGCAGCACAGCACGTTGCGCCGTAGCACTGTAAACAACTTTGCGCCGTAGCACTGTAAGCACCGCGCAATAACAACAAAAAAGAAAATGGCGGCCGCCGGCCTCCCCGAGAGCGCGCGCCTCGCCTTCCAGGGCCGGCCCGACGCCGGCTTGGAGGAACTCGTCCCGCACTGCACGATCAAGCGGCGGCCCGAGGACTTCGTGGTGGACGAGATCAACCTCGAGGGCGAGCGGGCGTCCGAGGCCATGACAGCCGCGCCCGAGGCGGCGCTCCGGGCGGCCCTCGACGACCTCGCGGAGAAGCTGAGCGCCGCGCGGCCGCCGACCGCGGAGGCCGACGCGAGCGACGGCGACGACGACACGGTGTTGGCTCTCTTGGACGAGGCGGCGGAAGGCGCGCTCCGGGCCTTTGACGGCGCCGCCAAGGAAGCCGTGCTCCGCGACGCGCAGGCGCCGCCTCTTACGGTCGCGTTCCCTGATAACAGCGACCCCGGGAAGCTGCGCCGCACGCTCGAGCGCCGCTACCCCTGGACGCGCGTCCGGCTCGAGAGCGGCGCGGTCGAGGCCGACCTGCGGCTCAAGCCGCTCTCCCCTATTCTCCCGCCGGACGACGTCGAGCGGCTCCAGCGCTTCGGGCGGACGCGGGGCAAGGCCACCGTCAGTATTCAGGCGCCGACCGACAAGGACGCGCGGCGGGCCGTGCACAGTACCCTGGCCACAGCCTTCCGCGCGTGCGACACGAAGACTTTGGACGGCGGCCGCATCTCGGCGCGGTGGCGCGGCGGCCGCAAGCGGCGGCGCGACGGGCCCAAAGTCTCGCTCGTAGTGAAGTGCGTCCTCGAGAAGCGCAACGCCGAGGCCTTCGCCACCACGCGGGTTGTCGCCCGCAATTTGGGCCTGCCGGCGGGCGCCCTCGCCACGGCCGGCGTCAAGGACCGGCGCGCCGTCACGTACCAGTTCGCCACCGTCGACCTGGGCAAGGCGCGCGACGCGACGGCGTGCCGCGTGCTCTCCCGAGCGCTCGCGGACGGGGCCGGGTTCCGGGTCGACGACGCGACGCTGTGGCCGCTCGGCGTCACGGAGAAAGCGCTGAACCCCGGGCGCCTGTGGGGCAACGCCTTCCGGCTCCGCGTGCAGTGCGCGAACGACCGGGACGCGGGCTTCCAACGTTTTGTGAAGGACCCGCGGTGCCTGAACGTCTTCGGCCCGCAGCGCGTCGGCCGTGACGACATGAATGATGACGTGCCGCCGGCCACGTGGAAGATCGGCCGGGCGCTCCTCAAGGGCGACCCTGCGGAAGCCTTCCGTATTATTTGCGCGTCGGCGCTCGGGGACTTCGCCACGAACGAACACCTTCGGGACGTCCTCCAAGGAATAAAGGAAGAGACCTTCGCCCGCGCGGCCGCGAAGCGCCTCGCTTCATCGCTGCCGCGGAGCTCCCCGGCGCGGGACGTGGCCCAGGCCTACGTCCGCACCGGCGAAGTCGCCAAGGCGCTGAGGGCGGCGCCCCACGGCGCGCGGACCATGTGGATCCACGCCTACCAGGCGTTCCTCTTCAACCGCGGCGCCGCGGCGGCCTGCTTTGAAGCGGCCGCGCTGCCGGCGACGCTGCCGCTCTTCGGATCCACCGTCGAGGCGCCGGCCGCGGACTGTCCCGCGGGGCGGGCGATGCGGTCCCAGCTCCAGGAGGACGGCGTCGACGCCGAAGCGTTCGGGCGCCTGAGCGTGCGGGGCGCGACGCGGGCGCCCGTCGTTGCGGCGCGGGGCTTCTCGTTCGCGATCGTCGCGGACGGCTTCGAGTTGGCGTTCGAGCTGCCGAGCGGGGCGTACGCGACGACGCTGCTGCGGGAGCTGTTCGCGGAGGTCGTGGCGGAGACGGGGTTTACTTCTACTGCTGTCGCCGAGGGTGTGTAACTTGCTTGTCTTGTTTACCCGTGCGCTCATTGCGCCTCAGCAGCTCAGTTTTTTTGCTGGGTTTTCATCAGCTTTCAGCCGACCGCAAAACTCGCCACGCGTCTCGCGGTCGTCAGCGCGCGGCTCAGCGTCGCATATTTACACTACTGAGAGCGATCGCTTGACTTCAAACCCCGAAACCGCGCGCCAGCGGGCGAGAATTGCCAATTGCCTCTGGAGATATATTTGCACATTGCGGGAGGACGCCGCCCGCGCGCGCGCTTCCCTTCCCGGTCACGCCCCTCAGACGCCATCGCGCATGCAGGCCTAGATCATGCAGAACACCCAGCAGCAGACGTATGGCGCCATCGAGGAAGTCGCGCCGCCGCGCAAGAAGAAGCTCGGCCGCAAGGCCGTCGTCGCCATCGCCGCGCTCAGTCTCGCCGGCGTGGCGGCCCTAAGCCTGGCGCCCAAGACCAAGGGTGTCGCGATCCTCTACTACTATAGCGGCTGGAACGGCGCCAGTTCTTGGAACGGCGGCAACTCCGGCGTAAGCTGCACGTCACTGACCTCGATGTGACCGGTCATGATATAGTGGAGGACAGCAAGATTGACGGAAACGCGTGCTTCGGAGACTGTTGATCGACCGTACCGGTGGCACCCCTCCGAGAAGAGTAAATATCGACCGAGTAGCCTTGTGGGTTCGGGTTCGGGTTAATTACGGCGCGCGCCCCCCTAGGCGCTCCCGCTCCTCCGGGACCCGTCCGTAGGGCTAGGACAGAGTAAGGTGGTCGCATGGACCTCCCTCCCCGAAAGGGGATGCCCTCCCGTCAGGACGTGGAAACTTGTGTAAGTGACGGGTCGTTTTTGTATCCTCTTACTACGAAGTACATTAATACACGGCGCAGTGGCGCCACGCGTCGACGCCGCCGACGCCGGGATCACACCACGTCCGCGACCACGAACACGACCCGCTCCTCGAAGGCGATGGGCCCCGGCGGATAAGCTGCCGCGACCTCGGCGACCCCGGCGTCCAACTCGCTATCGGAAAAGTCGGCGAAGGTCGACCAGAAGCGGTTTCGCATCATATTTAACCAAATCTCGCGGTCGATCACCGCCGGGTAGGCCGCCACGTCGACAGTACACGCGAAGCCCGCCGTTTCGAAGGCGGCCACGAAATCCTCGGCCGGGGGCTGCTGCCTTTGCCACACGGCCCGCGCCGCGGCGAAGAACGGGTACTCGACCTCATCGCGCGGCCGCGTGCACACTAAGACGCGGCCGCGCCCGTCCAGGGCTTTGTGCAAACCGCGGCAGACCGCCACAAGCTCCTCCTGATCGAAGTGGTGGACGACCTCCTTGAGCAGGACGCGGTCGAGGGAGTTTGGGGGGACCCCCTCCACGTACGCGCGGGCGTCCGCCTTTACGAAGGCGACGTCCTTCCTATCATGCGCCTCGAGCATCGCGCCGCTGGGGTCTACGCAGACCGGTGCCTCCGTCAGGTGCGCGGCGTCCTTGAGCAAACCGACGAAGCGGCCGGTGCCTCCACCAATATCCGCGATGCGGTGGTGCGGCTGGAGCTGCAGCCGCGCCAGCACCTCGTCGCGCTGCCACCGCTCGTAGGCGTCGCTGTAGAAGTAGGCGTCGTGGTACGAGGCCGCGACGCGGTCGTAGTGCGACGTCGTGGCCATGCGCCGTGCTGTCGTTAGGGCGCGGCGCATCGATGTTGTGTCTTGCAGCACTGTCTTGCAGCACTGTCTGGTCTGCAGCGGTGCGGTACTAACGACTCGCTCTTGCTGCTCCGCCTCGTCGCCGCGATCTATGGTTTAGATATACCGTCCGCTCGTTGCAATCGGTTGTGTCTGTGCAATCGTACAGGCCTCTGACTCTAAAGTCACAGCTTGAAACCCGTTTTGCACCCGCCCGCGTCGACACGAGTAAACGCCCGACGCCGTCGTGAAACATGTAAAGAGACGGCAGGTTACTCCGCACGCGCCGCCTAGAAGTCGCCCACGACCGCCGCGCGCTGCTCCTTGGCGTCGCGCGCCGTCCGGTGCAGCGCCTTCATCAGGGGGTCGAGGAAGCCCGTCTCGAAGAAGCGCACGGCGTCCTTGAGCGACGTCTTGTCCAGGTCGGGACAGTCGTCGCCCGAGTGCTGGTCCAGCTCGTAGGCCAATTGCCGTAAGGTAGGGGCGTTGCCCGGATTGAAGTTGGCAACTTTTGAAGCCTCAAAAGGAATGCACACGCGCCCCGTCTTCGGGTGCGCCGCGAAGGGCGACTTCAGCAGGTGGTTCCGGTGTTTTGAAACATTTTCATCGAGGCGCGGGTAGCACTGCGCGAAGACCGTCTCGTACTTCCATAATTCATTAACCGCGGGCCGCTTCTGCTTCTTGGTCGGGTTCGACTTTTCGGCGACGCACAGGCCCTTGAGGGCCTCCCACTTCTCGAGGGGCGTGGTGTCCCCTCCGCTCTTCTGCCAGTGCTTGGAGATCTGCGCCCCTATTTCTTCGGGTAGGGTTTTCAAGAGGGTCTCCCAGCGGTCCGGTGAGGCTAGTAACCCTTGACCTTCACTTCCAATGATGTGCTCCACGAAGATCGGTTCTAGCAATCGATACGCTCTTTCTAGAGAAGGATGTAACGGAGAAGACAACGTCGTCTTCTTGGCCTGGTTCTCGTTGCCACTGACAACCCCGAAGTACCGCACGATGGCCATTCTAGCATCATTGGTCAATTCATTGGCCGTCTGATCGCAGACCCAGCAGTGGATGCCTCTTCTACCAGAAAAGATCCACACGATGTGCTCGAACCCAAAGTCCTCCCGCAAGGCGCTCTCGCACACTTTCACGGCGGCCACCATGTACTGCCAGCACTTCTTGCACACGGTGGCGCCCTGGCAGCACGTTCTCACATCATCGTAATCGCTGAGGTCGATGTCAAACACGAGTTCCCTACTCTCCGGCCGGAAGTTCTTCACCGATAAATGATCCCGCGGCACGGAGTTGAAGACGGCCCCGATATCGATCTTGTGCGGCTGGCGCTTCGTCATGAGGGCCTTCATCTCCTTGGCGTCCTTGAAGCACTGGTAGCGGATGTACACGTCGTCGGCCAGCGTGAGGGAGAGCTCGCGCCGCGCTAAGGTGGAGCCGGTGCCCGGCGGGTGCTGGGCGTCGCCGGCGGGCTGGTAGGCGAGCCACTTGGCCATCTGCTCGTACGGGAAGAGCCGCGCGTAGTAGAGGCGCAACAAGTCCTCGTCGAACTGGGCGCCGCTCGCCCAGCCGGCACCCGGCGCGTCGAGGTCCATGGCGGACATAATAAGCTGCTGGGGGTTTTGGCGCTAGCGCGGCGTCCCTGGGACGTGCGGACGCGCGGTTTCGCACGGCTGCTCGTTCTGCGGTGAACACGTTCTGCTCAGCGCTGCGTGCGGTAAATACGTACGCTGCGGCTGCAGGCGGCGGTGAATCGATCTAAATTTCAAAAATCGAGAGTCTGGTTCGGGTTCGCGTTAATCACGGCGCGACGAGAGTCGGCGGCCGCTTGTCTAGGGCTCGCAAGGAAGGAATAAAAAGATTTGTCCCCCCCTAGCCGCACCACCGCGGTGAGGACAACGTGAGCGGACCCGCGCGGGCCACCGCCGCAGCACCACGAGGTGCTGGCACTCAGGCTGGCAGAATACCCCGTCGGGGGATATGTACACAACGAAGGCAAAACACGGACATATTAGTACCACGAGAAATTTCCGGACCCCTCGGCACCGAAGTCGGGGGGCGGCGCGCCCGGCGCGTGCGTGCGCACGGTCCGCGGGGGCCGCCGCGGCTCCGGCGCGTCCACGCCCATGGCGCCCCGGTTGTCGCCGTCCACATTTATGGACGGGCCGTCCGTGCCGCCGCGGTGGTGCAGGAAGAGTTGCGTCGCGTCATCAATTAAAGCTTGAGGGGCGTGCACGCCGCAGGGGTGGCCGTTGCACTTGTCCAGTAAGCGCACGACGCGCGCCACGCTATCCCCATCCGACACGTCCAGCGGTTCATAGCACACTAATGAGAAATCATCGACCAATTCGCAGAGCTTGCCCGACAGCCGCTGCAAATTGCGCGCGTACACCGACGTCTCTTCGATGCAATCGCCCTCGTCCAGCGACGCGGGCCGCGCGCCGCAAAAGGGCGTGATCCGATGCAATTCCTGCGCTTCCCGGAAGAACTCCAGCGGCATGGCCAGCTCGTAGCGTGGCGCCATGTCGATCTTTGTCAAAATATTGATGTGCGGGAGTTCTAAGCGGAGCATCGCTGTTAATGATAATAAACAAGCGGCCACGTACGAGGTGGGCACCGCGCACTGGGCCACGTCGACGCAGTGCGCCGCGACGAATCTCGCATCAAACGACCGGCGAATATCTTCTAAAATGCCTCGTAGCGACGCATCGTGCACGTACAGCTCGGTCTGCCCCGGCGTGTCGAAAATAACGTACGGGAAGGAGTCGTCCTCCTCGAGTTCGGCGATTTTGTCCGTGAGCCACGTGCTCTTCCAGAGCTGCTGGATGCAGTACCTTAAGGCGCCGTTGGGGCCCAGCTTCTTCTCCCGCATGACGCTGTCCACGCTACAAAAATCTCGGACGTCGATGGCGAATTTCGTCAATCCGTCTCCTTCACAAGCTGGATCTAAATTCACTAACGCACAGGGCCGCTCCGCCAAGCTTAAGTAGCGGCACAGCCCGGCGCAGAAGGTGGACTTGCCCGCGCCGGGCGGGCCCACGCACACGACGCCGTAGAGGGGCATGTCGTGCTTGGCAGCTGCTGCGGCTGCAGATGCGCGGCGCTGTTAATGCGAGGCCGTCGGGGGTCCAATGGATCGTTGCGAGGCCGCACTTGGCCAGCTGTGCAGCATTGGCGGCGTTTTTGTGCGGGACCGCCAAGCAAAAACCCGCTTTCAGCAACAAAAGCCTCGAGCGGTTTTAGCTAAGTTTAGGCGCAACTGTCCAGGAAAGCGCCTCAAAAACACGACAGGGTGACCTGAACGCCGCCGAAGCCTCGCGTAAACGCGGGCGAGCATATCTCCTGGCGGCAGGACCCTTTGGGCGCAGCGCCACACAACGGTCAGAGTAGTCACAGCGCTGCGCAACACACGCGCGACGTTCGCACAAGTGCGTGTTACGACGCACGACGGCGAGCCCCCGGCGCGAGAAGCGTTCGCCGACCGTCGAGGCCCCGGCGCGGCGCGAGCGGCTCGAGGGAGCCTCGCCGCGGCGCAAGACCATGGCGCCCGAGCCGCCGCAGCGCAAGAAATTGTGGCTCTACGCGGCGGGCGGCGCCGTGGTGCTGGGCCTGGCCATCGCGCTGGGCGCGCGGTCCTCGACGGGCCGCTTGGACGCGCTGGAGCGGCGCGCCGCGGCGACCCAGCACGAATTAGAAAGGACGCAGACCAGGTTAGCCGAGACGACCAGGGCCTTCGAATCTTACAGAGAGCAGCACGCCATTGTGGTCACGGACGAGTCCCTGCAGGAGGACGTGCGGCGGGCGCTCGACGTCGTGGCCAGGACGACGAAAGCCTCGGAGGCGCGGCAGAACGCGACGGTTGAAGCGCTCATACGCACCGTCCACGAGGACGTGGATCGACAGACCGCGGCGGACGACGCCAAAACGTCCCTCGTTATTGAGAAGCACGACGCGTCCTGGCTCAAGCGCGCATCCCTCTTCAACGGCTCCCTGGATAGCGCGCAGCGCAATATGCTCGCGGCCTCCACAAAGGCCACCGCCCGCTCCGTGGCGATGATCGCCGATGCCGCCACGTCGGCTGCTCTGAAGGCCCAAAAGGCGAAGAACGCGTCCGATGCCGCTGCGAGTAATTCGCAACGCGCCGCGCAGCGCCTCCAGGCCACCACCGACCGGGCGAATAATATAGCGAACCGCCTGGAGAAGGGTTTGACGGACACGATCAACCGCACCGCGACGAAGGCCATCCGCGCGTTAGACGCGCAAGAGAAGCGGCACGAGGTCCGCTTAGCGGCTTCCACAAAAGACTTGGAAACGGCCGCGCAGACCATCACGGCGCGCGTCGCGGCTTCTGAACTTGAAGTCAAAAGAAATGAAGAGCGGAACGACGGCCGCTTCGCCCGGCAGAACACTTTATTGAGAGTGTGGATCTCCGGGTTCTTCGCGCTCTTCGCCACGATCCTCACCTTACGGCACGTCTACGCGCATGCCACCCAGATGGCGCGGCCCGACGCCCAAAGAAAGGTCCTGGCGATCCTGTGGATGGTACCCATTTACGCTTTATGTTCCTGGCTCGCGATCGTCCTCCCGAACATCGCCCAGGAGGTCCTGCTCGTCTCGAGCTTCTACGAGGCCTACTGCGTGCACATGTTCTTCTCCTTCCTGGTGGCGGTGCTGGGCAACGGGCACGGGGAACATGCGGCGCTGGACGAGCTCCCGGCGTCGCTGGAGGCGCCCTGTTCGTTGTGTGGACGGGTGTGGGTGCCGGGTCGGACCTTCCTAGAGCAGTGCAAGTTGGGCACGTTGCAGTTCGTGATCCTGAAGCCCTTCCTGTCCGTGCTAGATTATGCATTGGACGACGGCTCTGAATTAATCGACTACACGTCGGCCGCCTTCTGGATTTTGGTACTGCTGAACGTCTCCGTGTCCATCGCGCTGACCGCTCTGCTCAAGTTCTTCCACGCCACGCACCTCTCACCACGACTGAGAGCGTACCGGCCGTGGCCCAAATTTCTAGCGGTGAAAGGAGTCGTGTTCATGACCTGGTTCCAGGGCGTCGCGATTCAATTGGCCGTTCGCTTCGACGTGCTCGGGTCCGACTCCGCTTTGTCGGATCGGAGCGCGGCCCTGGCGTTCCAGAACTTCCTCGTCTGCGTGGAAATGTTCCTGGCGGCTTTAGCCCACGCGCACATCTTCGGGGCCGACGAGTGGCAGCCGGACTACGTGCCCGTCCATTTGCACGCTTCCGTGGCGGACAATCTGGCCCTGAACGACTTCCTGAAGGACTTCCGGTCCGTCCTGCCGAAGCGCTTACGGCGCATTCCGGAGGGGGAGCCCGCGCCGCCCGCGGACGGGAGCGCGACGCTGCTCGAGGAGGGGCCGCGCGCGCGCTTCGCGGGTTCCGAGGGCTAAGCTTGTGTTGTGGACGGTGTCCCGCGTGCGACCGGTCCCTCCCCCGGTAGTACTCCCCGAACGCGCCGACCAGGGTTTCTTGTTACGGTGGTGGGACTAGTGGGCGTTTGTTACGGTGCTAGGATTGGCGTCCAGGCCAATTGTGTGCGTGCGGGTCTGTAACGCAGAGCATCCAGCGCCTTTTGTCCGCCTCTGCTGGACAGGGTGGCCTCAGCAGTTTAGAAGCAGGTCGCGACGCCCTCGACGCGAGAAACGGGTGCTAGGGAGGAGCACAAAGAAGCACAAGAGGGCAAGAAGGCGTCGACGTGAGGCGGGGGGCAGCCCTGCTTCGAGACAGAAGCACCTCCACAAGAAAAAGCGTGATGGACCTCGCCTACCACGTGCCCGCGCCGACGCACTCGGGCGCCGCGAGCAAGCCCGAGCTCGCAGCCGCGGCGCGCGTCGTCGCGGACTCGGCCCGCGGCGTCGTGCGGCAGCGGCAGCGCCTCGCCGCGGACCGCGGGCGCATGCTGCACCAGACGACGTACGCGCGCCTCTTCCCGCCGCCGCGACCTAGTACACCGCCGCCGTCGCCGCGCGGCAACGACTTCACGAGCCACCGGCTCCTCAAGGAGTGCATGAACCAACACGCGCGCATCGTCGCGCCAGGGCAGCTCGGCCCGGCGCCGACAGCGGCGAGCGCCTACGGCCGGCCCTGGTTCTCGCCCCTCCGGCCCGGCACGCCGCCGCCGCCGGAGCTCCTCCAGTCGCGCGCGGCGCGCGCCGTGCTCGGCCGCGGCCGGCGGTGCTGCCGCGAGACGGCCCACGCGCAGACGCAGCTCGTGACGCGCTACTCGCCGCTCCGGGGCGGCCTCGACGGCGCGACGCAATGGCACCACAACTTCCACATGGCCGACCCGCCCGCGCTCGCGGCCGGGCTCGCCCAGGCCTCGCGGAGGCCCTGGTAACTTGAATTCCTGTATCATGAATCCCCGGAAACTACGTTCCATGTAACCGCCAAGGGCTCACTCTACCCGGGGGAAGGAGGGGAGGAGCGGCGGGGCGCGGGGGCGCTCCTCACTCGACGCGGCCTTAGCGGCCGTCGACAGGCTTCAGGACGCAGCAGCCGGCGCGGTCGTGCATGTCGGCGCCGTCGCCGCCCTTGTGGACGATCACCGCGTGGCCATCGACGCCGCACTGCGACCTTTCGGTGCTGGTGTTAAATTCTCCGTCCAACGTATCACCCTCGGCCAGGTGTTGCTGGTTGGATATGAGAGTTGTCGACGTACCTTCGGTCGTCCAGAAGGAAAAGTACGGGGACGTGGGGACCCACGGGTCTTCGGAGATCTTGCAGTTCTCGTCCGCATGAGTGCCCTCGGGGAACGGCTCGCCCGCATAGTAGTGGTTGCCCTGGGTGTGCGCGTTGTCGCACGAGTTGCCGGCGTGGATGTTGAAGCCGCCCTTGGCCGTGGAGCTGGAAATACGCAGGTTCTTGATCTCGCCGCTGAAGACGATGCCACCACCCGCCAGGGCCTCGACGCACGCCATGCCGGTGCCGAAGACACCGCTACCGACGAAAACAGTGGCGGTGCCAATGTTTAACTCTTCAATTTCGGCCGTGAGGTCGCAGTCAGAATATGTGCCCATCGAGGTGACGACCTGCGCAGGAGCGCGGGGTCGGGCGAGCCAGGACTCGCTCGAGACGACGACGGCGAGCCTCACGCCGTCGAGCAAACGCCGCGTCCGCTCGAGACGACGACGGCGAGCCTCCACGCCGTCGAGCAGACGCCGCGTCGACGGAGGTCGACAAGTTGAATTTTTATGCGCGCGGGTGGCGACGGGCGCGGCGGTGAAGGCCAGGGCGAGCGTGAGTTTCTGCATGATTGTTATTTTTGCCTGCGCGGGAGACGGCGTGATTATGACGCGTCATTCAGCTCGTTTTGGCGGCCGCGTCGGGCCATAGGGGCGAGTTGCACGTAAGCAATAAAAGGGCGCATGTGGCGCGTCGGAAACGCTTTTCGCGGCGTTTTTGGCGCGGCGCAGCCAATTTGTGGCCGCAGGGTGTCCTTTAGATGTTCAAATGTCGCTCGGGACGCTTCCCGAACCTGTTAATTGATTGGGAAAAGTCGTGAAAAAAGGCATGAAACCCGCGTCGACATTCCACTCGCTTCACGCGCTTCGCACGCGCTTCAAGAACCGGCATTACTGAGGCAGGAACTGACGCACTAGTAGCTCAAGTTACTCCCCAGCACCTCCACGAGCACCGGAGGCAGCTCCGCTTGGGCGGTCGGCACGGCCCCGGCCGGCAGGGCACCCCCGGGCTGCAGGACGACGAGCGCCGCGGCGTTGATGCAGTAGTAGTCCTCCGCGATCCGGTGGCCGAGGTGCGCGCCGGTGCGCGCGCAGACGCAATCGAGGGCCGTCGCGCCGTCGGATTCGATGAGGAGGACGTGGTCCGGCGCGAGGGGCCGCCGGAACGCGGGCCAGCCCGACGTGAGGTCCAGCGCGTCCGCGGACGAGAACACGGGCAGGCCGCCGAGCGCCGTCGCGAAGATGGCCGGCCGCCGCTCGCGGAAGATGGGCCGCAGCTGCTCGAAGTGGAGGCCGCACGCGGTCTCGCCGCGGCTCGCCGGCTCGGTGCCGCCCGCGAGCACGTCCCGCGAGAGCGGCGGCAGCGCGGCGAGGTCGGGCGCGGCGCGCGCGAGGTCGTAGCCCAGGGACGAGTGGGTCGGGGGCAGCGACGGCCCCAGCGCCGACGCGAACAAACATGGCGCGAGCAGCAGCGCCCGCAGCAGCGCTGGTGGAAGACGTAGCTCTGCCATCGGTATCACGGGCTCATTCGTCCTTCTTCGCCGCGGCACTAGCCTCCTTCGCCGCGAGCTCGCGCTGGTACGCCGCCGACGTCGCGAGGAAGGTCTTCAGCACCCAGACGAAGCAGCACGCGAGGACGAGGGCGAGGCACGCCGCGACAGCGGGGTCGTCCGCGGCCGTCTTGGGCTCGAGGTTGATGCGGTCGAAGCGCCGGACATTTCCCCCAAAAATCCCCGGCATGGCGCAACGGTGTTAAGGAGCTGTGTGGTGGTGGTGGCCTCGTTCGGCTGCGTTGCGGGCGGAGCCGGGCCCGCGGAACTTGGTTGGACGCAGATTCTAGACTACGCCTGGCGACGCCCCACGGTTTACTAGAGGACTCCAAACGGAGGCGAAGAGCAGCGTTTGGTTTGCATCAAATTTTGCATCACTGTGACATGCGTTACGGGTTTTATTGTACGGGTTTTACACGGTGTTACCACGCAACGATGTTCGTGAGTTTGCAACTCGCCAGGGCGTGGAGAGGGTCTCACAGAGGTGTCTTGTGGTGAAGTGTCTGCCCAGGTTTGCGAATTGATGGGTTTGCAAGGCAGCGAATAAGCGCAAGTTCTACGCCTAGACAAGGGTTTTGTTTGAACCTCGTATACGAACGTCGTAATATACAGTAACAGGGAACGCGGGTGGTGGCTTGCGGTACAATCGCACGACTGGCCTGGCCATTGCACTCGAGCCTCAATTGAGCAGAGCAACGCGCCACCCGCCTCACTGATTCGCGGAGGGATTCATCCCGCACCGCGCCGGCTCCAGACGATCTAATTGTGGTAAACTCGGCACCGCAGCGGCGGCCGGCGCGGCGCAGTGCAGCACCCGTACCAGGCCGTGGCCGTTGATAGAGAGGTACGGCGGCGTGCGTCAGAACCGACGCTGCTGAGGCTCGTGCTATGGATTGGCCACGCGGCCGCGCGCCGAACATGGGCGGTTTGGACCCCGACGAGGCTACGAGACCAAGAACGCGTCGCCCACGTTCTTGTTCGCGGCCCCCAGATATCCTCACCAATCTTACGATCCGAATGATCTTGGTGGCCTTCGTGCCCACCCGACCGGCCTTGCCCGCCTTCAACATCTCCGCTTCCTGGCCGCCCGAGCCGCCTACGAGGATGGCCACTTCTTCCATGACCGATGGTATCTCCGTCAGAATAGATAGCGTGGACGCTAGATCGACCCAGAAGTAGAAGCCCCGGAAGTACCACGGGTACGCCAGGCACTGCAAGAGCATCTCGGCGAAGAAGCAGAAGATGCACACTACGGCGGCATAGACGAAGGCCGCGTCGGCCGTACTATCGGCCAGACATAACTTGGCGTCGTCCCCAAACAAGGCATGCAACGTCAAGATCGTCATGCCGGCCGTGAAGCGCGTCGACTCGCAGCACGCTAGGGCGTGGGCCCGTAACTTCTCTTGGAGCAGCTCTTTCCTTGTTTGCGGCGCCGGCTTCGACTGGCGCCGCTCTTCTCTCAACTGATCTAAATCGTTCCAGATATTGGAGCTCCGGCGCCGCGCGTCGTGGGCGTGCTGGGTCCGGCGGTGGAGGAGCGTGCCGCGCATGGTCCTGGGTGCTCTGCCCCTCTTTCGGTGTTGTGTGGCGGTGGCGCGCGCGGGGCTCCGCGTCTATTGCGGCGCGGCGCGCGGGCGGGCGCGTCCCGCGATGCACCCGTTGGGGGCTGCGACGGGCAGCGGGCACGCGGACGGACAAGACGTCTCCCAGTGCCATGAGCCTCCTTGCAAAGCACCCGCACGGTCGTCTGAGGGGGCGCGCCTGGCCTCGCAGCGCGTCGTGGGAGCGCTGGACTTCGTACCTACGCCTCGCGGCTGATAGCTTTTCAAATGGTCCATGTAAAACCCGGCAATTAGCGGAGCTCTTTCAAAAAACACGTCCCAGCTGTGCTTTACTCGCTAGGCACGTCTAGTGCTTGGACTTGTGCCCGGAAACTGCTCCAAATTCACCCGGAGCTCGCTGCGTCTTGCGCGTTCAAACCGTGCAGCGCTCAGCGTTCAGGAACCGGTCCCGCCGCGCCTCGGCGAAAGCGCCGCTAGAAAGAAATGGACGCAGCGCTCCGCCCAGCTAACACGATGGACGCCGCGACGGAGCCGAAGCCAGGCTACGCGATGGATGAGAGCGCGTCGCCGGCCGCGCCGGCCGCGTCGGAGTCAGACGACGACTACGTTCTTAAACAAGCACCAGCGGTGCCCGAGGCGGAGCCGAAGGCCGCCGCGCCCGCGCCGATGGATACGTATCCGAGCGCCGCGCCGCCGGCCGCGCCCGCAGCGGAGCAGAGGCTGTCGATCAAGGCTATGAAGGAGACGATCCGGGAAGCCGGCCTTGGCGTCGCGGACCTCCTCGCGCGGGAGGACGTCGAGACGCGCTACGCCGAGGCGCGCGCTCGCTTGGACGAGGCCGAGGAACTCAAGACGAAGAAGAAGCGCCGCCGAAAAATCGCCGAGAGCAGCGACGACGACGACGACGACCCCGACACGCTGATCCCCGAGCCGACGGGCGTGAAGAAGTCCAAGGTGGCGAACGGCATCGGCTCGTTCGGCAAGTACGCCTTCCAGGAGGACGCGGAGGAGCCGGCGCCCTGGATGACCGCCGCCACGGACCAGGCCCAGATCCGGCGCAACGCGCAAAAGGGCGCGGCGCACCTGGAGAGGGAGAAAGCTTCGAAGTCCAAGGCCAAGCCCAAGCCCAAGCAGCGGCGGGGCGCCTTCGCCGACGAGAGCGAGCCCGAGGAGGAGGAGCACTACGTGGGGAATACGGACGACGACGAGGAGGAGTCCGAGGACGAGGAGTTGAATTTGCAATCGGACTCGGGCTCCGACATCGAGGCCGACGACATGAAGTCGCGGTTAGATCGCTTGGCGGCGAAGAAGCGGGACAAGGCGAACAGGCCGCGCGCGACGCCGCGCCTGCACGAGCCCGCGGCGCGCGTGTCGCCGGAGATCATCGACGTGGACCGCGAACAGAGCCCGATCAACCTGGCCGAGGACCTGAGCGACGGCCACCAGACCAGTGACGAGGAGGAGGACGACGACGACGCGGCGCACAAGCGGGCCGAGCGCTTGCTGACCGAGTGCGGGGCCTACGCCAGTCGTTTAATAGGGGAGCTCCAGAAGGCGGGTCTGGGGGCGCAATCCCGCCACGGCGCGCTCTCCGTTGGCGAGATGGGCGCTTCTTCGAACGGTGACTTCATTCCACTAAACGCGGCCGAGGTCCGTACATGCTGCGGGCCTGAATTGCAACTAAAACCGCACCAGGTCGTGGGCGTGAACTGGTTGTTGCTCCTGGAGCGCGTCGGCGCGAACGGCGTTTTAGCCGACGACATGGGCTTAGGGAAGACCATCCAGACTATCGCGTATTTGGCGGCGTCGCGCGCGCGGAACTTAAAACAAAACCCGGACTACAAGGGCCAGGACGTCATCGTGGTCCCCGCCTCTACCTTAGGCAACTGGCAGCGCGAGTTCGCGACCTGGTGCCCCAAGGAAAGCAAGGTCGTGGTCTACCACGGTAGTCAAGCGGAGAGAGCGCAATTACGACATGATAAACAAGTGACGGGCGCGCACGTCATTCTCACGACGTACACGTGGTGGGAGCGCGAGTCGTGCGAGGACGACCGCCAGTTTTTTAGAACGCACGCGCCGTGGGCCCACGTCGTTTTAGATGAAGGGCACTGTTTAAGAAACCCGGACGCGTCGCGGTCGCGGCATTTGCGAAGACTGGGCGCGCGGTCCCGCACGGTTTTGAGTGGCACGCCCATCATGAACCGGCCCCTCGACCTACTCTCTCTATTATTGTTTCTGATGCCGGACCTGTTCCGGGACTGCCGCGTGACGGATCGACTAGAAGAAGTATTAAAAGCGATGGACTCCGTGGGCGGCGTGAAGAAGCTCAGGGAGCTGCTGGCGCCGTTCTGTTTGAGAAGGGTCAAGGTGGACGTGTTGAAGTCCTTACCTCCTAAAAGATCTCATATTCGAAGCGTGGAGCTGGACGCGAAGCAAAGAAAAGCCTACCTGTCCGTGGTGGGCAAGAACGCGGAGATGGGCGACGCGCGCCAGCAGCAGCACCTGTTTACCGCCTTACGCAAGGCGGCGAACCACCCTTTGTTATTAAAGCTCGATAAATACCCGGATACGGCGCGAAATCGCGTCGCCGAGGAGTGCTATTCCTCAGGCTTCTTCGGCCAGCAGGCAGACATGACCCAGGTCACGCGGGAACTCGAGACGTACGACGACTTCTCGATGCACTGCGTGTGCAGCGAGGACTCGATGCCGGCGCTGCGGGATTTGTGCTTGGCGCCGGAGGCGCTGTACGAGTCGGCCAAGTTCCAGGAGTTACGGACGCTATTGCCCGATCTAGTTAGAAAACAGGGCCGGCGCGTCCTCTTGTTCTCGCAGTGGACGCGGTTGCTGGATCTGATGGTCGAATTATGTAATAATTTGGACCTGGGCACGTGCCGCCTGGACGGCAACACGCCCATTTCGGAGCGCCAGGGCATGGTCCAGGCCTTCAACGAGGGCTCGTCGGACGCCAAGATCTTCTTGCTGTCCACCAGGGCGGGAGGCATGGGCATCAACTTGACCGGCGCGACCGCCGTCGTGCTGCACGACGTGGACTTCAACCCGGAGGTGGACCGGCAGGCCGAGGACCGCGCGCACCGCATCGGGCAGACCAAACCGGTGGACGTGTACCGGCTCGTGGCCGAGGGCACGGTCGACCGGGACATCCTGGACCTCGCGGCGCGGAAGCGGGTCCTGAACGAGCGCGTCATGGCCTCGGGCGACCCATTGGATGAAAAGGCGAAGGGGCCCGACGCGGCCTCGGTCGCCAATGCATTAGCCAAAGCGCTCGACCAGTACCGGCAGACGAGCGCTGAACAAGCCATATCTATTGAGTAACTCAAATCTATTTATCCTTCTTCTTTGACCGGCGCGATGTAAGCCTGTCCTCGATTCGTAATTGATTCGTAATTTTATGACTGCGGTCGTCCTCACTGGAAGTCGTGGCTCGCGATGCGCCGCGCCGCCTCCTGGGCCGCCGCTCGGCCGGAGCCGGTCGTCGGCGCGTTGAATCCAAGCATGGCGAACGCGTTCGGGGGTTCGGCCGGCGCGGGGCGCGCGCTCCCCTTGGCACGGACGGCTTCGTGACTGACGCGGTTGAAGACGCCCGGATCGTCGACCCATTCGACTTCGCACACGTCGCTCGCGTAGGTGATGACTGCATCATACCAGTCGCCCCCCCTGCCTTCAACAGAGCCCCACCACGCCTCGACGCGCGCACCGATTTGAAACGTCGCGTGCTTGCGGTGTCCGATCTTGTCCTCAGTTTCGCGCGAGTCAGGCGAGAGGAACTTTACAACCTTCGACGCGGCGTACTCGATCGATCCCGTGCGCTCGTCCCAGGCAATAACGTAGTGGCCCGGTTTGCTCATGTGGGAGACGGTGCCGAAGTGCCACTCCGAGTAGCACCACTCCGAGTACGGCTTGCGCACCTCGCGGCCCACGAGGTCGTACTTGTCCGTCGGCGTCGCGACCCGGGGCACCTTGAGGCGCACGATCGTCTCGCCTTTGCCGTTCACGCGCGCGCCGAGGGGGGGCGGCGCGGCCACGAGCACGTCTAAGAGACTCGGAGATTTGGGCGGCGCGACCGCGAGTACGTCCAGCAGCGACGACTGAGATTTGGGAGGCGCGCCGCGAGCACGTCCAGCAGACTCGGAGATGTGATCGTCGGACTGTCCAGCGACATGCGGTTCGGGTCGACGCCCGGCTCGAAAAACGACTGGAAGGCGGCGACGAGGCCCGGCTCCGCCACGAAGATGTCCTGCACCTCCTGCGATAACGCTTGAGCGGCGGCCGCGTCTCTGGGGCTCGCCGCGTAGGCGGCGAGCGCCCGGCCAAAGCACGCGTGGGCGAGTGTGCCCTTCGGATAGCGTTTTTTGAGCGCCACGATGAAGTCAATCGCGCCGGCGCCACCGCGGGCGCCGGATGATGACCGCGGCGTGCGCGGAGGCGCCAGCGTGCGCGGGTGCGCCGCCGGACCCACGGGCTTTCGCCTCACGGCCGGAAGAATAGTCAGGGGCGGCGTCCACTCCGGCTCGGGCTCAGGCTCGGGCTCCACTATCGGCGCCAGGCGAGTTTCAGACGGCTGCGGCGTCTGCGCAGGCGCCAAACTCTCAGACGGCCCCGGCGTCTGCGCAGGCGCCAAACTCACGCGGCGATCGGGATGACGGCGAGGGCGAGGCGGCGCCATCGAGTCACGGAGTCCTTGTAGGTCCGCGAGCGTTTTCATTATCAACTGTAGCTCTAATTTTGCCAAGTCCAAAGTATCCCTGTTAGGGCGTCTCCAAGTCCGCGTTTTCTGTAAGACGCCCGGCGTCGGCTTGCGTATAGCACGCTCGGTGATCGTGGAGAACGGTAGTCCCGCGTGGCGGCCAAACGCAAAGCTAAAAATCAAATTTGACCTGGCGAAACCCGTCACGATACAAGACGCTATCGGCTATCGGGGAGTAAGCTAATAGACGCCGCCCGGAGGTTTGGCATTGTCCAATCGAACAGTCTTATTACACTATAGATCTGGCGTCACCTTCTGCACGGCCTGCGCCGGCTCCGGGGTCCCGCCGGGGCCCAGGGCGCATTACTTTCTGCGCTTCGTCGCGCGCGCGGGCGGCGCGGCGGGCGCCTCTTGTTCCTTCTTCGGGGCGGGCGCTCGCGCGCTCCGCCGCGACGGCGCTTTGTCCCCCGCGACGGTCGCGACCAACCGCTCCAGCGTCTCGCGGACGACGGTGGAGGTGTGCCGCTTGGGCGGGCCCGCGGAGGCCTTGGCCGCCTTGGCGAAGTGTGCCTTGGTCGCCTTGGTGAGCAGGGCCTTCGCCTTGGCGTTCGGTTTCGCGCATTTGATCGCCACCTGGGGCGGCGCGGCGAACAGCGTGTTCGCGAGGATGGTCGCGCGCGAGCCGTCGTCGTAGACGACGTCGTAGCTCAGCGCGTCTCCCTCACCGGTCTCCTTCACGACGGTACCGCCCCACCAGGCCTGGACGCCCTCGCGGCGCGTCTCGAACAAAGCCCACACGCGCGCGCCGTCGACCGTCTCGGCGCTCGCGCGCAGTCTATCAAGGTCCTTCGCGAAGCATAGAATCGCCGTCCGCCCGGTGATGCGCGCTGCGAGGCAGAACTGGCGCGTGACCCCGGAAGCGAGGCCGTAGGCGAGCCCGGCGCTGTTCGGCGAGCAGTACGTGCGGGCGACGCGGCCGTCGTGCGTCAGTAGGACAACGGCTAGATCTGCCGAAGTGTGGCACGGGCAGTCGTCTTGATCCTCGAAAGTACAGGCCGGCTTCGCGCAGGACACGCAGATCGAGGCGCCGAGGTCGCCGCAGGTCCACGCGTCCGAGAGGCTCTCCGCCTTAACGCCCTTGGGGAGCAGGCGCCACTTCTCGCACGACGCCGACGAGCACTGGGCCCACTCCGCCGCGTCCTCGATGGGGACCGGCGCCGTCCGGAAGTGGGGGTCGGCCTTGAGGACCGCCGCCTTCAATTGTGCCGCGGTCCGCCCGCGCCGCTGCAGGTCGAAGGCCGGGTCGCGACACACGCGCTCCCAGTCCTCGCCGCCGTGCTTGTGGAGCGCCTCGAGGATCCATTCCTCGCGCGCGACCTTCGGCGGCGGTGGGGGCGGGGGCTCCGGTAGCTTGCCGAGCTGCGCGAAGGCCCGCCGGACGTGGGGCGTGGTGGGCTCGAAGTAGTCTTGGTTCCCGCCCCATGCTAAACAGTCCGGGCACGCCATGGCTAAGACGACGGCGAGGACGTCACTGGGCGTCGCCGAGAAGAGCCCGAGCCGCGTCGTGAGCAAAGAGAACTTCCGCCCGTCCGCCTCCTGGGACCGAGACGTTGCGTTCTGACCGCCGCCAACACTAAAAAGCTGGAACGGCTGGCCCGAATGGCCGATGGAGCAGACGAGCGCGAGGGAGCCCATGTCGCAGGCCTGCACCTCCTGGGTCACGCGCTGGAGCTGGAACGAGCAGGTCCGCGCCTCCAACGTGACCTTCAGGCGTTCGTCGCTCTTGAGGTCGAGCTCGTCGCGGCCCAGGGGGGCGTCGTACCTTGCTATGACGTAGCGGGCACCTTTCGAGAGTTCTGCTGCGAACAGGAAGATGTCGTTCTTCGCCGCATGCGTCACGTTCGGTAATTTAGCCATCGCCGCCGCGACAGCCGCCCGCCGGTCCGGGTCCATGTGCTGGCCCTGCGTTACGGAGGCGTGGTTGATGGCCGCGGACAGCGCTTGACAGAGTGCCGTTGGCGGCGCGTGCGCGGCCTTCAGGTGGCGCGCGGAGCTGGGCGGCCGCTCCCTGCGGCGGGCGGCGACCGCCGCCGCGACCGCGTCTTGCAGGACCGCGTCGGGCACCACCGCCGCGGCCGGGCTCCGCGCCCCGGCCTTGCTACGCGAGGCGAGGAGCCAGGCCACGAGGTCCGACGTGGCGCGCATCTGCAGCGTGTCCCGCCGCCAGCCCCACGTGCGCACGAGCTCGTCGACGATGGCCCGGTCGGACATGAGGCGCACGTCCGCGGCCCGGTTCGAAACCGCGGCGGGGCCGAGGTGGTGCCGGCCCGGGTCCAAGCGCATGAAATCCGGCGACTGCGCCCGGGCCCGCGGCGACGCGGGTTTGGGCGCGCGAGCGGCGAACATGCCCAGCTCCTTACCGTAGAAGGCGTCGAACGCGGCTGCGAAGTCAGGCGAGCTGATGAAGCAGCACGACACCTCGTTCACGAGAAGGCGCTTCGCCGCGGCGTTCTTGGGGCTCGCGCCGTACAACGCCAGCGCGGCCTTGAAGTGCTCGTAGATGCGCGTGCCCTGGGGGTAGCGCTCTTCCACGGCGGCCATGAAGGCCTTCGTGTCCGCGAACTTGGGCGGCGCCGGGGCCGGCTTGTCGAGGCCGACGAGCTGGGCGAGGAGACCCATCGCTAAATGTATTGGTCTACACGCGTCACTCGCTGACAGAGAGATACCACAGAGAGCCAGGTGATTTGATGCACCGCGATGGCGATCTTACGCGTCGCAGAATCTATCGCGCTTGCAACCAGCGGTCGAACGCGCTGCGACAATAGTCTTTTCCGCGCTGCG
>Ga0302122_10000639_pt1 | contig 21890 bp, 17 predicted proteins | sample CB21_SCM_MG_FD_203115 | JGI IMG/M metagenome (GOLD analysis project Ga0302122, IMG submission 203115) | Marine microbial communities from Western Arctic Ocean, Canada - CB21_SCM | ecosystem: Environmental > Aquatic > Marine > Oceanic | place: Canada: Western Arctic Ocean | collected 2017-09-28
TCTCGAGTGCCCTTCTCTTCATGTCTTCGAACCGTTGCCCTGTGACAGAGATTGGGGTGGGCGACGGTGTTGGAACAAGGATGGGTTGAGGTGACATTGTTCAGTGTTGGTTGGTAGACTCTTTGTCAATATTAGACCAAACACATATATGGGTAAACTATTTTCTCCACACAACCTATAAAAAGACAGAGGTTCACCTCAACAATGTCAAGTCTGATCGTGGGCAAACTTGCTTGTTTTCGGGCCCCACTCTCCATTAGCAAGCGAAAGGTGGCTACTGCGGGATCGTGGACTCCGCTGCCCCCCCCTACCCTGTACGACGTGCTCATTTCTCCACAACTCCAAACTCGGGTACGGCTGCACACTTGGAAACAACAATATCGCAACACTGTGTTTGACCTGGGTCTGAGTTGGGTTTCGACCAGTACCCACACTCAATACTTGGAACTGCATGTCTGGAAAAGCCCCACCCCGATTGACATCGACAGCCTGGTGTTGTACATTCAGTCTATCCTCAATGCGCAACACCTCCAAATATTCCAGTTGTATCAACACATGCATCCGGGCGCTGTCCGCAGCGAGTCGGTCGCGGCCAGTGTCGGCAACGAAGGAGCCAACCAATCGGACTGATGCACCAACACTGCGTTCTTGATTTGGACAAACAATTCTTGGATTCCCTCTCCACTGATGGCGGACGTGTAGACATGGTCGAAATGGTGCTCGTTGATCCATTTTTCTGTAGCGTGTTCGCAAAACGGTGCCAGGTCTGTTTTGTTGGAGACCACGATGACGACGGGGTTGTGTCGCGCGGGTTTGGAAGCGGCAATGCGTTTATACCACTGTTTCAAGTCGTCGGCAACGGTGGAGCTGGAAATATCGTGAACCAGGACAAACACATGGCCTCTCATAAAATAGGAGCTGGTGAGCGACATGAAGCGTTCCTGTCCACAGGTATCCCACACCGAGACCTCGACGTCCCCCAACGACAGAGGAATGTAATCCACGGCAATGGTAGATTTGGTATTGGGGTCCATTTTCCCCCGACAAAATTTGGTGATGACCGATGTTTTTCCCGCTCCGATCGAACCGACAAAAACAATATTGTATTTCATATTGGTGTATCTGAATTAAAAAAACACAAGATTAAATAGTCTATTCCACTTTGCAAACTGTACTCTTCCAACCTGTAAGCGTTGTTTTGGTGCACCTGGCTACTCTTTTTGAAACAACCCCGACAAAATGTGGAGTAGGGACTCTTCCCGCGCCTGCACATGGGTCGTGGTGGCTCCCTTGAAAGTTCGGTCCGTGCGTTGGTCGACGACTGTGTCCAAGGTGGCCAATTTTTTGCAAAGGGAAGGATGCACATAGGTATCAATGGTGTCGGTCCCCAACAGATACTGGATATCGACCCGATTTTCTTGTGAGATCCGATGAACCCGATCTTCGGCCTGGATCATGACCCCGGGTACCCAGTACAGTTCTCCAAACACACACTCCGAGACTCGGGTCAGAGTGACACCAGTGCCGGCCGCCATCAACGAGAGAATGGCAATTCGTATTGTGGGATTGGTTTGAAACTCCTCGACATTTTGCTGGCGAACCGCGGCAGGGGTCGACCCATCAATCCGCATGAATGGAATGTCGGCATGGCGAACGGCCTCCTCCACTGCGTCCAGCACGACGCGGTGGTACGCAAAGAAGATGAAAGAACGACCCTCGGCCAGCGCGTCCAGTACCCAATTCACAATGGCTTCACATTTGGCCAACGCGGTCGTTCGGAACAATTGTGAGATTATTTTTTGCCGCTCAAACATTTGTCGGCGTTGCTCTTCGGACCCGGACGGCAATTTGTAAATGGTATTGTTCAATTTTTGCCATATTTTGAATTCGGCTTTGACCTTCACCAACTGGTCACAAGTCAGTTCCAGCCAGACCGTGTGTCGGGTCTTGGAGGGCAGTTGAGTGAGGACGTCTCTCTTTAAACGTCGAATCATAAACCCCCGTGTTAAGACCCAGTTCAACTCGTGGCTGTTGGAAGAACCTCGGTCGTCGTAACCAAAAGGGGTGGGTTTGCCATTGCAGTACCGTGCTGCATAGGACGAGTAATTTTTAATGTAGACTGGACGCAACATTATCAACTGCGAAAACAATTCAATGGGTCGGTTCAACGCTGGAGTGCCGGTCATCAACAGAGCGTGTTGGGCCGAGCGCACCAGTGGATTAAGGGCTTTGGTTCGTTTCGTCTTGCGTGATTTGACGTAGTGCGATTCGTCACAGACAACCACGTCGAAAAGTCCACTGGGGATTTGTAGTGTGTGGAGCATGTCGTAAGACACAATGCACACGGCCCCAGTCAGGGTCTCACTCCCCTTTTTCACCAGTTGGGACTCACAGGACAACAATTCTTTCAAAGCGTGTTGCCAATGGTAACGCAAGTAGGAAGGACAGACGACCAGAGTGCGGGACGGTAAATGATAACCAATGAAAGCCAAAGCTTGGCGGGTCTTGCCCAATCCCATGTCGTCGGCAAGGAGGCAGCGACCGCCGTAGACGTCGATGGCCATTCTTACCCCTTCTTTTTGGTACGGAAACAAAGACTCCCAGAGCGGTGCGGGAATGCGACGATGGTCAAACACCAAAGGATGGTTCTTTCTGGTCAGTCGCTGGATAAATCGAGGGACAGGACTGATCGAATGTTTCGACTCGAATTTCATCAATGTTGGCAAATCAACCTTGGACAATTGAAATGTTTTGCGCTTGTCCGAGACATGGCAGGCTTTTTTGACCACAACTAGGTCAGTGCTGGTGATTTTGTGGGCTTTCACCTGGTACGTATTGTCGTCCACTATGGTAATCTCAAAGGTTTTTTTCGGTGGGGCTTTTCGAAATCGCATTTGTTGTAAGTACAATTCTTTAATTGTATAAAGATAAAGACAAATAGGAGGAGAATAGTTGAATAATATACAGACTCTTTGAGATAGATATTGCTACACGTATTTGAGATCAACCTCATTCCAAAACTTGTTGGGGTTATTGCTGCCTCCTTTGTAGACACTGGCACGAGACATCCATATTTGTTCCAAGGCCTTGGTAGCGCTCTTTTGGGCCCCTGTCACAGTCTGGAATCCTTGGGCACCCTCGGCAAAAGCATTGCCCACTTTGGATCCTGCCAAATTTAAACCAAAGAAAAAATAAGCAATTAGTCCGGTTTGCCATACCACATGGATTTGCTGTGATTTTAAGGTAAAGGGTATGAGACCAATGTACAGGAACAGTGCCACATTGAGGACATAGGTAAACAAGACGGGTGGGTTGTAGGTACTCAAACTTCCCATGTTGCCCCATGAACTGTAGGCCCGCTCCCACGACTTTTGTGCTGCGGTGTTCAAAGGACTAATCTTATTTTGTGTCAGGTCTTTTTGATAGTCGAGCAATTTGAAAAAGCAAATGTCCACCACACTCATGCCGTCCGGGGTTTTGTTAAACATGGTGGTGACTTCTTTGCCGCCTTGTGTGTCTGAGAAGGGTTGGTTGTCTCTTGTCGTTGATTTTTCCAAGTCAAGGGTGCCCCGAAACGAATGCTTCACCAATGCGGGGAGGGCCACTAAAATGTCCATCATAATTCTCACGTTTTGATCCGAATTGTCCCGTCCCTTGAAAGCAATGGTGTCCCAAGCCAGGGCAATAATGTCCCCAGCAAAGGCATTGTAGTTGTTTAGGCACGACGAATTTTTACTCAATGCCGCTGATAAATTTAAAGGAAGTATAAAGGCCAGGGTGCCCACCAACGTAGTGACAACAGTGCTCGTACTGTAATCCAAATCAGTGCCGTCTTCTTTGGACCACAACTCCCAATTAAACACTGCGTACGACCACAGGCACTGAACCAGTATGATGGCAAAAGTGTTTAAATCCCCCAATGGTGGAAAGTAATAAAGAGGGACGCGTGTCCAGAGTTTTTCCCAGTACGAATTCAGAACTTTCAAACACGACATGAGTTCAGTACAAGACAACTACCCTTTATAGACAAGTAAATTAGTTTTTTGTTAACTTAAGGCAATGGCCCGAATATTGAAAGGTGACCCTCCCAGAATCCGCCCGCCAGTGCCACCGCAAACACAAACAGGACCACCGTCACCCCCAGACACAGTACACAATGCCCAGTCCATGTAGGGGCAAAACCACGCCGACAAATGGTGCACTTGCTCTTGTTGTTCTTTCTGTTAAACTCCCACAGGCATCTGTGATGCACGTCAGCTTGGCATTTGCACGGAGAAGTGTTGTCACACTCTTCCAGACAGATGTAGCAGGACTTTGGCAACAACGGTTCCTCGGGATTGTGGTTCATTTGGCCTCGACAATGATGTTCTGACTACGATGGGTCTACATTGTGACCACTGCATTTAACGTACATATGTGGAATCATTTGAAATGGAAACATTTGAACACTGTTCTACAGAGTACAGTCTAAAGGGGCAATGGAATTAATGTTGATATTTTTATTTTTTTATTTTTTGGTTTTTTTTTTCCCGACTCAAAAATACAAGTAGTGCTGGTGGGGTTCTGACTCAGTGATTGCGAGCAGGAATTCGACCAATTTTTTGTATTTGTCATCTTCCATGTTTAAGCGGAAAGTCTCCTCATCACCAATGATGTCTTCCACACAACCTTTCTCACGACCATTGTCCATTTGAGTCAATGGACCACGATTTTTTCTGTATTTGGACTGGCATTGTTTTTGACACAGCACGGTGAGTGCGTTGTAATCTTTCTTCAGTTTATCTGTGGCAGGTTTGCGCAGGGACGACATGATAATATTCAAATAAATATAGTTATATACTACCGAATTTTGTTAGTGCTTGTGACTTGGAGGAGGTCGTCTTTATCGTTTACGTTTCAGCGGTGGTTTTGATGTGGAAATAGCGGCTTTACCATTGGCAAAACGATGATTGTCCGTTTGAATCGAGGCTTTTCGGTCCATGTTGTCAATGTAGTGTTTGATGCCTTGGCCCTGTTGATCTGTGGGGGCCCACTTGTCAAAATCATGGACTGCTTTGTGAGTCTCCAACACAAAAGCTGCACCTTTTTCGTCCAATGTCGACGGGTCTGCAAATTCAAATTCTTCACCTTCCTCGTCCGGTACCACAAAGCCGTCGTCCTCGTATCCGTGCATGGATGGCTTGGACGACGGGGTCCCCTCCTCGTCATCGGACTCATCTTCGCACTGCAACAGTTCCAACGTTGTCGAATTTTCGTCTTCGCAGCGACAGAAAGTAATACCGTCGCCACTGGCTATAAACCCTGCCGAGTTCCAGGCCTTGGAGACTGTGTGTCCATCCGAACCCTCCGGGACTGGGATGTGCTTGATGATGGTCTGAGGATTCACCGTTTCCCATTCATCGTCGGCCGCAAATTGCCAGAGGCGCCCCTCCTGCAATTGGGTTTTTTTCAGAAAAGAAACCTCAATATTCCCAGTTCCTTCTTCAATGCCCAGCACTTCTCCGTATGACTCAGTGTCCTGGACCGAAACAACTACTAAATCCCCAGGAGTGTACATTTGGAGTTCTGACCCCAATACCAATCAATAATTATAATTGAAAATATGTTTAAAATATGTTTATTTTATGGGATTCGTCAGAACACTACTAAAAAAAGCTTTTGGACTACATTTTATTGCTGTACACTTTCCGTGCAACTTGCAATATTTTGGTCAAGGAATTAAACTCTACGCTGTTTCCTTCTTTGGATGACATTTTATTGGCAGAGTAAAACATGGTGTTGTTGTTCGAACGCACTTTGCACTGGTACAAATTCCAGAGCATAACGTCGTGGGCACTCAGACCGGACGGTGGGGTGTAGGACCAATTGTTTTTGTGACGCTTGACGTAGCTTTGCATCATTTCGACCATCGAGTCGTGGTCTCGGACCATCGACTCGTGGTCTCGGTTCCGCTTGCGAAGGCGTTCAACTTGGCCAGACAAATTGGCATTGTTCTTTTTCAACACGATTGCACTGGAGGCCAGACGTTGCTTCTTTTTCTGCAATTTTACAAATTCGGTTTGGAAGTGCTGTTGTCGATGGCGAAGTTTGGCCAATTCAGCATTCATTTGTGTGGATACAACGTCAAACTGTTGACGTTGGCTGTTCATCCGCGTCTTAAATTTGGTGGCATTGGCCACATTGGCTTTTTGAAACTTGACCAGGGTTGCCTCGGTCTGGTGAAGCTGGGTTTCGGTGTGCTGCTGAGCTTGGACAACGCTGGCATACTTTTGTTTGACTGCCGCAAATGCCCCAACGACTTCGGTCAACGCCGCCTGCTTGTCGAAAATGGTCTCTTTCAAAGTTTTGGGATCGGAAGTACGGCAATCAAAGCAGATGTAACCACGAGAAATGTCGATGACCTGCTGGCAGTTGTTGTGGGTCCACTGCCCGCAGTGCTCACAGCCAATGACTTCGGCATCGGCGGGGACCTGGTTGCATCCGGGGCACGTCCACTCCTCCTCGTCCCAACACCCGCTACAAAAAAAATCAACAGATCCGCCGCTGGAACAAACCACCATGGTGTGTTCGACGGAATTATTGCTGCGGTGTTCCCGGGTACATTTGCCGCAATTGAAGGTGCCCAACGTGTTCAGGATGCGAGTCTGGTCCTTTTTGGAGCACTGCTGCCATTCAGAGATGGATTTTAAAGACATTTGTAGGGGGGAGTGTTCTTGTAAAGTAAAAGATGAAAGCAATACAAAATGCAAAAATATTTTAGAATAGAATGTGAGAAAAATTTCTTCATAATATATTATTTTTGATAATTTGTATAACTCATTTCGATCCATCATATTTCGATCCATTTTGTGTTTGGATTTTGACGGTCTTGGGCATCACAAGGGTTGTAGACCGTCCTTCTGTCCTCGGAGTAGTATTTGTCGAGTTGAATGTCGTCTTTGTCAATGTGGTAGCACAGACATACAGGACCACCTGTTCCACTGGCAAAGGCAAATCCGTACCAGTTTTGTGTTTGGCACTCCCTAAAACATTCAGATTCCGTGGTCGGTCCGTTTGCCCGCTCCCAACAATTGGTCCAAACGCCATTTCCCACTTGTACACCCATTTCGGTGTACTCAATAACATCCGTGACTGCTATGTTGTAAGTAGTTTTCAGGTTTACTCGGGGATATTTGGACTGTCGTGGCCTGATTGTGACACACGAGGTTGTGGAGGTGCTCGAGCCCTCTTTCCCTTTATAAAAGAGAGACATTTTTTCAAAGAAATCCCATTCCATTTCTTCCTCCGACATTGCGTACAGTATGGACTCCCCCACTGACGATTTTAAGGTGTACAGGGAAAAGTAGGTGTCTTTATGCAATTGTTCCCAGCGCACAAATCCCATGCACTCTTCTTGGATGTCGCAGGCATATTCGGCTTCTTGTACACTCAACAATGGAGTATCAATCCCAGTGTCGGTGGATTTGATATTGAACGAATATCCCTGCAGCTCTCGAAGCACTCGACGGTACTTAACTCCGTAAAAGGGAGCCAACAACAGAGACTGCGTACCCTCTCTGTATTCTTCTGCCTGGTATAGTTGAACATGCACCTTTTCGCTATTGATGGTCATAGTAAAGTGTTTCAACTCTGCTTCTATTTCGATGACCTTGTGAATAATTCCTGTAAATGCTTCTAAAAAGGATATTTCCAAACGTTCAAGTACCCATTTCACGTTTAACGTGATTTTTTTCCCGTTCAACGATAAAACGAGACTTCCCGATGAAAACCCGTGTTGGTAACTACCACTGAACTCAAAAAAGGGGGCATCCAGGGAAAAATCGATGTTGGCCAGAGTTTTTTTGTCGTCGATGTGATGTGAGAGTTCGCAGTCAGAAAAGGTGCAGGCAAAGAGTTTGATCACGTTGGTCATACCGCTGACTTGGTAGTCCATGCTCGAGCCTTCCTGTTTCATGGGTTTGTAATAGTCTCCCTCTTTTTGGATACCGACACAGGTGTCTGGGGCAAGGAGATATGCACTGGGGCCGTGTTCTGGTTCGTACTCCGAATTGATTTTGTCACAATACTTGACAGCATATTCCAGTACTGGGAACGCCACGACCGCACCGACATTTGCACCGATAGAGGCGTGTCGAAAAGCACTGGCTTCTACAAATTCTCCCACTGTCGGATAATAGTTGTGTACTTGACAGTTGTAGTAATAAGAAGCAAGAGCTGTGGAGTAGCTGTTGCGATTGAGAGTCACGATTCGATTTGTGTATGTGTCGGACGTGTAAACGTAGTCGTCCATTTCGAATGCTTTGGTACCACAACCACCATGGCCCGAGCACTCGACCCCATTTTGGTCCAGAGGACATGTGAATTGACAAGCATCGCCACTCTCCCCGGGGTCACAAGCACAGGTCCCGTCACGACCACATTTGTGGGGGGAATTGGTGCACACCGTGTTGAGGTCGTACCCGTCAAAACCTGGACAGGTAATTTCGCACCCAGAACCTCTCCACGGCGAATCTTGCCAATTGTAATTGTCGTAGGCGTCCTCTTTTTCGTTGGTATTTTGAAGGATTGAGGGAGCCAGTTCACACTCACAACCACAGACGGCGTTGCATCGACCATGTCCGGAACAGGCCAATTTGATGTAGGGCAATATCCCCGCACACTGTTGGCCAGCGGTGGCGGAACAATGCGAACCATAGTACTCGAGAAAGCGATTGGTTTGTGATTTCATAAAGTGTGTCGGTTCGGAATGAATGGACACAAACATGTTCAACAATGCTTGCCACCCCTCTTTTCCCAGGGGATTATCGTCCAGCTGAAACACACTGTCGTCGTTGTACATCCATTTTTCGGCATGAATGACAAAGTGAAAGGTTTTGATGTCTTGTCTCGTGCCCCACTGTACTTCGATCTGGTTGCCACTGCCCACACTCACACTCATTCCATTTTCACCCCATTCGTGGACGACAATTTGCAACACCCCGTTTTGAAATTTCAACTCTTCGGTGTAGGGGTACTGGGTGCCTGCCAGTGTGAATGCTTGGCGATGTCCAGAAATGACAATGTAATGGGCATATCTTTTCCCTTCAACGGCAACATTGAGCAATGTCTGACCTACAATATCGGTGGGCAATGCTGTCCTGATTTTATTTTCGAATAAGGACCCACCGTTTTCTTTAATAATGTTCAAAAAACGTTGACTGGGTTCCAGGCCCGTTTTTGGTTCCAGTACCCGCACATCCGACTGTTGAAAGTGTTGGTACAGCTGTACTGACTTTAACAACATCTCGCCCTGGTTCCAACGGGCTTGACTCATGTAGATCTTCTCCACCATTGCTACGGCTTGACTCAATTGGATGTTGGGGGCAATCGCCACCGATGATAATCTCTGTTTCGTCCGCCATTCGATAGTGCTAAAAAAACGCGGAATAAAATCGACAACCGATGTGTCCATGTTGAGCCACTCTTCCAAATACACAAAAACGGTCAATGGTTTCGAGTTGTATTCGGCGATTTGGTTTCCCCCCAATTCCAACGACCAAGTACCATTTTCCTTGGGCAACACCTCAAAGGTACAGGTGATTTCAGTTTCAGTGGCAAAGTACCCATCACTAAGTTCAGTGTCGGGGTCTGTCTGCGGTGGATAACTGGTTGTAAAGGCAAACCCCACATTTTTTTGGAACACCATCACTGTGCTGTCGATATAAATGTAGAAGGTGATGTCGGTCTCTTCGTTCTGTTCACTCTGTAAAGGGACTGCCAGGTTTGTTGCGGCACCGGACGGTAATGTTTCTTCGTACTGTTGAGACAGATCCGTCCACTTGGCAGGGCTGTCGTCCAGTGTAAAACCCAGTACAAACAGGGACGATTGTTGGTTGCCGTTGTGGGAGAGGACATACAGCTCGTTGTAAAAGTACAGCAACGAGGCTGCTGTCTGGGGTGCTGGTCCTGTCCCGTACGTCTTAACCAATGTCCATTTAGCCATCACTACCTGGTGGTTGTCCTCCCACCCGCGACGGCGCAACGAGATTTTGTAGACCGCGTTGGAGTCCACACGGGTGTCTCTGTACTGGGTGGTCCCACCAAAAGCATAGATAAGGTTGGAGGAGGCTTTGGCAAAAGCCAGACCAGTTTTAGGAATGTTGTCGATGTCGCCGGACGAAATCACCAACAGTGGACGAACTTGAGTCATGCCTGGCTTGTGCAACGTGCCATGCAATCGGCCCTGTTCAAAACACAGGTCCCATTCTGCGCCCATGTTGATTTGCAAACATTCACCCCAGTTTGCAATCTGATACGTCTGCAAACTGGTACCCACCCCGACCGTCACTCGCACGCCACTGTTCTGTACATGATTGTCATTGGCTAAATATTTTTCACTCTCCGCACCCCAAGAATAGTCGTCTTCCCTGCGAAGCCAAACGCCATTTGGTGTACACACGGTTGGGAAAATGTCAAACACGTCAACAATGGCCTGCTGTCTTTCAAAACTCAATTGAGTTGAAATCACTGGCTCTATCCCCACCGAGGCACTGGTGTAGTCAAACACTTCCCTGACAGCATTGTCCATCAACACCTGATCGTTCTCGTACAAAAAATGGTCGGGGTTTTGCCACTCCATTCCAGTAAAGGCCGTCGAGTTGAAAGAAAACACATTGTCGTTGCTTTTGACGTTCAAACGCATATAAGGGGGCAAACTGCGACAAATGCCAAAGTAGGCGTCGCAGAGACCATACTGCGAGGACATTCCAATGCCGTACGTCCCATTGTTGCAATCGGCACAAGGAATGGCACAGCTGTCTCCACTTCCCAAGGCACATTGACAAAACCCAGTAGCACTGGGATTGGGCCCTCGAAGCCACAAAGGTTTGTAATTGTCAGGGATGGGAAACTCTTTCGTATTGTTTTTAGCATCGCGGTACTGGCCCGACGTTTCCTGTGTGGTGTAGTCGGCCGTAATTTCATTCACGTTCTGGGCTAAACAACGTCCATTTCTGCCCGAGCAGGCCACTTCCTTGCCGTTTTCAGTACCACTGGGGCAAGTCAACTCACACAGGTCTCCCGCCACTCCGATGTTATTTTCCGTGTCGCACTCGCAGGCCGTCCGAGAGCAAACACCAGCAATGGTCCCTGACGAGAGTTGGTAGCACCAGTCTCTCCAATCTGAACGATCCATTTCGCTGCGGAGCATGTCGGTGCAGTCTTCCTGACAACTGGACTGGTACAATTCTGGTATTAATATTTTGTCGTCTTTATCGTGGTAGGCATTTTGTAGATTGCAAAAATCTGTCACGATTAAATCGTCGATATTAGCCGAGCATAGACTGTCTTGATCCTCGTTGGTACCATGGGTCACCTTCAAATTCACGTATTTTTCTCTTCTTTCACAAATGCTCGGATCGTGTACACCATTGGAAGAGAGCATCTGTTCGATCTGAGTCAGACAAGGGGGGGCACAAAAATCTTCGTACGTTTCCCATCGACCCAGGCACTGACTGTACCAAGTGTCGGTGACCTCGCTACACAGTCCACTGGTTTCAGTGCGAAAAGTGTACGAGGCGGCACAAATCGTCTCCATGTCTTCGTCAGTCGAAGTTTCGGCCAAAATTGGGAAATAATTGATCTCGTCACCGACGACGCCTTTTTTTTCAACCTGGAATGATTTTTTGTAGTAGCAGTAGGCTGTCCAATTCAGGGCCTGCAACTGTGGACAGTCCTTCGCCTCGTCGGGATGTCGATACTCCAAGTACTGTCCGCATCGAGCCATGGTGCGAGGCGGTGCCTGTTCGCCGCAATTCCCCCCACCACAAATACGGGTGGTGTACCCCGGCATAAATTCAAACGTGGCCGCCAGATCATTGCACACTGTCGTCACGTCCGGAGTGTACGATTCGTAAGTGTAGTTGGTTAAAGCCTTGGAAATATCCGGCACTTGGTCGTACTCCTCCACAAATGTCATAAAGGGGTCGACAATTTCGTCGTGGCGAAGATGTGCCCAGGTGACTGGAGCCGAGGAGTCGGTGTCGATTGTAAAGGCATCGACGAGATGAGACATGGACGAATGCAGCGTGTGCGTGCCCTCTCGACAGGTCTTGTCTTCGTGGCATCGCTTTTCGTACAGATAGCAGTGATTTCCTGGGTCCACCCACGACCACTGCAAACAGTCGTCGTGCCTATCGCAATAGTGGTGGCATTCCTCCTCGCTCAGGTTGGCAATGTTGTGGAAAGAATGAGCCAACCGTCCTTTGTGGGATTGGCGACGAGAACGGCTCAGCTGGTGGGTGGGACTACTGAGCGTGCAGTCCCCGGCCATCACCGTGCTCTGCCATGTCTGGCGGTGGTGCGTGGCACCGTCATGGTTGACGACCGTTTCGTCCACGTGCTTGGCTTGAATGTACCACCGAATCCACGTGTTGTCCGCTTGGAAACTGCACGTCTTGTGTGTGGGGACCAGACGGTCTCCCACACGCTGTTTGAAAAACATTTTCAAGTCGGTCGTGCCAGCCATGCCGTCCGTCACCGTCATTTCGACCAACACTTTGTCGTCGCTGGAGAGCAGCATCATTTTAGCTTGGGAATTGGTCGACAACCAGATCCACCCCGAAACACGGGCATTCAATTGAGGTTCGGAGGACAGCTTCCACTTCATCCCCGCATTGTTGTCGGCGGTGCTGGCGGTGCTGGTGTACGCGGCAGATTTGTCAAAAGTTACCAGATGGTGAGTGCCCCATGTTCTCTGTTGAGGATGTAGGCCAAACTTTAAATGTTCTTGCAGAGACGGCGGATTTATATTCTGTAATGCCAATCCAGACAAACTTTCAACGTTATTGACGGTGACGCTGTTGACCAGATAAGTACCGTACGTCTCCAGTGTACATTGACCAACCAGGTCCTGAGTCCAGTCACTGCTGCTGTGCAGGTGCACCTCCCCGTCGCAGGTCACACGCAACAACGCTTCGTCGTCCGAGTCCGGGTCGACTTTCATTGCGATCTTTGCAAGTGTGGTCTGTGGCAGCAACACCGCTTTTTGAAACAAATATTTCCCTGGTGCCACCCACTGCACTCGAGACTCTTCCGAAAACCATTCGATATCCAAAGCATCCCTCTGATTGGTCTCCAACAACCGACTCGTGACATGGGAACATTGTTTGAGCCAGTTGATGTCTTTGTACCGCTGATGTTGCACTACAAGAGGCTCTATTAGAGTCTGGAACGAAGACAAATTTAATTCACTGTCGGTGTATTGGCACTTGTACATGTTGGGTTTCGACAAGTCTTGAGAAATGCATTTGCCGTTATGTCCACAGGTGACCCCGGCATTTCCACAGACTGGTTGAAGCAGGTCGTGGCTACATTCGACATAGCCACAGTCGGCCTCCGTACACACAGTACATGTATTGTCTCCACACGGGTGAAAGGTCTCACAAAAATTTCGTACACGAGGAACGGGCGGGATTGCGGGCGACTCGGACGATTTAAGACAGGTTTGCTGAAATATGTTTTCAATGTCACTGTGGGTCCATTGTCGCTGACCCCAGCGGGCACCATCGACGTCTTCGTGCAATGTGCACCCCAGATGGGCCAACGGGGTTGGAAACAAGGTGTCGTGAACGCGGTAAGTCGTCAGAGACTGACTGTCCAGGTCCGAGAGACATTCCATCGACCACGGTTGTTGGGTTCTCTCTTCCACTTTGGTCGGCGCAGCACAATACAGGTTGGTGTCGGTCATCACTAGTGTCTGATGTGCTTTGGCCAAGGTGTGTGATTCCCACAGGGTGGTGTACTCTCCGCACTGCAACCGCCACGGCAAAAACCACCCCGCCCTTTCTTTCTGGTACCAGGTAGGCTCGTGCAGGACTGACTGCAAGTGATTCTCGCAAAAAACGTTCAGTGTGTCGGCTTTTAGGACACACTGTTCGTCGGAAGCGCGTCCAAGCAGCACGGCGGAACGGTACTCTTCGACAGGGACATTTCTGCCCATGACTGCCATGCTACCGTCGAGGGTGATGCTCCCAGGGGTGCTGTCCTTGATGTCCAAAGGGTTGTGACTGTTTTCGTACATGGCACAGATAAAAAACACGTCAGTGCTGCTCATGTCCAATCCGAGATGGTCGGCCGAATTTCGAAGTTGGTGCAATCCTCTGGAACATTGCTGTGTCATATTTTTCTCTTTGTCCACGCACGGCACCTCCAGACCAAAGCACAGAGACTCCAAAGAAGTTTCCATAAGGGCGTCCTGACAGTTTTTGGCTCGACAGTAGGTTTTGGTCTTGCAGACCTGGTTGGAATCCAAGCGACAAGGCCCAGTGCAGTCGGCTGGGTTGCTGGCGGCGCACTCGGTGTCGGTGGTGTAGATGTACGACAGGGTTTGGTCGTACACGCACTTGTCGTCACTGGTGCACGAACTTTGCAGTTCAAAACTCTGACACAGTACTTGATCGATGTCAAAATTGTCGTCATTTGGATGAGACGTTCTGGTGCAGTTATTGCTTTCGTCGCCACTGAACGGTGTCAATTCTTCCAGTGCATTTTCACACCAAGTCTTGCCGTCGGCGTCGACATTCATAAAGTAGTCTTCCACTTTGACTCGGTAGTCGTCGTCAAAAGCACAGTCGGCCGTGTTCAACTCGTTGGGGTACCATCCGTTCAACATTTGAACACAAAAATTACCCCAATCCACACTGTAAATGGCGTCGACACAAGAACTACCGTCGATAGAGGTACATTTTTGATATCCAGACGAGTCGGCCCCAGAAGAAAAGAATCGAGGTTCCACGGAATCCCAGGGCGTGGACAACACGGCACAAAAGGCATCTTCCAGACCCGTGACATTTCGACAGTCGACATCGTCGGTGCATTTCCTGCTAATTCCATTCGTGTCCAGGGCCACTTGAGTGTCACAACTGCCGCGGTTGGCACAGATTTCAGAATTGTAAGTGGGACAATGGTAGTCGCAATATTTGCCGTAGTAGTTGGCGGAAGGAGGAGGGTCTACTTGGAAACCCTGTTTGGCCAAATTTTGTCGAGTTTCGGAAGTGTAGGGGTCGTACGGCAAACACTCACATCGATAGTTGTCGGTGTTGGGGAAAAACCACATCTCCAACTCGTCTCGGATACATTTACCGTGACCAGAACAGGCCGCTTTTCCATTAGTCATGCCGCAATCAATCTCGCAGTACGACCCCGTTGTACCGTCGTTGCAACTGCAGGCTCCCTCACTGTCACAGACCCCGTTGTTGGAACAGACATGGCAATTCGGATTGACCTGGTACGGACTCCCGTCGGTAGTAGTGTTGGTGCACACTTGTTGTGCCATCACATCGTTCTGCAAGGTCATGTCCGTCCCAAATCGGATGAGGTTGACGTCGCCAAGCGTGGTCAGCAAGGTACCGGTCGCGGCGCAATATCGGGTACAACGAGTGGCACTGTCCGACAAGTCGTTGGGGTACCAGTTGGGTTTGCAGGCGGAACAACCAATGTCGGGATCCAACGTATCAAACTGTTTTCTTTTGCCGTTTTGGTCACAATTACACTGATCATTGGTCGTGTCGTACTTGGAGTTGCACGTTCCTTTGGAATGACACTCGTTGTCCCGCGAACAGGGCACGGAACAGCGTTCGGCACCAGAGGGAATGGTCAAACGACCCGTGACTTGTCCAGCGGTGTTGTAAGTATGGACTTTGGGGTAGTACGTGTCCTTGCATTCGGCGCATTGATATTCCGATTCGTAGTTCGATTGGCACTCGCAGGTGATTGTCTCGACCTCCGCCTTGTTGTTGATGATGCAGGAGCCATGCCCGTTGCAACCCACCTCGTTGTCCCCAGATCCAGTGGGGCCGTGAGGGTCGCAATACAATTGACACTGACTGCCCCACCAATTGTCCTGACATCTTTCACAATTTTGCCCGCCATAGTGACGGACACTGTTGGGGTCGTCGTCGTTTAGACAGTCGCACACGTTATTAGTGCCGTTGTAGTTAGGATTGCACGCGCCATGCCCGTTGCAAGTGTATTCGTCGACACAACCACAATCAAAGGTAGTCCAGGGACTTTCACAGTCGCAGCTGGCACGAGGACTGTCTTGGTCGGAATCGGGGTCGAATTTGCACTCACCATGTCCACTGCAAGGCGACGACAGTTCCATGCGGCCAGGACAGACCGTCGAACAGTCGTCGCCAATGTAGTGAGGATTGCAGACGCATTCCAACCCTCGTTCGTTGCTGAGTTGACAACTGCCATGGCCCGAACACGGCAGGCCGTTGGAGGAACCACAGGACTGTTCACAATTCGTACCAAAATAGTTGGCGTTGCACACACATTGTAGAGACCCACCAATGGATTGACACACCCCATGGTCTTGAGGACAGTTGTCACAACTCAGACTGCATTGACTCCCGTCTCGGGCAGTGAAATATCCAGGGTCACAGTCGCAACTACCGGTCGGGGTACAAGACCCGTGGCCGTTGCAGGCATTGCAGACACCCCCCCCGGCAACGATTTCGTTACACTTGGCATTGTCCGTGGTGGACAATGGTTCGGCCTGGCAAAACGTGTTGCATTTGGAGCCGTAATGGTGTTCCAGACAGCTGCCCACACAGGTGTCGGCAGTCGCCGATCGGGTGTAACACTTGTTGCAGGTGATACCGACCCATTTTTGGTGGTTGGGGCATTGGCAGCCCCAACGCGTATCGACAGCACCGTCTCTGCTCATGCGACACAGACCCAGATGTTCGCATTGACAAGTTTCGCAAAATTCACCACCAAAAATTCCTTTTGTATTTTCACAAACACATTTGCCACCCATCCAGACCGAATCATGTTGGCAAGGGACAATAATATTGTTAATGGAGACCACAAAGTAATCAATGGACATGGCAAACAAACCAACCAAGGCCGCAGAAAACAACATGCAAAAACCATAGACAGACAATTTTTGAGTAGAAGTACGAGACATTTTATTATAATTCCCCCATGGTTTATACTAATTTTTTATACATATATGATTATTATATATTGTGTATCAAAATGACAGAAGATGGCAAATGCCACTATATACATTGAAGCATCTGTTCCAACATGGCACGACCGGGGCAATGCATTCCGTCTGTCACTCTGTACTCGACTCAGAACGAAATCAAATCCGCATTTGACGAGGCGACCAAATCTTGGCTGTGTCGGACATGTGGGGCCGAGTTTAATCTGTTGGAATCAATGGGGGGGTTGGAATGTTACCAACACCCGGGTTTCATTCAACAAGATGGGAAGTGGTCCTGCTGCGGTCAATCCATCTACCCAATGCGGTGGCTTCCTTGTAGAGACATTCAGAAAATGTACGTCAGCAGCAAACAGGTTCACAGCCCCGCCAAAGTCAAAGGTTGTCAAAAGTGTGACCACAACACTTCCGAACGTCCCTACACACATAAAGACCAGCAACCCATTGCAACCATTAGTGCAATTCTGCCTTTTATGAACAAAGAATTCCCTTTTGTGTTGCGAAATGGATTCGATTCTGGCGTGCTTCGACGTTGTGCTGTCCGTCCTCTCCATCTGCCCTCCCAATGCCCAGGAGCAACCGTGCACTACATCGACGACGATGGAAATCCACAGCAAACTGTGGTGGACCAGGAACACCACAACTTGAATGGGATGGAGACACACGCGGTAACGAAAGAAGGACATCAAATCAAAAAGTGGTGGTAGATTGTACAAAAATATAAAGACATCTTTTATTTTGAATGATCATTTGTTGAGACAAGCCCGGCCTCAACGGTTGAAAAATACCTTGTATATATCGGTGATGGGTTCAATATTGTCGACGTCTTTTAGACCGTGGCCAGGTCGGGACATCGCTGTCGGGATCAAACAAGGGGGACGTGGGTCGTTTTCTCTTTTCCTCGTCTCGGGGGTTGTCGTCATAGTATCGGTCGTGGGTTCCTCTTGAACGACCAGAGTTTTCCCGATCAAAGGAAAGCTGCATGGGTCGCCGTTGGTGACTACGATTCTGGTCGTAGGGATGTGGACGGTCTGTCTGGACGGACCGTGGACTGAGGCAGCGATGGTTGTTTGGAGAACGTGAACGTTTTGGACGTTGAAACAGGGGGGACATGGAACGTCGGCGTTTGGAATGTCGTTGCTGCTCCCGAGGGCGTCGACGTTGCTGCTCCCGAGGGCGTCGACATTGCTGCTGGTCCCGAGGCTGCTGGTCCCGAGGAGGGTGCCGACGTTGTTGCTGATCCCGAGGAGGGTGGCGACGTCGCTGTTGAACACGAGGCCGACGGGTGGACGACACAGTCGTTTGGTACGTTTCCCACCAGTTTAGTTTGTTTGGGCGCTTGTTTGAGGTGGGCGACACACAGGCACGAATCACTTGTCGGGCAATGTCGAGTTCAGAGGTGTGGCATTTGTCCACGATGTCCTGAACGACCCGAGTCACGGATGTACATCCGTACTCCAGAATACTGTCCACTTGGTCCACAAACTTTTTAAACTCTGCAGAGTCCAGAGTTAACCCTACATCAACTGCTAAATCTTCAGACATTCTTGTTTCAAGGGAAATCTTTCTTATATACTGTACTGAGCATGAATTGCACATTACAAATAAATGCAAAGTATGAGAATGGATTTATTTAATCCAGTCGGGCACAACAACATTGGGCTGTGGCACCATACAAGCGGACTCCAACAGACACTCGATCTGTTTTTTCAGCCTTTCGTTTTCCAGACAGAGTTGTGCATTCCGCCGATGTAAATGATGGCAAGTGTGTACCAACAATTCCGTGTGAGAAGTGGACGATTGGAGGGAATCATCGGCAAACAATGTCAGGTTAGACAACGAATGGGTAATCTGATTCATCGGTCTCTTTCGGCGGCGGTCACTTTTTATACTGCACAAACATAAAAAAGGACATATAAACGCTGATTGTTTTGTGTGTCACGATGTTGAAACAATTCGTGCCGGCCGAATTCGCACACTGGAGTCCAGACTCATGGCTACGGCAATTTAGGTATGCTATGAGTATCAAAGACACTCACCCGGAGGCGGCGTTGAAGGTTTTGATCGACACCGATTACGACCGATGGAAGACGATTTGTGAACAGGTCGATCACATTGAATTAGTGGCAGCAGCGATTGAATTTCTGGGCAAATCGTTAGGCAATGGAACCAAGCGTTGTTTGAAATCGCGACAATGCGACCAGAAAATTGAACGCACAATCGACGTGGCCAAACTTGCTGCCATCGACAAACGAGACGAAAAAATGGTGATTGAAATCAATCAACTCCAAGAAAAATACTCACAATTGTCCGACATACAAGCAAAATATGCCGACAATGTCCACCAGAGTAACAAAGAATTACAGAAAATTAAACACCAATCTGAAATCCAACAAGCGGACGATAGAACCAAACAAAGGAAGTCATCCCTTCAAAGACAGATCACCCAAGAATACGCATCACAAAAAAAAGTACAAGAAAAATTAACAAAAATAGAACGAAAGATACGCATTCTGAGACAAATTAGAACCACCATTCGTCCATATCCATGTATTTAACACGTGTGGCAGTCTATATAATTTTTATTTCTTTCAAAAATTGGTCTACATTTATTCCCATGATTCCGACCACTCTTCTTCGTCGGATTCGTCGGATTCGTCACTGGAACAGGCGTCCGCGCATGCAAAGAGGGCGTCTGTCTCTTCGGGCATTGTCGCTTCACCCGTATCTTCCTCGACAAAAAAACTATCGACTGCGTACCCAATGTCAGACACAGAGGTTGCTTTTCGTTTCAATTGTTGACACAATCGCTCTTCCGCTTTCAATTGTTGTTGAGACCGTTTGGTGCCGTGCCACTTCCTATCTTGATGCGCCGACACCCACTTGTAACCACCCAAGTCACGGTCGTACGAGTCTTTCACTGGTTTGGGCTGACGGCGGCGACGCAACTTCTTTGGTTTGACACGGATAGAACGACGAAGGCCATGGCGGGTAGAACGACGGAGACAGACAAGCTTTGGCATTGTGATGGTCCATTACAACAGGTTGTGTAAATAATATTCAAATATGAGGTGAATAGTTGATTTTTTAAAATATGAACAAAAAATTGGGTGTATATAAGCTTGCACGTTGATGCAAACACCACATGTCACTGTCTCGTATCAAAATTCCACCCAACCCAGTCCGCGGCCCGAACGCACCCAGAGTGGACAGTGGGTACAACGAGACTTCGGAAGATGTACGTGTGACAAGGAAAGAATACGCAAGGATAAATAAACAGATTGTCTCGTTACAGGAAAGTTTGCTCGATGCACAAAATCGGGCACATCATTGGCATTCAAAATACATCCGGCTGCAAGCCAAAGTGGCATCTTCCATCAATTGATTTTTTTGGCGTCACTATTTATATTGTATTTGGCTGGACTTCCCTCCAATCTCGTTGAAAGTGTGTTCATCCTTGAAAATATTTTCACCGTATTTAAACGAGGTCGAAGCAAGCAACATGGGTGCACTAATCACTAAAACTTGGTATGTTTATGCGCGCGACAAGAGTGATAAATGGTTGGAGGATCCCTTGCATTCAACAGTAGCCAAAGAGGACGATGAAAAACACCATATCGGAATGTTCAAACACCGAACATTTCAGTTTGCGTTAGGACAAGAACATTCCAATTGTGAAAAAATTTATTTGTACCATGGGTGGAGAAGAATCAAAGTACAGAGAGACCCGACATCATTGACAATAATCTTTTCGGACAGTGCAGCCAAAGATGCCTGGGACAACTGTAGAAAACCAAAGGTCGGCAAACATTTTTACAAACAATGGTCGTTGGAAGCAAGTCAACGGTTAGAGTATGTATTTAAGAAGAAATCAATGTGTGAAGTTGTCAAGTAAATTAAAAATAATATTCCTATATTTTACTTCTATGTTGTGCATATGTACAAATGGAACAAGGCACAACAAGGATAGGGTGAATCTCATTCATTATGCAAGTCAACATCGACACAATTGTAGGTCTCATAGTGCAGGAATATTATAACCACAATGCCGTGTCGAAAAAGATCATGTCGAGGCAGAAATTACCCTGCACTCGTTGCGGCACCCACGTGGCCAGTACGTGGAGACCTGGCCCATGCGGCACATCATCGTTGTGCAATACGTGCGGGGTCATGTACATGGACAGGTGCACTCGACCCCGCATGGTGGACCTGGTCATGGACGAAGGCCGATGTGTCTGGATGGCACGGCATCAGGACACCCTGCAATGGTACGAAGACAGGGAGGCCGATATCAAAGACAAGCGAGTTTTGACCTGGGTCAGGCAAGAGAAGGAGAGGAACGCGTATGTAGAAAGTAAAAAAAGGAAATTTGTTGAGATGTGAAATTTGTTACTATGTATCCGCTATTTTTGACATTGATTCTACTGGATTGGTCGATTCTCTCGTGGATCCAATCGTACATTTTACTGCCACTTGACCGCATATTTTTGTTACTGCAAATTAGATCCTAAACAAACTCCACCGTCGCCGCCGACGGGCTGGCGTTGCCTTTTTTTTGCAGCCAGTCGCTCCCCAATGACCGTACGTACTTGCGGGGAGGATCGAACCATAGCATGCTTTGCACGATTTTTGTCCATGTTGATTTTGATATTCGGGGCGTTTACTTCCAGACCAATGGGAACGACAACGACTACACCCCTTTTGTCCCTCTGAATGGGCGATTTTACCCGGAGCACAATAATCACAATAAAATTTTCCATAGTCACTGGTAGCTCTGCCTTTTAGACATTTTTGACACGATTTACTCCCCCAGTATGGAGTTCGCGTACCGGGGGGGCAGTACTTGCAAGATTGTTGACCCTGTTTATCTTGAAAACTACCATAGTTACACCCGCTACAA
>Ga0302122_10000640_pt1 | contig 21875 bp, 17 predicted proteins | sample CB21_SCM_MG_FD_203115 | JGI IMG/M metagenome (GOLD analysis project Ga0302122, IMG submission 203115) | Marine microbial communities from Western Arctic Ocean, Canada - CB21_SCM | ecosystem: Environmental > Aquatic > Marine > Oceanic | place: Canada: Western Arctic Ocean | collected 2017-09-28
TCCGGCAAAGCCCGTGAAATAACGGCCGATATCGTGCAGTGCTTCAGCTAGCGGTGTCCAGTTGCTTGGGCTAAGCCCATCGATCGCAGCGCGGATGGCCGACTCGTTGCTGGCAAGGTCGGCTACGCCATGATGGAGTGCAGCGCCTGCACCGCCGTTGAACCCGGCAACCCCGACACGCACGTTACTGATGGAGTCCAGCAATTGGTTGGCGGCCAGTTGGGCGGCTTGCATACGGTTTTTTGCCGCTGGCTTGCGGGTAGCACTGGGCCCAAACGGGTTGCCGCCGTCATAGGGGCCAAAATACCAGTTGAGGTAGTTGCCGCTGTAATTGGCGGCAAACCCCTCAAGGTATGCATAGTACGTTTGTGCCGGATCAAAACAGTACTGAGGATTAGAGCCATAATAGTTAAGGTCGCCCCATTCACCCCAGCCGCCCCAGCCCATTGTCGACGTGTACCAGGTGAACCGGGCGTACCCATCCCATGAACGGTACTCGGCATAGAGGATTCCGAGGGTAGCGGAATTCAGGGTAGCGCCCGACGGACAGGCGTAAGTTGTAGCCGAATCAAAAGGCGTTCCTGGTGCGATCGCTTTCATGGAGCCCGAATCATCCAGCAGCAACATGATATTGGCCTTGGTAGTACTCGCAACAAAAAGTGGAGTCTGGGCTGGTGTGGTGATCCCTGCATGTGAAGGCAGGCACGCAACGATCGTCATTGTGCAAAAGAGGACGATGGTCAGTAGTTTGTGGTGCCGCGTGATCATGTGTGTTGCCTAGTACGCCCTGGCATAATGACTGCGCAGCACCGTCTGGGTACTGTCATTGCCGCCGGTACCCCGCGCGGTAATCCGGTAGATCACCGACTTCTGGGTGAGGTCGGTTTCACCGTAGCCGCCGAGATTCAGCGAGCCCTCGTCGCCGATCTCGCCCACTTTTTTGATCATATAACGCGGTGCAGTTGTCACGCCCGTCGGTGCGCTTGCAAGGATTCTTGAGTTGGTATCACTCCAGGTGGTGAGGTAGGCATTGGGCTCGGTGTTGGCTGGATCTGTGCCTTGCGCATAAATACCCGTGCTGGTGGTGGCGAACAGGCTGTCGTCAGACTGGTTCTCGATAAATGCCTCCGCCCCTCGTAACGCCGTCTCGGCGGCTTCGAAGGACAGGTTGATATCGCGGTTTGCGCCGGCCATTTTCTCTTCCATCAGTGTGGTGCGCATCAGGGCGATGGCGATAATGCTCAGCATCACCAGCACAACCAGGCCAATGATCAGCACCCAGCCGCGCTGTTTGTTACCTCCAGGAGAATAGTTTGAGTTAGGCATGATGGTCAGCCTGCCTTGTTGCGCAAAGTGATCGTGGTTGTAAATACCTTGCGAAGGTATTTGTCGGTAGCACCCGGGGCCACCACAGTGCCATTAAAGGTGTAAGGGGATGGCGTTGTGGTCAGGTTATTGCTTAAAGAGCGCGCCAGCACTGAGAGTCGGACACTGACAATCCTATCGACATCAAGATCCGCAGTGTCAATAGCCACATAGCGATTCGCTGTGCCGTCACCGTTGGTGCCTTCGCTGTCGGCGTCCGTATCTTCACCGTACAGTATCTGCATATTTTCCACGCCCTCAATCAGTTCATCACCATTGCTTGCACAGGTCTGGCCGGAAGTCGGGTTTGTCAGGCGTCTCAAGGAGGGTTGCGAGGTGTCGGCCCCAGCGGCGATACAGAAGGTAACCTGGCGGGCCTGGTAGACCCGTGATCCGCTGGCATAGGTCATGCTGAGGTCAGGCGAGGTATTGGTGTTGGTGCCTGCGGTATGTGCCAGCGACGTCCCTGAGACACCGGTGACCTGGAATATATCGCCGTTGTCACAGTCGCTGATCAGCGCCGCCATACCGGAGGTGATGGTTGCGACGCTATCTACAGATACGCTGTCACTTGCCGCTGTCATGGTGGTGTTCACCAAGGTGCCACTACCCGTGGCACTGCGAAATGTGATGCTGTCGGCACTGTTGAGACCGTCATCGTTAGTGCCGGTGATATGACCCGCGGCGACGTCCAGCCAGGCATCGCTGGTAGCAGAGACCTGGTTGGTCAGCGGTGCATCGCTGTAACAGCCCCAAAAGCCCGCAACCCGGGCGTCGCGGCGGATGAATTCCAGTGCGAAGCGGCCGTTTTCCTGCACTCGTGCCAACCCTTCGTTAAAGCGGTACAGCCCACTGGCATCCACATAGACTTTCAGCATAGCGACCGTTATCAGTAGTCCCAGCGCTAGCGCGATCATCAACTCGACCAGCGTGACCCCATGCTGACGGCGCAAGCACTCGGGTGTGTCCTTTAATAAAAGTTGTTCGTGAACTCGGTTCATGGCTGCAGTTGAAAAACAAAATTGTCATCCGCTGCGCCGTCGCGGTCATCATCCCAGGTCACGGTAATGGTGTAGGTAGTGCCGTCAGTCGTCACACTGCCACTGCCGCTGGGCAACAGGGCAGCATTGGCGATGTTCCACGCCCAACCATCGTACTGGGCCATCTGCGCTGGGGTGCAGCCCGTGGTGATGCACACCGGATCAGTGCCGGCGCCGCTGATTGAATCGTAATTGCCTGCGGTGATGCCGAGCCCGTTGGCGCGCATGCGATCTGCTATGTCGTAGGCTTGCGTCGAGGCATAGGAGCGATGCAGGGCACTGGTGTTGTATTGCAACCCCTTGGCCATCAGCGCTGCCAGCGCGAGCAGCCCAAAGGAGAAAATCACCAGTGCGATCAGCACTTCCAGCAGTGTAAAGCCGTTGGCCTTCATGGGTTTTCAGGTTCCGCAGTTACTGATTCCGGAGCCGGTCGCGTTGGCATCAAGCACCTTAATCCGCCCGATCACAGTAATAACGATAGCCCGGGCATCATTGCCGAAACCCCGGCTATCACACAGCGCAAAAGATCCGCCCTGGGGAGCGCTCGAGATATCCGCCGAGCTTCCATCATGGCGAAAAGAGATATAGGTCGAAAAAGCGGCTGAGCGCAGGGTGTTATTGCCGTCCAGCGCAGCGGAGACAGAAACGATGGTCTCGCCAGTATCGAGTGCAGCATTGGCATTGGTGTCGATAAATGCCACCCAGCCGCTTTCCCAGGCACTGCCGGCACAGCCGCCCGATGTTCCAGGGCAGATGGTTACCCGAGATACTGTGCGCATCGCCTCTGAGCGGGCATGGACAAGCTGCAGCATGAGATCACCGGATTGGCTACGGATACGGTTATTCAGTATGAAATCGCCCATTGCGGGTATACCGATCATTGCGATTACTGCGACGATGGAAATGGTGATCATTAGTTCGATCAGGGTAAAGCCGCCCGCCCGCGCTGCGATGTGCGGGTATTTGCGGGCATCAGGTAATAGAATATTCAAGGTGTTTGCAGTTTTTTAGAGTTCTTTCCAACGTGAGCAGTGTAAGTCTGCCACAGGCGGTCCACTGTGACGGTGCGCACAGTTATGGGCAGTACGGACAGACCCGTTATTGGGTCTGTTAAGAGGACAGTGCACTTTAATGGCACAATACCTGTCCTTTTTAGCGAGTTCTTTGAATGATTGTCAGCGTTGTCATACCGGTTTACAACGAGGCTGCCACCTTGGCACAAATTGTTGCCCGAGTGCGTGAGGCACCTGTGACAAGTGAAATCATTCTGGTGGATGATTGCTCCACCGATGGCAGTCGAGAGCTGGTGAAAACCCTGGCGCGCGAGGAAGGGGTTCAAGGGGTATTTCATGAAATCAACCAGGGCAAGGGTGCGGCGCTTCGTTCAGGTTTTGCGGCGGCTACCGGGGACGTAGTGCTGGTGCAGGATGCCGACTTGGAATACGACCCTCAAGACTATCCCCGCCTGCTGGCACCCATAGAGCGAGATGGTGCCGATGTGGTCTACGGTTCGCGTTTTGCCGGTGGTGAAGCACATCGGGTGCTGTATTTCTGGCACTCGGTTGGCAACCGTGTACTCACCTTACTTTCCAACATGATGAGTAATCTCAACCTGACTGATATGGAAGTCTGTTACAAGGTTTTTCGTCGTGAGATTATCCAGGACATAAATCTCATTGAAGACCGTTTCGGGTTTGAACCGGAGGTAACCGCCCGGTTGGCTCGCTATCGTAAAGCAGATGGCAGCCGCCTGCGGATATTCGAGGTAGGTATCAGTTATGCCGGGCGTACCTACGAAGAGGGCAAGAAGATTGGCTACAAAGACGGCCTGCGGGCGTTGTGGTGCATCGTTCGCTATAACCTGAAATCCGACTGATACTCTTTGCCCCGTTTGGGGGCAAAGAGTACTGCGGGTCAGCTCTGAATCTTCCAACTGCCGTCAGCCTGGCGGCATGCGGTACCGTAGCCTTGCTGAGTCTCACCACCGACTTGGATCTCGGTGGTGAATTCACGGCACGGGCTGCCGTCAGTGGCAGAGGCTGTCTTGGTCGGGGTGGCTGTACCGTTGTGCCCGGTGTTGGGGTTCTGCCAGGTCGTGGTAGCGCCGTCCTTGGTCGATTCCAGTGAGTACTGCAGGTTCTGCGCGGCAAGCAATCGGTCACGCTCATCCAGTTGCGCACCAATCTGATCGCCGACAATGGCACCGAATATCACGCCCAGCGCGATTGCCCAGCCCCGGTCGCTGTGGCCTTTTCCCAGTGCAGAGCCAAGTACGCCGCCCACGACTGCACCGGCAGCAGCGCCCTGCTCCTGTTTGCTCGGTACAGTACTGCAACCGGTCGCCAGCAGCGCCAGGCTGATAGCCCCGGCAGTGATCAAAGTGTTTTTCATGTTGGAGTGCCTCATTTGTGATGTACTTTTGTGCAAGCGCATTAACGCGTGTTTCACCTAGTATAGGAAGGTCGGTTCGCGGTTGGTGTGATCGTTATCACCTTTATGTCGCTATAGGCAGAATCGGTGACGCCTTAGAATTCCAGTAGATCTTCAATGGCTTCTATGCCGGCAAAGGCGCAAATATCGTCCATGTCGCCGCCTGGCGCACCGGAGACGCCTATGCCTCCCACCAGTGAGCCAGCGGCCTCGATGATGACACCGCCACCGACGATAATTACACCGGGCAGGTTACGAATACCCGCAGCAGGTTGCCCGGCTGCTGTCACTGGCACCATATCCGAAGTGTTGGTGCGAAAGCCAACCGCGGTACGGGCTTTGCCAATCGCCGTATTGATAGTGCGTGCACCGGCAAGCTGGTCACGCAATGCCACCTGTACCCCGCCGAACCGGTCTACTACTGCGACTCCGACCTGAAAGCCCATACCGCGGCAGTGTTCCAGCGCGGCCTGCGCTGCGTCAAGAGCCGTTTGTGGCTTCATGACCTCAAAACTCACTGTGCCTTCAGCGGCCCGGGCAGTGGTCGATGCCAGCACGAGGATGCTGACAAGGAATGCGCTAAGAAAGTGTTTCATAGTTGTAGCTCGTTGCAGGTTCTAAGTCATCCTATCACCGACTGCGTGATGGGAGATAGCGTTTGAGAGGTGGATTTATTACGATCAGTTAATTATCGCTATCAAGTGTGTCGCGGCAAGGTTATTCACATGGTGATTTCATGTGCAAATCGATTTGGCTTATGTGTTGACTCTCGCATCAGACCGGGCTCAGGGCGAGATCGCCGCAGCGACGCAGGTCGTTGGCGATCACCGCGTAGGTAGTATCATCCAGGGGCTGAAAACTCCTGATACCCGTCACGGTGCGGGTATTTTCATCAAGACCTGTCACTGCGCTCGCCAGCGCCTCGCGCATGAGGTCAAGCTCGGCTTGGGTTTTGCTGCCCGCAGTAATCAGCGGCAACCCCGGGCGGCTCGGCGTCTGGGCGATGATATCAACCGACATAGCAGCAGCATCGTGACGTCTTGCCAGCTGCCAGTTGATACAGTCAATAGCCGCAGTATCGGCGCTGCCATTGGCCACTGCACGGATCGATTCGCGGTGGCTGCCCGTGACCAGGATCTCGCTGAAAAAACCATCGCCAGGGGTAAAGGGTGCCACTGCGCATTTAAGGGCCAGACAGCCGGAGTAGGAATCGGCGCCGTTGATGGCGACACGCTTGCTCCGCAGTGAAGCAAGGTCTTTGTCGATGCCGCCGCGGGCAATAATTACGCTGTGATAGGCGCCTGCTGGCGCGATACCTTCGTATTCAAAACTGCCCAGCACTTTTACTTGTTTGCGCAGGGTCTGGACCAGCGGCAGCCCGCAGGTTTGGCTCAGTAGCAACTGCTTTGAAAGCCAGACCTGCTCGCGAGGGAGTGAGCGATCCAGCTTGGTGGGCGCACGTATATCGCGTTGGTTGAAAGCATCGCGAATGGCGCTCCACAGGGCATCGGTGGCCGTTGCAATCTCCGGCCAGTCATACATTGGTAACTGGGCTAAGGCCAGGGGTGCAGCGCTACCTTCTTTGTTTATCTGCATTAATTATTGACGGGTTACCTGCAATATCACAATGCTGAAACTCGCCAACCGTGGCTTGCCTGACAATGGGGTTGTGGTATGGCCGCGCTGGCGCGTTGAGAGCATCAGTGCTTCTTGGGACGCAGTGCAACTTGAAGAAAAATCGAGAGGCAATGATCAGTCAGTCGGCGCTGACTAAGAAGGCTTCTATTGGCCGGGCAAATCCTTTGAGATCTTGAGTTCCAAGGCTCGTGACTGCATGGGTGGCCTTGACGAAAAAGCAGGTGTCCTCATCGATGATCACGTTCCCTGGATCGCCAGCGCTTTGCAGTCTTGAGGCCAGGTTCACCACGCTGCCGATGACGGTGTAATCTATTTTTTCGACCGGGCCGATATTGCCCACCTTGGCGTAGCCGGTGGCCAAGCCAATGCGAATAGCAAACGGAAAGCGGTTTTGCGCACGATAGTGCTGATCAAGCTCTTGGGCCCGTGCCTGCATTTGCAACGCGCAGGTGACGGCCCGCGAAGCGCTGGTGATGTCATCGCTGTCGTTTTCAAAAAAAGCGAGAATGCCGTCGCCCATGTATTTATCGATGACGCCATCTTGGGCGAATATGACTGACGCAGAATCACTAAAGTACGTCTCCAGTACATCCTGTATCTCCTGCGGGTCAGCCTGGTCGGAAAACGCCGTGAAATCCACAATATCACTGAACATCACGGTGATGCGCTTGCGCGCGCCGCCGAGTTTGAGAATGTCCGGGTCGCTGCGGATCTGATCCATCAGCCGCGGAGAGAGGTAACTCTTTAGACTCCCCTCAAGTACGCCCTCGTAGTGCTCCAGCTGGGTGTAGCGGTACATGCTGGAAAAAAGATACATTACAACCAGAGGTATCAGCACCGGTAGTACTGGCAGCAGCCAGCCGCCTTGGGCAAAGGCGCCAAAGGCAACAGCGACATACATCACGAGCATCCCCAGTGCGGCTGTGCTGAACCAAAGCGTTCGCAGATGCCACGTAGCAAAAACCAGTAACCCCCCCAACAGCACGGTCATAAAGATCGCGAAGCCGTACGGCACCGGAGTAATAAAAGCGTCGGTCAGCAGCATACTGGCAGCGTTAGACCAGATGTAGGTCCGTGGAAAGGTATTGTCCAGCGGGGTGGGGCTGACGTCACCATACTGGCTGGCCTGTGTTGATGTATCGGCAAGAAAAACCAACTTGCCCGAAAAATCCAGTGTGGTGTTTGCCGTCAGCAGGTTCCAGGCACTGTAGGAATTTGGATAAATGGAAATATCTAGTGGTCCGGCGTAGTTGACCAGAAGATTGCCGTTGCGATCAAGCGGCAACGTAAGATCACGTGCCATGCCTGTGTCGGGTTTGGGAAAGTTGTGCAGGATGACCCGCGAGCGATTGGATACTTCTATTTGCTCAAGATCGTAATCCAGTTGTACCGCCAGCGCTTGCAGAAAAAAAGACGGCACCAGCGCCCCATCGAGCTCCATCAGTAACGGTACCCGGCGGATCACCCCATCGGGATCGGGTTGCAGATTAACGAAACCGAGCCCGGCTGATTGCTCCATCAGGGCATCAAAAGGCGCTACCAGAACGCCGTTGGCGTGGGGCGCCTTGCCTGGTGTGAGCCGGGGGTTGGCATCCAGTGCCAAAGCCGCAGGGGCTCTAGCCGCATCAGACGATGGGTCTACAAGAAACGGGCTGACCAGGTTGCCTGCGTTAATTGCCGCCTGCACCAAGGCTTCGTTGCCGGATTGCTCGGCCCAATTTACAAACATGATATCGCAGGCAATGGCTTCAGGCTGTGCTGCAGCAATGTTATTTATGAGCCGGGCGTAGGTCTGTTTCTCCCATAGCGGAGTCCCCGACTGCGCCTTGGCGTAGTTATCGATATTGATATGCACCAACTGTTCGCTGAAGGCAGGCGCCAGATCAAGTGCCTGCCGCACCCGAAAGCGGCTGTCGATTATCCCCAGCTCAAAATCGACCAGCGTCGTGGGAAAGAGCGTTTGCAATCCCAGCACAAGCGCCAGCGCCAGAGTGTTGCCGATCAGCAGGGTACGAAGCGAAAGAGTCCGTTGTTTCAAATCGCTTTACTGGTGGTCTATGGTAAAAACAGCCTGCGCGATGCGATCACCGCTGGCTTTGTGACTGAGGCTTTGCGGGGACAAGTCCTCGCTGGTAACGCCGCGAAAGGTCACCCCGCCCATCACCGGCTTGTCCAGACGCTGGGCAAGTTGTATGCCTGATGGCCCAGCGAGTTGCCCCGGTAGATCCTGCAAGGCCCGCGCAATGCGTTTGGCAAAGCGTTTGCGGCTTTTGCCGGTGGTCTTGGCGTAGTTATCGAGCAACGCCTCGAAGCTTTCCAGACGTTTTTCACTCGCGATAAGGGTGAAAGTCTCGGTGCCGACATTCTGATCCAACGCCAGCCAGCCCAGGGTATCGAAGGTGGCCTTCTCGTTTGTGTCAGCGCCGGTGACTGAGGCATGCAACAACGCATAGTCATCGGTACTCGACAGGTAGCAGATATAAAACCAGCTGCCCTTGGGGTATTCAAAGTTCAGTTTCAGCTCGGCGCCGGATGCAACAACTGCACCGGTTTCGATGACATACAGTTTCTGATCATTGTACTGGCCGATGAAACCATAATGGAAAGTAAGCTGCTGTGCCGCCGCCGGCATGGCCAGAGCGGCAATAAGAACAGTGATGATGCTTACAAGTCTTTTCATAACAAAAATACCTTCCGTCGGCCAGCAAACCCACTTAAGTGATCCGGGCCAGCGTATCGCGCGAATGTATCACTAATTTTCATGGCTTAGGATCACAAACCTGACAGAGGTGTTTTTAGGACGCAGTGATGGCAGTCACGCAAATCTACAAGCGCAACACCACGGTCTAACGTTGGTCGGAGTCGTCAGTGCCACCGGTAATGTTTTGTTTTTCAGTGGTTTGCGTGGCAACAGTAGCATCGGGCCATTGCGTGCCGTCCTGAAATCACGAGGGGAAGTCTTCAATACTATTGGTTAGGAGGAGGAGCGGGGGATCAGGGCTTTTGCGCCTGCAGCCACTGGCCCAGTTCGCCGCGCTCGGTCAGTGTCATGCCACTGGTGTTGCCCAGCGGCATCGCCTGGCTGGTAACAGCCTGGGCCAGCACCCGCTCCCGGTGGCGATGTAGGGTATCAAGGTTGTCCAGTACCACGCCCGCCGGGGGCGCGTTGAAGGTGGGATTGATGGGTTGGGCTGCATGGCAGCCAGCGCAGTGGGCGGTAACGATCTGCAGGGCACGTGTATCGCTGATGGTGTTGGTCGATACCACCGGACCACGTGTGGCGATAAAAAATATCAACCCCAGTGCCAGCAGTACCGCCAGCGGCCACTGCCAGGCAAGCGCCAGGCCACGCCCGCCGCCATGGTGGGTATTGAAGAAGTGGCGGATCACGCCACCTGCCACAACGATAAAGCTGATCACCAACCAACCCCACATCGAACCGCCAGAGAAGAGCATCGGGTAATGCGCACTCATCATCAGCAGCAGCACCGGCAGGGTGAGGTAGTTGTTGTGGAGCGAGCGCTGCTTGGCCTGGGCGCCGAGTGTTGGATCTGGTGTGTTGCCGGCGATGAGGTCGGCCACGACCTTTTTCTGATTGGGAATGATCACCACGAACACGTTGGCCGACATGATCGTGCCGATGAGCGCGCCCACATGCAAAAAAGCCGCGCGGTCGCTGAAGATCTGGGTCAGCAGGTAGGCGCTGACAATGATCAGTGCAAATACCGATAAGGCGAGTGCCAGCGTTGAGCGTCCTATGGGGCAGCGGCACAGCGCTTCGTAAATAAGCCAACTGCCAATAAGAAAGGCCAGGCTGGCGCCAATCGCTGTGATCGGCGTGAGGTCAGCGCGGCCGGGGTCAATCAGATAACTGCTGGCACTGAAGTAATAGGTGACAACGAGCAGCGCGAAGCCTGAGAGCCAGGTGAAGTAGGCCTCATACTTAAACCAGTGCAGCTCAGTGGGCATTACCTCGGGTGCCACCGCGTATTTTTGTACGTGGTAAAAACCCCCGCCGTGCACGCTCCACGATTCGCCCGCCACCCCTTTGGCAAGGCCTGTGCGTGTACGCAGGCTCTGATCCAGCCATATAAAGTAAAAAGATGTGCCAATCCAGGCGATGCCGGCCACCAGATGCAGCCAGCGGATCATCAGACTCACCCAGTCGAGCCAGGGTATGGTCACGATGCGGTTTCTCCTCTCGTTAAGTCGGCGGTTGGGGTTATTGCCAGCAAAGCCTGCATCCTAAACCAAATGCGTTTTCAGAAAAATCGCTGCGATCGCAAAGGACTTTATCAGTTTTTTGAAAAATGATGGAAAAAGACATTGCCTTCAGGCCAGCGCTCAATTCGGTCGGTATCGCACAGGTTTGCAAGAAGCTCGGTCCCAAAGCAGTGTTTCTGACCAACCAGGAGATGCATGAGCGACTTCAGGCCACTTTGGTGCATATGGGTTCTGAGGATGGCCCGACCAAAGCAGTCGGTATCCTGAATCAACTGCTGAACTGAACTCCCTTCAACGGGGCAGTATCTGCCTCGTCTCTCCTTTGAGCCAGTATGCCCAGTAAGAGCCGTATAGGGTTAACCGTAATCCCAGGTGACGGCCATCACAGCAAGGACGCGACTGGTTGACTATCGTGACTCATGAGTTGGTTAACGATTTATCAGCCTGAGTTGCTGATTAAAAGGGAGGGGTTATGGGATCTACCTTACGCTTATTCGCCAAAGTTGCTCGTGTACTGTTATTAATGGGGCTGGTGTTCCCTTTGAACGCTTTCGCCGTTAAGTACTGTACTGATGTGATGGCTTTCCCCGGAGATTTTGGGGAGATGTCATTTGAAGTTGTGACGGATGATGCTTCCGCTACAGCCATCGTGAGCGTTGTCGCTGGAATGGCCAAGGGCTGGGAGTTTACGGGAGACTGGCATCCTGATGGCAGAGGTAACGGAATTGCCGAAGTATTTATAGATGAGGATCCAGTTGTGGGTTATCTCGCATTCGATATCTATGTGGAACCTGGAGTTTCAGTGACAGGGTATATAGCTGATGGTGTTTCCGGAAGTCTTCCCACAGGAGCAGAGTCGGCATTTTTCGGTAGCGCCGGTGCTTGCACCGCAGCCAGCACCTCCTTGATAGGCGGCCATTGTCTGAAGATTGGAAATGAGAACCGTTCATTAGAAATACTGAGCGAGAGCATGGGACTCGTACGGGGCCGGATGGAAGTCGACCGGGGGAGTTGGTCAACGTTTCGTGCGCATCGGGACAGCACTGGCCTGGTATTGAGAATGACGAGTGCCGGAACCACCTTCAATCTGGAGTTTGCTGGCAATTTGATCAGCGGCAGATTCAGCAAAGGTGGACGTCGTTATGACGTCTACGGTATCCGTAATCCTATCACCGGGGTCGCTGGCTGTGACGGAATAAAGATTTACTCGCATGGAAGCGCGAACTACTACTATTCAACACCAACCATAGTGGGACGCTATGCCTACGTGGGGACCGCAGGCGGCTCCAATCACACTGTGGCCAGTGATAATTTTCTGGCAAAGATTGATCTCAAGACTATGAGCGAAGTCTGGCGCCATGACCTGGGTACCCGCGAGGTGCGAGGCAGTGTTGTACTGGATTCGCGTGGCGCGATCTATTTTATGGCTGAAACTGGCCGTGCTCAAGAAATCGTACCTGGGATTGAGCCCAGTGGCGATCATTCAGGATCACACCTGAAACTGGTGAAACTTTCAAACCCAACTGCCAGCATGCCAAGGGTGATTTGGGAGCGTGTGATCGTCGGTGAAGGTGGCGTTTATCACCTTGGCCAGATAACACCAGCAATCTCAGAATTTGATGTGATCATTGTGGGTGGCCGATCTGTGCGAGCATATCGCGCCAATGGCACGATGCTGTGGGAGTTCTCACCGACCGCAGGCACTCAGGAGTTTTACAACAGCCCGTTGGTGGATGATAAGACGGTATTTGTCAACTCTGATGGCGGCGGAAGCGAATCTTCTGCGGCAACGCCTAACCGTATTTATGCAATCGATGCCTGGTCTGGATCGGAGCGCTGGAGCTATACACCCACGACCGCCAGCCACTATGACGGCTTATCCAGCCCCCAGTTCAACCGAGATCGTACAAGAATCTACACGGCCCTGCGCCAGACGCTCTACTGCTTCGACAAGTGGGGTAACGCCTGCTCGTCTGCCTGGGAGGACGGTTGCGAAATACCAGGTATCTCGGGGGATCTGCGGGCGTCTCCACTGGTGGACGCCAGTGGCGATATTTATATTGGAACCAAAGACGATGCAGACAGCGTGTTCTATAAGATAGATGGTAGCTGTCCGATTACGGCATCATCACGTGTGCTCTGGGAAGTAGAAACACACGGTGATGTGTACACGACAGGAGTGCTCCTGGACAGCGGCTATGTAGTTATTGGGCAGGAGCCAGACAGTAGCGCCGGTGTGTTGAAGGCATTGAACATGTCCGACGGCTCTTTGGAAGGTTATGTTGATCTTACTGCCGACATGACATGGGGCTCGTTGCGCGTTGATCATGGGCGTTTGGTGGGAGTTGCCGATGTGGCAACCCCATTTCTTGGCGGATTTTTGTTTTCGATCAGTTTTGCGGGAGCACAATATGCTACCGGCGCTGAAAATCCCACCTTGCGCGGAGATAACGCAGGTTCAGGTCAGTGAGCGACTAAATCTCATGTTTCTGCCAAAGGCGCGATAGAGCATTCTCATCCGCAGTTCAAATAAGTGTTTGGCCCAAAGGCATCAGGTAGACAACCCGGCTGAGGTATGCAGCACTTGGGCTGCGCTGCGCAAGTGCCGGCAAAATATGTAAGAAATTGACGTGACTTTGCCCCTTTGGCAATTGGGCGTATGGGCGTATGGGCGTATGGTATCTCCGTGAACTTTTAGTAACGGTGTTGATTCCTTCGATCAGTAATGGATCGCTTAATCATTAGTATTTTTGCTATGGTCTGGACCTGATGCGAAAGAGTAAAAGACATTCCCTGAGTAAATTCAGGAACTGGGTTGCCTACCTGATCCCGCTGGGATTGCTCAGTCTGGCAATTACGCTTCAGGCAGTTGCGCCTCCGGTACTAACCCAGCTGCAGCTGATGGTGTTCGATGAGTACCAGTCATTAAAACCCAGAGCGAATACTCCGCTGCCAGTTCAAGTAGTAGATATTGATGAGAAGAGCCTGTCGCAGTTAGGGCAGTGGCCCTGGCCACGCAACGAATTGGCAAGATTAGTGGATGTGGTAAGCGAATCGGGAGCCGCAGCCGTTGTGATCGATGTGCTGTTATCTGAGCCTGACCGGATCTCACCACAGACCGTTGTGGAAATGCTGCCGGATTGGCCTGAATATCAGGCCGCACGCGAAGTCATCCTGGACCGCATCAGCCCCGATGACCTGCTGGCACAGTCGCTATCTCGGGCAAACAGTGTGTTGGGCTTTGCTCTAGATGATGATCATCACGACGAGGTTCCGCGAATGAAGGCGGGGCTGGTGAAGGCTGGCGATCCTCCAGATGCGTTCCTGCCGAAATTCGGCGGGAATATTTCCGCTTTATCGGTGCTTGCTCACGCGGCTAATGGTTATGGAGCCATCAGCCTGGTGCCGGATGCCGATGGTGTCATTCGGCGTGCGTCGATGTTGGTCTCGGTGGCCGGCCACATTTTGCCTACCCTGGATGCCGAGGCGTTGCGGGTGGCCCAGTCAGCATCGACCTATATTGTGAAATCAACCAATGCCAGTGGTGAGCAGTCATTTGGATCTACAGGCGGTGTCGTTGGAGTAAAGATAGGAGCACTGTTGGTGCCGACTGACAGCCAGGGTCGAATCTGGATTCGTTACGCTGATCAGATCTCCCAGCCGATAAGTGCGCGGCGACTGCTCTCGGGTGATTTTGATCCGGCAGCACTTGCAGGCAAAATCGTACTGTTGGGTTCCAGCGCCGCCGGGCTGTCACGCCCGCAACCCACTCCGGTACTCGGGGTCGCTCCTGCGCTTCAGATTCGCGCGCAGATCCTGGAGACCTTGATCAGTGGAGAGTTTCTTTACCAGCCGGACTGGGCCAAAGGGGCGGAAATTCTTTCTTTGGTACTTTTAGGGTTACTGCTTATCTGGTTGTTACCGCGCTGGGGAGCGCTGTGGTGCGCCCTTATCGGGCTGACTGCAATCGGAATAGCGATCGGCGGGTCGTGGATGCTTTTCGCTCAATACAACGCCCTGATCAGTCCAATCTACTTTGCTGTAGTGATCATGCTTATCTACCTGGCGCAGTCGCTACAAGTGTTTCTTGCAAGTGAAAAGGAAAAACAAGAGGTGCGCGGCGCATTTGGGCGTTATCTTTCTCCGGTGCTGGTCGAGCAACTGGCCAACGACCCAACACTGCTGCGCCTGGGTGGAGAAATGCGTCAGGTAACAGTGCTTTTCTGCGATATCCGTGGGTTCACCCGAATATCCGAGCAACTGGCGCCTGAGGAATTAACGCAACTGTTGAATCGTTTTTTGACGCCGCTGACCGAAGTCATTCTGAATGAGCAAGGCACTATTGATAAGTATATGGGGGATTGCATCATGGCCTTTTGGAATGCGCCGATGAATGTTTTGAATCACGAGTACCACGCCTGCTGTGCGGCTTTACAGATGCTTGAAGCTCTGGAGCATCTGAACCGTTCACTGCAACATGAAGCAAAGGAGTCCGGCAGAACTGCCCACGCGCTTAAAATGGGTATCGGGATTAACTCCGGATCAGTTCTTGCAGGTAACCTTGGGTCCGAGCAGCGTTTTGATTATTCCATTCTTGGCGATAGTGTTAATTTGGCATCGCGTCTGGAGGGCCAGTCCAAAACCTATGGTGTTGAGACGCTGATCAGTGAAGGTACTTTTTCCAAAACGTCCGGGTTGGCAGCCCTGGAATTGGATCTGGTGCAGGTGGTTGGCAAGACTGAACCGGTTAGGATATTCACATTAGTGGGTGATGAATCAGTCGCCCGCACAGAATCATTTAAAAAGGCACAGGCTTTGCAGTTGGCTATGCTTGATGCATACCGTGCACGTAACTGGGATCAGGCCCTACAGCTTATCAATCAACTTCGAGAGTCAGGGCCAGAATCGGCTCAGGGTTATTTCTCGATATTCGGTGAACGGATTCGTGGATTCCAGGCTAACCCGCCCGGACCGGACTGGGATGGCGTGGAAAAGCGCCTCACCAAGTAGGCGCCCCACGGTTTTGTAATCTAATGTCGGGCGCCGGCGAAAATCCCCCCAGCGTCGTAGCCGCCTCCCGTTATCTGGAAGTGACCGCCGATCTCCGGCGGCGGGGCCCCTCGAACGGGGTTGCCAAAGAAATACCCCTGAGCGTTCATCTGCCGTTCGCCAGATGAGCCGATAGCACTGAATACAGCGTTATTGGGTGTGATTGCAGAGTTGCCCAGATAGTTTCTACCATCGAATGCGGCATTAAAATTCTGTATCTGATAATGGCTGACACCGAAGCGTACCTTCGCATCGAAGTGCCCGAACTTCTCCGTGATGTGTCCAACGGTTGAAACATTGCCAAAAAGTCCACCCGAATACTGGGCAGTTTTGCTGGCAGCCGCCGCCAGTTCGGCCTGCGTGGTTGATACACCTGACAACCAGTATCTGATACTGGCCATATCAGGCTTTCTTCCGGTAGGCCAAAGGACGTCGCGGTGCCACTCAAGGTAACTGCAAACGCGGCACAGATGCCGATAGTCAGATGACAGAACAAGCATCGCCCCGTTGGTAGTGACTGTGGAGCTTATGTGCAATCTGCTCCCTTCTTGATAGATCATTGCCATCGATCGATCACGTTTGCTTTGGCTATTCTCCCGGAGCGGTTTTTTACCTAAAGACCACTCTTCAATCGGCGGCTCTTCTTCCTCTTCGCAGGCATGCATTGAAGGGCACGGGGGGTCCACCGGCGGCTCTTCTTCCTCTTCGCAGGCATGCATTGAAGGGCACGGGGGGTCCACCGGCAGCTCTTCTTCCTCTTCGCAGGCATGCATTGAAGGGCACGGGGGGTCCACCGGCAGCTCTTCACCACCATCACATTTTTCCTTTGCGGGATCGCACGGGTCCACTGGCGGCTTGTCGGGCTTCGGCTTGTCGGGCTTCTTGCCGGGCTTCGGAATGGGGTTGGTTGCGTCGATAATCTCGTCAGGTTGTATAGGATTGGTTACAGGTTTCCCCTCATCCGTTTTTACACCGGGGGCCTTGGTTATGGCGTCTACGACTAGGGCAATGTTGTCTAGCGTCATGCCAGATCCGCCGCTTGTGGCCGAGGGGTTGCCGCCGAGGGGCGAGCCTAGCGGCGGAACATGAGTGCTGACATCCCGGCCGAGATCAACCACCAGAACATTGATGTCAAGTTTTGTTCCCATGTCGGGAGCAGGAACACCCTTGGATACAGTTATCTGGCCCGCGGGCAGTCCGGCCACGGTTGATGGATCAGAGGACAGATTTGCTGGATCAGCCGGTATCGTGTCCTTGGAATCAGCTATAACTGGGGGCTCATCGCGATCAGGCTGTGCCTTGGTTACTAGAACTTGATCACCAACTTGACCTGCGAGCAGTTCACCCGCATCGCCCGGTTCAGCCGGTATGGCTTCGGAATCTACTTGCAATCCTACTGTTGCTACCTCTGCATCAGCGCCGGGTTCCGTGGGCGGTGAGTCAGCCTCTTCCGGTTTCGTAGTGGTTGCTGCTACCTCAACTACTGCATCTGGTTTTGATTCGGACACGTTTTCTTGAGTTTGCGTGGTGCCAGTTTCCGCATTGCCAGTATTACTCGCTGGCTCATCAGTTGGTGTTGGGGTGTTATCCACCGACTTCTCCAGGGCAGCTAAATCCTGGGCCAGAGCCTCTGGGTTAGTTTTCGTCTTTGTGGGCGCTGTCCTTTGGCCTGCGTTCACATCTAAGGTCCACCCCGCCTGGGATGTTGTACTGGTAGCCCCTGTGTTAGTTGTAGTCACAACCATGAAATCACCATAGATAAAATTCGCCTGCAGGGCTCCCGTAGAACTGACATTCAATGTCGCTATACCACCGCGCACTGCAACAGTTGCTGTCTTGGTGTTGAAAACAACTGGAGTGTTTTTAGAGATTTTCCCCCCCACCAGTCTGAAGACGCCTTTGCTGATGTTGATTACTAATTCGCCGGTATCGGTATCAGGATCAAAGACGTACTCATCGATCGTCATCTCAGAACTTGAACCAACGGTCAAAGAAGTACCATCTCGGAACAGCAACTGAGCCCTGCCGGAGGCGTTGGTCGTGATCTTCTCGTTGAAAAATACCTCCAGTCCGGTGTCAAGATCTCGCGCTGGTGAGATAGGCGGCTTACCGACTGCATTAGTAACCGAGGCCGCGGTGACGCCGACCTTAGTTTCCATGGTGGCACTGTAAACTGGCGAGCCCATGACGATACCCAGCAACAATGCGTTCACCCAAACGCCTATCCGCCCTATGTGCTTTTGTTTAGAATTCTGGCCGCTATCGCGCACAGCATTTTTTTCGGACCTGATGCTGATGACCTTTCTCCCGACCGAGATATTCATTTTGGTTTCAGGTTTCATAGGCAAAACTAATCGTTTCTTAACCTAAAACTGACCCATCACGCTAATGCTGGAAAACCAGTTTTCGTTGGTGTAGTTGGGTAGGTTGGAGCGTGCATCGGTGTACCCCGCCGTGGCGAGCAGACTGATGTTGAAATTTAAGGGAATCACAAGGTTCGCACTTGTGCGCAACGTTTCGTCTTTGCGCACCGTGTTGGCGTCTACCCCGGGATTCGGCTTATCGTAGCTTTTGTCATAGAACCCTACCGTTACAGAAGCGTTCCAGGGCTGTGGGGTAAAGCTAAAAGGCGCTCCCAGGATATGCTGGATCGTGCCCTGTACCCCGTATTCCCAGTAGGCTGAGGATGCCTCATCGGTATCTTCGTTAAATGCATTCAGATTTACTGTGCCCAGCGTCATGCTCGATAAGCCGAAAGTCTTGCCTGCAAAAAGCCGGGTTCTGGGGCCTTCCAACCCGATGTCTGCCGCGTTTTTGTAATCGCGGCCCACATAGCGCCCACCCAGGTTCCAGGCGTTGGTCATGGATGTTTTGTAGTTGAGGTCCAGGCCACCGCCGAACCCGTTGAAACTATCTTTGCCGCCCAATGCCATATTATTGACCAGGACGTACGGGTGGATATCCAAAGCATGCCCAGATTGCAGGGTAAGATCAACATTCGGCCCGAACTGAACCTCAGCGAGCGTGGTATCGATTTGAGATTGCTTATCCTGCTTGCTGCTGTAGACCGATACCCTGGTTTCCAGAACCTTGCTGGGTTCGGTTTCAAAATCATAGATGTAACTGAACTGTCCGGCGACAGAGATATCCCAATCCGGCTGATGGGTGTATTTGTCATCAAGTATCGCGGCACCACCAAAAAGCCGAATCTTGTTGGTCATTGGCCCGCCGTTCGCGTTTGTTTGATAGCGTACTCCCCCGACAACAGTGCCTGAGAACCTATGCGGTGAGGTTAACGTATCGATCTGGGTAACCAGGGCTTGCGCTCCCTGCTTGATGTCTGTCGGGACCTCAGTGTGGGCCAGCACCACATTGAGGTAAGCCAGTGCCATAGCGTAGGAGCCTAACTGGAAATACAGCGTGCCCAATTGCATCCGGACCTGTGGCAGGTCCGGATCGACAATCAGCATGCGTTCAAGTGCTGCGATCGCACCCTCAAGATCACCTGTAGCAATTGCGAGTTTGGCAAAATGAAAGGTTTTATCCAGGTTACCGATATCTTGGTACATCTCAAGAAAGGCCGCGTCGTACTGCTGCTGGACTGTTAGTTCTTCCTGTCCCGCCACTGGGGGTGTAAGGAAACCCAAGATCAGGGCTAAAGTGACTCCCGCCACCTTGTTGTTTCTTCGCAACAAACCTGTCTCCTTGGGTTTAATTCTGACTTACTATAGACGGTAATTCTCATACCGAGTTCGTGTAAGTGGTTTGAGTCCGGTGCGAGCATTTTAACATCGAAAAATGACCTTTCATCTCACCTAAGGTCTTCCTACGCTGCATACCTCTGACGCTGTTGGTTAGTACTACGCCAGATTCAGGCAGATAAGCCCGCCCGGGTACGCAGCACTTGGGCAGCAGTGCTGTGCCGGTGGATGAGCTCAGTCTCATCGATATGGGATGCCCGTGCGTCGATCACTTTCCACTCACCGCCGATCATGACCCGGTCGGCACGGCTGGCACCACACAGCACCAGTGCCGCCAGCGGATCGTGATAACCACTATGGCGAAGTTCATCCAGTTTAAATAGCGCAAGATCAGCCTGTTTGCCCGCTTCCAGGCTGCCAATATCATCACGGCCCAGGCATTTCGCGCTGCCTTGGGTTGCAAGGCGTAGTGCATCGATGTGATCAAAGGCGCCTGCACCCTCACGCAGGCGTTGCAGCATCAGTGCAGCGCGTACTTCTTCAATGGCGTTGGATGCGTCGTTAGATGCCGAACCATCAACCCCAAGACCCACCGGGCTGCCGGCGTTCTCCAGTGCGCAGGCCGGGCACAAACCTGAGGCCAGCGTCATGTTGGAATGCGGACAATGGGTGACAGCGGTACCGGCCTGGCCCAGGCGCTTAATCTCGTCATCGGTAAAGTGGATGCCGTGTGCCAGCCAGGTGTGGCTTCCCAGCCAGCCGCATTCTTCAAGGTAATCTAACGGGCGCATGCCAAGGCGCGCAAGGCAGTAGTCGTTTTCGTCACATGTCTCGCCCAGGTGCGTGTGCAGGCGCACCCCCAGTCGAGATGCCAGGGCAGCGCTCTCGCGCATGAGAGGATCACTGACAGAAAACGGCGAGCAGGGCGCCAGCGCTACCTGCACCATGGCCCCGGGACCACTTTGGTGGTAGCTATTCACGACCCGCTCGCAGTCGGTGAGAATGGTTTGGACATCTTGCACCACCGAGTCTGGCGGCAGCCCCCCATCTTTTTGTGAAAGATCCATCGAGCCGCGGGTCAGTGTCACTCGCATGCCGATGTGCGAGGCAACCCCGACCTGTATATCCAACGCCTGTTCCAAGCCGGGAGGGTAAAGATAATGGTGATCCGACGTTGTAGTGCAGCCCGAGAGCAGTAGCTCGGCCAGCGCCAGTTCTGTTGCAACAGCCAGTAGCTCGGGATCGAGCCCTGCCCATACCGGGTAGAGGGCTTTGAGCCAGTCGAAAAGCTCTTTGCCAAGGGCTGGCGCAAGCGCTCGTGTCAATGTCTGGTAGAAGTGATGGTGGGTATTGATCAGGCCTGGTAGAACGACGTGATCAGATGCATCGAAGATCGCATCGACCGGCTGTAACGGTTTTTGTCCGGTTGCAACCAGTTCTGCAATCCGGCGGCCTTCGATAACCACTCCACGTGCGGCGCCGTCGGCAAAGATCGCCAGCGGATCTTGAATCCACAGCCTAGACATAATAACTATGCCAAAGGTTCATTCCAGAATAAAAAACCCGCTCCCGTAGGAGCGGGTTGTCGTTTAAACAACAATGGTAGTTCTGCTATTCGGGCAACTTATCGTCGACACCCTGAACGTAGAAATTCATAGTCGCCAGCATCGGGAAGTCGGCAGCCACTTCACCCGCTGGGACCACAAGTTCGCCAGCCTGGTTGTAGATCGGGCCGGTAAACGGATGAAATGCACCAGTACGAATCGACTCTGCGGTTTCACGCGCCATCATGGCGATGGCACTTGGCATATTGGTATACGGTGCCATGCCGACCATCCCTGGACCCATTCCATCCCAGGTATCCCCTGAGCTCCACGTGCCCATTAATACATCAACCGTTCGTTTGACGTAATACGGTCCCCAGTCATCGAGAATTGCGGTTAACTGTGTATCCGGGGCAAACTGAATCATGTCGGAGGCTTGTCCGAAAGCATGAATCCCTCGGTCTGCCGCCGCCTGAAGCGCCGCAGTACTGTCGGTATGCTGGGTAATGATATCCGCACCCTGATCCATCAGCACTTTGGCAGCGTCAGCTTCTTTGGGCGGATCAAACCAGCTATAAACCCACACGACTTTTACCTTCATGTCCGGATTGATCGATTGCGCACCCAGCATGAATGCGTTGATACCGCGCACGACTTCAGGAATCGGAAACGATGCGATGTAGCCGATGATGCCGCTCTTGGATATCTTGGCGGCAATCTGGCCTTGTACATAGCGACCTTCGTAGAAACGCGCTGAGTAAGTCGCAACGTTGTCGGCTTGTTTGTAGCCCGTCGCATGCTCAAATTTCACGTCCGGGAAGCGTTTGGCGACCTTGAGTGTTGGCTCCATATAGCCAAAGGAAGTGGTAAAGATCAGCTTGTGT
>Ga0302122_10000643_pt1 | contig 21849 bp, 17 predicted proteins | sample CB21_SCM_MG_FD_203115 | JGI IMG/M metagenome (GOLD analysis project Ga0302122, IMG submission 203115) | Marine microbial communities from Western Arctic Ocean, Canada - CB21_SCM | ecosystem: Environmental > Aquatic > Marine > Oceanic | place: Canada: Western Arctic Ocean | collected 2017-09-28
CGCGACGCCGTCGACGCCGCGGCGGACCGCGCGGTCCGCGCCGCGCTGAACGGCGCGGGCGCCGCGGACCTTGCACATCGCTTCGCGGCCGCGCACCTCATCCACGGGCACCACGCTCTAAAATTCCTCGCGGTGGAGGCATGCCGCGGCGCCTACGTCCAGGTGCCGTTCGCGGCGACCGCGGCGGCAGGCGCGTCGACGCAGGTCCACGGCTTCGACGCGCCGCTCTGGACGGCCGCGTCGGGGTGTCCCGGGCCGCCGTAGAAGGAATGTGTATGTAAAGTGGTTTTGTTTTCTAAATTGAATTGAGTTAAATTAGGGTTTTGCGCCCCTCCTAGCGCTCTCACTCACCCGTACGTAGAACTCACCCGGGCCTGTTTTGCATAGAACACGGGTTTCGCGCCCGGCGCTTTACGGGGCAGCCGCTTGCCCAGCGTACCGAGCGAAGTAGTACTGCTGTGCCGTGGTACTACACGAGCGTGTGTGTGTCGCACCCAGCATCGCATCGCTGGGCGCGCGGAGGATAGGTGTGCCACACAACAGAAGCACCATGCGACGATGACCGCGTAACAACACGCCATGGGCGCCGAAGCCAAGTCCGACCCCCTGCCTGCGACCAGCGGGGGCGTCTCCATCCAGCAGGCGCTGCGCATCGACGACGCCATGGACGCCAAGCTCGGCGCCGAGGCCGAGGCCAAGCGCGCCGCCTCGAGCGAGGGGCTCTTCCGGGAGGTCAAGGAGAAGACCGAGGCCAAGGCCCAAGCGGTCGCCGAGGCCAAGAGCGGGCCCAAGCTCAATTACGTGCAGCGCCAGGAGAAGCGCATCCGGGAGCGCGCCGCCGCCGAGGCTAAGGCACAGGAGCAGGCCAGGTACGCGGAGGCCAAGAACGCCGACGAGCAGTACTGGGACGAGAGCGCCCAGCATTGGGCGTGGACCTCGACGCAGTACGACACGACGGGCTACGAGCAGAGTCAGTATGATACGGCGGGGTATGAGCAGAGCCAGTTTGCCTCTCAACAACCATATGACCAGAGCCAGTTCACGTACGACGAGGCGACGCAGTACCACGCCTCGCAGTACGAGGGCGGCTACGACCAGTCGCAGTACGACCAGTCGCAGTACGGTGCCGCCGCGGGCTTTGAACAGAGCTTCTATACGGCGCCTCAGCACGCCGGGCCGGAGCAAAGTCAGTACCAGAGCGTGTATACCGCTGGACCGGAGCAGAGCGAGTATGGCGCCGCCGCGGAGCCGAGTCAATTTGGCGCCGAGCAGAGCGTCTATACTGCTGGGCCGGACGACGTGCAGAGCGTTTATACCGCTGGGCCGGACGACGCCGCCGCGGAGCCGAGTCAATTCGGCTTCGAGCAGAGCGTATACACCGCTGGACCGGAGCAGGGCCAGTACGACACCGAGTTCCAGTCGGCGGACTACGACCCCTCGACCGAGCACCGCCTCAGCACGCGCGGCGAGTCGCGCATGAGCACGTACACCGAGGAGCCGCAGAGCGTGGAGCTGGGCCCCCGATGCCCGGACGCCTACCACGGCTACTTTGACACTGTAAGGCAAGAACCTTACGCGTACGACGAGGCCACGGGCGAGTGCGTCTACGCCATCGACAAGGACGGCGCGGTGTTCGAGGCCGACTATAGGTTGGTGAACTGGGTGCGGCCCTACGAGACGAGTAGTATAGTGGCCGCGCCGCCCAAGCGCAAACCAAGAACATCGATGATGGTCTCCTACAAGCCTGAACGAGCCGCTCTCATCGTGCAGGCGGCCGTCCGACGCCAACAGGCGTGGACCCGGACCTGCGAGAAGGTCCTTAAACTGTACGTGAAGCGGTTGGACGAGGAAACGGCGTTCTACGTGTACGAGCTAGCCAACGACGACGGCGGCGGCACGAAGCCCCAGTGGCACCGGCCCGCCGTGCTCCTCGGGACGCGACGACGACGGGGCCTGGTGCCGTACCACCGGGACTGCCCGGACCACTCCTCGGACGTGCTGGCACAGCGCGACGCGCAGTACGACGAGCTCACCGCTGATCTAGCGACGTTGAGTCCGGAGCACGACGGCGAGCCTGACCGGTACGCGATGCGTGTGCCCATGGACCCAGGGTTGATGCTGGTCGGTCCCTTCTGCGCAAGGACGGGGAAAGGTAAAAAGGTGCGCACGGCCATCAACAAATTACCCGACTCCAAGGGGTTGCGGAACCATCATAGCGTCGACCGGAAAATGCCCCTCTTTTTGAGAAACGAGGAGGTCGAGTGCGCGGACTGGAAGTTGGGGCAGTGGGTCCAGTGCTTTGATGGCATGGTTTTGAAAAAGGTCATGGTCGAGCCCTACATGCTGAGCCGGGGCGCGGGCGCCCAGGGCCCCCTGGAAGTCGTCCAGCTCATGCAGCGGAATTTGAAGCGGCCCGCCGTCCTGTATTTCTGCTTGTCGAGCATCGCGAAGATGGAGCTCGCGGAGAGCGAGATGGGCCTGGCCACCAAGGAGGCTTCTGCTTGTGTGTTACAGACCCTCAAAACGCTATCACGCTTCCCGAAGAACGAAGCTCTAGTGGCCGCCGCGACGGGGGCTTTAGTTCAATTAGCGCAGAACTACGCGACGCGCGAAGTCATCCTCAAGGAGGAGTGGCAGCGTCCTGTTTTAACTGCGTTGAACAATCTGAAGAAGGAGTCCAAGGAGCACCTCATCACCACAATCGACGGCCAGGAGAAAGTTACGGTACATACCGCGACGCGCTGGGCCTGCGACATATCCACAAACGGCTGCCGGGTCTTCGGGGTCATGGCCGCCGACCCGAAGCGGCGCGAGGACCTGGCCGAGGAGGCCATCAAGGCGTGCTTGCTGGTGATGGCCTTCTGCGACGAGTCCGCGACGGTGTGCAGTGCGGCGTGCGACTGCCTTTACAACTACTGCTACCGGTGCGAGTTCGCGGCCATCGCCGCGCACGACCAGGACGCCTACAAGAAGGTCCAGGAGGCCGTGGGGAACTTCATGTCCGACGAGCACTGCCAGAAGCAGTGCGAGCGCGCCGTGAAGGTCCTGGCGCCGGACGGGTGGCGGGGGAGCGATGAAGTAACATAGTTACATGCATATGATCTAGGCTGTCCTAGCTAGAGGTACGACGCCGGGTTGTGTGACAAAACGGCCCGCCGCGGCGTTATCGATTTTTTTCTCCTTCTGCTCTTCCGACTCTTGTAGTGCGTGGCGGAGACTCGGGCCTTCGAGTTGAGGGGTCGCGGCGCTCAAGGCGGGGCAAAAGGCTGGGCTCAAGACACGCGGCGCTTAAATTATTTCACAGCGCGAGAATAGGCGCTACACGCTTGTGGGGCGCGTAAAAAACGGCTCGTATCCAAGGCCTCATCTCGTACGTGCCACTGCGCTGAAAATTTGCGTGTTTCCCGCGGCGCACCGCTGAGTTGCGGCCAGTTTTGCCTTATGGCCGAAAATCGGTTTTTGCCCACCCGCGGGAGGCCCACTTCTGCCCACGCGCAGAAACGAAGCTCAACGCCAAACACGATCTCCCGCAGGTCGCAGCTACGTAACCCGCGGAAGCCGCGAGTGTCCGTCGTCCGCCGCGACGACGACACATATTGCCTTTTCTGTGTGAGACCGCACAGCGCATTGGCGTACCTCACAGCGTACATCGTCCGTGTCCCACACAATCTCCTCAATACTTCGAAGTTAATACAACAATGGCATCTCAAAACTTGACGCGGCCAGCCGTCCCTAAACGCGCCGCGCCCCGCTTCGGTGACGGGGCGGCCGCGGAGCCCGGCACGCCGGCGGTTGACGGGGCGGCCGCGGAGCCCGGCACGCCGGCCGCCGACGGGGCGCCCGCTCCATCCGCGGCGCCGGTTCCGAAAGTACCTGCGCCCGACCGCTCCAAGCGCCGAAAGTACCCGCTCCATGCCGCGCCGAAAGCGCCCGAGCCCGTCGCGGTGGACGAGGGCGACTCCGAAACCGAGCCCGACGTCATCCCCGCGAGAAGGGTGCGCGGGCCGCCAAAGTTACGCGCGCCCTCGACGATCGCGTCGGACACTTTCGAGGGGGACTCGGAGGAGTCTTCCGACGACGAGGGTTCTCCGAAAGACAAGCGGCGCTGTTCCCATGGGCATGCTCGCCGGACCGCCCGGAGTAATGGACGGCGGCGGTGCGCCGCCGGCGCGGGGGAGGCCAAGCGCCGGAAGGCGGGCGGCCGTGAGCGTAAATGAGACAACTACTAGTCTACAGGCATTAGATTACGGGCGCGGACAGGGGCAGCTTGAAGCCGCAGTCCTGGACGTGGCCTTTATTGCCCGCGCCGTCCGAGGACCCGTAGTCCGAGAAACAGGCGCACGTGCCCGAGAGCTCGTCGCAGAGCCCCCGCCCGGAGCACTCCTTCGGATCCACGATGGTGGCGGTCAGGGGGTCGTCGCCGAAGGGGCAGAACCGCAGGGAGCAGTCGTAGCCCCGGTGGCCCTCGTCGCACCGGCAGCCGCGCGCGCTGTCGGCGTCCCACGTGTACGAGTCGTCCGGCGCGGTCCGGTAGACGAACCCGGCCTCCTTCGCCAGTTGCTGCATCGTGAGGCACTGGCCGTGGGCGCTGCAGGGAGCCGTTTCCCCCGGGCACGCCAGCACATCGCAGGCCGCCCCGGAGAAGCCGTCCTGGCAGAAGCACACGCCGAGCGTGCGGTCGCACGTGCCCATGCTCGAGCACTCCGCGCGCGTGACGTGGGCCACGTCCCTGGCCGTGGGGTAGGCGTACCACGCCGGGCCGTAGGGGCACGTGCGCTCGGAGCAGTCCGCGGCGCGCCAGCCCTCCGCGCAGCCGCAGGCGAAGGTGGCCTCGTCGCAGACGCCGTGGCCGTTGCAGGGGACGTCGCCCTGCGCGAAGAATGGATGACGATAGCGCCCCGTCGATTTGGAAGGCACCGTTGCGACGCCGCGTCATGCGGGACAGCCCACGATGGACGCCAGGTTGACCGCCACGCCGCAGTCCCCCCGCGACCCCCGCATGCCGTACCCGTCCGAGGAGCCCCAGAACTCCTGGTCGCAGGCGCACCGCCCGCTCAGCGGGTCGCAGAGCCCCCGGTTCGAACACACGGCGCTCTCCTTGTCCGACGTCTGTTTGAGGGCCACCGCCAGGGACGGGGAGATGATCATGGAGGAATGGGTCAACTCACTCGCGTCCGGCACGAGCAGCGGCAGGTCCCCGAAGTCCTGGTTGAACTGGACGATGGCCGTGACGCCCGCCGCCGCACACAGGGTCGTGGCGCCGCCGTCATACAAGACGCTTATTGACGACATGGTCAATTGCGCATTCAGCGGCCGTGGCAACCACTCCCGCTCGTCCCCGAAGGCCTCGTCGCCGCTATTCCCGGACAACGTGGGGAGCTCCCGCAGGGCCGCTCGCACGGTGGCGCTGGAAGCGTCCCACGGGAGCGGTCTTGTACTCGCGCCTCTAAACGACAAGGCCACGCTCCCGCCGTCGCCCATGCACACGACCATCTGCTGCACGACTCGAGAACCACTTGTATACGGGTCGTCACCGCGCGGACAACTCACATATTCGCAGTTGGGGCCCTCGAAAGGCGGCGTGCAGTCGCAGCCAAAAATCATGTTCGCGTCCCAGGCCCCGTACGTCTGGACCGGCGCCGAGAAGGGCGGGTCCGCCGCGTGGAAGTGGCTTAGGGAAGAGCGGGCGTCGCCCAAATCGCGTCGTAAGGCCAGGTCCCTTAAACTCCGGCAGTGGCCGCGCCCGGTGCACATCAACTGCCCACAAGATCTACGTTCGCAGGCGGCCCCGTCGAAGCCTAGACTGCAGACGCAGGTGCCCTGGAGACGATCACACGCCCCGCGCCGCGAGCACTCGGCGGGCTGGTGGCCCACGTTGTCTCCTTTTAGATTATCGACGTGGTCCGCCCAGGCCGGTCCGAACGGGCACGTCCGTTGGGAGCAGTCCGCCCCCTGGTACGTGTCCGCGCAGTGGCACACGTGCCAGGCGTCGCAGAGCCCGTGGCCCGAGCACGAGTTGGGGCAGGGGCTAAACCGGTGCTGCTGGGCGCTTGCTACCGTGAGGAGCAGGCCGAGCGCGCGCATGGCTGCCTTCCGCGCTATCGAGGCTGCGTCTCGGCCATGGCTTCGCTTCGTTCGTGGGCAACGACGGCGTCGTGTAGCAGCACGCACAGCGGCCGGACCCGGCAGCGGCTCTCCGGCTTTCAATGCGAAGTTGCTAGGCGCCGAAGCGTCGAAGGGTGGCGACGGCACTTTTGGACGGATGGTTGGGCTTCTTCGTTTTGGTTTTTTATTAAAATGATGAACACGGGTTTAACTCACGGGTTTCACGTGCCAAGCTCTGTTTCACACGTAGTAGCGGTCCAATGAAGTACCAGCGGTCTAATGAAGACCCGCAGCGAGGCACGCAGCCGTTCAGGCATAAACGCCTTGCCCGAGGAGATGCTTGTGCGCTGTCTGGAGTACCTGCCGCTCCTCGAGGTCTCGGAAAACAAACAGATCTCGAAGAGCACACGCACGGCCGCGCGGCGAGCGCTGCGGCGCGGGCGGTGGCAGCCAGTCTTTGACTTTGTGCAACGCGGCCAGGGTCTCGTCCACGACGCCCTGATGAGCGTGCCGGTTCCAGACCGCTCTAGACTGAACGCATACCCACCTAGCCTACAGGACCACGGGCCCCTCAGCTTGTCCGAGAGACTTCGCGTCACCGGCTTATCCGCGGCGGCGCTCTCTCTCTTTCGGGCGGCCTGGGCGCTCGAACCCGCCGAGGTCTTCTGGGCGGTCAACAACTGGATAGTGCATGACGCGGCCATACCCACCTTCGAGCGCTTCTACGTGCTGGGCTTCGGGGGCCAGTTCCTCGCCTTCGTCGAGCCCACGAGCGACAGCTTCGGTCGTATCCTGGCCGCTTGCGAATATACGTACGGCGAAAACTCGCGCCAACCCATTACGGGCGCGGGCCACGACGGGCGGCCGGCGCTCGTCCAAAACCCCGGGATCGACACCGGGAGAAGCCTCATAGACCACTGGGCGAAATACATCGGTTGTCAGGAAGACGCGAACCAGGCCTTCATGTCCTTTTCTCCAGGCGCGGCAGTCAGATTGCCCTCTCCTCTGCTTGCTAATACTCAAATGATTTTAGAAAACCTTCCAAACCAGCTGGGCGAGGAGCTGCAGTCCTGGCGGGACCCGGAGATGGCGGCAGGCTTCGCGTGGTCGGCGCACTACGAGGATTACGCCGAGTGTAACTGGCCTGGCGAACCGAACGAGGATAGGCCGTTTCGTTTTGCAAACGCTATTTACACCCACGCGCTGCACCTCACAAAGGACTGGCAGGATCGCTCCAAGGCTGATCTCTTCCTCCGACAGTTTTATCGGGTGCAGCGCGAGGACGACGCGGTAAAATTGTCGCCTGGCTACTCCGATGTAGAAGCAGATTATTGATCTGGCCCGACCGGGCGTGTGTAAGAATTGTTCATTTATGGCACCGCACTAGTCGTAGCACGGCGAAAACTGGCGGAGGGAACTACTTCGCTGGCGCGGGCGCACCACAAGTCATGCCTTCTTCGGCTTGCCCAGGATTCGCTGCATCATGACCTTCGCCGCCGGCGCGTGTTCGCTCGTGAGCTTTGTCAGGGCCTCGTCTGGCGCCGCTAATACAGAATTCAAGACCGGGTACTCCTCCTCCTCCTCGACGGCATCTTCAGCGGCTGCGTCGCGGCGCACGGCGTAGTCCCACATGCGGCGGTACGCGGCGCCAATAATAGCTACAAAGGGCAAGAGCACCAGGTCCCGCCAGAACGTCGTGCGCGGCGCGAGGCCCGAGCCCGCCCGGATCAGCAGCCCCAGCCCGAAGTCGCCGCATGCGCACGCGTAGTGGCCGCGGCCGAGAGACGAGACCATCGCCGCGGCGACGTGATTTGGGTCGTGCGTCGGCTCGCCGGCTTCTATCGCTCTCGTTACCCTGGGCTTCTCGGCGTTCTCCTTGTCGAAGCCCGGCGTGGCCATGCCCGGCGGGAAGCAGCTGTGCACGGAGACGCGCGTCGCGGCCAGTTCCGACCGGAGGACCTCTGCCAGGCCGCGCACGGCCCATTTTGTGGGCGCGTACGCCGCATAGCCCGCATAACCCGTTAGCGCCAGGCCGGACGAGATCAAGACCAGCGAGCCGGAGTCGCGCTCGAGCATACCCGGGAGCGCGGCCTGCACCGTGCGCACGACGCCCAGATAGTTCAGGTCCATCTGTTGGGAAAACGTGCTTTCGCTCGTTTCTAAAAAGAGCTCGGGCTTCGCGCTGCCGGCGTTGCACACGACGCTGTCGGCGGGCAATTGTTGCGCCTTTTCGGCCGCGGCGAGGGCCGCTGCGATGGACGAGGCCGACGTCACGTCGCCTACAATACCGACGCAGCGCGCGTGGCCTTGGTTGATCTCCAGGACCGCCGCGTCCAGTTTGGAGCGGGTGCGCGCGATGAGCGAGACGAAGTGGCCTTGCGCCACGAGCTTGTGGGCCAGGGCTTTGCCCAGCCCCTCGGAGCCGCCCGTGATCACGACGTGGCAGCCTTGCTTGCGCGGGAGCCAGCTCCGCCCGCCGACCAGTGAACACCAGACGAGCTCTGCGGCCAGCACCGCGAGCAGGATCTGGGCGTAGAGCGGCAGCGCTTCGTACCATGGTTTTTGCGCTTCGTCCTCGACCTTGCGGCCCCAGCGCTTTTTGGGTGCGGCGGCGGGCGGCTTGTCCGCGGCAGCGGGCGTTTTGCTGGGCGCGGCGGCCGGTTTGCCGGCGGGCTCGGCGGCCGTGGCCGCAGCGATGGCGCACAGGGCAATGAGGTACCGCATGGTGCGCGGACGGCGTGCAGTCTTGCAGGAATCAGGCGGCTGCGAAGCGTCAGTCAGGGGCACGACGCGTTCTAGGGCTGCGCAGCTAGAATCCGCTGGTTCCGGACGTTCAGTCTGATAACAAGGTCAAGCCCATAGTGAGAAAACCCGTAAGGTAAAACCCGTCTATTCGCATTAGATGCGTGCGGGCGTATGGCCGCGCGGTGATGGTCCCTGTAGAATTAAACGGAGCTTCGTACGTAGTATTAGACGTACCGCGGGTCTTCGAGGCGAGTCTGTTACACAGTATAATTTACGCCACAATGCACCCAGAAGGCTTCTTCGGCGGCCGGCGCCTCGCCGCCGTCGCCGGCGGCGGCACGCGCCGAGCCTGAGCGCCCGCCGCCGCCGGCGGGCGACTCCGCGCGGCGGCGTTCTCCTCCGCTTGCAATTGCCGCGCCAGCGCCGCGTCCGTGTCCGCGTCCGCGCGCGGCGCGCCATCTGACGACGCGTACTGCAGCGCGAGCGCCGCTTGATAGTCGGCGTCGTCAGCGGCCGCGGGCGCCGCGCCGGCCGGCGCCGCGCCGGCTGGCGCCGCTGCGACCTCGGTCGCCTCGACGGTCGGGAGTGCCCGCTCCCGCGCGGCCTCGTCGTCGCGCGCCAGCTGCAAGGCGAGCAAATGGTCCGGATCCTCGCTGGAAATCGGCGCAGCGGTCCGGAAGGTGGCGTCGCAGTAGTCCGTGTCGCCACCGGTGTCATCGAGGCGCTCCCAGACCACCTGTTGCTGCTGGCGGTAGCCGACGTCCGTCACCAACGCGTACAAGACGCCTTCCCGCTTGAACACCGTCGAGAAGTGCATGTTCCGATATAAGACTCCGACCTCGTTCTCCCTCAAAATGGAATGGATCTCCGCGAGACCGGCGTAGGTCAGCTGCGCCTTCGTGGCCTGTGAACGAAGCTATCAAAGCGTCGCATCGATGGCGTCGACGCGAAGTCAAAAGGACGCCGAGCTGCACATCGAGGAAGTCAGCGACGCGCTCCGCCCGCGCCTTCTCCTCCCCCGCGAGCTCGTTCGACCGCAGGGCCACGATTTCTTCGATGCACGCGTTGTAGGACCGCTCGCCAAGCGCCCGGGCCGTGTCACCCTCGGACTGGTCGACGCGCCAGCCATGGACCAGGCGCACGTCGAGTAAATCGAAGAGCGCCAGGTCTGAGGTGAACTCGAAGAGCCCGCCCGCGAACTTCACGTTCACGTCCAAACCCTCGGCGAGGGTGGGGAGGCGCGTCACGGCGCCGTCCAACGCCGCTCTCACATTCAACGACGCCTCGTCCGTCCCCTGGGCGCGCTGATTCGCTTCGACCAGCCGGTCTGCGAGGCGCGATAGAATGTCCTCCAGCGTGAGCGCGCCGTGGTCGCTCGAGACCTTGAGCGTGCCTCGCAGTAGTAGAGCGTTCACGACGCCGAGCAGCGCGCAGGGGCCGAACTCGTTCTGGCCCAGCGTCGGCACGTCCCGGCCCAAGAAGGCGATCGTGCGCACGGGGAAGAGGTCGCTGGCGTCCGGCGCCATTGTGATGCGTGTACACGTGTCTACAGCTCCTTTCGAGCGCAAACAAGTGCTCTGCCGCTAGCCTGGGATACTACGGCACGCGCTGTTTCTTCCTAAGCAAATTTGTGTGCAAAGGCGTCTCAAAGGCCAAGCAAAATCTGCGTTGAAACTAAAACCCGTGCATAATTGCGGGTTTTCGCGGTCAAAAACGCAAACTCGTTCTTTTCACGTTCACCTGCCTTCATAGGACCACACTGAACAACGATGTGCTGCTAACATATCAGCGATGTCAGCACCGATGGCCGCACCGAAAGCAGCCCCTCTCGCGCCGCCAAAACCAGCCGCCGGGTCAGGTCAGGGCGGCCCGCCCGCGGACCTCGGCCCGGACTATGTTTTAGAACACCAGATCGGCGTCGGCTCCTTCGCCGTCGTCTGGCTGGCGCGGAAGGGCGATCGAAGCGTCGCCGTCAAGGCCGTCGACCGCGGCCGCCTCACGAAGAAGCTGCGGGCGAACCTCGACGACGAGATCCGGATCCTCGGGTCCGTCACGCACCCGAACCTCGTGGCGTTCGTGGATGCCGTCCAGCGGCCGGAGAGGGTTTACGTGGTGCTCGAATTTCTGGAAGGCGGGGACCTCCAAAAGTACATCCGAACCCAAGGCACGCTCGCCGAAGACCTCGCCCAGCGCTGGCTCGGCCACCTCGCGGCCGGCCTGGAATGTCTGTGGTCTCGACAATTGGTGCACCGCGACCTCAAGCCCCAGAACCTTTTACTCACGGAAGCCTCACCAAGTGGCATCCTGAAGATCGGGGACTTTGGCTTCGCGCGGCAGCTGGGGCCCTCCAAGCTCGCGGAGACGCTGTGCGGCTCGCCTCTATACATGGCGCCGGAGATTTTAGCTTTAAAACGCTACGACGCCAAGGCGGACCTGTGGAGCGTGGGCACGGTCCTCTTCGAGATGGTCGCGGGGCGGCCGCCGTACACGGGGCGGGACCACCGCGATTTGTTACGGAACATTAGAAGGAAGCCCCTGCGGCTGCCCAAAGATGTACATGTCTCGCGCGAGTGCCTGGCGGTGCTCCAGAAGCTGTTACGGCGGGACCCGCTTAAACGGTGCGCCTTCGAGGACTTCTTCGCGGATCCTTTTGTGAACGAGTGCGCGTTAACCCCGTGTGTGGGCGACCCCTTCGCGCTGGCGCCGGTCGCCGAGGTGTCCTCCTCGCCGCCTCAAAAGATGAGCTCGCCCATCATGCGCGCGGCCCACGCGGCGGCGGCGTCTTCTTTACTAGCCTCGCGGCCGCCGGCGCCCTTCGCGGCGCGCGCGTCGCCCGGGGCGCCCTTCGCGTCGCTGGTCGCGTCGTCCTCGTCCTCCTCACCCTCCACGATGACGCCGCGCCGCCCGTCGGGCAAGCCGCCGCGGTCGCCCACGTCATTGAAGACGCCGCCGCCGCGGCGCGCGTCGCCGCCGCCCTCGACGCCCGCGCGCAAGGGGCCGCCGCCGCCGCCGCCCTTCGCCACGCAAGCGTCGCCCCTGCCGGCTCCCGTGTTCCGGCGGCCGCGGTCCATGTCGGACCCCACGGAGAAGCCGGCGGAGCCGCCGCCGCGCGCGCCGAGCCCGCCGCGGCGGCAGCGCTCCTCGTCCCTGGACGGGAAGAGTCTGGACGAGCTGGCGCTCCAGGGGTACGTGGTCGTCGACGACCCGACCTCCCTCCAGGCGCACCGCGTGCAGGTGTTTGCCGCGTTCGCCTTGTCGCGCTTGGCGGACGGCATTAAAAATGGCGACGACGAGTGCGAAGCGGGCAAGGCCGTGGTGCTGTACGGGGAAGCTTTACGAGGCCTGAAGAAGGTCTCGAATGCGCTCGTGCCGCACAAGAAGAACGCCAAAGCGGCGGCGCTGTTGAGTCTCGTGGAGGACGCGCGCCAGTCCATCGTCGAACGAGCGGCGTCGTGTCGGGAGTTATCCGGGGCGTCTACGGCGGAAGCGACCGTCCCCGGGCCGCGCGACGTCGCGATGGGCGTGTGCACGCACCTGTCGAGCGCCGGCGCGCGCGCCGACCAGCACGGCGACTGGAAGGCGGCCAAGGCGCTCTACGGACGGGCCGTGGAGGGCTTCCGGGCGTTGCTTGCTTTAGGAGGGCTATCGGACGAGGCGAACGAGCACGTCGTCGCGATGGTCGGACCCGAGGGCGCGCTGCTGGACGCGCTGAAGCAGATCGACGACCAACTTTGATACTCCCTGTTTATGGTAATTAGCTTGTATTTTACTATTTAGTAGTCGGCGTCGACGTAAAAAACGGCTTCAGCTCGTGCGCCGTGTTCGCGTAGCCCATCTTCCAGGCGGGCGCCGTCCTCCGCGCGGGGCTCGTCGCCGGGCACGCGGGCGAGGTCGGCGGCGACAGCGGGTCGTCCGTGACGAGCGCCGCGAAAAGGTCGCGCGCCCCCTCCGCCATGCGCAGCCCCTCGAGCCAGCAGCGCGCCGCGGCCTTCTCGTCGAAGTGGTCCACGTCCCTCTTCTTCGTGCGGCGCGTTTTCGGCGAGAGCACGACGGACGGCCGGGGTTGCTTCGACGCCTTCTCGATCGTGTGCCGGGGCCCGAAGCGCATGAAGTTCGTCCGCTTCTCGAGCAGGACGGGCTTCGCGGGCTGGAGTTTTTGCTTCGCTTTGGGCGTCGGCGCGCTCTCCGGCTGCTGCCAGAAGCGCTGGCGCCGGTTGAGTCGGAACTGCGACGCCAGAGATAGGGGCGACACCGTCTCTCCCGGGTCCGGCGCGGCGTCGTGCCGCGCCACGGGCGTGACGTCCTGCGTTTCGGTCGGTGGAGCTGGTGGGAGCTCCGGCGGGCTGCGCGGCGCGAACATGAGCCGCGGGATCACCGGGGAGGCCGACATCTGCGGGTGGTGCACGGGCCGCTCGACGACCGCCGAGGAGGACGAGGACTCGTCGTCGTGGCGCGCCACGGGCGTGACGTCGCGCGCCTCGGTTAGTGGTGGCGGGAGCTCCGGCGGGCTGTGCGGCGCGAAGGTCAGTCTTGGCATCAAGGGCGAGGCCGTGGAGACCTGGGGCCGGTGCACGGGGAGCTCGATGACCGCCGACGAGGACGAGGACTCGTCGTCGGAGTCGGGCGCCTCGTCCCGCGGGTCCGCGCGCGTCGAGCGCCGCCGCTCCAGGAAGTCCGCGGGGCTGGCGAACCGCCGCACGGAGTCGGGCGTCTTGGACCGCCGCGGGGCGTCGGGCGGGGCATCCTCCGGCGACGCGCGCGCCCGCGCGACGCGGGCGAGGAACGCAACGTCGTCGCCGAAGGACGCGCGCCCGCCCGGCGAGGCGACCGAGCCAAGCGATGCGCCGCCGGACCCGCGCCACTCGCGCGACGCCTTTTGTGAAGGCGGCAACGAGACCGCCGACGACTGCGTCGAGGACGGCAGCGCCAGGTGCGGCGTGCCCGTGGGCGACGGCGTGCCCCCCCAGAACTTCATGCGGTCGGCAAAGTTCTTCTGCGAGACGCTGCACCGGTGCTGCGGCGTCTCGCTCTGTTTTCGTTGATGTTCGAGTTCCCGATACCCCGCCCGGAACTCCGAGAACGTGAGCTGCTTGTCGCCGTCGCCGTCGGCCGCGCCTAAGGCCCGGACCAACCGGTCGCGCGACCCGTCCTCCTGCCTGATCTGCGTCGGCTCCAAGCCCAGCGCGCGCGCGAAGTCCGCATTCGTCCGCAGCGCCTTGATGGCCTCGATGATCGACACCGCGCCGTTGGCGTTGGCGTCCGCGCTCTCGAAGGCCCGTCGCAGGGCCTCGTCGCCGAGCGGCGCCAGGGCGGGCGCCTCCGCCTGTTCCGGCCGCGCGAAGGGCGCCGCCGGGGCGTTCGCCTCGGCCCGGGCGCGCACGATGGCCGCCGCCGCGTCCGCCGGGAGGGCCGCCGAGTCCGTGGCCGACGCCGCCGACGGCGTGTCCTTGGAGGACGGGGCCGGTGCCGGCGCCAAGGCCGGCGTTTGGGCCGCCGCTGTTTGGGCGACCATCACGGGTGCGGCCGCGGGCGGCGGCGGCTCCGGCGTGCTTCGCGGCGCGAGCGCGAGCCGGGGAATCCCGGTGGGCGAGGCCGCGGACCCTTGCGGCCGGTGGACGGGCAGCTCGATGACCGCCGAGGACGACGACGACGCGTCGTCGGCCGGCGCCCCGGCGAGCCACGGCTGGCCAAACGTCAGGAGCCGGTTTTCGGCTTGGACGACGGCGGGCGCGGTCGGCGCCGTCGCGAACGGCGCCACGGCCGGTGGAGTCGCCGCGGGGGGCGAGGCCGCCGCCGCGAGCGCGGTCAGCGTCGGGACGCCCGGCGACGGCGGCGGCGCCCCGGGTGACGCGGGCGGCGAGGCCGCCGCCGCGAGCGCGGCCAGCGTCGGGACGCCCGGCGACGGCGGCGGCGCCCCGGGCGACGCGGGCGGCCCGGCGCCCGCTTCGGGACCGCCGCGGCCCGCTGAGAGCGGGTGCTCGGGCGACCGGGCCGCGGCGCCCGTGCGAAGGGCCACCGGCGTCCACGGCCCCGACGGGCTGGTCGCGCCGCCGTCGTCGTCGAAGCCGCCGAACACGGCGTCCAACAGGGCCTCGGGCGACGCCGTGCCCCGGTCCTGGGTCAGCGGTTCCGGCACTATAGATGGGGACGCGTTCACGGCCGTCGTATTGGATACGGCCGCCGGCGACGACGGCGTCAGGCCCCGCGCCCAGGCGTGGCGCAGCAGGCCGTCCGTACCGGTCGTGTCCAGACGGCGCGCCACGGGCGCCGACGCGGCGGTGGGGGCGGCCGCTGCGCCCAGGCGCAAGTTGGTGGGGGACACGTAGCGCTTGCCGCGGATAGTCGGCGACCGGGAGGGCGAGGGGCCCACACTGAGCTCGTCTTTCGATAAGACGATGGCGCGCATGCGCGCGGCCTCGACGGGCGTGACCGGGACCTTGAGCGCGGGCGACGTGACTTCTGGTGAGGCCGGGGGCAGGCCGCTCGTGTTCAGCCGGCCCTCGCGCGTGTACTTCTTAACGATGGCCGCGAGCAGCTCGGGCTCGTGGATGCCCTGGTCCTTGTACTTGGCGATGACGTCCGGCGAGCCCGGGAGCTTCTCCGGGTTGTGCAGGGCGTAGAACGCCAGGATGTCTTCCCTAGCTTTGGCGCGGCGTTCGTCCTCGTCTAATTTAACTATCTTCCGGGCGGCCGCCTGCAGCTCCTCCAACTGCTGGGGCGTCTGGGGGGACTCCAACGTGTCTAACATCAACGGTGCCTTGGGGGGCGTGGCTTCCATGTCGGAGGCCCGCTTCTCGCGGAGCGGGTCCCGCCGGGCCGGCTCCGCGGCCTGGGGCGCCTCGGGCGGCGGCGTCGGCGGCCGCAGCTCGGGCGGCGGCGTCGGCGGCCGCAGCGCGATGACCGCCAGCGCTTCGCCGCCCTGCACGCACTTGCACGAGAGCCAGCCCGCGAAGGGCGCCGACACGCGCGCCCGCGGCACGCCCTCGGGCGCCACGGCCACCTCCTCGACCGTGATAACGTCGCCCGGCGCCAACTGCCGGGTCCGCGCCGAGGCCATCGCGAGGCCCGCGCGCACCAGCGCGCCGGGCGCCTTGACGGCGTACTCCCGCGGCAGCGCCTTCGCGGCCGCGAGGGCCGTCACGTGGTCGTCCTCGGCCGGTACCGGTGGCGACGCCAGGGCGTCCGCGGCCACCGGCGGCACCGCCCTGGCCGGAACGTCATCCTCGGCCGCCGCGGGCGACAGGGACCCCTCCGAGTCGTGGCGCGGCGGCGGCGGCGGCGCGTCCATGCGCGCTCGGAGCGCGGCCAGCTTGCCGCGCATCTCGCCGAAGGTGGCGGACAGCTCCGTCTCGTCGTGGCGGCCGTCGCTGCTCGCCGAGACCTCCTCGAACTCCTCGTACTCCTCGAAGGCACTATTCTCGGAGCCGCTGTCCGTGCGCTCGTCCACGACGACCAGCTCCTCGCTGTTCATGGCGCCGGGGGCCGGGTCCATGTCGTTGTGCTAAAACTTCCTAAACAGCCCTTTCAGTGCGTGGGGCGCAGCGATGGTCGAAGCCCCGCCGTGCGTACGACCGACTACGTCGCGTCACCAGCGCGCTGCCCGCCGGCGACTGAGTGCGCCGTTGCGGACGCCGGGCTTAGCGCAACAGGATGGCGGCGCGACCCCCCTCGTTCTCTCCCGCCTGCCCCCGGAGCTTTCCCACATCCCTCTCCCGGACACTATAGCTCTTGGACCTCGCGCGGCAACTACCCGGAGCCGAGGTCGGGTTTCAATCAAATCAGCGCTCTCCTCCTTCCTGTTCACGCTTTTGAGCCTGCCTAACACTCCGCATTGCGTTGCCGCCTGAACGTACCACGGCGAACGTCCCGTCGCACCCAGGCGCTCTTCCTGTTCACGCTTTTGAGCCTGCCTAACACACCGCATTGCGTTGCCGCCTGAACGTACCAAGGCGAACGTCCCGTCGCACCCAGGCGCTGCCCCACGGCCCCCTCGGCTGCCTAACACACCGCATTGCGTTGCCGCCTGAACGTACCAAGGCGAACGTCCCGTCGCACCCAGGCGCTGCCCCACGGCCCCCTCGGCTGCCCCTGGACTTGTGAAGCGCTGTCCCACGCCGACGCCGCCTCGACGCCGGCGAAAGCACCATGACGACCCGCGGCGCCACGCTGCACCAGACGTCGGTCCCGAACGCCTTGACAAGCGCCTCGACCGTGAGCGGCGCGAACTTCACGCTCACAAAACCGAAGACGAAATACCAGCAGTCCAAGAAGTACTTCGGGCCCCTGCAGCACGCCGTGCCGCGGCCGAGCGGCAAGCCGCCCGTCATCTACGAGAAGGGCGGCTGCGACTTCCGGACCATGGACGTGAGCTGTTTAGGGGCTCAAAGAGTGTCTTGGCCGCACATGCGCTCCGGCGGCAACGCCACGTTCGCCCAGTTCGACCGCTTTAAACTGGACCCGTCGCGCTCGCCGGGGCCGAAGTACTGGCTCCCCGGGGCCATGGGGAAAAATCCGACCAAACCCTCCAGACCCAGCGTCGGCTTCGGGACGTCGACGCGGGACGGTGCTTTGAAGCAGTACGGCGTCTGGTCCGTGTAAGTATAGTTAACCTATGCCAAACGTCTGCGCGAGGGCGCTCCCCGCGGTGATGTTCCAGGTCTGGGCCTGCTCCTCGATGAGGCCGTCGCCATCAATTTTCCAGTCCAAGTACGACTCCCAGGGCTCTATTTTCGGTCGCCAGGGGAGTTTGAGCGTCCCTGCACTTCGTACCGTCGCGGAGATGGTCCGCTTCGCCTCGTCGACGACGGGGCCTTTGACCAGGGTCACGCTCGACTCGGCCGGGTCGAAGAGAATGGTAAGTGCTTTGCGGTACTTCGCGAGGGACGTCACATCATTTGTGGGGTCGATGAAGCGGCAGTCGTCCTTGAATATTTCTGGGGTCAGGTCCCCGCTGATGGGATAGCCGCCCTTGCCGGTCGCGCCCGTTTCAATGTCCCTCGCCAACGTCTTGGCGAGCAGCGGCAGGCACTCGGGCAGCACGTCGTTGAGGCAGATGCGCTTGGCGCCGCCGACGGTCGCGGTCGCCGAGCCGAGTGGCGCCAGCGCGGTGAATTTCCTCACGTTCGCGGGCAACGCGTCCAGTGCGTGGACGGGTGTGGTGGCACCGACTGCGCAGGCAGCGGCGGCTTGTAGCCAGTTGCGACGGCTTGCCGAGCGCTCACCACACGTGGTCGGCGCGAGCGCTGTTGCTGCTGGCAGCAGTGCATGGAGAGCAAAGAGTGCTGTAGTCGTCAACGCATGCATTCTCGCGATGCCACCGATTCAGATGTATCGTTGGTACCCCGGGAGGCGCCTTGGGTTGGGAGCAAACGATTTATGCGGCTGTAGAGCTGTTTTTTATGTGATGAGAAACCCGTCATAAAAACCCGTCACAGGTCCGGCATCAGGTGGAAATCAGGCCGTACAGCTGCTTTCGAGGCGGCAAAAGAGCTCGTCAAAGAGCTCGACAGCAACGCGCAGTTGTTGAGCCATGTTTTCCAGACGCCCGGCCGTGGACGCGTTGCCAGCCGACGGGTACGCCACGCTCGATCCGCCGACGCCGCCGCGGCAGCTCCAGCACTTCCACTCCGTCAGCCTCTCTGATTTAGATGCGTCTGATCGGAGCCCGCAGTGCTACGCCGCGCTGCTCGTCGTTGCCTACTTTGCGGTCGGCGTCTTCTACTACTCGTACCTGGCGGCCCCAGAAACCTTCACGCTGATCGACGCGTTGTACTTTACCGTAGTGACGATCACGACGGTCGGGTACGGCGACGTCAACGGGGACTACAGCCTCGTGGACACCTCGCAAGACAAGCTCTTCACGTCCATTTTTGTCCTGCTGGGCGTGGGGATTATCGGCGCGGCGGTCGGCGTCGTGCTGGGGGCGATCCTGGATCGGGAGGATGCGCTCGCGGAGAGGCTATCGCGGCAGGACGCGACGCAGATACGTCGAAGGCGGGTCCTGTCGCCGGCGCAAGCGAAGTGCGTCGTCTCCGCAGCGCAGCTCGTCCTCGTGTTGCTCGGAGGCACGCTCGTCTTCGAGCGCCTCGAGAAGGTCTCGCTGTTAACGGCCTTCTACTGGTGCTGCGTTAGCGTCACGACGGTCGGCTACGGCGACGTCCTGCGCCGTGTGGAAATCAACCGGCTGGCGTGAGACCTCCACGCCATCAAGCAGACGCAGTTACGGAGACAACATCGCGGAGATGGCGTGGAGCTCTTGACATTCGATTTCCATACAGGTCGCCCCAGAAACTTTTTACGGCAAAGCGTTCGCGTGCGTCTTTTTACTGGTGGGCACCGTGCTCATGGCGAAGTCGTTAGGCGACATCGCGGGCCTGCCCCTGGAGGCGCGCCGCCGCGCTCTAGAGCAAAAGGTCCTGGACCAGTATGGCGACGAGTTGGAGGCCCACGAGTTCGCCGAGATTCTTCGTTACGCTTTAAGCCAGGGCCTCTGCGACTCGGCGACGAGTTGCTCCAGGACGGAGTTTGTGCTGAGCATGCTCCTCAAGCTGGACAAGGTCGACCGCGGAGACATCCAGCGGTGCTTCGCCGCGTTCGACGGCCTCGATGCGGACCACTCGGGACGCCTCGACGCCAGCGATATCCTGGCGGCCGCCGGCTCCGTCGGGGCGGGCGTTGTGTAACTATGTGAATTATGTACAGTCACAACAATTTACCTCACCGACGCTGCCCCCGCGCCGCGATCTCTTCCTTCACCGCCACGGCGATCGCGGCCCAGAGCGGGCCCTGCCGGCACAGCTGGGCCAGAGCCACGGCGACGTGGAGCGCGGCGACGCCCCAGCGCGACGGACCGATGAGATAGCCGAGCAAAAGTTGAGCGGGCAGGGTCATGGTGAGGCAGGCCGCGGCGGCGCCGACCGCGTAGCGGCGCCGATCCACGGGCCCGTTGAGCCCGGCGAGGAGCGCGAGGGGCCACCGTTGGCCACTCGACGCGCGGAGCCGGGCGCCAAGTGCACCTGGTCCCTCGTCTTCGTGCGGCTTGAGTCGCGTGAGGGCCTGCATCGACTGACCGGCTCTCGCTAAAGCTGTTCTCGTGTTGCACGTGAGGCGCCGCAGCCGCATCACGAGCATTTTCATCCTGTCACGTGGTAAGGGCGGCGGTGGTGCGCCAATAACGAGCCGCTTCAGGCCGTCGACCGCGCCGCGGAGCCGCGTTTCCAGGTCTCGGAGCAGGCGTGCGCCGTCGCGCCGCGTTTCCTTGTCGAGCTGCTGGCCGACGCTGCGCAGCAACTTCCTTAAGAACGAGGGCGCCTGGTCGCGCAGCTCCTCGTTTTCGCGGAGCGCTTTGCCCAGAGAGATCGTGGCCACGTCCGCGAGGGCGCAGCCCGCGACCGCGGCGACGCAGTGCGCGGCGCGTGTGGCTGGCCGCATCGCGCCGAGTCGCGAGCCGAGAGATACGAGCAACACATCTTCCGACACGGGCAGGCCGAAGCCAGTGCTGACCAGCGCGCCGAACAGCCCGGCCGCTCCCGCGCCGACGCAGCCGTCGCAGCCGACGTAGGGCCAGATGGGCGGTAGCGCTTGTACAGGCTTGGTTCGCATTGATGGCGTCGGTGGCAGGACGAAGCTGTGTGCACTGCTGACCAGCAGCAGCCCTAGTATTAATACTTGTGCCATCAGTCCTACGCTGCCATTCACAGCTCTGTAGCGGTGGCCTGCAGGGCACCGACGTCCACTACTGATGTCTTCGCCCAGTTGTGTTCGTTATGTAAGCCTTAACGCCTCGCTTTATGGCTCGGAGCACTGGTGACTAGATTGAAGCCTTGCAAAACCCGTCCAACCCGTTTTGTTTCGATTGCCCGCGCGCGGCGCGGCGCGGGTTATGGTGCTCTACGGCGTGCGTGCTCCAGCCCACCGATCCCTGGCCGATGTCAGCTCTGCAATTTCCTGCCTAATTTCGCTCATTGCAGCCAATTTCAGCCGCCTGTACATCACCGAACCCGCAAACTCCCGCGCCACGCTTCACGTCGCGTGCTTTCTCCTTCTAGCGCGAGCCAACGTCCTCTCACATGCGCGCGCGGTTCGGATCAACACTGAAACCTAAGTTGCCAAAGTTTTACGCAAGATTCAGCGCGGCCGAGCGCCGCGCAACGCCCCGAGCCCCACCAACGACCGTAGCACACATACGAACGGCTGCGCAAGAATAGAGCCGCTTTGCGAAGAAACTCACCCGTTTCGCGACCGCCGACCGCACTTGAACGTTTCGCGACCGCAGCTCTCGCAGGCGATATTTCCAGCATTATGTCCGACGCAACCAATGCCGTAAGCGCCGAACCTGTAGCCGGGGGCGTCGCCGCGTCGCCACCCGCAGGAGGCATGGCCGTCGACGATATCGCGGGCCCGTGGTGCATGCTCCTCCGGGCCTTCTATATCCCGATCTCGTGCATGCGAGGCACAATCGAGAAGGTCGACGAAGACACCTTCAAGATCAACGGGTGCAAGACCCGCGTCTTCGTGATTCCTTGTCCCATGCTTTCGTGTTGCACGTTCCGCCGGTCGAAGAACGACCCGAATCACTTCGACGAGTACTGGGGCGAGTGCCGCGCCCACCCGGCCACCAAGCGCGCGGACTTTTACTTTACGAGCGCCGACGAGACGAGCAACTTCTGCTGCGGGTCCACGGACCAGCACTGCTGCGGCGTGACGGGGTGGAAGCGGAAGTGAACTCAGAGCAACCCGGCCGGGCCACGACCTACGACCTACGCCGGTGGCTTTCTAGACTCCCGCGGTCGCCTGGGAGTAAACATCACGTTCGATAGAGATGCCGGCGGGACTCATAGCTACAGGTTTAATTTACTCTACCAGCTACCAGCCACGCCGCTCGTCCGCCCGGAGCCGCCGGCCATGGGCTTCCGCGGCGCGGACCGCGCCGGCGGCCCCCCCCCCCCCCCCCCCCCCCCCCCCCCCCCCCCCACAAAAAAAAACCCCCCCCACCGGGAC
>Ga0302122_10000644_pt1 | contig 21845 bp, 11 predicted proteins | sample CB21_SCM_MG_FD_203115 | JGI IMG/M metagenome (GOLD analysis project Ga0302122, IMG submission 203115) | Marine microbial communities from Western Arctic Ocean, Canada - CB21_SCM | ecosystem: Environmental > Aquatic > Marine > Oceanic | place: Canada: Western Arctic Ocean | collected 2017-09-28
GGTCGCACGCGTCGCCCCTTAAAAAGGTGAGCTTCTCTGCTATCGAGGGCGCGAACTGCTCGGCGATACACGCGTCGCCGGGCTGCGTGTCCTCGCCACTTCGCGCGTAGCTCAAATCCGTTTTCTTTAAAGCGTTCGCCGCGTCCACGAAGCCCTGGGCGAAGTCCACGCCGACCACATCCTCGAAGTGCACCGCGAGTTCCTCGCTGGAGCCGCCGACCGCGCACCCCACGTCCAGGGCCCGCTCCCCGGCGCCGAGCTTCAGAGCACACCGCCGCGGGAAGTCCAGGGCGTCTTTTAGAGAGAGGGAGGCCAAATCCAACGCCGGGCCTTCCAGCGCGCCTTGAGCACCGTAGTGCAGGTCCAAATACGCGCCTAATTGGGCGGCGGACTCGTACTTGTGCCTGCCCTCGTCGCTCCGTTTTTTGTAGGCGGGGGGCACCCAGCCGCCGGCGTACGGCGGGGCGGCGTCGTGCGACGTGAGTTCCGGATTGGGTTCCCCCCGGACCACGCGGAAGCTGAGCATGTTGTGGAAGTGGGGCCGGAAGTGGAAGCGGCTGAAGACCGAGGCCTCGTTGCCCGTCGAGGCGAAGGAGCCGCCCAGGATCAAGGCGTGCTGCCCATCAAAACAGGGCGTCGAGAAGTCCTCGTAGAGCGGATGCGTGGCGAACCCGGGCAGCGCGGCCATCCAGTCCTCGCAGTATTCCCAGGCATTGCCGCTGAGCCCCGCGAAGGGGGCCCGCCCGTCCTCCGTGGTTGAGGGCGAGCCCCACGCCAACTGGGCGTTGAGGGGCGTGGTCACCAGGTCCTTCGCACCGTGCGCCACGATCACATCTACACTTTCGTTTTTGCGAGCCTTGGCCAACGTGCATTCATTATTGGCTTCGAGCATGAGGTGGTACTCGGCCTCGGACGGTAAGCGGAGGGCCTGGTTCGTTCGGGCAGAGAGCCACCGGGCGTATGCGTGGGCCTCGTGCTTGTTCACCTCGGCCGGCAGGTCCAGGGGTAACGGCACTTCTTCGAACGGGAGGCGCAACGCATACTCGTGCAGACCCAGCGCCCCGGTCCGCTCCCAGAAGTGGGGCCACTTCGTATTTCTAAAGGACCGCCAGGCCCAGCCGTCGCTGGTCCAGTGGTCCGACGACGCGTAGCCGCCATGTTTAACGAACTCCAGGTACTGCCCGTTCGTCACCTGGGTCCGCGACGCGGAAAAGGGGCGCGCCTCGATCGATCGAGCACCGTACTCGTTGTCCCACCCGAACGTCTTGTGGGTCGGGGGCTTTCCTAGTGCGACGCTCCCGCCCGGCACCTCAATGAACTCCGGTTGTAACGAGGTCGCTTCGGTGCACTTAGTAGAGGGGTGATCCGGCGGCCAGAACTGGGGCCTCGAGACGTCCTCAATGGGAAGCTCCCGCATGAGGGTGCACGACGTCTCCAAATGGATGCGCTCGTGCTCGCAGATCATGCCGAGCGCCCAGACCACGAAGTGCGAGTCCGTGGCGTCGCTCGGACTAATGGCTTCATCCAGCGCGGGATGATGTCTAATCACATCTAGGACGAGATCCCGCGCGTTGGCCCGGTACTCCCGCACCTCCCGCAGCTCGGGCCACTTCGTCGAGGGCGTCACCAGGTCGTCCCAGGCCATCTCGTCCACGCCCTGCTCAAAGAGCACGTCGAAGTCGTCATCTAGTCCTTGGGTCAAGGCGCCGGCCACCCTGAGTTTGTTCACGGCCAAGGACGCGGGGTGGCCGTAGTAGAAGACCAAAGGATGCCTAAACCCGTGCGCCGGGGGCTTGTAGTAGGCCTCCGGGCCTCGGAGCGACGAAAAGAGCACCTCGGTCAGCGCCCAGCCGTTCTCGAAGTAGTCCTCGAGTTCTTGTCGGAGGGGGTCGCCCCGCTGCCTCAAGTCCGGCGCTTTGAGCGACGCGAGGCAGTCGCGCTCGGCGTCGAAGCCCGGCGCCTGGTCCGGTTCGAGGCCCGTCCAGAACTTGGGCGTGTGGAGGTAGTCCGCCCCGGTGAGCGGCGGACTGTAGGCGAGGCTGAGGCGGCGGCGCGAAGCGCCGAGCCGCAGTTCGACGCGCAGGAGGCGCGAGGCGCGGCGCATGGTCTGTTCCTCGGCGCGGGCTTATGTACAGGAGAGGTGCGTTGCGCTGGCAACCCTTCCGCAGCGGTTTATCGGTAAGGACGTCCGGTCCGCGGAGCTATTTTGACCAGGTGGCAGTGTTGCAGTGCTCCTCTGTTTCAAGCAGTGCGGCCTCGCTTTGCAAGCGTAAAGCGTAGTGGTCGACGCGCTATCCCACAGCGTGCAATGCCTGAGCTGCGTCGAAGAATAGCACAATCCACGTAGCACAGCAGGCTCATTCAGCTCCGCCACCCTGTTTTTTGTTGAGAGAATTGCGAAATTGCCGGACCTCTCAACGCACCCGATAATACGACGCGAACCACCAAGGAAGACTCCTCGAGCGAGCCCGCCGGGTAAAAACCACCCACGGAAGGAAAGACCGCGCGCGGACGATGCTGCGCGGAGAGATGCGCGAAACCTAGACTAGACAACCAAGGAACCCCCGGCAAGATAGGACTGGGCCTCCCACCCCGCCCGGACACAAAGCAAGGAACCCCCCTTAGATGAGGAACCGCGCGTCCACGAGCGTCCTGTCGCTCAGGTTCTGCTCGCCCAGGATGCTCCGCGCGACGCGCACCGCGTGGTGCGCCAGAAAAGTGACTAAAATGGACAACCACGTGTTCCGGAACCACAGGTCCACCACGGCGAAGGTGAGGATCTCGTGCATCAACAGCTCATAGTCGTGCCCCAGAAAGGTCACGCAGGTCCAGCCATCATCGCCCCCAAACCAAGGCCGGTCGGGCTGAAAAATCACTCGTCCTTTCGCGCCCTTGATCCTATCTTGGAGAGGCGGCGGGTGGAAGCACAGCCGCTCCCAGATCTGGGGAATTCGGAGATCCCAATCTAAGTCGAACGTCTCCGCATAGCCGTGGCCCAGGAACGTCCGTAGGAACGCCCCGACTTGTTCTGTTGTGGCGGTGCGTTTCGCCCGTTGTTCTCTAACTTGTTTCGGCTGGTCCACGCTCTCGAAGAAACTTGACCCTTTCCGCCCGAATAACGATTGTAAAATTTTCGGGGCCTGGATGCCCTTCTTGGCTGAAGGGGCGCCCTCTATTTCAGCGACCGGTTCCTCCTCCGTCTCCTTCTTGACAATGAGAGGTTTGCCCGTGTTCACGGCGTGCCACGCGTTCCGAAAGGCCGGCGTGAGCCACATCTGGAAGGTCTGGAGGTCGGGATGCTCGATCTCCAAGCCCCGTCCGATCGACTCGGACATGGACTCGTTAATTAGGTGCTGGGTCAATTGGTTCATCGTGTCGTCGGCGTGGCTGAAGGGCGCGTCCCCGTGGAGGTACCAGCCGTGGTACTCCGCGTCCAGCACGAACACACTTACTTTAGCCACCGTCGTCAGATCCAAGAACTGCTGGGCCCTGGGCTCCGAAACGTACCGCTCCCAGAAAAAGTAGTTCCAGGCCCACTGGGCGCCGCTTAGAATAAAAAACCACCAGGTCGTGTTCGCGAAGCGCAACGCAATGTTGTGGTGGCCGTCGGCCAGGTAGAACCCGGGCCACGAACACGCGACGTTCTCTAGTTTTTGCGCTACTAACACAAAGGCCATGCACAATAGTACAAAAGTGACGTTGGTCTTGCGCGCCGTCTGCATCTCGTTCCACTCGTTGGCCACGAACAGCGTCCGCCACACGGACACCGGCGCCCGGTGCCGCGCCGAGGACGCGCGCGCCCGCTCCCAGTCCACGAAGAAAATGTCCACGGAGCACTGGTCCACCACTAGTTTGGCGACGACGCCCGTCTGAAAGATCCACAGCGAGATGATCAACGTTCGAACGGGATAGTAGTAGAAGCCCATGCCGTCCTGCCGGTTCTCGGCCGGGAGGAGTATGAACACCGTGTCCTGTAATTTGAAGAAGATCAGCCAGTAACTACAAAGCATGAACACGAGGGGGAAGAACAAGTGCACGCACAGCCGCGCATACAGTAACAACCCTTTCAGGTAGTACCCGCACACGTTCTCGTCCTGCGGGACCCCTTGGATTTCGTAGTACGCGTTGCCCTGCCACACGCGATACGCGTACAGGAAGAGCACGGCGCTCACCGCAACGAGTGTAAAAAACAGCCCGTCCTGCACCTTTTCGAAATCTGCGTTCGGCGCGGAGTACTCGATGGTGACGTCGACGTGCGCTTCCCGTAACGGCGCGTGCCTCGCTTCGATATCCAGCGTGCGCCGCGTCCGATACCTTAGTTCCAAAAACGGCGTGTTGACGTAGGCGACCTTCGAGGAGGAGGCCTCCACGTGCAGAATGATATCGTCGAGGTACTGAATATGGGAAGTGGGCTCCAGGCCTTCGCCCAGGTACTTGTTGAAGAAGCTGAATCGCCTTACAAATAAATCGTCGGCGCCCTTGGCCGTCTTGCCGTTTTTGTTCGGCTGGGACCCGCCCTCGCCCCGCAAATTCTTGTGCAGGACGGGGACGGGGTAGAGGCAGTCCTCGCCGCACCCGGCGTCGGGGTCCACGAGATACACATCATAAAAAACCTGTTCCTGCTCCAATAGCGTCCGCAGGTCGCAGCGGAAGTGCGTCCACGTGGACCGGCCGAAGCGGGTCCACTGCGTGTCTCTATTGGAGCCGCCCCCGAACCGCGTGCGCGGCGCTTTGGTCTCGCAGTAGAACAGGTCCGAGGCGAAGGGTTTTGTTCCTAAAAAGGAGCCGTTGAGAGAATATGTAGCGGCCCGGAGTTCGAGCCGGTGGACCCGGTTTCGCGTCGACGACGAAAAGGCGAACCCTTCCTTGAGCCCGCGATCGTGCCGCACGTCCTCCCCGCTGCCTTCATAAAAGAGCCAGGGCAGGTGCACCTTTCCGCCCAAATCGTGTAAATCATCTCGCAACTCCCGCAGACTCTGGTCCCCATAAAAAGCGTTGCAGGCCGGGTGCTCCAAATCATAGCCCGCCACGACGCACAGGTTCGCCAGGCTCTGGCAGGCCCGGTCGGCATCCGAAGTGCCATCGTGGTACAGGCACCTCGCGGAGGAATTCAAATAGAGGTGGCGGAAGACAGCCACATCGTCTAGTTGCAGTATAGCGTCGGCCGTGTCCTTTTCCTTGCTGCTGGGGTGGGGCTCGCCCGTCTGCAGGGCGGGCACCTTTAGTCTTATGGCTTCTGCCAATGGGCCGAACCGGCCCTCGGCGTCCGCTATTTGCGACGAGGCCACGCAGGACTGGGGGCCCATCAACGCGTCGCCCACCAAGTCGTAGCCTGTGTCACACGCCGAGCAGCCCGCTACCATCCTGGCGTCGGGGCAGGCGCGACACGTATAGGGGTCGCTTGGGTAGAACGCGCCACCTAACACAGTATCCGTCTTCACGACGAACGTCCCTCCCGCGCACGCGGCGCACGTTTTCGAAAAGGTGCGGTTGGTGCCCTCGACTTCCACTAGTATCTCATCAGCGCCACAAACACAGTCCTGCGCCACGGCGTCGTAGGCATCGCAGGCCGCGCAGGCCGACCGATCTTTAAGAGACGCCTCGGGGCACGCCGCGCACACGAGGCCGGCGCAGTCGCCCGTGACGGCGTCGTAGCCCCCGCGGTCCGCGCAGGTCCCTAAACTCGCCACGTGGCCCAGCGCGCACCGGCACGCGCGCGCGTTGCCCAGCGCGTCCGCGTCGACGCCCACGGCGGCGTCCGGGGTCGTCGGCGCGCAGGTCCGGCAGCTCAAGCTGAGGGAGGAGAAGTACTCGTTGGCGGCGCAGAGTGCGGCGACGGGGCCGGCGAAGACGGGGGCGTCGTCGGCCGCTGCGTAGGCCGCGATGGCGACGAGCAGGCGAGCCATCGCGTGGCTGCCCGTGCTCGCGGGCTGCCGGTGCTTTGCTTACAAAAAAACTGCTAGAAACCCGAACCGACGCTGCTTTCCTATGTCCCCCACGGGCATCGGAGCTCGGGTGTAGACGTGGAGGGCGTCGCGAGAGAGCTCCTCGAATGCGGGTTTGGCAACTTTCTTTTGCGGCAGACGCGAGCCAGGTAGTCGTTAGCGCGATCGACGGGGGGCTAGGTACCGCGACGGAGTTCAAGGCCGAGGTCTCGCCGTAACTCGTCGAGGCGCCGGAACTCCAGGGCATTCCGTCTTCCCTCCCTACTCCCGCCATAAGAAACCTCTTGGGTACATAGGAATCACTACTCGATACATAGGCGACGCCTTACGCCCCGTTCCCGAAGTCCAACGCGAACGCCGGGAGCACCTTCGCCGCCGCGGCGCCCGCGCCGTCGTCGTCGTCCGTGCTATTGGCGCCCTTGCCGAACTCCCGCCCAATAACTTTGGCCGCGCTGCGGCAGACGCACGAGTTGAGGCGCCGGCCGTGGCCCACCTGGCCGTGGCGCTGCTTCTCCGAGAAGGTGGCCCGCGGGAAGGCGCCCTGCGAGCCGTCGCAGGGCCCCTAGAGCCTTCTACAAGATGGGCTTGTGATGGCGACTGTGCGGAGGCGTTGGCGCACACGGGGTGTCTACTGGAGCCGCTTAGATTGCGCCACGTCCTACTGCTGCCCGTCGTGCCCTTCGTCGACGCGGAGACGAGTGTGCGAGTGCCTCCGTCGATTTCGCGAGACGGGGCGGGCCCCTGGCACGACGACTACTGGATCTGCCACGCGGCCTGCGTCTTCGAGACGCCCCGGAAGCCGAAGAAGGTCGTGGAAGACCAGTGCCGCAACGACTCGACCTTCCACGTCTTCAACTGCCAGTGCGGCGACGTGGCGCACGCGCGGCAGCCGTGACGGTCGCCGCCTCGGCGGCGTGGTGCCTCGGGCGATAGGCGCCGGGAGGAGGGTCACTCTAGGGTAAAACACAGTGTTCATCTTACGGGCTCGCCCCGCTGTCGCGCGTCGGCATCGCTCCGGATCCGCGCCCAGAGCTCCCCGCGCTTGGACGCGTCGGGGGTCTCTTCTACCACCTCCTCCACTTCCGGCAGAATCGGGCGCTTCTCGGCGAGGATTTTGTCGAGCGTCGCCGCGTCCACCTTGTCGATCAACGAGCGCAACGCAGCTTCGGGGTCGACGGGGCGCGGCCGCCGCCGGCGCGGTGCCGGGCGCCGGCGCGGTTTGCGCTTCTCCGCCGCCTTGATGACCCCGTAGGGCGTCCTCACCGTGGCGGTCTCCGGCGTCGGCGCGTTTTGAAACGCCGAGTTCCGCAGGAGCTCGACGCTCAGATCAGTTAACGTGCCCGGCGGCTCCTCCACGTCGCCCGTCCGGTCGTCGTAGGCTTGTCTGGGTTCGTCCCGAAACAACTGCGGCGTCTTCGTATACCCCCGGTAGCCCGTAAAGTAATTCGTCGCCCGGTGCAGGACGCGCTTATGCAGTTTGCCGGACCGGTGGGCGTGGCCCACGAACTCCTGCGGCTGCAGGTGTAAAGGCAGTAATTCTTGCTCCACATCCTTTAACTGGGGCCGCCGGTACGCCTCAGGTGCGAGAGCGCCAGGACCACCTGAAAAGAGCCAGTCCGCCTTTGGTGGTTCATCATAATCCACCACATCGCCACCTTGAGCCTTGATGCGAAACGCTTCGGCCGCCGGCGCTCTCACCACAGGCACGGGCAGCGTCCGCCCCGCGCTCCAGCCCGGTAACAGGCGCCCAGCCCCCGCCGCGTCGAAGGGTCCTCGCTGGAACCGCGGGTCGTACGGCAAAGCCACAGGTCGGACACGCACGTCCGGTACTTTATGTGGTCCCGTCGCGCGCGGGCGGAGCACCGCGTCGCGCTGCGCACTCGCTTGCGGTAACCCTTTGGGCCGGCCCACGCTTGAATCGGGCGCCAGGAACCGCAACAAGACCTCGATGCGCCGGATCAAATGTGGAGACGCCCCGAAGGCGTGTAGGTCGGCCGTCGCGAGGTCCTTTGCAAGTGATATGCCGGCCCGTTCCAACTCATGACCCAAGGCGCCCGTCGACTCCGCCGCCTCCCTATGTCGTTCTGATACGAGTGCCCATTCCTCCTCCGGTGTTGAAGCCACGAACAGGGCATCCGCGAACGTGTCCAGCGGTTCCCCGCCGCTCAGGAACGCCGCCCTTCTCAATAACAGTTTGGCCGGCGCCTCGACGCCGCCCGCCCGTCGCAGATCACTTCGCGCGTTGTCCTCGAGCGACGTTTCTAGAGCAATGGCACCCGTGGCCCTATTCAAGGCGATTTGCACCGCGCGCCCCCGCGGCGACGGGTTCGGTTCAACGTCGTCCGGATGGAGAGGTCTCGCGGGAGCGGTTACCTCAAGCTCGCGGGGCTTCCGTCTCAATGCGCGATCTAGGGCCGTGGCCCGGCGCCCCTCCATGGCCGCCTCCAGGTCCGCGCGGTCGTCCGCGTCCAAGACTTCGGACGGGGCCTCCTCGAAGTCACTTTCTTCTGTGGAGAAGTGGCCCGCTTCGATCGCTTTCCACTTCTCCGCGGTCTCGTTCTGGGCTAGACCCTGGGACGCTAAAGCATGGTCGTCTTCCCTTTTCGTTGCGATTTGGTGCAAGTCTATTAAAAGCTCACAGCAGGCGTCGGCTAGGGGCCTCGCATGTAACACGAGGGCCAGATCAGCGTCGTCCACCAGATCCAAATCGTCCGGCCGCCCGGGCTCCTCGTTCCGGTTGACCCAGGCTTCCAGCCCCAGGATGGTCTCGCGGCATTTCCGCGGCGGACAGAGCGATTTTACCGTGTTGAAGCCCGACGCTCTCAGGGCAGCGATCCACCGCGGCACGCGCCGGTGCGCATCCAATTCGTGCTTCAATTTTATGAGCGAGGGCGGCAGAGCCTTGTACACGGCAAAGGCTTCACTTGATGAAGTGCCTTCGGGGAACTCCTCGGGCACGTGCGCCCGTAACGCCGCTGCCCGTATGAACGGTTCCAAGGCATCATCCAACCCGCGCGGCACGTCTAGTAAAGCCTCCAACCCGGCGGGCGTCGAGTGGTCGCGGTACAGCCTCTCCCGCCGGTCGCCGGGGTCCCCCTGGGCCGCTCGGTTGGCGGCGTTCACGAGGCCCATGATGCTACGGGACTTGTAGGCCGGCGCCCAGGAGGCGTGGGGCTTCCGGTTAGTGTGGGCGTTGGGCGGCGGGGCCGCCCGCGGCTCAATAAAGCGGCCCTCGTAGGGGTTTGCCCTATTTCGCGGCGAGCGCCCCGGCGAGGCCGGGACGCGCGCGGGCGATCCTCCTTGTGACCGCGCCGGCGACCGTTGCGGTGACCCTGGCGAGCGCGCCGGCGACCCGAGCTTCCGCGGGGACTCCGTCACGGACCCCAGGCCGTAGGCCTCCGCCACGAGCCCCTCTCTTTTCATACCGGCCTCGATGGGCAGCCTGGCGTTCCTTGCTTTGAGCTCCTGCTCCGGCGTGACCTCGCTCCCGAGACCGTTCAGCAGCAGCCGCAAGCGGGGCCCGGGGATCAGCGCCGTCTTCTCGCTGCGTTTTTCATCAATATATTTTGAGGATGTGGCGTCCATGAATGCGCGCCAGGCCTGGACGTGGTCGTCGTCCCGTTTTTCCAAAACCTTTTCCACGAACGTCGCCGCGTCGAAGTCCTCTCTTCGCTGCATTTGCACCTTATCTCTTTCATATCGTCTATAGTCGGCGTCCACGGCCTCCACGAAGGACCACAGGTCGCCTTCCTTCAGGTAGCGGTGCGCTAAACGGAGTAGGCGCTGGTTCACCTCGGATTCGACGCTTTTCCGCGTCCGCGCGCGCTTCGCGAGTCTTCCCCTACAATGCGCATTTATACAGGAAGCGGCCCACTCTCTGCGCGCAATGTGGGCCGTGTGCCTCAGATACCTTGTCCGCGCGCCGTGCCTCGCGCGAATTCTCCACCCCCGTATCCGCGTCTGCGCTAATAGTACCGCCTGTGCGAGGGCTCTACGCTCAAGACCCGCGATGATGTCCAACGCTACTTGCACGGCCAAGACCCGCCGCTGCTGGCTTTGGATGCGCACGGCGCAGTCGTATTTTCGCCACCAGCGCACGTTCCGGGCGACGCGCCGGGCCACCTTGATGCGGCCCCAGCCCTGGAGCTGCACGCACGACGCGTAGGCGCCCATGTAGGCCTGGCGCTCCGTGAAGTTCCGCAACTTGTCCTTGGCGCCGTCGTTACTCGTGTCGCCTCGTGCCAACTTTCCGCGCCACATTTTTTGCGCGTGGATTGCCGCTCGTCCCAGCACGAACTGCGTCAGGCACGCGACTTCCGCCCGCAGTGCCGTTCTTAGTACGGAAGCCTCCTGCAACTGGGCCCGTAACGCCGGTTCTAAGACATCCAACCGCACGCGCGTGTCGTTCCCATGAACAGCTGCGGAGTTCATGAAGGCCTCGTCCGCGAGCTGTTCTCGTAGTTGCCCGTCCGTCGCATCTTTAATGAGTGTAGCGCCGCGCCGCTCCCGTGCTAAAACCGTGCGAGCGCGTCTCTCTCTTCTCTTCAACACTTTTCCTTCGACCTCGGCCTCCGCCGCCTCGAGCTCTACATTGGGCTTTCCCCGTTCCATCTTCTGTCGAGCGAGTACCGCCTTGCTCCGTCGTCCTTCAGCCCTCAAGGTGCGCTCGTGCCTCAGCTCCCACAAAAAGTCGTCAGCGAACGTGCACCGCGCCAGCCAGGGCACGAAGGCGTTGAGTGCGGCCCAGAGGCTCGCTTTGGCCCCGGCGAAGGCCGATAAGGGCACCTGGTTCTTGCCCCACTTCTTCGCCGTGGATACACATAGCTGGACGAGGGCCGCCTTGCCCTCGAAGAGCTCGGGCAGCGCTTCCGCGAGAGCTCGCGCGAGCTTGGCCGGCACGCCAGTACCTTGGGCGTAGGAAATGGTGGTGCGGCGAATGGAACTCCGCGCGGAAGCGCGGCCCGGCTTGGGCGGGAGCGGGACGCAGGGCGCGGGCGCGAGCGCTTGGGACTTCCCGAACCAGGAGGCCTTGGTTTGAACAACCACGGGGTCCGAGAACATCTCCGGCTCGTCCCGGCGCCGGCGCCGTTCCGCTCTCGACCCGGTCTTCGGCACGGCAAGCACGGGCTCCGTTTCGAATCCCGTGTACTTTTTTTGTGGTCCTTGGTTGTGGATGGACTCACTCTCGAAGCGCACGGCCGGGCGCCGGCCCACGGGGCTCTCCGGCACGCTGTCCAAATTGGCCACTAAGGTCGGTCGGACGTGCGTCTTGACCGACCCCGGTCTGCTGGGAGCACTGGCTTCAATGGGTTCGCCGGCGTGGGCCGCTTCCAGGCGGTCGAGGGCGTCCCAGAAGACGAGTAACTGGCCCGCGAGGGCCCGGTCGTCCTCGGTTGGATAGCCCTCGCCCTCCACGTTCTCCGCACTCGCGTCAGAGTCCGACGAGTCGGACGAGTACTCCCCGGCGAACTCGTCATCATAGAGTCGTGCCCGCCAGCTCTTCGCGTCCCGGGCGCGCTGCCGCAGTTCGTTCCGCGATTCCAGTAAGGCCGGCGCCGGGTGCCCCGTCGTCGCCAAGACCCCGGCGTACGCCTTGGGCTGGCTGAGTTGCTGCAGGAGTTCCCGCATGCACACGCGGCCCGAGACCTTGCGCTCCACGAGACTGGACGGCAATGCCGCGTTGCCCCGCGCGTCCCGCCCGCGCCAAGCTCCTAATTCATCAATGAGCTCCAGGCGCTTCCGCGCCAGCGAAGCGCGCTTATCTAGTAAAACCATGAGCTCCTCCTTCAGCACCCGCAACAAATCCTTGCACTGGTCCAGTTGGTCGAACAATGCCCCCCTCCTCGAACGCACGCCCCTATCAATTTTTCGCAGCCCCCGGTACTCGGCCTGGAGGCGCTGCTTCGCCGTGTCCGAGAAGTCCATCCGTCTTCTAGGCGAGTCGCTTACAGAAAGAGTGTAGAACCGCGGCGCCACGGACTCCTCGTACGCATGTTTGTCCTCCCTGAGAAACAATCTCCTCGCCGCTTGAGAGCGGACGCGTATGAAGTCGACTCTCACAACGACCTCGTCCTTGGCCACCGCCTCCTCATTGGAAGTGGCCACGCGCCCGTCTCTTTTAGGTTTGACCAAGGTGAGCTGCGTCTGCCGCCGTTTCGCCACCCTCTTCGGCAAGTGCGCGAGCCTGTGCTCCGTCCGTTCTCGCCGCATGCGGCTCTCGAGGCTCTCCGGGGCGTTCGCCATTTTCCCGCCCGTGATGGCCGCCACCGACAGGCGGCGGCCCTGGGCGGCGTTGGAGGCCATGCGCTTGTGCATCCTCTGTTACGGGGCAGCCCCGACACGCAGCCGTGCTCGCCCTGGAGACGGGTGCCACCGGTGCTAGGTCCGCATCGTGGGCTCGGCCGCGGCTGTGACGACCCTCTCTGCAGCGCTGCGCCCTGTCCAGAGTGGAACAGAGAAGAGCAAGGGGATTTACGCTGTCGCGCACGTAGGAGGCTTGCCTGGGACGTGTCGACAATCCTGCGGTGGCGATCGATCGAAGGCGGTGCTGCACGGGTTTTTGCCCTTACGGGTTTTTACTAAGCCGAGAGATGCCGGGAGATCTGGGCCTTAGTGTGCCGTACGGCTCCCGTGCACATCCAGCAGGCGTCTCAGAGTCGCTGCTATTAGTCGTTCGATGGATAGCGAAAGCGATAAGAACGCAGCATCGCTTGAGTTCGGGGGAGGGCTCACGCGACGAGGAAGGCTGGTGCTTGGCTTGCCCTCTTTCCTGTTGTGGTACGCACTAGGCGCGCCGACCTACGCCCTCGCGCTGTACGGTTGTTGCGTCATATACTGGGCCTGGGCCTACGAGGACGTCGCCAAGCAGCACGCCGATTTCCAAGCGGCCGCAAGCCTGTTGCGAAAGGGGCGCTGAGGAGGACGGCTGCGATGCGGTGGCTTGTTTTTCACTGCGTCGCGTTGACCCGCGCGCTCATTGCGAGACCGACGACTGTCACATGCTTTGCACGCGGCACGGCTTTGTCTGCCGGCGGTGACTTGCGCTATTTTGATACCATTGCGGAGCTTGAACAGTGGGAGAGCGGTGACCCACGACGCGCCGAACCGCTCGCGCGCGATTTCCCGGCGCTCCCGCACCGGCGCCGAGTGCTCCACTGCCACGACTACGCGGGCGGCTACACGCCGAGCGCGGACGAAGATTACTTATTATCCTTTTCTTCCTGGGCTCTCTTCGACGTTTTTGTTTATTTCAGTCACCATCGCGTCGTCGTACCGCCCCGCGTCTGGATCGAGAACGCGCACCGGGAACGCAAACGGGTGCTCGGCACGTTCCTCTTCGAGGGGCCGGACAGCCCCAAGGCGCAAGCATTCCTGGCGTCCGAAGACACTTGGAGAAGGACCGCCGACAAGCTCGTGGACTTGTGCGTCTTCTACGGCTTCGACGGCTGGCTGATTAATTGCGAAGCGAGCCTCGGGGAGTCGAGGGGCGCTTTTGTGAGCTTCCTCACTTACTTGCGGTCATCGATGAAGGAGAGGGTCGGGTCGCACGCCCAGGTGATTTATTACGACGCCCACGACGGAGACGGGGCGTTCAAGCACCAGGACGCCTTGCTGCCTTCGAACAAGGCGTACTTCGCGGCGTGCGACGGGATTTTCCTCAACTACCGCTGGTTCGACTACGACACCGTCGCTCGCTCGGTCGAAGAGGCTGGCGATCGGCAATGGGACGTTTACGCGGGTGTAGACGTGTGGGCACGCAACTGTGACTACGACGAAGGGCCCGGGTGCAAAGAAGCCGTGGCCCGCGCGACGACGGGCGGCGTCTCGGTCGCCCTGTTCGCGCCGGGCTGGGTCCAAGAGAATGGGCCTGGCACCAAGGAGCTTCCCGGGTCGGAAGCGGCGAAAAAGCTGGATGGTGACATTTTGAGCGACATACTTCTATGAGCGACGAGCTGTTCCGCGTCGTCGTATCGTTCCTGTTGTTCTGTTAAATTATCACATTAGTACCAGGCGCGCGGCGCGTCGGGCGACACCCCAACAATAAAGGGCGGCGCCGTCATGGAGCGCCGGCGCATATCAACGATGTCTGCGCTTCTTAGCCTCAGCTCGAACCGCCCACCGCGGAGGTCGCGCCGCCCGCGTTGAAGTGCGCGAAGGCCAGCAGGAACTCAGCCTCCGCCGCGTCGTTGCCCAGAGAAGCGACGCGCCGCAGGTCCGACGCAGCATCGTCGCTGAGTAAATTGCGCGCGAGGAGGAAGTCGCGGCCCCGCCGCCACGCCTCGACCGCGGCATGTGCGCTTTGCGTAAACGCGTTCAATGAACTAGGCGCCGCCTCGCGCCGGAGCCAGGCGTCGAAGCGTCGCAGAAACTCCCCGTTCTGCGCACCGTACCGCCCGGCCGCGAAGGCGGAGCGGACCCCGCCCAATGACGCGTACCGGTCCGTCGCGCGGCCCAGCGCCATGCCGCCCACGTCCTCGAAGGATGGGGCCGTCCGGTCGCCGCTCGCCGAGTGGAGGCGGCCGCCGTCGCTCCGTTTTGTGGTTGATTGTTGTTTCTTCCTCTTCTGGGGCTTTTTTTCGTCGGCGAGGAGCTCGGCGAGCGGGTCCACCCGCTTCTTCTTCGCTGGCTTCGCGGCCTTGGTGCGGAGCGTGTTGATGTCGTCGTCGTCGCTGCTCTCGGCGCCGGGCGGGGCCGCGCTCTTAAAGCCGGCGCTGGCCGGCGGGGCCCGCGGCGACGGTGCCCTATCGGCCGGCGGCGCCTTTGGCGCGGCGGGTCTCGCTGTCGCCTCGGAGGGCGCGAGCGCAATACATTGCGCGCAGCGCCAGTCGTCCGCCGGCACCGCGCCCAGGTTCGCGCAGCCCAGGTGCGCCTCGGCCTCGCACTCCTCGCAGATGAGCACGTCGGCGAGCGCGTCGCCGTCCGAGTCCACGGTGGGCCGCTCGCAGTGGTCGCAGACGTCGCGCCGGTTCGGCTCCTTGCCCCGCAGCCGCGCCTCGCGGTCGTAGGCGCGCGCCGCCGCGAGCGCCGAGGGGAAGGTCCCGAGGCCGTCGGCGGTCTTTAGAGTGTGCTGCCCTTTGTCGTAGATCATGGCTTTGAACCAGCCCGGCCGCGGCTCCGTGACGCCCTTGTACGCGGGACCTTGAGCCGCCGCGGCGAGCGCCGCCGCCGACACGGCCGCGGACCGCGGCGGCTTGGCCTTCGGTTTTGCCTCAGGCTTGGCCGGCCGGGCCGCCTGGATCTGGGAGAGGAGCACGTCGTCGCCGTCGTCCGACTCGGCGGCGACGGTCCGCCGCCGCCTCGCCTTCTTTGCCTCGGGCGCCTTCCTCGGCGCGCAGACGAGCGCCGGCGCCTCCTCCGCGGCGGGCGCGGGCGCGGGCGCGACGGCCGGCGGCACGCGCCCGTCCCAGGCGGGCGGCACGGCGACCGTGCCGGCCGGAGCGGGCTGCTCGAAGGTGAGCGTCATGGGCCGCGGCGTGTTTTTCACGCGCTCGCAGAACGCGACCCAGGCCTGCCGGCCCAGGAGCGGGCCCATCCGATCCCCGTTGACCGCGACCAGGGTCGCGCCCGCCGCGACCGGGCCGTGCGCCGCGGACTGCGCCTCGACGCGGTCGACCTGCACCGAGCCCTGGACCTGCTGCAGGTTCAGTTGCACGCGGAGGCGCTGCTCCGTGAAGGTTACATCTATGCGTACCGTGGCCATCGCTTTGTGACGCGTACGAGCCGCAGAGGCTAGAGCTTTTTGCTCTCTCAAATTCGAGCGCTGTCGCAGCGATCGCGCTGACGTTGCCAGCGTACAGAAAGTGACTGCAGCACTGCAATTGTCTCGCGGAGGCTTGCTCGCTGGTTTCTCGCGCGTTCGCGTTCGCGATTTGCGACTTGCAAAACGGGTTTAAATTTGTACAAGCTGGTACGGGTTTTGGCCGGCGCTAAACGCAGCTAAACGCAGCCCAGACCTGCGAGGCAGCCGGGCAAGTCCAAAGGGCTTCCGCAGCAATCAAATTAACCAGCCCTGCACATCATGCGGCTGCTGCTGCTCACACTCACACTCACGAAGCCGGCAGCCCCGACCGTGGTCGAGATCCTGAGCCGCGCCCAGCCCCCGGGCGAGCCCCTGGCGAGCTTCCCCATCGCCACGGACGACGGCGCCCAGCACGGTTTGTTAGAATTCTACAAGGGCGACGCCACCGTTGATTCGGTGGCCGCCTTCTGCAGTAAGCACGACCTCCCGGCCTGGTTCCGCAAGGCCATCGCGGCCAAGATCTGCGAAGGGAGTATTGATGTAGACGCATCCGTCAAAGCAGTTATCCCGCCGTGCTGGCGGACGCGGGCTCTGTTTTACGAAGAAGCGATTCAGGCGCCCGACGCGGACCGGAACTATCCCGGGAAATTAGAAGTCTGGGAGGACGAGGACCCCACCAAGGCCGTAGAGTTGTTCCTCTTGAAGGCGGAGAAGGAGATCCTGAAGAACCGGACGACGTGGGACGCGCAGCACGAGCGGTGGGAAACAAATAGAACTAAAAATGTGGCGCTGGCCCAGGAGACCCAGGACATCGCGCGGCGCCGGAGCGAACGGGACAAGGCCCTCATCCAGATCAACGAGCTCGATTGGCTCTTGGATAACCACACACTGTCCGAACCCATGCGGGTCCCAACTGGATGGTTCCGGAAGGCCCTGGTGGACCACGTCTGCTCCCTGCCCGGCCTGAAGTGCCTGGGGCGGCGCCAGCCGCTCCCGGAGCTGCCGATCACGGTCGACGACTCGGACAAGCCCAAGGGGATCCTGCGCATGTTCGAGGGCGACGAGGCCGTCGACGCGGCCTACTTCTTCGGCAAGCAGCACGGGTTATCTTCAAAGGCGTTCCGCGAGAGCATGATGAACTACCTCTGCCAGCAGCCCGGCGTGAGCTGCACGCGGAAGAAGGCGCGCGTGTTCTCGCGGTCCCCGGCGGACATTCTGGGCGTGCCGGACATGGCCTACTGGCCGGACTTCGAGGTCTGGGAGGGCGAGGAGGCCACGGACAACGCCTTCGACTACGCGCGCCGCTACGACCTGGATCTGGAGCAGCGGTACGCTCTATTGCACGCGGCCTGCAACGACGGCTTCGTGGAGTGCGAGCGGGGCGACCCCATCGCGTTCTTCTTCCCCGTGCACGAAGACGGCACGGAGAAGGGGCGCGTGGAGATGAGCCCGTACCAACTGCCCGGCGACGCGGTCTACGACTACTGCAAGAAGGAGAAGTATTTACAGCCCAAATATACCAAGATGCATGTCCGAGCTAATTTACATGAGACCTTCTGCCAGGCGTTGGAACTTGATCGTGGTTTAACAGAATCACAACGGATCTCGTGCGAAAGCGGACCGCGCACGGCCCGGGAGCCGCGCTTCGTCCAGGAGTTCACCGTGTCCGAGTTGAAGTACAAGATGCCCTTCTACGACGACGAGTTCCCTCCTTGTGATGGCAGACCGGGCCCCGACGGTTTGGATCCGGAGGCGCCATTCAATGCACAAAATTGGGCACAGGGCTGCGTGCCGCGCGAACTGCGGGCCGGCGAAGCGTTGTGTGGCCGGGTGCACCCGTACCCGCCCGGCTGCGGCCCGCACATGGCCGAATTTATTGCGGAGTCGCTCGCCAGAGCGGAAAGACGAAGGTTCCAGATGACCTCGCCCTTCGGCTACGACTACTACCTGTCCCTGGCCACGCTGCGCGATGCGGACAACGATACGCTCGTGGACGCGTACTTCCGGGGCGTGGCGCCGCTCCCGGGCATGCTCGCCGAAACGCTGCAGAACCTGACGGCGCTGAACGAGACCTTGGAGGCGAGCCGCGAGACGCACCTCCACGCACGGCGCGCGTTGGCCCATGCGCGAGGCGCTCGACGGGTCGCGACGGAGGCCCTGTACGACGCGGAGGTACGACTGAAGGCCCTCCGGGACGCCGTGTCCTCGGCCTTCGTCGAGGCCGGGACCTTCGTGACGCAGAAACGGCTGTCCCCGGCTGCGTGGAAATCAACCAGTGAGTGAGGTGCTCCGGAGAGCTTTGTGTACCTCCACGCCGTCGAGCGGACGTGGTGACGGGGACGACGTCGCGTCGGAGGATCCACGCCATCGAGCAGATGCAGTTACGAAGCCAACATCGCGTCGATGGCGTTGGGCGCCTGAAATTTGATTTCCACCCAGGTCCCCGGCGGACGCGATAAAAAAGGCGGCCATCCTGTTTCCGCCGCTGCCGCCAACGCTCCTGGGTTCGCGGAAAGCGCTGCAGGAGGCCGTGGACGACACGAATCGCGCCGACGAGCTCCTTCACGCGGGCGACCTCTTACTAGACGACGCCCAGGTGCGGCACGCGGACACGCGGCCGCAGGCGGACCACCTCGAGGAGATGTCCCGCGTCTTCCGCGAGGGCTACGAAACGCTGACGGATAAGAAGCGGCGGGAAACGCACGACAAGCCCTGCAAGAAGATCTTCGGGGCCTGCTGCGCCAAGGACACGGACGGCGGCGGCAAGGACATCAAGTGCGGCGGCGACTTCGAGAACGCGGAGTAATGTGTGTTGTTGTCTACGCCGCCGGCGCGCGGCGCATTATCCCTTGGTGGTGGTATTTAGGCGCCTACCTACATCTTCTTCGTGAGCTTCTCGGCTAGCGCCTTGTCCGAGAGGTCCACGGAACCCGCGGCCGCTTTGCTGTATGTCTTCTTCCCGGGCTTCGTGGGGTTGAAGGAGCCCGCTTCGTAGGAGGCCTTCGCCGCCGCCGGCTTCGCCTTGGACGCGGGCACGGCGCTCCGCGAGAACGAGCCCGCGCGGTCGGTGGACTTCGGCTGGGACGCCTGGATCTTCCGGGGCGCGACCGCGCCCGGCGCCTCGCGCGCGAGGGACTTCATCTGCTTGCCGCCGGCCTTGGCCGCGAGCTTGTCGGCGACGTCGTCCCTTTCGACGACGACGATCGTCGTGCGCGGCGTGGGCTTGGCCGAGGCGTCCTTCCGCTTGAAGCCGACCTTGGGCGCCGACGTCGCCTGGAGCGGCGCGGCCTTGACGGCGGGGTCGAGGACGAGTGCGCTCTTCTTAGGCGCGGGCGCGGCGGCGGCCTTGGCTGCTTTCGGCGGGGCCTTGGCTTTGGGCGGCGCCTTGGCTTTCGGTTGCGCCTTGGCTTTCGGCGGAGCCTTGGCTTTCGGCGGAAACTTGGCTTTCGGCGAAGCCTTGGCTTTCGGCTGAGCCTTGACCTTCTGCTGCTTCGCTGCGGGCTTGGCCTTGGCGACCGTGGCCTTTTTGGCCGCCTTTTTGGACGCGGCCGGCTTCGCGGCGGCCTTCTTGGGCGCCTTGCCCTTGGGCGCCGCCTTGCTCGGCGTGGCCGGCTTGACGACCTTCTGCGCCTTCTCCTTGCCGCCCGCCGCGGCTACGGTGAGCGTGCTCGTCGCCGGCGGCGCCATCGTCACGGCGGCGAACCTGCGCGTGTCAAAATCTCTCGATCATGCGCTGCGTGCGTCGTCTCGATCGTGGCGAGCGGTGTCGCGCGAGCGGCTCCCGCAAACGACGCGTTGCGCTCGACAGGTGCAGCACTAGCAGCGCGAGAGCACTCTCGGGAGCGGTCGCGAAACATGTCCACGCTGCAACGCACGCAACTTCCGGCGCGCCGACGGTGATGGTGGCCAGCGCGAGCAGGCCGGCAAGCTGCGCTGCTGCCGTTACGGCGACTTCATGCGCCCGCCGCGCCTCGACCTGTTGCTCCGTGGAATGTGCAGCGAGCGGAGCCGAAATTGGTCGCGAGGGCGGCGCCAGAAAGGCCGCAGCACTGCAGAGCAGCGCTAAGACAGTTAACCTTGCCATTGGAAGTGTTCTAGCTGCGATCCAGCTTGCTTTTGCAAGTGCTACTTGTTGGATCTGCGGCCCCAATTGAGCCTAAGCTCACGACCTCCGGCTTCAACACCAGATGAAGAGCAACGATGGGACCACGCATCTATCGCTGCGGATCGAAAGGAAAAAAACCCGTACAACTCGCGGGTTTTCCGCGAGTTTTAGGGAGCTTTTGCCTCTTGCACTGCGCTCTTGCAACGCCGCTGCTCTGCAAGCATACTTGCGACAGAGCGGCTGCAGCACTCGCAAAATGATGAACCGCGTCATTGCAGCGCTGCTGTGCACCACCGCCGTGGCCAAGAGCGACATCACCTGCGGCCTCGACGCTCATATCATCAACGAGACCACCTTTCCGCTCATCAGAGAAGACCTGGCGGGCTCCCTCCTCGCCGCGATGTGCGGCGCGAACCGCGGTTTGTTCGTGACGAGCCCGGGCGACGGCCACGTCTACGGCTGCGGCCTCTTCCCGCCGCAGTGGGCCAACGAGAAAGTTGAACATTGCGCCACGCACCCGTGCGCGTGTGCCACGTGGGACGCCAACGCCGTCGTCCAGCAGTACGACGGCGGGAACCTGACGGCGGCGGAGGCGGTCGACATCTACGACCAGTACGTGGCGGCGGTCTACGCCTCGTCGCCGGAGAAGGAGAAGGACGTGCGCGCCTGCGACGCGGGGGGCTTCGCCGTCCTGAGCGGTGCGGCGTGCGTCGCGCCCTCTGATACGTACCGCGCCGTGACATTAAGGGGCATCGCCGGGTTAGATGGAAACGGTCATACCGTTGCGCATACGCCGCACTCGTCAAAGGATTATGAAGCCATCACGGCCCTGGGCCTCGACAGCGTCAGGATTCCCGTGAAGGCGGAAGACGTGAAACAGTTCGATACAGGGGACCTGCGCGTCATCCTGGCCGTCTACGGCGACGCGGCCATCGATCTTGATGGTGTGGCCCTCGTGGAGGCCGACGTTGATGCCACGGAGGTGCGGAAGGCGGCGAAGGCCGCGGGCGTGCCGGTGCTGCTCCGTTTGGAGTCCGAGGCGGCCCTGAACAGTTACGCGGGGACGGACGGCGTCGCGTACGCGATCTCGCGTGCGTGCGCCGCGTCCATCATAAACTTCGATGGTGTCCGCCGGTCCGCCGTCGAGAGTGGACGTGCCACGAACGCGCCTCCCCCCGCAGACGCGGCCACGGTCGTCGACGTCGCGTCGAGCTCGCCGGAGGAGGACCGCACCAAGCTCTTCTACCACGAGGCCACCTCCTGTACGCAATCCGCGTCCCTCCCTCTTAAACTTGGAGTCCGCTGATGATTTCGCTGTGGGTTCACCGATTCTCCGGAACGTGCGGCAGATAATACCGATACTGGAGACAGTAGACGCTGAGGACTCGAGAGCTAGAGTCACCGCCCGTCGAATCGCGACCGCGCGTCACTCCTCTACGCCGCAGGCGGCGACGCGGCCCTGTCCGGCTTCGTGGCGTGCCAGAAGCGCGCGCCCTTCTTCGTGCGGAGCTGGAGCCTGGCTATTGATGACTGCGACGCCAAAGCGGGCGAGTACGGGCAGTGCGACCACCTCGACGACCGCTTGGCGAGCCCCTGGTGGGCGCGGCACACGCAGAGCTTCGCGGCGCGCCAGCGCGACGCCTACGAGCGGAGTGGGAGTTTGGGCTGGTCCTTTGGGGCGTGGAAATTCGACGACACAGCGGAAGCGGAGCTGCACCCGGCGGTGCTCGCGCAGCGGTCCTTGAAAGCGGCTTCGAAGGCAGGATGGCTGCCTTCTCTAGTGGAGACGCCGGCGCTGTCGCCTTGTCTGAGTCCGCCGCTTCCGGACTTCGCGCTCGGGGACGCGACCGCTTCTCCTTCATCCGCGCCGTTCACGCCGCCCGCACCGGACTGGCCCGTCGAGGCGCCGGCGCCGTCGCGCCTGCCGGCCGCGTTCATTGGCTTCGCGTGCGGCGCGTTGTTGGTCGCGCTCGTCAAACGGAACCGAGGCGGGTACGACGCGATCGGGTCGTCGGCTGTTTGAGGCGTGGCTCTCTATATGGCAGCCCTGTATAAA
>Ga0302122_10000646_pt1 | contig 21828 bp, 13 predicted proteins | sample CB21_SCM_MG_FD_203115 | JGI IMG/M metagenome (GOLD analysis project Ga0302122, IMG submission 203115) | Marine microbial communities from Western Arctic Ocean, Canada - CB21_SCM | ecosystem: Environmental > Aquatic > Marine > Oceanic | place: Canada: Western Arctic Ocean | collected 2017-09-28
CGCGGTGGGCGCCGGCGGCGCGCGCGCCCTCGGCCGCGGCGCCGCGCGCTGCGCCGCGCGTTTGGTCGTCGTCAGGCGCTGTTGCGCCAGCACGCGCGAGGCCCTGATCTTCGAGGCCTTGTCCTCTTTGCGCTTCGGCGCGGCGGCGCCCGCCTCGGCGGCGGCAGCAAAGGGGTCGGCTGGTGGTACGTCTTGTGGCGGCATCGTCTTACGCACGTGAAGCACTGTGGTGTGGCGGTCTTGTATGCTCTGCGGTGGCTGCTTAATTGCGTGCACGGTTTTGAATTCAAGCGGGTTGCGAACTGGAGGAAAGCCCGTTTTATTTAAAGATCTCCGCGGACACCCGCACGCACGACCCCGCGGACCCGCACGCGACCGCTTGTAGCTGAACAACGTGCTCCGGTTAGCCCGGCAGCTATTAATTAGACGCCATCGGACCGGGGGAGCAGCTCCAAAAGGGCAGCCATGGCACTGATGCTGTAAGACGAGAGACATGCGCAGCTATGCTGCCCTCGTGCTGGCAGCAGTGCAGAGCATCAATGCGGAGACGACCAGCCCCACTGCCACGCCGCTGTTGCGCGACCGAAACGTCGCCGTCGACTGCGACCAAAACAACCACCAGCGGCGCCTGTGCCGCCCGGACCGCGAGTGCGTCGCGGGCGCCCGGGCGCCGCGCGCGAGGCACCGCGGCCCGCGGCGCGTCGCCGTGCTCCTGCGCGGCGTCGCGTTCCGCAACTGGGGCTCGCGGGAGACCGAGGGCTCCTGCTGCGAGGGCACGCAAGCCCAACAACGCGCCGTCGTCGAGTCCCTCAACGAGCGGCTCTTCGCGCCGCTCGAGGCCCTCAACTTCGAAGTCGATGTTTACTTGTCGACCTACCGGTGCTCGAACGGCAAGCCCTGGGTCGAACATGACCTTTGCCCCAGCTGGCGCCGCGGCTGCGCGGGCTGTATATCGGTGCCGAGGCGAACACGACGCAGACCAAGACGTTCGCCCGCGCGCTCGAGCTCGCCGCCACCGAGGCCTCCTCCCGCGAGGACCAGCCGGGGGATTTCCCGTCGGATCGCGCGTTCGAGCACGTCTTCATCCTCCGGCTGGACATGGCGCTCACGCGATCGAACCTGACCTGCCTGCTCGGGCAGGACGGTCCCATGACCGACAGAGATAACCCGGACCAGTTCACGTACCTCCCGGGCCGGTACTTCGCGTGTGCCGTCCGCGTGCGGCACGCGATGCCCTTTCACCACAAGTGGGTCGCCCGCATCCTCTCCCTGTCCGGCGTCAACCGGCCGTCGGGGCCCCTCCTCTACGGCGAGTCGCTCGTCGGGAAGGGCTGCCCAGATAACTGCCACCTCGCCCCCTGCGCGCTGCAGTGGCAGCAAACGAAGCTGAGCGCCGAGGAGACGTGGCGACTCCTCGAGGATCCGGAGGCCAAGGCGCGCACGCGGGCCGAGTGCTACATCGCGCGGAGGCCATCCAAGGAGTACGCGCCGCCGCCGCCGTCTTTTACCACGGCCACCAGACCACGACGCCTTTTACCCACGGGCACCACGCCATCTGACGCCGCCGCGGAGACTACCAGACCGCCGTGGTGCGGCCGCCTGCGGACCGCCGTCGACGACTCGCGCGCGACGCTGGCGTCGCGCTACGGCGCCGCCCGCCTCGACACCACGACGATTTTCGCGCACAACAGGGAAGCATTGGCGGCGCGCATCGCCCAGGCCCTGGACCGCGACCAACCCCTGCGTCTCGGCCTCACGGGCGGCTCGCACGCCGTCGGCACGGACGAGGGCGGCTGGGCCACGAATCTGACGCGCTGGTTCGACGACGTGCTCGGCCGCGCGCGCGGCGCTCTCCCGACGAACATCTCGGCACCGTTGATGACGGTGTAGAAATCAAGCCACCTCACGCCATCGACGCGACGTTGTTCCCGTAACTGTTGACGAAGGTCTCTCGTCCACACAGGCCCACAACACCACCGACGCAAGGTGCCTGGGAGCGCTGCGTCCGCCGCGACCCGCCGCCGTGGCTCCGCGCGCCGCCGTCCTTCCGCGCGACGGGGGCGCGGTGGGACGACGACGGCGCGCGGTGGCACGACCCGAGCTGGCCCCTGGACCGCATCTGCGAGAACCGGCTCGCGCCGCAGCGCGTGTGCCCCGTGTTCTGGGGCTCGGGCCCGCACGCGACGTTGGTCAATGGGGCCAAGGGGGGGCTCGCGACGGTCGAGGCCACCGGAGCGATCGGGCGCGCGCTGCGGCCCGGCCTGGACGTCCTGCTGTGGGACCACGGCGTGAACGACTTCTCGCGCGTCCGCAACCAGCTGGACGACGCGCGCCGGGCGTTCGCCTGGTTTCTGGCGCGGGCGCACGCGGAGTTCCCAAGCCTCGCTGCCGTGGTGGTCGTGTTTTGGCAGGACGAACTCCTTGCCCTCAAGGCCGCATGCGACGGGAAAGCCGCGGCGCACGAGGGCTGGTCGGAACAGGTTCCGAACGCGCTGCGCCCGGCCCTCGTCGACGCCGCGCGGCGCTGGCCGGGCACGGCCGTCGTGACGATGAGCCTCCCGGCCTTCTGCCGCAAAACATCGGAGCGGCCCGCCTGTCACCCGGCCGCGTTCACGGACTGGAAGACATCCCACCCGACGTCGTTGCAGAACGCCGCCTTCGCCGATCTGGTGATTTGGCAGCTGCTCCCGGCCTTTGACGCGACGCACGCGGCGCGCTGCTCGGTGCCGCTCGCGTCCGACCCGCCGGCGGACGACTCAGTGCCGCCGCGAGCCAGCCACCGCTTTCACGCGCCAAAACTCGCCGCGAGCTTCTTCGGCTGGTCGCCCCTCGCGTCCCCTCCGCCGCCACGGGAGGACCTGGCCGTGCTCTGCGCCCCCGGCCTGTCGCGCGCGGGGCGGGAGAGGCGCAAGAGCGGCAAGGTGGACTGCGTCAATGGCTTCAACTTCACGGTCTTTACGACCGACATGGCTCTGCCGGAAACGCCACGGTGGGCGCGCCTCGACTTCAGCGAGCTGCTGTGGGGCCCGGCGCTGGACGGGAACGGCTGCGCGGGGTGGGGAATATCCGGATGTCGCGACCCGAAGCGTTCTGATTCGGAATACCGCTACTCGAGTACGTCGACGCCGAAGTGTCCTAACGGCGGTGGGACGTCCGTACAGCGCTGCCGCCGCGCGCCGCGGGGCGTCGAGCGCTACCCCGTGTGGCCGGGCCTGCCCATCCGCGCGGCGGACGTCGGGCTGCGGGTGTCGTCGAAGTACGCGGGTTGCTTCATGTGCTCGACGCTGCACCCAGCGGGCCAAACGCGGTACTACGCACCCGGCGTTGTGGGAAACGCCACGGCCGCGCCCCAGCACCAGATGGAGTTGTGCCTCGTGATCCCTCGCGTCGAAGCCGCGCACGTCATCTTCTGGTGCCCCGCCGAGGAGTGCTACCCTGTAATTCGCGGCGGCCGGGGCCACAGCAGCCTCGGCCATGCGGCCCTGAAACCGAGCATCATGGTGTTCTGCGGGCACCACCAGGAGGCTAATTTGTTGTAATGAGTAAAACAGCACCACCAGGAGGCAACTCTATTATAATGTGACCTGGCGGGGCCCGCGTCCACGGGTAGAACCACTCATAATCAACTCAAGTTAGGCAACACACACAAACAAACCAGCCTCACGACGCCGAAAGGGCCGCCCGCAGCAGCGCCGCCCGCGCGCCGGCCACGGCCTCCGGCGCCTCGGGCGCGCGCGCGTCCAGGACCGCGCCGTCGTCGGGCCAGGCATGTGAAGGGAACCCCGGCGTCAGCGCGGCCGCCAATAACGCGTCGCACGCGGCGGCCGCGCCGCGCCGCGCGCCCGTCTCGTCCGCGGCCAGGCGCTCCGCACACAGGGTCCCGTACGCTTGGACGTCCGCGCCCCGCGCCGCCTCGAACCGCCCGCAGCCCGGGCCCCGCGCCCCGCGCAGCAGCGCCACGCGCCGCGCCTGCTCCGTCTTATGCCAAATCCGCCCCTCCACAGTATTTGAATAGGTCGCTAGGAAGCGGCACGCCGCCACGAGCCCCCGCCGCCCCAGACACGACGCCGCGACCCCCTCATCTAATATAAGGGTCTCCACGACCCACGCCGCCACGGCCCGTAAATCCGCGTTGTCCAGCGCTAGATCTGCGGCCTGGGCCGCCTCCGTGGTCGCATCCGTTCGCATCTCATCGTACAACTTTTTGAGCACGGGCGACTGGCTCCAGTCCGTGTCCTTCAGGAGCAAATCCCCAAAGTCCGGGACCGGTAGGACCCGCATGCGTTTGGTGAGGTACAAGGCCAGCACAGCACTGTCGAAGTGACTCACCTGCCGCGGCGCGTTATCGACGCCGAACACGTAAAAGTACGCGTCCTTCGGTTCGATCAAATGCAAGAGGAGCGCGGCGGCTGATTTTTCACTTTTGTCCGGTCGATAATGCTGGCAGAAGTAGTCCACCAGCAACAACTCGTCCGCGTGTTGGAAACATAATGCCTTGGCGTCGCCCTCACCATCCGACGAACTTTGTGTAGACTCCGTGTCGGAGCGGTCCTGGTCCCTTAACTCCTTGCGCCGCTGCGCCGCGGCCCGGCCCCGTTGAATGCTCGACTCAATAGCCTCGATGTCCCCGTCGGGCACGTCCAGCTCGTCCTCGCTCCACACGTCCCGCGCCTCCATGCGCACCCGCTCCGAGGCCGACATGTGCTGATTGGGGTCCTCCACGCTCCCCTCAAACACCCCGAGCGTGTCGCGGGGCCGCTCGCGCTTCGCCCGGAACGCGGGCCGTTCGAAGCCGACCCGGGCCAGGTCCGCATCACAGAGACAATTCAGGACACCACGAACGCCCTTGTCCAGGTCCACGTAAAATAAAGGCGCGTCCTCGAACACGCGCTCATGCTGTATATTATGATCATAAAGTATAGCCATCCACCCGATCAACCGCCCGCACCAGGCGTAGTCCTTGCCCTCGTCGTCCGTTCGTTGGTGGCTCAGGTGGATGCGGGCCCAGCTCGTCAGCCCGGAGCCGTGGAAGAGGGCGCGCCGCGCCGAGTACGTCGTCAGCAGCGCCTCCAGGAGCTTGAGGGCGTCGTTGGACGCCTGCGTGACCTCGCGGACGGCCCGCCGCAGCTTGTAGGCGGGCTCATCTAATAAACGCTTGCAGCCCGGAGGCACCTGCGTTTAAAATATAAAAGGCGATATGGGAGAAAGGGGAGCAATCAACAACATATGTGTACAGTTCCTCGGTCTCATACGTGTGTCTCGTCACCGTACCCGCTCTCTAAAAGAGAGGGGCACCTCGAGAAGGGGAATCCAATCCAAAGGGTTTCGTCATCGGAACTACTAAGTAAAGTAAAGGGACACCGAGTCCACACGGGCCCGAGGAAGGTCAGGCGCTTTTCCACGGGGTCGTAGCCGCCCGTGCGCAGCGCGTCGTAGTGGGCCATGAGCATGGGTAAAGCGTGCGCGTCCCGCAACAAACGCCCGGACTCGTCGTCCCGGCAGCCCTCGATCAGTAAATTCATAGCCCACCGCCGCGTCCTCTTCTGCAGGCGCTCTGAGGGCGTGAAGGCCACGAAGGCTGGGACCTTGCACGTGTCCGGCATCTTCAACGCCTCCTTCAAAAGGGGGGCGTCCTGCCAGGGCCGGACCGAGGCCCGCCGTAACACGTACTGGTGCGCCGCCTGGTAGCCGCAGTGGGCGGGGTCCTGCAAGGCGTCGCACACGGCGGCCGCGACGCGCGCCGCCAGGCACGGGAACCGCGGGACCACGCCGTCCTCGAAGCCGTCGCGCTTGGACGCCGCGCCGCTCCGGACGCCGTCCACCAGCAAGCAAAAGGCCTTCCGCCCCCTAAATAATGGGTCCGCCTCCGCTTCGTCAGTTTTAGCGAAGGTGCCCAGTACGTCCAGGATGCCAAAGGCGTAGTTCCGCGTGGCGTCGCTCGTGGACGCCAACGCCGCTAGGCAGTAGCCAGCTAAACCCGCCCGGTGCGCGTCCCGGGCCGCGACTGCCTTGGTGCTCGTGCACGCGCTCAAGCAGGCGAAGAGCGCCGGCAGTAAAAACCGCGGGTCAATGCCCTCGGCGTCGTCGTCGTCCTCCTCCTCGACCACGGCCGACCGTGCGAGGGGAAAGCGGGCCGCCGTCGCCGCGAGTTGAGGCCCATCGAAGACGGCGAGCGGCCAGAGGGGCCCTGTGGCGCCACGCTTGGCCGCCCACGCCGCGAGCTCGGGGCCGTCCACGTTGCAGCCCCCCCAGTTGAGGATGTCCAGAATCCTGCGGTCCGTTTGTGATAATGAACCGCCGTAGTGCGCGAGCGCCAGGGTCATGCGCTCGGGGTGGTCCTCTAATAATAAGAGCGCGTGCAGGCGCAGGTCCCGGTCCTCCAATGCTTTTTGGACGTATGCGCGGTCGAACGCTTTGGCGTGCCGCAACGCTTTTAAAGTATGGAGCGAGGGCGGCCGCGCCAGGGCCGCCGCCACGACCTCTTCCGGTATCCCGCGGGGCTCATGCAAGAGAAACGCATCGTCGACCGGACCATCGTCGCGCAGGGCTAGTGTAATGTGCCGCGTCGCCGCGTCGCGCAGCACGTCTTCACAAGCGCTCCGGAGCGCGCCGGTCGCCAGCGTCTTGACCCGGGCCACCCACTGCAGGCCAATTGGCGACGCAGTAACAGAAGCCTCGAGCGCAGCGACCACGCCGCGCACCGTGGGCCCCGACCAACTCAACGGCGGTGCGTCCTCCAAGCGGTCCAGGGCCACGGCCAGTAACGACGTATCGTCTAAATGGGTCGCACACACCAGCGGCAACCCCGACCGCGCAAATTCACAATCCGGCGCGGCGCACAGACTCTGCGCGAGCCGCGGGCCGCAGTCGTCTACATTAATGTCGCGCCCCGCCCGGACGCCGGCCGCCAATAAGGCGTCGGCGCCCGCGGTGGAGGCGCGCCCCGCCGCTACATCAAGCTGGGCCTCACTGGCCAGCAGTGCGCCCCGCGCCGCGTTCGCCGCGACGCACGCGTCGTTCTGTGCGCCCTCGGTCCACGCCCGGAGGACCCGCTCCAGGGATTGGGCGTCTTCAATAATGCCGGAGGCGAGCTGCGGGAACTTCGCGGCTAATACAACCCGCACGGCGTCGGGCGCCTCCACCACTCTTTCCGCGTCGCGCGCCGAGAGGGCCAGGGCCCGTTCGCGCGCGTGGGGGCCGTCGCCGCCCCGCGCGAAGAACATGCTCAGCACGTCGACGGCACCGTCCCGCGTAAACAGGGCCGCGTCCAGGCGCGCGACCACGCCCTGTTCATGCGGTCCCCCCAGCGCCCGGTCCGCGAGCGTTTTCAACGCCGCCGCGAAAGGTTCGGCGCCCGTGCACGCGTAGGCCGTCGCGAGCCCCTCGCAGAGGGCGCACGCGCGCTCCGGGAGCGCGTCCCGCACGAGCGCCGTTAAGACCGTTGGGTCAAAAGCAACGAGCAGCGCCGCTAAAGTCGACAGGTCCGAGGTCGGTTCGTACGGTAAGGGCGGCGGTACTTGGGACGCGTCGACCGCGGCCCGGAACTCTTCCAAGTCCCCGGGCAGCGCGCCGGGCGCCGCGCCGCGCATGACGAGGTCGACGCTCACGCATTTGATGACCTCATTAAGGGCCGCGTCGTCCTCCGCCAGGGCGGTCCGGAGTAGCTCGTTATTATCGGGCTCGGGCGCCGGCGGCGCGCGGCCCTCCCGCCGGTCGATGTAGGCCGCCACGACGTCGAACGGGTCGGTCTCACCTTTCGCGGCCGCGCCTTTGAGGACGTCGCGGGGCCGCGCGCCCGCTTCTAGTAATTCCGGCGCGCGCTGCAGGGCGTCGAGGCAGCGACCCAGCGACGCCCCGGCCCGGACGCGCGCCAGGGCGTCGAGCCACTCGTGGGTCTGGTCCGCGTCCAGCCCGCGGCTCGCGAGCACCTCGCCACAGACGCGTCGCAGCGCCTCGTAGAGCGCGTCGCCGCCGTCGAAGGGCCGCGACAGGGTCGCGTCGACGAGCCCGTCGAAGAGCGCGTCGCGGGCCTTGGCCGCGTTCGTATCGGTCGGCGCCGCGAGCCGCGGTCCACAGGCCGCGCCGCAGAACGCCACCGCCTGCGCCGCCACGTCCGGCGGCCAGGTCTGGGCGTTCACCACGAACTTGCAGGCGTCGAAGCGGCCCTGCGCCAGGGCCTCCGGGAGCTCCTGGGCGTAGCGGACGAGCGCGTCGAGGACCCGGGGCGTGTGCTCATTGCATTGCTTGGGGAGTAATTGCACCAAAGCCTGCACGTCCGGCAGGCGCTCGGCCATGCGGCGCCGGCACTCGTAGTCGAGGCGCCGGCCCGCGTGCTCCCGCCGGCGGTGGGGCGGCATCAAATAGTTCTCCTGGGAAGCCGGGTCGTCCAGCAACTGCGTGCAGCATGCTAAAATGGCCGCGACGGGCGGTCTTTCACCCGGGGTGTGGTCGCAGCCGCCGTATAAACGGACGGCCGCCAAGCGTTCGATGCGAAACCGCGCCAGCGCCACAATCACAAGGTCCAGCGCGTGCGGGGCCGCGCCGCCCCGTAGCCCGCGCCCGAGCTCCTTGCGCGTCAGGATGGCCTCGGGCGGCAGGCACCGCGCGACCACGTCCAAAGCAACGTCCCGCTCCCGTTTTGACCGATCGTAAGGCCCCGCGGGCTCCGCGGTGGCGCGGAGCAGGGCCGCGAGGAACATTGTGCCACTCCGGCTCCGGTCCGTCGCGCCCGCGTCCCACGGCCGCGGCCGGCCCAGGTAGCCCTGCGCGCCCTCTCTTAATATATCCACGAGAAGCGGCGGCGCCGCCGCTAGGGCGAGCTCCAGAGCCTTGCACTGGCCCGGGCAGCAAGCGTCTAGAGCTTTTAAAATGCGCCGGTGCCCGGGCTTGGCTTGGCCCCGCGCCGCGCTCGTCACGTCCGCGTGGCGCGCCGTGAGGACGCAGAGCCAGGTCCGCGCGACCTTGGCCGCCTTCCCGGCCCCGGGGTCGCCCTTGCGCGACGACCTTAAATAGGCCGCGACTACGCGCAGGGCCTTCGCGCCGTCATTCGAAGAAAGGGCGCTCACGACGTTGGCGTCGTCGCGTTCCGGCCGGAGCGCGCTCAACAAGAGGTGAACGTCCCGCGGCGCGTCCTCCTCGAGCCCCTTCAGGAGCGCGGGCAGTAATAAGCGACACGCGTCCTTCCGCTCGTCTTTAGACCCGCTCCGCGCGACCGCCGCACACACCCGCAGGGCCTTGGACCGCGTGCCGTCCCGGCCGCGCACCCCGCACAGGGCGAGCCAGGACTTTTCGTCCTCCCCGAGCCACCGCAGCGCCTGCTGCGCGCCGTTCCCGCACAGCGCGCCCTTCTCGAGCGCCTCGAGCGCCGCCCGCCGGCTGTCCTTGTGCCGCGCGCTGCGCAGCGCGCGCACGATGCCCCAGCTCCGGGCGGCCAGCGCCCAGCAGGCCTGGGCGTCCGCTTTGGGCAACAAGGGGAGCATCGTCGCCAACGCTCGGAAGCACGCGGCGGCCTTGGCGTCGGCATCGCGCCCGCCGGGGGCCGCGTAGCCCCGAAACAATTCCGCCAGGCGCGGCGAGGCCCGCGCCCAGGCCGCGGCCGTGGCCAGCGCCGCGGCGTCCCGCGCCCGCACGCCGTTCGTGAGGGCTCGCAGGGCTTTGGTCGTGGTCGGGGCGTCGTCCCGCTGCAGCACCTGTTCCAAGGCAAACAACGACTGCGCCGCCGCGGATGCGTCCAGCGCCAACGCGTCGGCGCCCCGCAGGGCGCCGGACGTGTGCGCCTCCCCAACGAGCCGGCCGTGGGCGTCCACCTCCGGCGCGTCCTCCATCGCGGCGTCCTCGGCCATCGTTGCGCGCAGTGGTGGTAATGAGGCACCGGCGCGAGATCGCTTGTTTGGCAGTGCAGCCTCGAGGATCGCTGCTGCGTTTTGCAGCGCGCGCAGCACTGATGCTCGCCTTTTGCAGGCAAGCACGTACCGTTCCAATAGCACGTTTGAGCACAGCCGCGCGCAATGCAGGACAGTAGCGCTGCTGCTCGCACCCGATTTCAATCGCAAGCAAAAACCCGTTTTGGCCGCTGCGGCCTTCGGCGCGTCCCCTTATTCGACCGCCCTATTAGTGATCTACATGTCTCCTAGCTTCGGGACTGCGTGCTCGTCGTCGACCGCGCCAAAACGGGTTTTTCAATCTGGTTTTCAATCTGGTTTTCAATCTTGCAGACAGGAGATCACTGCAACGGGGCAGCGCAAGCATGATCACCCCCTGGCCCGCCCTCGCCTGGGACCCGCGCCCCGCGGCAGCCCTGCTGCTCGTGGCTGCCCTCACACATGCGTGCCACGCCCCCCTCGTCGCGCGCCTCCAGCGGCGCATCGCTGCTTATTTTGGAGGCGACGGCTGGGTGAACCTCGGCACGGCCCAGGCGCCGAGCTACGCCCAAGCCTGCGAGGCGCTGGCCTGTGCCGTCTGCGACCTGACGCGAATCGACGGCGGCGTGCTGAGCGTCGGGTGCGGCGCGACGGGGCGGGAGCTAGCCTGGCTCGCGGATCGGTACGAGTGCAGCGTCACGGGCGTCGACGCGGCCGCCCGTGATCAGGTGTTCAAGGACCCGCGGCTCCGTTTATTCAAAGGAGGCGCGCACGAGCTCGTGCACCTCTGCGGTACAGGGCACGGCCGGGTGGTGGCCATCGACTGCGCCTACCACTTTGTCGAATTTGAGCTGTTCCTGGTCGAGGCGTTCTGCACGCTAAGACCGGGCGGCCGCCTGAGCTTCTCGCACGTCTGCGGCCGGGGGCTACCCCGCCAGCTTTGCCGTGTCTTGGGCGTCCACACTATTGAATCCATCGACGCTTTAAAAAGATGCGCGACGCGGGCCGGCTTCGTGAATATAGAAATCCGGGTCCTGCCCAACATCCTAGAGAGGTGGCGCCTCGCGTGCGGCGGGCGCCTCGCCTACATCGTCGTCACGGCGGATAGACCCGCATCCAAGACGCCGCGCCCGCGCGTCGCGGTGGTCGGCGGGGGCCTCTCGGGCCTCGCGAGCGCGTTCCGGCTCCGGCGGGCGGGCTGCGCCGTGACGCTCTTCGAGCGGTCGCCGCAACTGGGACTGGCGCGCCACGAGTGGCGCGGGGCGCACGGCGTCGTCGACGTGCCGCTGCGCATGCTCGGCGAGGGCTACTACGCGAGTTTACTGAAGCTGTGCCGGGACGCGCGGGTGGCCACGACGCGCGCGCGCGTCGACTGCTCCTTCACGAATGGTGAGGACGCGATCGCGTACTCAAAGAGTAGGCTCGGGAACCTCGGTCAACTACGCAGGGTCGGTCTTAGGAACGCGCTGCGCTTGGACCGGGCGCTGCGTTGTACTTCAAAGGGGAGCTGGGGCGCGTTTTTGAAGAGTCACGATTTGCATGACGCGAGCCCGGCCGTCGCGCTCCTCAACGCGCAGCTGTCGTGGGTCCTCTCCGCATCATATGAAGCCGTGCGCGCCACGCCCGCGGCCGCGATCCTCGAGTACGTGCGCGGCCTCTCGCTTTCATTAAAAACTTGTGTGGCGGGCGGGCGGAACCATGTGGTGCGGATCACGCCGTCCATCCGGGCTCTGGAGCGCTCCTTGAGTTTTGGAATAAATGTGCGCTTGAATTGGGCGGTGTGCGTCCAGAGCGAGCGATTTATTGATGGAGTCCAATACGACGCGGTCATCGTCGCGACGCCCCCGGGCCGTACCCGCTCTGTATTACCTGGCCGGGAGGACCTCTCCATGTTTGATGCGTTTCGGACCGAGACGAGAAGTCTCGTGCTCCACCGCGACGCGAGGCTGATGCCCCCGCATAAGAGGGACTGGCGGGCCCTCAACGTGACCTGCGCCTCCCAGCACGAGGCCTCTTCGTTAACGGTGTGGCTCAACGCGTTCTACCCGGAACTGGATTTTAAGGGCGACGTGTTCGAGACGTGGGCACCGCAAACGGCGCCCGCATCAGTTATCGCGGAGGTGGCGTTGCCGCGCATCATACAATCCACGGACCAGGCGCGCCTCCACGCGGAAATCGCGGCGCTCCAGGGCCGGGGGGGCGTGCACTTCGCCGGCGCGCACGCCGTCCCGGGCATGGGCCTCCTCGAGCAGGCGTGCGCGGCCGGGGACGCGGCGGCGGCGGGCGCTGTTGTTGGGCTGCGGGCGCGGGGGTTTGCGTGCTAGGGTTTTGCTAACCCGTCGAGTTTTAACGTACCCTCACGAGTTGCCACCGCGCGCCCGACGTCGTTTGGGCGCTGATGGCAGGCGTCATGACGGGTTTTACTTACGGGTTTTCCCTGCTAAGCAACGTGCCAGCACGTCTGAACCTAGCACTGGAGTGTGACATCCAGCTATGCAGCGCTGGGGCCTCCTCTGCCTGCTGCTGCGCGCCGCCGCCGCGTCGCTGGCCGCCGAATTATGGAAAGAAAACTCGGCCACGGCCCAGCAGTCGCTCTGGGACCCGTTCGTGCTGAGCCTCGGCGCCGGGACGCTGCCGAAAACTTCGTTTGCGACCTACGTGGCGCAGGACGCGGCGTTCCTCGCCTCGTTCGCGGACGCGTACGAACGGGCGGAGCGCAAGTGCGGCCGGGAGGCGCCGCCGCTCGCGGCCCGGTGCGCCGCGGATTTGCGCGAGTTACGAGGGGCCGTCGCGGACGAACTTAAATTACACAAGAGCTACGCCGAAAAGTGGGGCGCCGATTTAGGAAAAGATTTCAAGCCCCTGGCCGCGACGACGGCCTACACGGACTTTCTCGACCGCATTTCCCGGGACGCCACGGCCACGGCGGCCGAGGTCGTCAGCGCCATGGTGCCGTGCATGACGCTGTACGCGGCCCTGGGCAAGCGGCTCCAGCGCGCGGGCGTCGAAGATGATAACCCCTACGGGGAGTGGGTCGCGACGTACTCGTCCGCGGACTTCGCGGCGGCCGGGCGCCAGGCCGAGGAGCTGCTGGACGCGCTCTCCATAAATGGCTGCGAGCGCTGCGCGGAGCTTTACGCCGAGGCCGTGCGCCTCGAGCACGCGTTCTTCGCCGTGCAAAGCACGGCGTCGGACTGGATCCGGGCCACGTCCGGCTTCCGGGCCAAACTCGAGGAGAGCCTGCGGGGCGTGAGTTTGAGGGCCGGCGCCGAGATGGAACTCTAATTTTAGTATTTGTTACATAATATTGCAGGAGGACGCGTCCGCCGCGCAGAGGCCGATCATCGGCGCGGCGTCGTCGTGGGAACGGCAGCCGCAGCCGACGTCCTCGCAGAGGCCCCTCCGACGGGACGCCCGGTCCAGGCGCTCCCGCGCGGCGACCATTTTCTCGCGCGCGCGGAGGAGCCGCGCCGTCGACGGCGGCGGCGAGACGATGGCGACCGGCGGCCTTATCTCCTCCTCGGACGAGGCAGGCGGTTCGTGCGAGACGATGGCGACGGGCGGCACGAGCGCCGTCGACCGCCGTTTCGGCGCGCGCGCCCTGCGCCCGCCGAGCGTCCGCCGCCGCGCCCGCGCGGGTTCCAGGAGCACGGGGTCGTCGCGCCAGTTGTCGTCGATGTCGTTGAGCGCGCGGCCGGCGGCGTCGTCGTCGCTCCAGCGCGGCGCCGCACTGCCGTCGTCGCTCCCGTCGCTCGAGCGGCGGACGTCGGCGGTTCGCTCAGGCACGGCCCGCGCACCGTCCCGCGCCGCCCCCTCGGAGGTCGTCGTTCGCGGTTTCTGGACGGCCTGCGAAACCTGCAACGCGGCCTCCATGCGTCGCAGCGCGGCATCGGCAGCCCTTATCTCCTCCTGAGACGGGGGAGGCGGTTCGTTCTCGTCGGCCTCGTCCTCACTCACGTAGGCGCTGCCCTCGGGGATGGCCCGGGGCAGCAGCAGCGTGTTCAGGCGCCGGGCCATATGCTCACTCAGGTGTGTAGTGACGCCAAACCCCTGTGGGGCAAAAAAAGAACGGTGTGTGTTTATTGGCAGTAGGCGCAGGCTGCCCAGAGCAGCATGGCCGAGCTCGACTACGGCGAGGCCCCGCGCTGGGCCGGCGGCTATGAAGACGAGGACGACGACGAGCCGCTCTTCGCCGACGCCGCGGACGGCGCCGAGCTCCAGGGTGTACACGACATCATGACCGGCGTCGACGCGCTGCTCTCGCGGCCGGCGCCCTCGATGCGGCAGTTCGCCTCGAAAGGGGGCGGTCCGTCGATCCCGGTCCTGCGCAAGCAGCGGTCCGAAGCACGGCGGGGCAAGGCCGCGCCCGCGGCGACGGCGCGCCGGCGGCGGCCCGACGTCGTCCCGGACGTGGAACCGGACCCGGCCGCGGTCGCCGAGGCCCTCAAGTACTGCCAGGGCCTCTCGATGCGCATGGCCGACGACGCGCCGCCCGCCGCGCCGGGCCGCTCGGCGGCGGCGCCGCCGCCGCCCAAGCGGGGCGGCAGTCGACGGCGCGCGCGCGGCGACCGGCCGCCGCGGCCCGCGGACACCATGGCCAAAGCGTATGGCTCCGGTGCCACGCGACGAGGGAAAACCGAGTTTAATACAAAAACGAAGGGGAAGAGGCGCGGCGCGGAGCTCGACACCGCGGCGCTCGTTGCCAACTTCGAGAGCGGCACGAACCTGTTTGAGCTCCGGAAGCAGCTCCACGCCTCCCAGAAGGCCATGGAGGCGTCGGCGTCCGTGGTGCGCGGCGCGGCCCGCGAGTTCCACGGCGGCGCGTTCTGAGCCGGCGTGTAAGAAGCCTCCTGCGGGCCGCCACTTCTCCGGGGGACGTCCTCCAGCGACTCGATGCCGCAGGCGTCTTTGTTACGGTGCTACTACTTCTCGTAGGACTAGTCTGACTAGGGCGCGCAGTTAAAACGGGAAGAGTGAACTTACTATACATAAGCTGTCGGACACTTACTGCGTCTTGGTCCCTCGTGGCCCCTGGCTCGACATCGTCAAAACGGGTTTACTCGCACGGGTTTCTCGCCTATGTAAGCACATTAAAAGCCGGCTGTGCGTTACGCGTTAATTGCTCAGAGCGCTGCAAACTGCGCCGGTCGCCGGTCCCAACGCCTGCCTAGCAGCAATGCCGACCATCATCCTAAACGCCGAGATGTCGTCTGCCGCTGTGCAGTAATCAACCATCGAGCAGACGCAGTGACGGGGCAACGTCGCATCCATGGCGTGGGGACCTACGCGGTCGATCCTTGACGCGTCTGCCGCCTTCGCGCGCCCTACGCACTCAGATTTGCTTTCCGCGCAGATGTGGCGGCTGCTCGGGAGCCATCACGCGCATCCTGACCAAAGTCGACGGCATCGATAAAGTGGAACCGGACCTCGAGACGCAGAAGGTCACGATCGAAGTGGCCGAGGGGTCGAGCGTCGACGGCGAGGCGATCCTGCAGAAGCTCAACGGTCCGCGGCCCGCGTCCCATCTCTTCCTACTCGGCGCCGCTGCGCCACATAACCACGTCTCGTCGATGGCGTGGAGGTGGCGTATTCGAGTATGCGCGCGAGATACCACGCGACTCGCGTCACCCCTCCCCCGTCGCAGCCTGGGCCACGAGCGCGGGCAAGAAGATATCGATCGCCGCGTGATCATTCGAAGGAGAAGACCCGTCCCGAAGTCGATGTGATAAGACAAGTATATACGTTAGTAAATCAAACCCGCTCCTCTGCCCCGACCACATCAACCTCGGGCGAGAAGGCGGCCACGGAGTCGGGCGTCGCTGGCCGCGGCGGCGAGAAGACGGCGACGTTCGGGAGGCCGACGTCCCACGACGCGCGACCCGAGGACGCCCCGGCGGACCGCCGCCGGTCGTCGCGGGCCCAGCGCTCGTGCCACGGGAGGTCGTCGGCCGCCGCGGACCGGCGCCGGCGCCGGCCGCCGACGCTCCGGCGGTGCGCGTGCGAGCGCCGGTCGCAGTCGTCGGGCTCGCGCTCGTCGACCCAGACCTCCTCGTCCTCGTCCGAAGACGACTCCTCCTCCTCCTCGGGGTCCAGCGCCGACTCGAGCGACTCGCGGCCGCGCCCGAACGACGTCCGGAACGACGCGGGCCGCGCCGCGCCGACGCTCCGCCGCGCCTCGCCGACGCTCCGCCGGTCGGCGCGGCGCACCGCCCGGGAGTCGAGGGCGAACTCGCCCGCGTAGACTTGGCAGGCCCGCAGGTCGTAGCTCTCCAGGGTCTGGAACTGGGGCTCGTCCTCCCGCGGATGGCGCGCCCGGGTCTGTAACTCGGCCTTGTAGGCGATAAGGACGGCGGGCTTGAGCGTCCGCTCCGCGACGCGCCGCTCGAGTGTTGTGGTGCGGATGGCCCGGAAGTAGGGCGTGTCGGTGTCGTCGTCGTCGTCGGTCGATGACGAGCACCACAGCAGGTCCACTAAAAGGCGGTACGCAACCCCCCCCAACACAATTAGGACCAGCAGCACGTGGGGCAGCGCGTTCGCGTGGTCGATTCGTCTCATAGAAACGGCCCAGGCGCTCCGCAGCACCTCGTCGTCGTCGTCCAGCGGTTGAGGGGCGTCCTCGACGAGGGACGGGGCCGTCCACATCCAGGCGGCCACGATGGACCGCGCGGCGATCGTGAAGGGAACGAGCTCCGACAACAGGAGGGCGAGGGCGTTGGTCGTCGTGGGCGGCGCCGCGTAGAACTTCGTGAACAAAACCTTGTCCACGCCGTACTGCGTTAAAAAGTACAGGAAGCAGACCACGTTCAGTAGCGGACAGCCCGCGCTGAAGAGCGTCGAGGCGACGAGGACTTTAGCTAAAGATGCGTACCGCGCCTCGAAGTGCATGGTGGGGCCCACGACGAGCCGGTTCAGCCCTTCCTGGGTCAGTTGTTTTGTTCTTGATAAGTCGCATGTGTAGGACCGGTCGCGCCACGCATTGAGATAGAAGGCGAGGAACGAAAGCACGTAGCACGCGAGTTCCGACACCCAGCTTAAGATGAGGGTTAAAGCCACCGCGACGCCGACCGTCGCGTACCAGCCGTCATCAAAATCATCAAAATCCCCCCGCATGAACCCAAACCACATCATCTTCCGCTCGGCCTTGCGCCGTAAAGAAGGGAAGCCGTTCAAGTTGCCGTGGATGAGCGCGACTAGAACGGCTGCATTGACCACTTTGAGGAAGGCCAGCTTCCGCGCGTGCGAGACGGAGCCGCGCGTCCTCGACCCGTGCCGCTCCCATTCCGTGAGGGAGCCGGCCACGTAGTCCATCGCGAGCTCGATGCCCACCACGAAACTGATCGCCGCGCCGGTCACGCCGTACGACTTGGCCTTTCGTTTCAACCACCGGTCGCACCAGCGCCCTAGTACTACGCCCTCAATTGAATGAAATTCGTACTGCCGCGTGTAGCCCAATCCCCGCTCACTCAACATGCGTCCGCAGAAGCACTCGACGTAGCCCCGCGGGTCGCTCCGCGTTTCATCTCGTACGACGTCGGCCATGGTTAACGTGCCCACGCCCTCCGACGGCACGAGGGCCGCCTCGCCGCTATAGCGAATACGGTCCTCGCCTCGAAATAAGTAGCAGTCCGGCCGCGGGTGCCGCTGCTCCCTATTCCGCTGCCAGCTCTTCGAGCGGTAGATGGCCGCCGACGACAGGAGGAGTAAGACGCCGAACGCCAGGGCCACGAGCATACGCCGCCCGCCCTGCGCCATGACCGGATGCCCGAGGTGCTCCCACCGCAGATCGCGGGGCTCGGCGGCTGGTTTCACCTTGAGCGCCCGCCCGCAGAAGCGCTTGTGCTGGCTCTGGCACAGCCCGGGCGACGCGTACGTCTTCAAGCACGCCGTCCGGTCCGCCACGGACGCGAACGTGACGTAGCAGGCCACGACTCGACCCGTTTGGACGCCGTCCTCGTCGATGAGCCGCTGGGCCTCGCCGAACTTGAAGCGCGCCTTGGCGTCAACGGCCCGGGTCTTCCTCGTTTCGAGCCCGAGCTTGGTCCGGGCGTCCGCCGCGTCCACTTTTAGAGCTAGCTGTCCGCGCGTCCGCCACAGGCCAATGGTCCGCCGCGTCTTCTTGCAAACAAAGTTCACGTCGACGACCGTTGCCGACAAAACGCGCGCGAAGTGCCTTCTCAAACCAAGATCCAGCGCATCCAAGGATTTCGGCCGCGGCGGCAAGGAGGACGGCGCCACGCTGACCGTGTACTGGCTAGAACAGCGCACGTAGCGGCCGTACTGGAGCTGCGCGCGCCGCTCCCGTTGGGTAAGAAAGAGCCCGCCCGCTAATAAAAGAGCCGCGCCCAGCGCGTCGAGCCAGCTCAGGACTTGGGACGTCGCGCTCCGCGGCGCCCGGATCGAGCCGCCCAAAATGCTGAGCTTGGGTTCGCGACACGTGGCGAAGGCGATCAGTTTTGGAGAAGTGGAGCAGTTCAGCGGTAGTGTCGCTAGGGAACAGTTCCGTTGGCCAAGGCACCGGTCCCTTGCGACATCTTCAATAGAAGCATCGCAGGTCCCGGGCGCCGGGTGCACGTCGTCGAAATCCGGCCGGCCGTCGGCCTTGGCAATCGATGAGCAGCAGGCCTCCCCGAACAGTGTGGTCCCCGAGAAGCACGGCTTGTTCCTACACGCCGTCTTCGACCGCGGCCGGCCCGGGCAGGCCCCGTCCACGTTCGGTTTATTAGATGCGGGGCACCGGCAGCCCCCCTTCACATTCCCGTAGTACGCCTTTATATCAACCATCGTCGCGCCGACCGGGCAGCTCAACTCCATGCTGCCCTCAAGGATCTCGCCGCACGGCACGCTCGTTGAGGGCCCCCAGGCGCCCAGCGACGCGTAATACAAGATCTGGGGCGGGGCCTGGGCGAGGACGGCGTCGCGATTCGGATCTGTCGACGCCGTGTACGTCGCGAGAATGGCCGGGAGCGAGAGCAGGGCCACGCAGAAGAAGATGCAGCTCAAGGCCTTCAGGCCCTTGAAATAGAGGTCGGCGCCGACGCCGTACTTGATGAGCGGCCGCAGCTCAAGCCCGTTGATCGTATGGGCGCCGAAGTCGTCGAACACGCTGAAGGGATACCGCTCGCCGTCCACGGTCTTGCCGGGGCGGTAGTAGCGGCGCGTCGCGATCGAGGCGGGGCGCGACAGGAATTTTTGCGTTGGGGTGCCGCAGTCGGCGGCGTAGCGGCGGCCGAGGGACGGGCGCGCGACGCCCATCGTGGATATATGTGCCGCGCCGCCGAGGCGTTCAGCCAGGACTGGCTTTGCAATGAAATCACAGAGCCGCCTCGCGGTCGCGTCGACGCAGCCGACGCAGCCCGCGCGGTCCCGCCGCGGCGCAATTGACGTCCAGCCGTCCGGTCCCGTGGCCAGCGCTGCGTGCGTCCAAACGTTGCGGCGCTGGGCAATTTTCCTACCGGTACCAACTGTACAAGCTGGTACTTCTATCCCCATACCGATACCTCTGCCTAGCCGGACGGCGACCGGGGGTAGGAGAAACCCGGAACTTACAGGAGCTCCTCCACCTCGCAGTCCTCGAGCGACTTGTCCGGGAAGAACTTCTCGATGATGTTCCGCTCGCACCAGGGCGCCAGGGCCAGCGCTAGGGCGATGCGCAGGGGCACGACGACCCGCGCGAAGTTGATGAAGACGAAGACGTAGCCCGCGATGGCCTCCTTCCCCTCGGTCGTCCCGAAGTCCGGCAGCGCCCCGGTCGTGTACGCGACGGCCGTGATGGCGAGAGGGACGCTACCCAACCAGAAAGCGAACTCCGTCAGCGTGTAGGCCGCGACGCCGGCCTTGCCCGCCTCCTTGATGCGCGTCATGGGCGCGACCTGGCAGTCCTCGGGGACCCGGGGGTCGTTCTTGACGCCCCACTGGATGAGCACCTGCGCGCGGGCTCGCGTTTCTTCGGCGGCGGCGCGCCAGAGCGCGCGCGGCAAGCAGCTCACTGCGGTCACGCGTCCCGTCTCCGCGACGACGCTCCGAGAGCTGACAGCGGCGCATCCGCCGAGCGCGCCCGGGCCGAGGCATGCCTTGCGTCGCCCCCGCGCCGTCGCCGCGACACCCGCACACGTTGAAGGCACGCGTCGCGCCGGCGCCGCGCCTCGTCCAGTTGGTTAACCTTGGCATCCGGATCAAAGTCAGTTTTCTCCTCGGCATGGAGTCGTGGCGACGCCAGCCGCGTTCGTGGTGCGACGAATGCTGTGCATTGTCCCGCCAGCGCCAGCAGCGCGAGCGTTGGTCGCCTCATGTTGCGCTCTGGACACAGCTTACGCAAGCAAATCACCCGGATCAAACCCGCACGGAGAATCCCGGACTGGTCCGCGTCGCTCCATTGGCTCGACGGCAGGAGTGCCAGGCGTACGCCCCCGTGCGGGGGCCTCCGCGTGCGAGGGGCCGCTCGACTTTTTCAGCGCTGCAGCGCGGCACACTCACTCGAGCGTCCAGACTCGTGGACGCGGAACCGTCGCCGACCCAGTACCGATAGCCCAAGAACGCTGCCCGCGTGGACGCCACCAGCGGACCGTCGCCGCCCCAGCACCAATAGCCCAAGCAAGCTGCCCGCTCCATGGCCTGGCGGCAGTCCGAAACCCCCGCCTACGGCCGCGGCCCCGGCTTCCCGGCGCCGAACACCGTGCCGCCCTACGCCACGCTGCATACGGGAGGACACGACATCGGCGTCGTCGTGGGGAAGAAGCGGTTTGATGGCGGCCCGGCCCTGAATATGACGCACGTCGACGGGCCCTCCGGTTTTGGCGAACCGATGCGCGGGACGCAGCAGGGTCTGGAATACACGCGCTTCAAGGCGGGCTTCGATCGGAGGAACCAAAAAGACATCCAGCAGGATCGGGAGCGCAAGCACGATGAGCAGTTACGCGCGGAGAAGAAGGTCCACACCGACGCGTTGCGGACTCAGAGATTAGTGGACGTGAAGGACTACAACGGCTTCAACGTCATCAGTGGAGAGTATGACCCATCTAAAGTAAGAGGTATACCACCGAGGCCGCGCTACCTGTCGGACCGCCCGTCCCAAGAGTTGGCGAAGACGGGCGAGATCACCGTGCGCAACTCGTGCTACCGCTTCTACACCGCGGCGCCCTCGGGGAACAAGCACGACTACCGGCAGCACCAATTGGTGAGCGAGGGGCAGAACAAGCCCAAATTTTCTTCTGTTCTAGGTGTCGGCCGGGCCGAGGAGCCCTCCTACGGCGTCGAGGACCAGTTCGCCAAGTCGCACTACGGGGGGAAGGTCGTGACGGACTTCGGCCTGGTCGAGGTGCGGGAGCCCGGGCGGTACACGCCGCGCAAATTAGGGGGGAGCGCGGCGAAGCCCCAGATGATCTTCGGGGCCACGTGGCGGGACGAGGCGCGGGGCTAAGGTGGTTTAGTTTATTTTACCTATCTTTCACGTCACATGCTTAGTCCCTGGTCCCGGCGAGGCGCCGGCGCGGGCGGCGCGACCTTCGGGCGCTTATTCTGGTCCACGCCCGCCGGCGCTGGCGGGCCCCGCGTGCGCCCGCCGCGCCCGCGCCCGCCCGTGGCGCGCCCGCCACCGCGCCCCCGCCCGCCGACTTTTAACTTGCGCCGGTCGAAGCCCAGGTTCAGGATCTCCCCGCAGCAGCAGAGCGCGCAGAGCGTCGGCTCCAATTCCGTGCCCGGCGGGACCTTGGCCGAGGGCAGTTTGAGCTTGAGGCGGCGGACCGGCGCGCCCGGCGCCGAGCACGTCGGACAGTCGCTGTCCTCCAGCACGCGCGCGGCGGCCACCGCCGACGGGAACCAGGCCACGGACCCGCACTTGCTGTCCGTGCACCCGAGCACGAACTTCGCGGTGGGCGTCCGCCTCAAGCGTAACTCGCCGCCGCAGGCGCACGCCGCCACGGACAACGACCCGCCTCGCACTCCAGTAGCTAGCGAGCACCCGGCCGCGGCG
>Ga0302122_10000647_pt1 | contig 21818 bp, 18 predicted proteins | sample CB21_SCM_MG_FD_203115 | JGI IMG/M metagenome (GOLD analysis project Ga0302122, IMG submission 203115) | Marine microbial communities from Western Arctic Ocean, Canada - CB21_SCM | ecosystem: Environmental > Aquatic > Marine > Oceanic | place: Canada: Western Arctic Ocean | collected 2017-09-28
AGCGTCGTCGCCAGGTCAGCCAGCTCCGCGCCTGGGACCACCGCGTAGCCCAAGCGGTGCAGGCGCTCGCACGCCAGCGTGTCGCTCCCGCAGTGCGCCCCGGTCATGCGTGTATCGCCTTCATGTGGACTCGTCAGCGGCCAGAGAAGGCACGCTATCGGTGCGGCGGCAGCCACGGTCATACCGCACCGGCGCAGCGCATTGCTCATGGCTCCCGCGGCTCAGACTACTGTAATTGATCAATATTTTCGCGGTGTGAGACAGAAATGGCTGCTGCAAACGGCATCTGGCTGCTTTCAGTGCACCACAGCAGCTGTACAAGTCTCCTGACTCAAATCTGATGCTTTTGACTCATTGTGTGCGGGTTTTACATGCGTACGAACCTAAGGCAGTTTTACCTGCCGGGTCCTGGGGGTCACTTTAGCCAGGAGGCGTAGGTGGGGCGCGTCGGACTTTCGCTGCGTGCGGGGTCGCATGTAGCAAATGCAAGCGCGGAGAATGAGAGTATAGCAGCAAGCACCCCTCACCGGGATCAGCCGCCGGCTCTGGCTTCGGCCTAGGCTCTAGGCTTCGGCCACGCCGCTGTCAGCGCCGGTTCACGCCGCCGCGTTGCTGCCCGGCCGACGTAGAGCACCAGAGGCACTCTGCGGAGCAGTTTCGCGCAACCACAGCGCAGCGGTCCCTCCACGCCGTCGGCGCGATGGCCGCCCGCGCCCGCGAGTCCTGCTGGTGCTTCGGCGGGGCGCCGCAGCAGGCCCGGAACGGCCTGTGCTCGCCGGCGCCGTCCGACGGCCGAGCATCAACGCCGCTCCCGAGCGTCCTGCGCAAGATCGAGAAGTGGGGCGACTACGAAGCGGTGGGCGGTCTCATAAAAGTCACGGGCGGCGCCGGCTTCGTGCCCATGAAGACGCCCCTGATGCGGGCCCAGATGGCCTCGTTGAAGAAGAGCGGCAAGCGCATCCGATACCCCCACGACCTGCAGGGGTTCGTGCGGGACCAAGCGTCGCAGGGACGCCGGGTCGGGTTGGTGATCGACTTGACGTGCCACGACTGCTTGTACGCGTCCGAACTAAAATTGTGCCCCGGCGTCCGCTACGTGCACCTGGCTACGGAGGCTAAAAAAGTATTGGAGCCCTGGCTCGTGGAGCGGATCGCGGACGAAGCGCGGGGGCTGTGGAAGCAGGACCCGAAGGCGGTCGTGGCCATCCACTGCTCCTACGGCTTTAACCGGACGGGCTTCGCCCTCTGTTCGTATTTGGTGACCTACGACCATATGGCGATCGACGACGCGTTGGCCATCTTCGAGCAGGCGCGGCCGCCCGGCGTGAAGCACGGCCACTTCAGCGAGGAACTGCGGGCGCGGTTCCCCTCGCGGGCCGTGGCGCCCTCGCCCGTGCAAGCGATCACGCCCCGGGCAGTGGAGGCGGAGGAGGACCCGGGCTCGCTCTCGGAACCGGCCTCCCTGTCCGGCACGCCGACGGACGCTTCCAATGATACCTTCGGCCTCCAGCGCTGCAAGCCCTCGAGCGAGTTCAGCCCGCTCCGGACCAACGGCCAGCCCGCGGCGCGGGCGTAAGTGCGGAACGCGCGCGCCCCGTGCGGCGGGCACACATAAATTGATAAACACACTGGCCTTAGTTTCGTTAGCTTGTTGTCTGCGGTGACGCGTACTCGTGAACCCGAAATGAATAATGACGCCTGTCAACACGCGGTACGGGGACTTGATCGAGGCGCGGTACTTGCTGGGCCTGCGGGGCTCGCTCGGGCTCGAGGAGACGTGGGTCGACGCGGCCGATCCGGCCCAGGCGAACCTCGGGCGGTACATTAACCACGGGCGACCGGCGAGCCCCCGGAAGGTCCGCCAGCGCTTTCCTGATTTGAGGCTCCTAGGACGCACCGCGCATCCGCGGGCTGACGCCGCGTCGGCAGTATTGGGGGGGTGCTGCACTCCCCCCCCCCACCCACCTCTAACCCGCACCCCCACCTCTCTTGTTTTAAGCAAAATACCCCTCACGGCGCATCTGTTAGAGGGCACGACGTCGCTTGCTCCAAGAGCAACCGGCACCGACCGAGGGGGCAAGCACACGCCCGGATAATGCCCATTTAATACACGACACTTACACGAGAAGAAGCGGCCGCCGCCTCACTGGTGCTTCGCGGCCCGCGCCTCTGCCGCGACTCGTGCCTTCTTCTTCGCGAACTCGTAGCCGTCGACCGCCTCCTTGTGTTTGTCTACCTTCTCAGTCCCGCAGCCGATGCACTTCCGCAACTTCTTCAAAAGAACGGGATCCTTCTCGATCACGCCCTTGGAAGCGTCGGCGCCGCACATGCCGTCGCCGCACCGCGTGGACGGGTTGCGCTTGAGGCCGCCGCACGAATCGCGCTTGCGCGTCTTCGAGCGCTTGTCGGGCTTGGCCGGGTCCAGCGCCGCGAGCGTGTGCTTCGGGCAGCGCGGCGGCTCCTCGTTTTCACCGAAGAACTTTGCATTTGCGTCACAGTAGTGGCACAACTTGTTCGGCTTCGGCGGCGGCTTGTAGAGCTTCCGTGCGCTCGCGGGCAGATCTTCGTAGTGCCGCGGGCAGAGGCGCTCCAGGCGGGGCCGTCTTCGAGTCGGGGGCATGTTCCGACGTTCCCACACGATTCCGAAAAGCACCGCTGGTTCCGGACGCGCCACCAGTCCTTCCGCGCGGCGTCGTCAAGCGCACCGTAGCACTTCGGGCACGCCCCCCCGTCCGCGCCGTCGCAGCGGACTTAAGCTCGCTTCCCCAAGGAGCACGTATCGCAGCTCAACGACTCGTACCGCGCGTACTGCGCCTGCTCCGGCAGGTCTAGCGCCTTGAAATGCTTCGGGCACAGGCTCACGGCGGCCCCGGCGCCGCCCGCGCCCGCGACGCTGAAGTGGGCCGCCGGGTCCGAGCACCCGTCCCCGCCGTAGCAGCGCTTCGACGCGTACCGGAAGTACTCCTCCCGCACGACGCCGTCCACGGACACATGCTTCGTACAATAGCCGAACGCGCCGTCGCACGTCGCGTTCGCCCTTCTCATAAATAACAATTGCTTCCCGCAGCCTTCGTGGCCGCAGGCGTTGACGAGGAGGACGTCATCGTCCAGGTTGTGCTCGCCGCACCGCTCCGGCACCGACGAGCCCGTCGCCACGTAATACGCGGACGAGATGTGCGTCTCGGCCGTGCCCCGGTGCTTGATGTTGTCCGCGCGGACCGGCCGCGCCCGCTTCGGCGCCGGCCGCGCCACGCCGGCCTTCGCGAGCTCCTGGCACTTCTCGCAGTCGTAAAGCGACCAGGGCACGTCGGGGGCGGCCGCGTGGTCTCCGCAAGACGAGTCGGGGCAGCAGGCGGCGAGAGCGAAGGCGCCGGGCATGGCCAGGTTGACGACCGGCCTGAAGCGCCGCGCGAGGGCTGCGACGAGGGCCGTCTGCGACGGGTCCGTCGCGCCGCCCTCCGTGTGCCCTAACGTGGTGACGCCGATGATGCGCTGCTCCTTGGGCTTGGGGACGGCCTGTGCGGATTACGCCGTTGACGCGCGTCGAGAGCGCGCCGCGGGCGCCGTCGTACTGCGAAGGCATTAAGGACGCCGTGCGCTGCGTGTGCCCGCCCGTACAAGACGTACTTGACCGTGCCGTCGGGTAGCTTGCGCTCCATGAGGAAGAGTTTGAGAGACCCCCCGCCCTGCAGCGTGAGGCCGTAGTCTTCGTCGACGAGGTCCAGGTTCCCGGCACAGAGGCACCCGACCTCGTCAATTAGATTCGAGGCGCCGTGCGCGCCGAGAATCATCGGTTCTTGGGTTTCCCTGACCGCGGTAATGCAGCACGTCAACGTTCCACCGCCTATAACGCTGCAAAGCCTCGCAGAGCTAATCCCTCCGTCGAAGTGAAAGCCGTGCCCGCCGGCCGTCAATGACCCTTTTGGCGGCGTGGTGACGCCCGCCCGCAAGCTTCGGACGCCCGTCGTCGCGCTGGTTGTGGTCTTGGCACCGATATCCGCCGCCACGGCCTCCGCGGCCGCCCGCCAGGTTTCGAGAGGCTCCGGGCACGCCTTGCGGATCTCCCTGATCTCGGCAGATTTTTTGGAGCCGCGCCCTACATCGAACTGCACGCGTGCTTCGCCCGGGCGCTTTGTCGCGCCGGCCGTAGCGATCTCCGCCAAAGCCTGGCGAGCTTCATCGGTGAAGCACTTGCCCGGGGTTTTGGCGCCGAGCGGCCGTACATTTGGCGGAATTGCCGTGAACGTGTACGTGTCCTGCCCGTCTAAGCTTACAAGGACGACTTTTCCGTTGCCTTTGAGCTGCGCCTTGAGCGAGTTCTCCTGGCGGTCCCACGCTAATTCCCTGACGATCGGTATGCCATGCTTCTTCGCGTAGGCCTGGGCCTCCGCTAACGAGAACAGCTTGACTTTGCCGTAGCCTTCCTTTTGTTTGTTCGCTTTCCACGGCATCTCGCACTACTTGTCCGACGCGCTGAAGACCGCTTGAACGCCTGCGTGAAGCCCTAAATGTGAGTTTCGGTCCTCGCGGCGCGCGCGCGGTCGTGGCGACGCGTACGATTGGCGTAGGCCGGGGCCAAGCGACGCGGCGCGGCGACCGCAAGGCCAGCCCCGACATACGGGGCCCGCCGGCCCGCCGCCGCTCCAAGTCGCGCGGCGGCGCGTCGACGGCGTGCGGGCGCTCTCGTAGCCGCGGCCCGCGAACCGCGAAGCACGTGTGTGTATACTAAAAGGAGTGGTCAACTGCGGCGCGGTTACTCGCTTTATAATTCGTCCCGGGCGGTCGCGCTCGCGCGCCGCTCGTTTGCTTGTCGTGCCGGCCTCGGTGGCGGCTCTGGCTCAGGTTGAGCGCCGTGTATTACCTGCGGCGGGCACGGCCATGAGAGCGCGGCGCGGCGGACACCTCTCACTCTCCGCCCTGCCAGGTTTAGATCCTGTAAAGAGAGCACGTAGCGACGCGCGACGGGCGTTTGCGCGGACCAATTTGTTGCTCACGGGGGTAAATGAAGTTCTCGTACGCGGATCCCGCACCTTGGAACTTTGTTCGCACTCCAGCGGTGGCGTGCGGCGCGGCTCGCATTCGCGTTCGGCCACAAGTCCAAACTGTACGGGTATTCTCGCCAGAAGCATGGCGCTAAACGCAGCCATTGCAACGCCTAGCATGGTAGCTTCGCCGGCTCGGCAGCACCAGCGCTTAATGCTTGTGTTGCCCCGCTAAAACCCGAACGCGGTAACAACAAAAGAGGGTTTTTCGCTGCCATCGTGTCGTCGGCAGAGCTAGCTGTACAAATACTTTTTTTACCTCCTGCCTAAAAAAGCTGCGAACCGCCACGACGGCTGCTCAAGACCATGCAGCGATCGCCCTAACGCCGCTTCGCGCGCCGGCACGCCTCACGAGCACTCAATTGCCCGTGCCTGCGTGCTACTGGTGCCTGCGTGCTACTGGCCGTCGTCCGCCGAGCGGTCGACGATAACGCTATATTAAGGGCAGCAGCCCCGGTGCCGCGGCGGGGTTCACACGGGTCGTGCGAGTTAAAAGCGGCAGTCCGTCAGAGCGCCGCGCGCCGCGACATACGCGCGTCAGGAGTTTCGCATGCGCTGGCCGTTCCAGCGATCTCGGCGGCTCCGCCGGCTCGTAGCATCGCTTACGCACCCACATGAGAGCGAGGCGTGCCCACGCTGCGGTTCGCTTGTCTAAAACGTGTGCGACGCGCCGCACGCCGCCGGTCGACTCGCGCCACGGCCACTTCGACCTCCATGCGACCGAGCGTACCGCGCCCTACCAAGGACGCCACCGGTGAGTCGGTCTCCCGACTTCGGCCGAAAACAGCCCGCTAGCCGCGGCGGCGTAAAATGGCCTCTACGCGTTGACAACCTGGTTGAAACCCGATTTGCCTTTCCGCCGCGCGGGACCTCGACGTTGGAGAGGAACTCACGTTCGACTACGGCGACGACTACTGGATAGGCCGGGAAGGCGAGCTTAATTAATTCAAGTTAGATCTGCATGAGGTACTCGATCCCCAGCAAATCGAAGCACGCCCGCATGACGACGCCCGTCGCCTCGCACAGCACGACGCGAATTACCCGCCCCAGTGGCCCATTTCGGGTTTAAGCGTCGAGACGGTTGCTGCCCCAGTGGCCCAGTTGTCGCTTGGCTGGCGGAGTAAGCAGTCACAGTCCGCCCTCAGTTATAGTCACATAGCGGGCGCGCGAAAGCGCTGTCGATTTCGACCCGCGTTTGCCGAAACTGTCCGATTTGCTTTCAGCCCTAAAGTGAGCAATTATGGCCGACGACGCCGACGTGCCGCCGCCGCCGCCCGAGGGCCGCGGTCAGCAGGTCTCGTCGCTCGTCAGCGCGATGCAGAGCGGCGAGATCAGCAAGGCCGAGCTCTTCGCGTCGCTCAGCGAGCTCAAGCGCGCGCCGCGCTCGCCGCGGACGGGCGCCGGCGACGTCCAGCGGTTGGTGGGCGCCATGCGCGCGGGCAAGATCTCCAAGAAGGAGCTCATGGCGTCCCTGTCGACGATGAAGGCCGCGAGCGAGGAGCCGCCGCCGCCGCCGCCCCGGTCCCGCGACAAGAGCATGTCCGGCGAGTTGCGGGAGGCCGAGATGTGGGCCGAGCTACGGAGAGACTCGAGGGACGAGCGGCCCGCGCCTATCAGTGTGGAGGTCGAGACGTCGCCGGCGTTGTCGTCCGCGCGGCGCGTGCGCACGCTGTCGCCAAAAAAAGAACCCCCGAAACCCAAGGTCAAGGCCCACGTGCGCCAGCCCTACATGGAGGGCACGAGGACCTTGCGGCCGCGCGCGACGCGGGACGACGGCTGCACGTTTAGACCCCGGGTGAAGAAGCTGCCGCGGAAGCTCTACCCGACCGCGGACTATCAGCGGCGGCGGGAGGACCGGGACTTCTTAAGCCGGACGCAGCGCTGGGCGAGCGAGCGGGACGCGCACGTCGAGAGCAAGTTCAAGCGGCGCGAGGAGGCTAAATTAGATGAGTGTACGTTCCAGCCGCGCATTTCCGCCAATAGTCGTCGATCCGCCGCCGCGACGCAAGTTTCATTAAAGACGCCGGGGCGGCTGTACGACGAGGAGCAGCAGCGGCAAGTGGACCGGGACACTCAAAGGGACTTGGTCCTGAGGCAGAGGGACGCGGACTTTGAAGAGAGGCATCCCTTCCGCCCTTCCATGGCCACGAACGCCGACGTCGCGCCGCGGTATCGCTCCGCGCGGAAGGTGCGAGAAGAAGCCTTGTCGAGACACTGCACCTTCCAGCCCCAAGTACGAGGGCCGTCCTCAGATATGCAGAACGCGTCGACGTATCTCAGCTGCGACGTCTTCGAGCGCCTGTCGGTGAACCTGCCGGCTCGTGATGAAGAGCAGCTCATCGAGCCCGAGCCGACGCAAGTGACTGTGGCGGCGACGCCGAGGCAGGTCGAGGCGTTTCTCGCGCGGCAGAGGGCCTGCGACGCGAAAAGAGAGAGGAAGGTTTCTAGAGTTGCCACAGAGCTGGCGCCATCTTTTCAACCTACTGTAAAGGGCCGCGCGTCGTCATCCGGTGACGGCTTCATGGAGCGGCTGGCCGTGGCCGCGCGGCGGCGGGAACGAAAGGAGCTGGATAAGGCCGAACAGAACGCGCGCGGGATGAACGAGGAGAACCTGGAGTGCACCTTCACGCCGGAGATCAGTCAGCGGGCCTCGAGCACTTCGCGGCCGCGGCGGAGTTGCGCGGAGCTGTCCGCCGGCGACGCGTTGCGCAAGGAGACGACGCGGCGGCTGTTGATGCTGCGGCGGGAACGCGAGGAGCGCCAGCAGCACAACTTCCAGCCGCAGTTCGCCACCTCGACCACCGTGGAGTCGAAATTAAGGATCGCCTCGGACCCGGCCACATATCTTGAAAGGTTGAAGGAGGATGCCGATAGAAGGGAAGCCGCGCTGCAGGAGAAGCGGGACGCGCGCGTTGATGATGCGGACGCCGAGCTCACGTTCGCGCCCAAGCTGACGAAGTGCCCCGCGTACGTGACGCGCATCGCGCGGGGCCTGGCTTTAACGGGGCGGGCGACGCGGAAGGCCGAGGCGCCCGCAGTTCCGGACTTCCGCTTCTGACTTTCGGGGGGCCCCGCGTAATTTTGCATAGCTTATTCGTCCCGCGTCCATCCGCCGGTCGCCGAGCCCCCACGCCACCGACTCGGTGCTGGTCTAGTAGGTGTCTGGTCGATGGCGGTCGGCGCGAATTCCTCTGGGCCGTCAATTGAGGGCCGTTGGGTCTCTGCGGACAGCATCGAGGCTCTCCAGCAATTGGCAGCCTCGCTGGCAACCTAACGCCCCTCGACAGCCCCAAAAACCATGCACGGCGAGTAAAGAGTGCGAGGCAAGGTAATTCCATGCGATGGAGGCGGCATAAGGGCTGCCCTTCCACGCACAGTCCCCCAGGGACTACCTCTGGACTAATTGACGGGATTCCACCGTCGCGACCGTCATGGCGGCATCGTCAGCACCGCATATGGGGCCCTTCTACTGCTGCCTAGTGACCGTCGCAGCCGCGCTCCAGGAACCCCGCGTGGGCGCCGAAGAACGAGGACTCGTACGGCGCCTCAACAAACGGCACCGCGGCGGAGGCCTCTGCTTCAAGGCTTTCATCCAGTGGCCAAAGCTCGGTCGGGAGCGGGTCCGCGACTGCGCCTTCGAAGAGAAGCTCGTCCCGGCATGTAGCGGTAGGATTTCCTGTTCGCTCGCGAGCACGAACGTGCCGGCGACGTTTGACTTGCGAGGCTGGGGGGAACAGGTCAGCGTCGTCGTGAGGCCGGACGTCGTGCGCAAATGCCTCCTCTGTTCCTGGGCCTGGGACGGCTGGAAGGATTTGAGGGGCTGCAATCGGTCGTTGGGGTGTGTCCCCGGCTGCGTGGGCACGAAGTAGCGGCGGAGGTCCTCCCCGTCGTAGCGGAAGGAGTAACGGACCGGGATCGGGATATTCGCCTGCGCGGAAACGAGACAGTCACGAAAGTGCCGTGTCGTTGAAGCGTATACGCGCCACGCCGAGTCACGCGAGATTCCGCGCCACGATGTCGGCGGGGACGGGCCGGCGAAACACCTGGTAGAGCGTCACGCGCGGGACCACCGAGGACGTGACCTTGAGCAGCCGGAGCTGGCGTTCGCTGGCCACCACATCAACTTCGCGCAAGTGCGACCACTGCGGTCGCGCCGTCGCGCACGCCCACTCCTCCGAACGTAGCGAGCAGGAGATGCACCGGGACGGAGCGTTCAGCCCGCCAGGCGCCGCGGCGAGGTAGCGCCGGGCGCCGCGCCGCGTGAAGATCCCGGTACGCGCGTCGGCGTCGCGGGGGCCGCTCCGGGCGGAGTAGGCCTCAAAACACAACTCCTCGGCCGGCACCAGCGGCCAGCTCCGCGCCATTGGCGGCGGCTCCGCCAGGGGGGACGTCGGGCCGCAGTTCGCGCCGCAGCCCGCCGATACGTGGTCGACGCCGCGCAGGTGTGGGAACGCGGCGGCGTGTAACAGCGGGGACACTTCGGCCAGCACGTCCTCCTCGAAGTATTTTGGAACGAGCACCAGGACGTACCCGTCGTCGTGCCCGCTCGCGGCGATGGCTTCGAGCGCGGCGCGGTACCCCTCGTTTCCCCTACCGAGACTCGCGAAGCTTCGACGCGGGACGCAGGGTAATGCGGTATCAAGGTGGGCCTCAATACGTGTTACCTCCGATTCGACGGCGTAGTCATTCTCATATGCGCGGTAGACGGTGTGGACCGCGGCGAGGGGCAGCGCGCGGCGCCGTTGTTTTGTTACGACGGGCGCCGGCGGATGCGGCGCGCGGTGTCGTTGTTTTGTTATCCGCGTCGGCGGATTTTTTAGCGGTTCCCACAGCCGCGCAAGACAAGCAGCGGCAGCCGCGAGCGCACCACATAGAGCCGCGAGCTTGCGCAGCCGCCGCGGGGGCGTCGGTGCGTGCCTGATCATTGCCTCGAGTCCACGGGGCTGCCCCTGGCGCCAATTGAGGTGCTGCGCGGATCGTGGATGAGCGGCGGCCTCGTCGTGCATCCTCAATGGGGTCCGTCACTCAAAATTCAATTGCCTTCCATTCGCAGCGGCGGGGGCGCGGGAAGGGACGATGACCGGTATCCTAGAGCTGCTAGGGAGCGCACCCGTGCCCTACGGCCGGTCAAGGCTGCACCGGGGGAACCCTCAAGCACGCATGCAAGCCAATGCGACTTCCGTTTTTCGCGCGGGTTTTTGCGCTCGATTTAGCCTGAATCTGAGGCATCTCTCCGGCTGCTGCGCAATCCTACGTGCATACTCTTATACTACTCAGCTTTACCACTCAGCTTTACCACTTGCTGCTTGTTGCTTGCTGACAAGCACACACACCATCTTGCTGCTCGAGCTCTGCCAAACACCACTGCGAGGGCATCGAACTCCGGGCGCAGGGCTTGATCCTCTAGAGCTTTAGTGCACTGCCGAGAACCATGGTGCACCAGGACGTCGCCAGCATCCTCGGCGCGGAGTCGATGCAGAAGGTCTGCGACTTCACAGACGCCGAGCGGGCGGCGGCCCAGAAGGAAATTGACATCGATAAAGCCAAGCGCCTCGAGGATCAGGCGGACATGGGCAAGTTCCTCCTGCTGCTCGGCTTTGGCATGCTCTACTTCTTCTGGGCGGGCTACGACGTGTGTGTTCGGCGCGGTCTATGTCGAGCGGAAGCACGGGGCGCCGTCGCGTCAATGGCGTGGCAATCACGGGTTGCTTCTCTACGCAGGTCGTGCCTTGGTTCTTCGACTACGGCGCGCAGGCGCTGGGCTTCGGCCGCTTCGTGCGCGTCGGCGACCTCAAGGCCATGTTCTCGGACAAGGGCGCCGCCGAGCTGTGATCCTGTGACCGCGGACGCGGTAGCTGTGCATAAATAATTTAGAACCGGGGGGAAGGGCGCGAGGGCCCACGCTTCAGATTGTTAAAATTTATAAATACACGCCCCTAGTACATCCGCTTGGAGTGCTGGTCCACGAGCACCTGGCCGCCGGCGCTCTTCTCGCCCTCGACGACGCGCGTCAGGTCCGGGTTGCGGAACGACTCCGAAGCACCCTCCGGCACGTGGCCGTTGTGGCACACGTGCAAAGGTAAAGGCGCGTTCCGCATGTACAAGGACCCGCCCGGCAGGTAGGCCACAATATAACGGTCCGGGTGGCTCTCCTTGAACAGGAGCTCCTCGCCCTGCTCGAGCAAGGTGCGGGCCTCGACGGACGCCTCGGCCAAGTGCGCGTTCCGGTCGAACTCGGCGCGCATGCGGTCGGCCTCGGCGATGAAGACCTGCCGGTCCACGGCCCACGAGTTCTGCGTCTTCAGCGCGTTACGATACAAGCGCACCACCTTTTGGGAGTGCGTCAGCTTCGGGGCCGCCTGCCGGTACTGGTTGACCACGGCGCGGAAGGAGGCGTCCATGCCCTGGCCGACCTTGCCGGGCCATGCTGTTGCCATGTTTCTCGCGCTGCGGCGGCGTCAAGCGCGCGCCCTCCTCCGCAGTGTACTGATGTCAGGAGGCGGCGGCGCCGGTCTTTTACGTTGGTTGCGCGGCCGTGGGACGAAGCGCGACGTACAAAAGTTAACTCGAGCCGCAATCGGGAAACCCGCACGATAAGAAACCCGCACGATCATACCGGTTTTGCAGCCCAGCTGCAAGCGTACGAGTGCACAGAGGTGCAGTTGTGTCGCGTGCGAGCTGCAAGACTGCTTGACGCCATCGCCGCGGCAGTGGCGCTAGCTGGCGCGTCTATGCGCCTCTACAGTCTCGCCATGGCCGCCTGCGCCGTCCACGCGCTCGTGCCGCCCATGCCGCCGGTCGTGCTCGAGCCGCCGCCGCCGCTGCACATACTCCACCGCGGCGAGACGTTCGCGGTCGTCGCGAAGCCGGGCGGCGTGCCCTGCCACGCCTCCGACTACATCGGCAGCGACGACGTCGTGCCGCTCCTGCAGCGGGCCCGGGACGCGCTGGGGCGGCGGGTGAACCTGGTGCACCGCTTGGACCGGGGCGCGAGCGGCTGCGTGATCTGCGCCTACGCCGACCTGGAGGAGGCCGCCGCCGTGACCACCGCGCTGGGCGCGGCGCTGGCCAGCGGCCAGAAGACCTACGTCGCGTTAGTGCGGGGCGAGGGCTTCCTCCGCGAGGACCTCTGTGCGAGTGCGGGCGCCGAGGTGACGAGCGCGGACCTCAAGCAGCAGGGCTGGTTCGTCGTGGACCGGGCCATCAAGGACGACAAGGGCCGGGCGAACGACGCCACCACTACTTTTAAATTTGTGGCGTCCACGGGTGCGGACGACGCGGCCCGGGCCTCTTTAGTGGCAGCTCGCCCATCAACCGGCCGCTGGCACCAGATTCGCCGCCACTTGAACGGTTTGTCGCATCCCATCCTCGGCGATAGCAGTCATGGGAATAGCAAGGAAAACCAACTGTGGCGCCGCGAGCGCTCGTTGCCGGGCGCGCGCCTCTGTTTGCATCTGTGCCGCATCTCGCTGCCGGCGACCGAGTTGACGCCGGCGGTCGAGTGCGCGTGTCCGCTGCCCGAGGACCTCCTCCGGGTCCTGGACCACATGGGCGGCGTCCGCGGCGAGGCCGAGGCTTTCCTCCGCGGCGAGGCGGGGATCGATGTTTTGTAGTCCACTAAAGATTGTATGTACTACTGTGCTTTACCCTGGGCCGCACGCATCACAACAGCATCGAAAGTTGTATTTCGCCGCGAGATACGCGCGGCGGCCCGCGGTATCCATCCCCACGGCGACGTAGGAGACCGTGAGCTCCTCGCCCCGCCGCACGTCCCGGGTCGTCGTCACGTCGACGACGCGTCTGCCGTCCCTGTCCGCCATGGTTTTTGTGGCGTTCGCGTCGCAGGCGTGGTTCGCTCGACAGAGCGTCTCAAAGACGTGGCCGGATCCGCCGTCGAAGTAGGCGTTCTAAGTGGAAATCAACCGGTCAGTTAGGTTACGAGCAGACGCAGTTACCGGGACAACGTCGAGTCGATGGCGTTAAACCTTTCACGCCATCGGGCGGACGCAGGCAACACGGTGCGAAAGATCCCGCCAGCCGTCTTCAGGTTGCGGTCCTTGATAGACTTGCGCCCTCGACTCGTCGCGACAGCCCACCGGTCTGCGCCATCTCGATCCTTGACGACGCCGTGTAGGCCGTTAAGCGGTCGCCCCCGATCGGACACGAGCCCCTCGACGACTGTCGCGTCGCCTACCGCGGGTCGCCGGAAGCAGTCGTCCAGGGCCCAGACCTTGCCAGCCCCGTCTCCCAGCGCCGCGATGCCTTCCGCCGCGTGAAGATCGACGACGGTGTCGAGCGCGGCCCTGGCCGCATCCGAGTAGTTTTCGCCGTTGCAGCCTGCCTCAACGACCTCTAGCAGTCGCGCCACGTCGGGCCGCGCCAGGAACGCCGGCGCCGAGCAGTCCTCGACGCGAGCGGTGTAAAGCGGCGGTTCTGAGACGACGAGGCTGCCCCGCGCCAGGTCGACCAGTGCGCGCAGGCCGAGCCCGCGCCCCTCAATTGCTACAAGCTCGACCGTGTCGAGCCGCGCGAGAGCGGCCGCCATCGGTGGTTTGTGCTACAGCTGTACCTCGCTTGGCCGGGGAAGCACCGGGCAGCCTTTAGGGATTCGACTGCGTCTGTGGCGTACCAGTACCTCACTTCCGACCGTTGGACCGCGGGCTGAGGCCCTTCTCTGCAACGAGCTCTGCGATTTTGCTCTGCGACGGGTTTTTCTCGCAATTCAGCAAGCAAGCGTATTTGTGGCCTCTGCGTGTTGGCAGACACGCATCGCTCTACCAGAGGTCCAGACGTTGCTGCCGGACCGGCTGCACGCCGCTGCACTGGCAACGAAGAGCTGCCCATTGCGTAGGGCTCATCACCTCCGGCACGTACCACGCCATCGCACGGACGGATGCCATTCGCCTGCCTCGACCGCTGCCGCCGCCGCGCCGTGGAGCATCAAGATGACGACGACGACGCCTGGCTCGCGGCACCATGCGTCGACGTCTTGGCGCGCCGACCGGGCTGCGCCGTGGCGTGCGTCTTCCATCAGAAGCGCTACGCGCTCGCCAAGGTCTGGGACCGCGCACGCATGGAGCGGGACCCGCACTCGATCGCGTCCCTCGCGAACGAGCTCGCGGCCTTACGAGACGCGAGGCTCGGCGCCTTCCTGGCCCTCGCGTCGGACCCCCGAACTGTCGCATTAATCACGGAATACTATCCGGGCGGCGACCTGGATACGCGGCGAAAACGGAAAGGAGGCACCTTGTCTCAAGATGAAGTCGCCTTCTACGCATATGGTGCGTTTGAAGCGTTGAAAGCTCTGGATGGACAAGGGTGGGCCCACCGCGACGTCAAGCCCGAGAATTTATGTATTGACGTCCATGGAAACGTGAAGCTCGTCGACTTTGGGTTAGCCAAGCACTGCAAAGACGGGCGGTGCCGGACGGCCTGCGGGACCGTGGCGTTTTCGTCGCCGGAGGTGTGCGACGTGGCGCTGGGTATGGTGAGCGACTACGACGGCCACGCGGCGGACCTGTGGTCGCTCGGATGCGTTTTGCTGGAGCTCTCCACCGGAAATCTCGCCTGGGACGTAGACCGGCGCGTCGCGCCCGGGGCCGACGCTCGAGAAGCGTTGAGCGCAGTCCGGGTGGCGCAGCGGAACTTAGTACCGCCGCCAAATATTCTGCTGGTCGCGTCTCCTGAAACGCGTCGGGCGGCCCGGTTGGCTTGCGCCGCGGCGCCGCCCTTCGTGCCGCGTTTGATGAGCCACGCGCCGGCGGCGGTGGCGCGGGCGGTGAGTTTGGGAGGGTTGTTTTGTAATTAGTGTCTGATATACTTACTTCACATTACTCGGCCATTCACATAACGGCACACCGCCTCCCCTCCTCCGCAGGCTCCGCGGCCGCCGCGGCACGGGGCTCGGCCCGGGGAGGACGTTCCCGCCGATGCCGCTCGCGGATCTGTCCGACGATGTCGCGGCCCCACGACTCCGGCGCGTCGCCGTGGGGCACCCTCGCGATATCCTCGGGGATAACTCGCCAGCACGTGAACGTGCCGCAGCGGACGTGACACGCCCACTGTGTGTGGCCGAAGGACTCAGGCCCGTCCTCCTGGTAGCGCCACATCGGATGCGGTATGCGCTGGATGCCGCCGCACTGCTGGCACTGGTACCTCAGAACAATTTGGCGGCCAAGCCAGCAGGCGTCGCAGATGGCGACCGGCACGAAGCTTCCGTCTGGCGCTTGCGCCCGCCCGCGAGCGACCAGCACTCTCGGCTCCTGGTTGCATAAGGAGCATTTGCCTGTCCCGTCGTGCGCCACGACCGCGTCGCCCTCGACCGAGATCCAAACCCGACAGCGCGGGCACCTCGCGACGCCGCCGCCGTGGTCGCAATTCATTCGCAGGCATTCGAGACAGAAGCGCATCGTGGACTCGGTCGTCGTCGCGTTGTCACAGCACGGCAGCGCAGCGAGAGCCGTTTCTTCCAAGCAGATGGCGCAGGTCTGCTCCGCTTCAGCGTCCGCGCTAGCGTCCGCGGCACTCATCTGGATCAATCGGGGCTTATCACACCGCTGTGGCGTGGTCAGCGTAGCGGCGTCTCTCCCGTGGTTTAAGTCATCTATATGCGATGTATCTGTGGCTGTTAGTACTGCCGCTGTCTCGGCTGTGCGGTCGAGATCTAGGGATTTGCGTGTAAAACACGTACGGTAAAACCCGTCACCGTGCAGATTTTGCAACAACACGCGCTTGCGTCCTTAGCGCTGGCTTGCGCGTTTGTCTGGACACTAGCGCTATACCACGCAGCCGAGGAGTCCTAATTGACAATCGCTGCGTCGTCCCTGCAGCATAGAGCATCATCTCATCAGGACGCCCAACTCGCCGCTACGCCGTACTGATGCCGTCGCGTGTCGCATTGCTCCTCATCCATGTCTACGGCTTGCGCGAAGGCACCGCGCCGCGGCTGCGCGCCCCGCGCCGCGCCGTCCTCGGCGGCCTTCTCACGGCACCGCATGCGGCGGCAGCGCAGTCGCCCTACGACGCGGCCTTCGCGGCCTCAAAAAAGCTCGACGCCGACGGGTTTTACGCCACGTACCCCTACCAAAAAGCGGGCGACGTCCTGACGTATATCGAGACGTGCGCTGCGCCCGGCGACGCAGCGGCCATCCTGCGGGCCTTCGAGTACTTCGGCCAGAAGTACCCCATGTACTCCATCGGCGCGGTCAAGGGCCGGATCCTGGACGACGCCGTGGCGAAGGCGAAGCCGAAGCGGATAGTGGAGGTCGGGAGTTTTCTAGGGTATTCGGCAGTTAGGATGGCCTCGAAGCTCCCGCCCGACGGCGTGGTGTGTTGCATCGAGGGCAACGCGGAGTTCGCGCGGGCCGCCCAGGGTGTGGTGACACGCGCCGGGTTCAGTGACCGCGTGCGCTTCTTCGTCGGACTGGCAAGCGACGAGATCCCGAACGTGGCCAAAGCGCTGGGCCGGGCGGACCTCGTCTTCCTCGACCACTGCAAGGAGTGCTACGCGCCCGACTTGGGGCGCATGGAGGCGGCGGGGCTGGTGACGCGGGGCACAATTGTTGTCGCCGACAACGTCGTGTATCCGGGGGCGCCGGGCTTCCTTGAAAGAGTGTCAAAGCCGGCCTATGCGACCGCTCTGAAACCCGCTCCATACGAATCCGTCGGCTGGGAGACGCGGTGGAAAGAAGTGGACGACGCGATGAGCGTCAGTACGAAGTTGTAACGTGTTGTCGATTATGTATGCGTAGACTGTAGCACACCTCGGGGCGATTCGGGTTGGGATTTTAGGCCTAAAGCTCTCGCTGGCACGCTGGCGCCTCGCTTCCTGTTTCTTGTTCTTGTTGTTTCGAGGAAGATCGCAGCCGCCACCCGCACGTGCCCGCGTCCGCAGACGTGCTACTGCGCGTAAAACCATCGAGCTGTGCAAACGACTGCACGCCCGCGCGGTGTCGGCCGGCGGCGCATTGTTCCGGCGGCTGCCCCACTGCAGCTGTCTGGATGGTGCAGAGAGTCTCGTCGAGCCGGCCGTGGCGCAGCCCACAGCGGGAGCCCGACGAGCCGTCGTCCGCGCAGGTCAAACATGTACAAAGTCCTCCTCGTGCTCGCCTCGGTCGTGGCGCTCAAGCGCCCGCAGCACAATGCGCTGTCGGTGCGCGGCGGCGAGATAGATCCCATCGCGATCGGCAAGGGCGTCATCGCGGCCTCGGGCGTATACGGCGCGTTCGATCCCGCGGGCAACCTCGAAAAGTATGGCTGCAAGAAGACGGACGGCTCGGGCAACGCCGTGATGCGCGCCGGTGCCCTCGGACAGCTCGTCCTCGCGGCCGCGCTGAATATGGATACGGACAACGTCCACGGCCAGACGGCGTACTACTCCCTCGCGTTCGTCCTGCTCTCGCAGCCGACGTGGGAGTTTCACAAGGACCCCACGAAGACGCCCGACGCGATCTAGATGGCGATCATGGGTGCTGTCGGCTATAAGACGCTCGACGGCTCGCTGTCGAAGTGGGTGATCGCGGCGATCACCCTCGCCAACGGCGCGCAGTTTTTCTTTGCGCCCGACAGCGCCATTGACATGTATGAGCTCAAGGGCGCCTCCAAGCTCGGCAAGTGCATGCTGAAGATGCTCGGTGGTCAGTTCTTATGCATCGGCACGTATCTAGCGGCGCTCCTCATGGACAAGAGCCAGAGCGAGGCCTTCGCCTACGCCATGGTCACCAATGGAGTGACCGCGGCCAAATTCGCCATCTCGGACTGCGACGAGCTCGACCTCCCCAAGGCCGGCTCGCTCGCCTGGACGGTCCTCTCTAGCGCCCTGGCTTACAAGGCCCTCAACTAGATATGCGCGTCCCGCCTTTCTTCCTGGCCCGTGCATTTACGGGCCAGTCTATCTTCAAAGTACTATCAAGTCTTGTCACCTCCACTTGCACGAGTGTAGATGAGCGGCTCGCGCCCGCACGGGTTGCGTTCGGGTTCGCCTCGCCTCGCGAACAACCCAAAAGATTAAGATATTGCCACGCCGCACGTGCCTGAGTCCACCAAATGCCGCGCGCTCATACGCGTGGCACCATCGAGGCTGTGCAAATTATTTGACGCCCGCGCGGCCGTGCGTGTGCGTTGCATTGGCTGCCCACTGTCTGGATGGTGCAGAGAGTCTCGTCGAGCCGGCCGCGGTGCAGCCCACAGCGGGAGCCCGACGAGCCGTCGTTCGCGCAGGTCAAACATGTACAAAGTCCTCCTCGTGCTCGCCTCGGTCGTGGCGCTCAAGCGCCCGCAGCACAATGCGCTGTCGGTGCGCGGCGGCGAGTTCGCCCTCGACGCCGACACGGCGATCAAGGTCGGCACGGGCATCATGGGCGCATCCGGCCTCTACTGCTACGTGGACCCCGCCGGCAATCTGGCGCAGTACGGCATCACTAAGACCGACGCCTCGGGCGTCGACAACATGCGCTGGGCCGGTGCGAACCAGCTGACGTTGGCGGCAATTTTCGCCGCCGACCCGGAGAAGGCGGTCGGATTAGCGGGTTACTACGCCGCGTGGAACCTTATTGCGTCGTCGCCGGCGACCCTGGCCACGGGCTTCCCGAAGGAGGCGCTCTACGGGTGGGCCGCGGTCTGCGCGGCGCTCGGCTACAAGACGCTCCAGGGCGAGGCGTCGCCCTGGCTCCTTGTTGGCGTCTGGGGCATGAACGGCCTCCAGCAGCACTTCATGCAGGACCAGACTATTGAGATGTATGGTGCCAAGAAGCAGTCGGCGCTCGGCAAGACAATGATGGGCATCGCCGGCCAGTCGATGATTATTGCGGCCACGTACCTCGGCGCCCTCACGCAGGGCAAGTCCCAGGCGGAGTCGTTCGCCATCTCATGGGTCGTCGGCGGGCTCTTCGCGGCCAAGTGGGCGTTCACGGAGGCCGAAGACCTCGGCGCGCCGAAGGCCGGGCCCCTCGCCTGGTCCGTGATCTCTGCCGGCATCGCGTACGTCTGCAACAAGTGAGCCGTTTGAAGCAAGTGAAAACGTCTGCAGCAAGTGAGCCGTCTTATGCTCTTCCCCTCCCCGCAAGTCCATCAACTTGTAAGTCTATTTACTCATGAGCTTAGTTGAGCGCCTTGTAGGCGAGGCCGGCCGACAAAGCGGTCCAGGCGAGGGGGCCGGCCTTGGGGGCGTTGAGGTCCTCCGCGTCCTGGAGGGCGAACTTGGCGGCGGCGGCGCCGTTGACGATCATGGCGTAGGCGAAGGCCTCGGACTGGCTCTTGTCCATGAGGAGCGCCGCGAGGTACGTGCCGACGCATAAGAACTGGCCGCCGAGGAGGCCCATCATCGCCTTGCACAGCTTGTTCGTGCCCTTCATTTCGTACATGTCGATGGCGGACTGGGGCGCGAAGAAGAACTGCGCGCCGTTCGCGAGCCAGACGGCCGCCGCGACGCGCTTGTCCAGCGAGCCGTCGAGCGTCTTGTAACCGATGGCCGCCGACACAGCCATCCAGATGGCGTCGGGCAGCTTCGGGCTCTGGAACTTCTCGAAGCACGGCTGGACGATGAGGAGGAAGGCGACCGAGAGGTACGCCATCTGGCCGTGGGCGCTGTCAACGTCCGCATTAAGCGCGGCCGCGAAGAGGATCTGCGACCACGCCGTGACACGCATTATCGCGTTGCCCTTGTCCTCGGCCTTGAGGCCGTACTTGTCCAGGTTGCCCGCCGGGTCGAACGCGCCGTAAATGCCAGAGGCGAGCACGACGCCCTTGCCGATCGCGATGGGGTCGATCTCGCCGCCGCGGACGGCCAGCGCGCGCTGCGGGCGCGCGAGCGTCTGGGCCGAGGCGAGGACGAGGAGGCACTTGTACATGGTTTTTTTACCTGCGAGGACAAAAGCAATCAGAGCCAGCTATCCAGACCAGCTGTTTAGGGCAGGCAATCAGAGCCAGCTATCCAGACCAGCTGTTTAGGGCAGGCAATCAGAGCCAGCTATCCAGACCAGCTGTTTAGGGCAGCGAGAGGCCACGCGCAGCAAATCAGGGACGGTGTAAGGCGCACAATGGTTAGAATAGACGTAAGCGGTGGTAGGGGCAGCATTTTGGGTGCAGACGCGGGCACGCGCTTAATAGAAGCTGTTTGGCTGAGAGTGCGAGGATCGGGCTGCCTTTTCGGTCACGTGATGGACAGTAGAAGAACCTCCAGCCCTCCGGTGCAGCTCTGGCGAGACCTCTTTGCCGGCTTATGCGGCGGCGGGATAAACACTAGGTTACGGGTTTTATATAAACCCGTCCGAGAGTTTTTTTGACCTGGTTTTGGCGGCATCGCATAGATCAGTTAATACTCTACTGAGCGCCGTGTAGCATAACACACAGCAGCGCTTTACATTAGTGAGCACTCTGCTGAACGGCTGTGACACGCCTGCAGCGGTCAGCGCCTCGTAGTCCACAACAATCACACCAAACACGACCATGGCCACCGTCCTCGAGCTGACCGACGCCCTCTACGCCGAGGATGGCGATGCCAAAACGCTGCCGGCGCGCGTCACCGCGCGCCTGGAGAAGAACGGCTGCAAAGCAGCGGACCTGCCGCTCCTCACGCAACGGGCCTACGCCGCGGGCCGCGCGCCGCCGGGCGCCCTCGTGCGCTACGTGGGCATGGTCCAGGACATGGGCAACCCGGAGTTCTACGCGCCGGCCGTTGACGTGGATGGGAGTTCCGTGTGCGTGGCCTTTCGGGACGAGCTCCCGAGCGGTGCGGACCCGTCCAACGCCAGGCTGGCCGACCGCAAGCCGTTTTTTTGTATCGCGCCGCCGGGCACGACGCGCTGGGCCGCCGGGCCGACGACCGAGATGCTACCGCCGCCGCCCGCCACGAGTGCCGCCAAGCGGCCGCGCGAGGAGGACGCGGCGCCGCCTTCCAAACAGGCGTGCGGCGGCAACGCCTTCGCCTACGCGTCGAACGACGCGGCCCGCGCCGTACAGGCGCCGGACGGCGTGCTCGTGCGGATCTACGGGACCGAGGAGGGCGGCCCGCGCTTGAACGAGCTGATCGGGATCGTGGGGATCGTGGGCGGCGGCCTCGCGACCACGGGCTTGGGTATGGCGGAGGCCGACGACGACGCCTTCGACCAGCAGCGCCTCGAGGACGAGGCGGCCTGGGACCCCCCTCTGTCGAAAGTCGCGCGCCTGCACGCCCTGTCCTGGCGGCGCCTGGACCCCTCGCACCCCGTCTTACCCGGCGCCTTGGATGGGGCCACCGCGGAGAACGTGCGCATCGCGCTCTTGGAGCGTCTCGCTCTGGCCCTGGGGGGCGACGCTATTGCAGCAGAGTACGCGCTGTGCGCTTTACTAGCGGCGGTCGACAAGCGCAAGGACGGGCGGGCCGTTGGAGCGCTTTCATTGGGGTTGCTCTGCGCGGACGCGGGCGCCGTGGCGCTCGTGGCGCGGAATTTAGAACGGGTTTACGGGGAGGTCTTGCCGCGCGTGTGCGCCGCGAAGACGTCGACGGCGTCCGCGCCCCTGCGGTCGCCCGGGTCGGAGCGCCTGGCCATGTCGTCGTTGCAGTTGTGCGACGGGTCCGCCCTGATCACGGTGGTGGACGGGACGGCGCCGGCCTCGCCGGCGGCCGCCGCGGCCACGGGCGCGCTGAAGCAGCTCTACGGCTCATCGAAGCAAATCCCCTTCAACTTCGGCTTCACCCAGGTCCAGGTGCCCAGCGACGTCGTAAGCATCCGCATCGGCATCGAGGACGGCGGCATCGAGTGCGACGTCGACTTACCATTAGAACTCAACCACCAAGCG
>Ga0302122_10000648_pt1 | contig 21815 bp, 18 predicted proteins | sample CB21_SCM_MG_FD_203115 | JGI IMG/M metagenome (GOLD analysis project Ga0302122, IMG submission 203115) | Marine microbial communities from Western Arctic Ocean, Canada - CB21_SCM | ecosystem: Environmental > Aquatic > Marine > Oceanic | place: Canada: Western Arctic Ocean | collected 2017-09-28
AGGATCGACTAAAAGCGTCATAGAGCCAGAGGTGAGTGATTATCGTTTTCGCAGCGAGAGTTGGACTGACGGCCAGTTGTTTGATTTTATCAAGCAGTCATACCTGCTGGCGTCACGTTATGTCATGGAGTCGACTGCCTCGGCTAAGGGTCTGGATGAAAAAACTCGTGAGCAGGTCCAGTTTTTTACCCGGCAATACGTTGACGCGATGGCGCCGACTAACTTCGTATTAACCAACCCCGATGTACTAAAAAAGACCCTTGAAACCAAGGGCGAAAATCTGGTCAAGGGTTTTGAGAACATCCTTGATGATCTGGAGCAGGGCAACGGCACCCTCAAAACCCAGATGGTAGATACCAATGCCTTTGAACTTGGCAGTAATATTGCAGCCAGCCCTGGCAAAGTAATCTTCCAGAACGATCTGATCCAACTCATACAGTACGAGCCGCAAACCAAGACGGTAAGCAAAGCTCCGCTGCTGGTTATCCCACCCTGGATTAACAAGTATTACATCCTCGACCTTCAGCCAAAGAATTCACTTATCCGCTGGCTGGTAGGGCAGGGCCACACAGTTTTCGTGATCTCGTGGGTTAACCCGGGTAGCGAGCTTGCGGACAAGGGTTTTGAAAACTACCTCCTTGAAGGACCGTTGGCTGCGTTAGAGGCGATTGAGGCCATTACTGGCCAGTCCAGCACCAATGTCGTCGGCTATTGCCTGGGTGGTACATTGCTGGCAGCCTTGCTGGCCTATTTAGAGGGAACCGGTGAGGCATCGCGTGTATCCAGCGGGACCTTCCTGACTTCGATGATTGATTTTTCTGATCCCGGGGGCCTTGGCGTATTTATCGACGATGAGCAGGTCGCGAACCTTGAGCAAAAGATGGCAAAAGACGGTTACCTTGATGGCAGCGATATGGCAACCACGTTCAATATGCTGCGCTCGAACGATCTGATCTGGTCTTTTGTTATCAACAATTACCTGATGGGTGAGGCGCCTGCGGTATTTGATTTACTTTACTGGAATTCGGACTCCACCCGCATGCCGGCCAGGATGCATAGCGAGTATCTGCGTACCATGTACCTTGAAAACCGCTTTAAAGAACCCGGGGGCATGACATTAGCCGGTGTGCCGATTGATATCTCGTCGGTTAAAACGCCGTGTTATTTTCTATCGACCCAGGATGATCATATAGCGCCCTGGCGTTCGACATTTGCCGGTGCGGGGCTTTTCAAGGGCCCGGTACGGTTCGTGCTTTCAGGGTCGGGTCACATCGCGGGTGTGGTGAATCCACCCGAGGCCGGCAAGTACGGGTACTGGACCAGCCGCTCGCGTCCGCATGGTGATGCCGATACGTGGCAGGCAAAAGCCAGCGCAAAGCAAGGATCCTGGTGGCCGGACTGGCAAAAATGGGCAGTTAAGTTCGCCGGTACGCGTGTGAAGGCGCGCCAACCGGGTGCTAAAAAAGCCTTCCCGGCACTTGAGGCGGCCCCTGGGTCTTACGCCAGCGTCAGGCTCGACTCACCGAACTGAAAGGCGCGGCAGGATTAGCGTTCCTGCCAGAAAATCCGAGTGCCTTGGCCGCGCCACTTGGGGTCATTAAAGGATTCTCCGTGCCAGCCGGAGCCCGGCAGGCTTGCGATCACCTTGTCGTTATCCCAATCCCACGAGCGGGTGAATAAGTCACGGGCGCCGTAGTTATCCATCGCGACTACCCGCAACTCATCGCCAGCACGGGCGGCCAGAATATCTTGAAGTTCATCCCGGTCATAACCATCATCAGGGTCCACAGATAACACTGAGCACGTTCCAAGGCGCCTTGCCAGCTTGATAAGTGCCTCGGGGTCAGGTTCGGCAATAATATCGACATTGCCAAGGGCCCGTGTCCTCGCTTCGGTCACTACGGTATCTGCCCACTCGATACTGGGTTCGATGCCCAAGACGGCGCGACAGCGTCTTGAGAAGAATAGAGTAGAGCCGCCGGTGCCAACCTCAATGACCCGGTCGTCCGAGCGAACCAGTTCATCAAGTTTATGAACAGCACCTGGGGTCATCCAGGGTACTTCAAACTCCATGGCGAATCCGCCGCTGACATAGTTCTCAGGAATGGTTACGGCCAAAGCAGGTTCCTCTTAGTAGGGTTCAGGTTTTGTATGGGTCAGCCGCATCGCGCAGGCCATCACCAAAGAAGTTAAATGCCAGAATAATAATGATCACGGGCACGACCGGCAGCATCAGCCACGGGTATAGCGCAACCACGTTGATGTTCTGAGCCTCGTTCAATAAGACACCCCAACTGGTGATCGGCGGCCTTAGCCCTAGCCCCAAAAAGCTGAGCGCGGTCTCCCCCAGAATCATCCCTGGGATCGATAGCGAGGCAGAAGCGATAAGGTGGCTCATAAATCCGGGTAACAGGTGCCGGCCGATAATTCGCCCAGGTTTTGCGCCAAGCAGTTGGGCCGCGGTGCAGTAGTCTTCTTCGCGAAGGGCCATCAGTTTAGATCGAACCGAACGTGCAAGACCGGTCCAATCCAGCATCGCCAGAATCACGGTAATGCCTAGGAATATCAGCAGCGGGCTCCAGGTGACCGGAAGCACGGCCGAGAGCGCCATCCATAGTGGTATCTCTGGAAAAGAGCGAAGGACCTCGATTACCCGTTGTACCAGGGCATCGATCCAGCCTCCGTAATACCCCGCAAGACCGCCAATGACGATGCCAAGGACAAAACTAAACGCGATCCCAACCAGGCCGATGGTTAGTGATATCCGCGAGCCGTAAATAATGCGTGATAACAGGTCACGTCCAAGGCGATCTGTCCCCAGCAAAAACAAAGTCCCGCCTTTGGTAGCCAGGCTGAAAGTCTCACCGTTGCTCTGGTACTTCATTGAGTTGGTGCTGGGGCAAAAGAAATGAAAGCGCGACTCGATAAGGCCCCAGAACTGGTACGGATCTCCCTGGCAGAAAAAGCGCAGCGGCTGAATGCTTTCTTTATTGACATTGAATTCACGCTTCAAGGTGGACATGTTCAGTTTGTAGTGATAGCCGTACACAAACGGGCCAACGAATTTACCTTCGTGAAAAAGGTGAACCGCTTGCGGCGGGGCGTGAATAAACCGCGCGTTACGGGTATGAAGATCGTATGGCGCCCACCATTCGGCGAATGCGGCAACAATGTAAAAGATTGCCAGAATAGCACCACAGATCAGGGCTAACTTGTGGCGCTTGAGCTTCCACCACATTAATCGCCACTGAGAGGCCAGATACAACTGTTCCTGGGCGGCGGTAAGCCGTTCCACCGATTGAGGATCAAATGGTTCACTGGAAACGTAGTGCGGTGTATCCGGGTTGCTCATTTTGCCGGGGCTCCCTGCAGGCGGATTCGCGGATCAAGCATTGCCAGTAGCAAATCCGAGACCAGCATGCCTATGACGGTCAAGATTGCCAGAAACATCAAAAACGAGCCAGCCAGGTACATGTCCTGGCTTTGCAAAGAGGCGATAAGCAACGGGCCAGTGGTGGGTAGCGAGAGCACCACGGCAGTGACCTCGGCGCCAGAGATGATGCTGGGAAGAAGATTGCCGATATCTGACACAAAAAAATTCAACGCCATGCGTAAAGGGTATTTGCGCAGAAGTTTTCCCGGCGGTAGTCCTTTGGCGCGGCCGGTGACCACATATTGTTTTTCCAGTTCGTCGAGCAGATTGGCCCGCAGACGGCGGATCATGGCAGCGGTGCCTGAGGTTCCTATCACAATGACCGGAATCCAAAGGTGCTCCAATACCGACAGCAGTTTGGCGCTGCTCCAGGGTTGGCCAATAAACTCAGCATCCATGAGGCCACCGATGGATGTCCCAAAATACACATTGGCGAAGTAGAGCATCACCAGAGCCAGTAGAAAGTTGGGCGTGGCAAGGCCAATAAAACCAACGAAGGTAAGCCCGTAATCACCCCAGCTGTACTGATGGGTGGCGGAGTAAATGCCGATAGGGAATGCGATCAGCCAGGTGAAGATGATAGTAATAACCGAGATCAGAATGGTGAGGAACACCCGGTCACCGACCACCTCCCTTACCGGCAGGTCGTATTCAAAGGAGTACCCCAGATCACCCTGGGCAAAGCCGGTGGCCCAGGTCAGGTACTGCTGCCACATCGGCTGGTCGAGCCCGTATTGCTCTCGCAGAAATGCTATCTTTTTTTGATCGACGCTCTCACCCTGGGCCTGCATGGTGGCGATATGGCTTTCCAGGTAATCACCTGGGGGTAGTTGAATGATCACAAAGACAATGACGCTGATCGCGATCAGCGTCGGTATCATGGTCAGCACTCGTCGAATGGAATATTGGAACATGGCGGTGGCTTTGGTCGTTCGTAGCTAAGGGGCCAGCCAGAAGGTATCCGGGCGGTACATGCCGAAGTACGCTCCCGGGGCCCAGGCATAGATGCCTTCCTGGGGCACATTTCGTAGTCGGTTATTAACGACCACCGGTTGTGGTACAGCGTTCACCGTGCCGATACTAAAGACCTGGTCGGCATGGATCGCAAGCATCTTTTCCCAGGCTGCTTCTCGGGAGGCGTGATCCGCTGAGTTGCGCCAAGTTTCAAGCAGCGATACCAGTTCGGCCACCTCAGCCATGTCCGGAGCCGTGCCGGTAAGTCCGGCGGTTTCAAAGTGCTGACCCCAGATTGGCCATTGGGGTTGGGTCTGATTGGTCGGCGCGAGTTCCGTGGGTGGCGTGTTGGCGGTTGGCAGCCCGTTATCCAGCCCAGTCCAGATCGACATTACGGCTTCACCCGAATAAAGACGTTCGCGAAATATTTCACGTTGCGATGGTTTGGTGTGGATCTTGATGCCCAGTTGCAGCCAGGTATCGTGGATAAGCTCAAGAAGATCAGCCTGCTCGGTGCTTTCTCCTGCTGAATGGACCACGATTTCCATGGCGCGACCGTCTGGCAGCAGCCGAAGGTTGTCCGAATCTCGGGCACTCAGCCCAATGTCATCCAGTAGCACATTGGCGGCCGCCAGGTCAAAACCAGACCAGCGGCTTGAATACTCAGGCCGGTATAGTGGGCTTTGTGGCAGTACGGTATTGGCGCTTGGGTTGACCAGGCCAAAATAGATAACCTGGTTTATTTCATCGCGGTCAATAGCGAGTGACAGCGCTCGACGAAAGCGAACATCGCGCGTAAGAGCCCGCCATACGTCGTCGGTGGTATTGAGATTCGGGTAGATCGCCATCTGTGAGCCGACACCCATCTGCCACAGCCGCACAGAGAAATTGTTTCGTTCCCCGCCTTGCATCAAAAAAGGATAGTTGTCCAGGCGCAGATATCGTGCCTGCAGGTCCGATTCTCCGGCCCCGGTCTTTGCCGGAATGAGTCCGGAGCTACCGATATTCATAATGACCCGATCGAGGTAAGGCAATTGTTGACCCTTGGAATCGGTGCGATGAAAAAAGGGGTTACGCTCGAAAATAAAACGCTCGGATGGCGGAGAGGTGACCGAGAACCAAGGCTGCAGTGTGGGAAGGTCCGGGTTGTCAAATTTATACTGGTGCCCGTACCGGGTATGCAATCCAGCCCAGTTTCGTACGCCAGCATCTTCTACCATTGCCTTAAGTTTTTCTTCATTCACATAGCTGGCATGAAACCCCTTAAGATAATGGGCGGGGGCATAGATATACAGTGGGCGCGCCGCCGCGAGAGCTGGCGCAAAAAGCGGGTTCGGCGCCGACCAGCTATAACGTACTGTGTGTTCATCGATAATCTTGACGATTGGAGGTTCGCCGTTTACCAGTAATGCTTCGGGCGGGCCGAACGGTGAGAGAAATTCATTAAGCGCAATATCTTGCCAGTAGTAGCGAAAATCCTCGCTGGTAAAAGGTTCTCCATTCGACCATCGGTGGCCTGGACGCAAATGAAAGGTGAAAATCCGATCACCCTCGATATCAAGGCGAAGGGCGATATCGGGTTGCAGTTCCAGCGAGGGCGTATAACCCACCAGGCGCGCGTACCCATATACGGTTAGCATCCGGGTGTCCTTACTGCGCGCCATGAGCAGGTTGATATCTCCGCCGGGGACACCCGGCTCACGACCCATGGCCGACAAGTCAGTGACCATGGGAGAGCGAGGTAAACGTTCGCTGGCGGCTGGCAGGGCCCCTGAATTTACTCGCTCGACGAGCAAGGGGGACTCAGCAAAAACGAGGCCTGACGCCAGCGAGATAAACACAGCCAAAAGTCGGGTGGCCGGGGATTTCATTTCAGTATTTCTCCTATATTGGCGCTGGCGCTGGCGCGAACCTGGTGCCCATCGCCCAGATCGAGCCATTCGGTCGACTCATTAGCGGATGAGCGAAAAGCCTCTGGCCACTGCTGGGGGTCGTTGCCGCCCGTTGCCGCGATGCGGGCAAAGTCCAATGGACGGGTGAGGTCAGGATGTGGCACGGCGTGCAGCAGTGATTGGGTGTAGGGGTGTGCGGGCCTGTTAAAGAGCTGCTCGCGCGATGCGAGTTCGACCAGCCGACCGCGGTGCATCACGGCAACCCGGTCGGCAATGTAATCGATGACCGCAAGATTATGCGATATAAAAAGGTAAGTCAGGCCCAGGTCGCGTTTCAGATCCTTCAGTAGGTTAAGCACCTGTGCCTGGATCGAGACATCCAGCGCTGAGACTGGCTCGTCGCACAAAAGGAACTCCGGTTGCAATGCCAGTGCCCGGGCAATACTGATGCGTTGGCGCTGTCCACCGGAGAAGCTGTGTGGATAACGGCTGAGAAATCGGGGATCAAGGCCAACCAGCCGCATCAGTTCCTGAACCATTTCACGTTGCGAGCCGGAATCCCCGCGCCCGTGAATAATCAATGGTTCACGGACAATATCGAACACCGTCATACGCGGACTCAGCGAGCTGAAAGGATCCTGAAAAATCAGCTGCATCTTGCGCCGCAGTGCCATCATCGCTTTTTTGTCGAGATTAAAAAGATCAAGAGTGCTGTCGCCATCCTGATAGGTCGCACTGCCGGTATCGGCTGTAATAGCCCGCATCAGGATCTTACTAAGGGTAGTTTTGCCACAGCCGCTTTCACCCACCAGGCCCAGGCACTCGCCGCGCTTTATCGCGAACGAAACATTATCCACCGCCCTGATTTGGTCGGCAGCGCTCTGTCCGAAGATGCTGGATCGGCGAACGCCAAAGGATTTACTCAATCCTTTGACTTCAAGGATTGGAAGGCTTGGGTCTGCCGTCATTTCTGGCTTTTGGAAATGATCAGCCAGGGTGTGCTCGATAGGTCTGACGGGCACCAGTCGCTCATTGGCGCCCATATTGAATCGTGGCACTGCTTTGAAGAGCGCTTTCAGATAGGGATGCCCGGGTTGACCGAAGATATCTTTGGCACTACCGCTTTCAACTACTTTGCCATGGTACATCACGACAACCGTTTCGGCCATATTGGCGACGACCCCAAGATCATGGGTAATCAGTAGAAGTGCCATCTGTAGTTCGGACTGAAGGTCTCGTATCAGGTTAAGGATCTGCGCCTGTACGGTGACATCCAGTGCCGTGGTAGGTTCGTCGGCAATCAGCAGGGCCGGCCGGCACACCAGCGCCATAGCGATCATGGCCCGTTGCCGTAAACCGCCGGACAACTCGAAGGGGTATGTCCGAAGCGCTCGTGTGGGATCAGGAAATCCAACCATCTCGAGCATCGCTTCGGTCTGTTCCATACCTTGCGCATGACTCACCGAATGATGCAAGAACAAGGCTTCACTGACCTGATCACCTACAGTGTGCAGCGGTGACAATGAAACCATGGGTTCTTGAAAAATAATCGATATGCGTCCACCACGGATGGCTTGCAGCACCGGGCTTTGGGTCGGAAACTGCGCTATGTCGGTTTGGGTCCCGGTATCCGGATCGTTAAAGACCAGAGCGCCGGAGGTGATTCGGGCACTGCTTGGCAGGATGCCCAAAACCGCCTGTGCGGTTACCGATTTTCCGGATCCCGATTCTCCCACCAGGGCAACGGTGCTGGCCGGGGCGATATCAAAATCGACCCCATGGAGTGCTTCGATCTCGCCTGTTGCCATTTGGAAAACCACACGCAGATCGCGAACAGACAATAAAGGCGAGCAGGTCATGCGCCTTAGTGTGCCCGGTGTTGAGTCGCAAAAGAGCCCGCCTTGGGCGGCGCCGGGTGCCTTGCCTTGACTAACCCGCACGCGCGATCAGGGTAGTCCGTGGTAATGCCATTCACTGCCCAATCCAGGGCCTGGGTGATTTCTGCAGGTTCATTGACTGTCCAAGTGTGGACGGGTAAGCCCAACGCTTTTGCCTCTTGAATAACTGCTGCGCTCAGGTTCCCGAACCAGGGACCCCAAAAAGTGCCACCGGCGGCGTGGACGGCGCGGGGCGTACTTCCGCCGAACCGGTCTGGATCAAACCCTGCCAGCCATGGCGATACACTGCCGGGATAAATGGTAGCTTCTCCGTCTCGGGCGCAGCTTAGGTAGCCCGTTGGTATTTGTGAACAGGCTTTTTGGATAAGTTGCAGCAAACGCCAGTCAAAAGCTTGCAGCCAGGCGTGTCCTATCAGATCGAATCGCTTGAGTTCATCGATAATGATCCTGGCATAGTCCTTAAGCGGCGGTGTGTCATCGGGGCAATCGGGATGGGATTTGAGTTCGATGTTTAAAATCGGCCGGCTCCCACTGAGACCATGCCACCAGGCAGCCAGCTCACCGAGCAAGGGGATGGATTGACCATCGGCGGGCGATTGTTGGGGAAAGTGTCGATCGGTTTCAGATCCAGGTTTCGCACGACCAATATCGTAATCACCCAGATCGCTGGAGACGAGCTCCCGAATGCGGGGGCCATCTGAGGCAATCCAGTTTCCCTGTTGGTCTCGGCACTGGGTCTCATTTAACCGGGCATCGTGATGGATTACGACCTGATCGTCGGCACTGATCAAAACATCCAGCTCCAGCCCATCCACACCGACTTGCCACGCCCGGGCGAAGCCGGCCATCGTGTTCTCTGGTGCGAGCCCTCGAGCGCCGCGATGACCATGAATGACAGAGGAGGCCAAAAAGCAATAAACCCAGTTGAGTTGTAATCTGATTTGATGAAGTGCGTTAGAGTAACTATAGCAGGGCGACCCACTCGATCACCTTCCATTAATGGATTCACCGGATGAGCGGCGGAATTTCGTGGCACAAACCAAACTATCCATCAACGCGGGCCACGAGTGGCTGGAAAAGCAGGGCTTTAATTTGCGTGCTGTCCTGGATGTTAGAGCGTTTCCACCAGAGCTAGCCGAGGTGTGGGGCAATGCGAAGGTGAACGTGGCCCCTTTCGAAAAACTGGTTCTACTGGGAATGGGTGGGTCCGACCTATGGAAACGGATTCGACAGGAAAACTACCCGGAAACTGAGCTTTTCGATTCGGCATCCGAAAAAGCGGTGCTGGAAGTCTGCCGGCAATTCTGGGGGGGCGCAAAGCCGCGCCTACTCTACCCGGGTTCGGCCCCAATCCCACTGCAAAAACTGGGTCGATGGGCCGGATGGGCGAGCCCATCCCCGCTGGGGATGGATATCAGCCCGTGTTTTGGCCCTTGGTTCGCTTACCGCGCCGCTTTTTTAGTCGATGCACCGCTGGAGTGCACCAAGGCCTTTACAGCAAATTCGCCGTGTGATCATTGTGAATCAAAACCTTGCATCCAAGCCTGTCCTGTCGGGGCCGTGACTCATGATCAAACGATCGCAATGGATCTTTGCCTTCCGCAACGACTCGCCAATCCCCAAGGCTGCGGTGTCGGTTGTGCTTCGCGTTTAGCCTGCCCAGTGGGTGAGAAGTGGCGTTATCCAGAGGAGCAGATCCGATACCATGGCAGCCAGTCTCTGGTCAGCCTCCAGCAACGGACTTGGCCTCGGGCCGATTGACCTGCCAGATAAATTACCTATTAGGTATTGGGTTGTTGGCAACTACTCCGGTAAAATCCCCCGCCCACCCTTTTACTGGGAGCGGTCGGCCCGCCGAATTTACCAATTGAGGAAGCATCGATATGTTCAGCAGCAAAGATAACATCGCGGATTTTGATCCGGAACTGTGGGAGGCGATTCAGAACGAAGAGCAACGCCAGGAAGAGCATATCGAACTGATAGCCTCTGAGAACTATACCAGCCCGCGGGTGCTTGAGGCGCAGGGTACCGTATTGACCAACAAGTATGCCGAAGGCTATCCCGGCAAGCGCTATTACGGGGGTTGCGAGTTTGTCGACGTGGCGGAACAACTGGCGATTGATAGAGCTAAGGAGCTGTTCGGAGCAGCCTATGTCAATGTGCAGCCGCACTCGGGTTCGGGTGCCAACTCCGCTGTCTACATGGCGCTACTCAACCCAGGTGATACGGTACTCGGTATGAGCCTTGCCCATGGTGGGCACTTGACTCACGGTGCTGCTGTCAATTTTTCTGGCAAGTTGTATAACGCCGTGCAATACGGTCTGAACACCGATACTGGGGAGATAGACTACGATCAGGTTGAGCAATTGGCGCAAGAGCATCGGCCCAAGATGATTGTCGCCGGATTTTCGGCGTACAGTCGTTTCCTTGACTGGCAGCGTTTTAAAGATATCGCCGAGAGCGTGGACGCTTACCTGCTCGCCGACATGGCTCACGTTACCGGGCTCGTCGCCGTAGGCCTTTATCCCAGTCCTGTGGATATCGCCGACGTGACAACCTGCACCACGCACAAGACGCTGCGCGGAGCTCGTGGTGGCATGATCATGGCCCGGGCGAATCCTGGGATCGAAAAGAAACTGGCCTCGCTGGTGTTCCCTGGTACCCAGGGCGGCCCGTTGATGCACGCGATCGCTGGTAAAGCCGTCTCATTCAAAGAAGCGCTTGAACCTTCATTTAGGGTCTACGGCGAACGGGTGATCGCCAATGCACAGGCAATGGCTGACGCGTTTATCGGCCGCGGCTTTAACATCGTGTCCGGAGGAACTGATAATCATCTCTTTTTGCTTGACCTGATTGATAAGGGCATCACGGGTAAAGATGCTGACGCAGCACTGGGCCGGGCGAACATTACGGTCAATAAAAACACGGTCCCCAATGATCCACAGTCGCCCTTTGTCACCAGCGGACTGCGTATTGGATCGCCGGCGGCAACGACACGCGGCTTTCGCGAAGCGGAAGTGCGTCAGGTTGTAGAGTGGATCTGCGACATTCTCGATAATCTGGGTGACGAGTCAGTAGTGGATTCAGTTCGCGAACAGGTGAAAGAGTTGTGCGCACGGTTTCCGGTATACCGCAATGACTGACGCGGGCTGAATTCGGGTCAAAGAGTCATAGTAAGTTACTCGTAGATAGCATCTGGTTTTATTTTGGTAGGCGCCTGGGTGTGATGTGAAAAAAGATCGTTATTCCATTTTCAGTCTGGCCCGCAACGCGGTCAGTTACCACCGCGATTGGCGAGCCGCCTGGCGTAGCCCTAACCCAGCTCCATCGTATGACGTCATTGTCGTTGGTGGAGGTGGCCATGGTTTGGCAACAGCATATTATCTTGCCGCCGAGCACAAGGTTGGGCGCATCGCGGTATTGGAGAAGGGCTGGATCGGTGGCGGCAATACCGGGCGCAATACAACCATTGTCCGTTCCAACTATCTCTGGGATGAGTCAGCGCACCTTTATGAGAAATCGCTGCAGTTGTGGGAAGGTCTAAGCCAGGAACTTAACTTTAATGTGATGTTCAGCCAGCGTGGCGTGATGAACCTGGGCCATTCCTTACAGGACATGCGCGATATTTATCGCCGATCCAATGCAAACCGGCTGAATGGTATTGATAGCGAGATACTTAATCCCGCCCAGATTAAGGCGATGGTTCCAGCCATGAATGTTTCTGCGAATGCCCGTTACCCCGTATTGGGGGCGTCGTTTCAGCCGCGTGGTGGGGTGGCTCGACATGATGCGGTGGCCTGGGGTTTTGCCCGGGCAGCGGATGAGCATGGGGTGGACATTATTCAAAACTGCGAGGTGACCGGAATCTGTAAAGAAAACGGCGTTGTCACCGGTGTCGAAACCAACCAGGGGATGATTCAGGCCTCAAAAGTGGCGGTGGTGGCGGCCGGCCATTCAAGCGTACTTGGCGACATGGCCGGGTTGCGGATGCCTATCGAGAGTCACCCCTTACAGGCGCTGGTATCAGAACCGCTCAAGCCAGTGCTCGACACGGTGGTCATGTCCAACGCGGTCCATGGATATGTCAGTCAATCAGACAAGGGCGAGCTGGTGATTGGCGCTGGAATCGACGCCTATATCGGTTATGGCCAGCGTGGCAGTTTTTCAATCATTGAAGGCAACGTCGCGGCGATTGTCGAGTTGTTTCCTATATTCAGTCGGGTGCGAATGTTGCGTCAGTGGGGAGGTATTGTCGACGTGTGTCCTGACGCATGCCCAATCATTTCCAAAACTTCACTCAAGGGGCTTTACTTCAATTGTGGCTGGGGTACCGGTGGCTTTAAGGCGACGCCCGGCTCTGGCTGGGTATTTGCGCATACCATCGCCCATGACGAACCACATACTTTGAACGCTGCTTTTAATATGGAACGTTTTACGACCGGCGCCTTGATTGACGAACATGGTGCGGCCGGTGTGGCCCACTGATTCCAAGATTATGGAGTTCGAAAATGCTGCAGATTGAATGTCCCTGGTGCGGGCCCCGTGATCAGGACGAATTTCAGTGTGGCGGTGAAGCCCATATTGTCAGGCCAGCTGCGCCCGAAGAGTTATCTGACGCCCAGTGGGCCGATTACCTTTTTAATCGAGCAAATACTAAAGGAGCGCATGCCGAGCAGTGGTGTCACAGCGGTGGTTGCCGGCGCTGGTTTAACCTAGTGCGTGACACGGTTAGCTACAAGATTTTGTCCGTTTACCCGGTCGGCGATAGCCCGCCACAGGAAAATCCATGAGCGGTGCTCGCCGTTTGCCGGCCGGCAGCCTGATTGACCGCTCACGCAGCATCACCTTTCGCTTTAACGGTAAGGAATACTCCGGCCACCCGGGTGACACTCTGGCTTCTGCGTTATTGGCGCAAGGAGTGCGGTTGTTCGGGCGTAGTTTTAAGTATCACCGGCCGCGCGGTGTGGTTGGGGCCGGTGCAGAGGAGCCGAACGCTTTGGTTCAACTCGGCGAGGGGGCGTACAGTACCCCTAATCTTCGTGCCACCCAGATCGAGCTATACCAGGGGCTGACGGCTCGCACCGTTAATGGCTGGCCAAGCCTTGCATTCGATATCGGGTCGATCAATAACTGGCTTGCTGGCTTACTTCCGGCAGGTTTTTACTACAAGACCTTCATGTGGCCCCGCTCGGCCTGGACACATTACGAGCGCTTTATCCGGCGGGCAGCAGGGTTGGGAGTCGCACCAACTGCCCCCGATCCTGACCGGTACGACAAAATACATCGGCATTGTGATGTTTTGGTTGCAGGGGGAGGGCCTGCCGGCCTGCTTGCGGCGCTGGCAGCAGCGCGCGCCGGTGCGCGGGTGATCCTGGCGGACGAGCAGTCCCGTTTTGGTGGCAGTCTGTTATACAGCGACGCGAAGATCAGTGGCGAGTCGGCGCTGGACTGGGTAAATGCGACCGTAAGTGAGCTTGAGGCTAATCCCAACGTGACCTTACTGCCCCGGTCTACTGTCACTGGTTATTACGATCACAACTTTCTTGTTATTAATGAGCGCCGCACGCATCACCTTGGCCCAGGGCAGGCAGACCCACGAGTTAGTAGAGAAAGGCTCTGGCGGGTACGGGCCTCCCAGGTTGTGCTTGCGACTGGTGCAATCGAGCGCCCACTGGTATTTGAGGGTAATGACGTCCCAGGAGTAATGCTCTGCTCAGCCGTATCGACTTATATTCGTCGTTACGCCGTAGTTCCTGGGAGACGGGGAGCGGTTTTCACCAACAACGATTCGGGGTATCAAACGGCAGTTGATATGGCGTGGGCCGGAATGGAGGTCAGTGGGGTTGTTGATCTACGTCCGTCGCCCAGCGGCCAAGCTGTCGAAACTGTTGAGGCGCTGGGCATTCCGGTATACACGGGTCATGTCGTTTGCGGCACCCGCAGTAACGCTAAAGGCCTTAAGCGGATAGAACTCGCGCTGTTGACCGATAACGGTAGCGAGATTCTCTCCCACAAGGGCCTTTTGGATTGCCAGGTCCTGGCAATCTCCGGCGGCTGGAGTCCCACAGTGCATCTGCACTCACAATCTGGTGCAAAGGCGCGTTTCGATGAGGACCTTGCCTGCTTTGTACCGGGTAACTCTGTACAGGCGGAACTCTCAGCGGGGTCGAGCGCTGGAGTGTTCGATCTTGCAGGATGCCTTAGCGGGGGCGTTAAGGCTGGGGTTGCAGCTGCCGCGGCGAGCGGTTGGGCGGGCGCCACTCCTGATGCTCCGATGGCAAAAGGGGGTCAATCTGGTGCGATTCAAGCCTGCTGGGAAGTGCCCAGCACTGAACTCGGCCCTACAGGAACCAAGAAATTTCTCGACTTCCAGAACGATACCACCGTTGCCGACGTCCAATTGGCGGTACGTGAGGGGTATCGATCAATCGAGCATGTCAAACGCTATACGGCCTTAGGTTTTGGCACGGATCAGGGGAAGCTAGGAAACATCAACGGCATGGCGATTCTGGCAAGCGCTCTGGGTCAAACGCTTAACCAGACTGGGACGACAACTTTTCGTCCAAACTATACGCCCGTCACTTTTGGTGCGATCTCTGGCCGCGCCATCGGCGAGGACCAGTTTGATCCAATCCGGAAAACTGCAGTCCATCCATGGCATGTACGTCAGGGTGCAATATTTGAGGACGTGGGTCAGTGGAAACGACCATGGTATTACCCGTGCGATGGCGAGGATATGCCTACGGCCGTTAATCGCGAGTGCGCAGCCACGCGCCAGGGCGTTGGCGTGTTGGATGCGTCCACTTTGGGCAAAATAGATATTAAAGGTCCAGATGCCGCCGAGTTTTTAAACCGCCTATATACCAATCGCTGGGACAAGTTACAGCCCGGCCGTTGCCGCTACGGTTTGATGCTGGGCGAAGATGGCATGGTCATGGACGATGGTGTTACTACCTGTATTGGGCCCGGCCACTATCTGATGACGACCACCACGGGTGGAGCAGCCGCGGTTATGGGCTGGATGGAGCGTTGGCTACAGACCGAGTGGCCAGAACTTAAGGTGTTTCTCACATCTGTAACAGACCACTGGTCAGTCATGAGTGTTGCTGGGCCGCAAAGCCGGCAATTGCTGGAAGATGTCGGGTGCGACTTTGATCTTGGCGGGAAAGCGTTTTCTTTTATGAGCATGCGCGAGGGCAGTGTGGCTGGAATCAGCGCCCGGGTCAGTCGAATCAGCTTTAGTGGTGAACTGGCATTTGAGATCAGTGTGAATGCGAACTACGGGCTTGCGCTTTGGGAGACGGTTATGGAAGTCGGGCAACGCTTCGACATTACTCCTTATGGCACCGAGGCGATGCACGTTTTGCGCGCGGAAAAAGGCTATGTGATTGTCGGGCAGGATACCGACGGTTCAGTCACTCCACTTGATCTTGGTATGCAATGGATAGTATCTGAGACGAAAGACTTTATTGGCAAACGCTCGTTGGCGCGCTCAGATACTGCGCGGGACAATCGTAAACAGCTGGTCGGCTTACTGACAAAAGACTCAGCACAGGTTTTGCCTGAAGGCGCCCAACTGGTGAATGCGCCGTCTGAGTCCCGGCCCGTGCCGATGATTGGCCATGTATCGTCCAGTTATTTCAGTGCCAATCTCAAACGCTCCATCGCGCTGGCCCTGGTCAAGGGCGGCGTCTCACGAATGGGCAGCACCGTGTATGCCCAGTTAATGGATGGCGCGATCGTTCCGGCGACGATCACCAGCCCGGTATTTCTCGACCCGGAAAATGAGCGCCAGCGCCAAGAGGTAGTATGACTACCCGTTTGTCGCCCCTGTCAGAATTCAAGACACCTCAGCGTCAACTCGGGACATCGGACCGCCTGGATTGCTGGTTTCAGGAACAGCCGTTTCTCGCGCACTGCAATCTCAGAGGTGATCCGCAGAACTTGGATTTCCTTCAGGTGGTAAAAAAAAGGCTGGGAGTCGAGCTACCACTGCTGCCCAATACCGTTAGTTCTGTGGGCAGGTGGCGTGGGTGCTGGTTAAGCCCAGACGAGTGGTTGCTTTTGGGGTCCGGTCGGAGCAAGCCTTTCGAGGCGTTAGTGAGCGAGCTTTCGGCGATGCACCATTCTCTGGTCGATCTTTCCGGTGGGCAGACGGTGATACGAATTGGCGGGCCAGCCTGGCGCGACGTGCTAGGTTCCGCCTGTACGTTAGATCTGCACCCAAGAGCTTTCGAGGCCAGCCGGTGTGCCCAGACCGTACTGGCTCACATTAACGTTTTGTTGATTCATGTCGATGATGATGAGCGCGGTGAGGCGCTCGATATCGTTGTTCGGCGCAGTTTTTCTGATCATTTGCTACACTGGCTAATCGACGCGACCAAGGAAGTCGGGTTCGAACTACACCAACCTGGTGCGTGAGAATTCAGTTGCCGTACCAAAGGCCAAAGGGTTCAACTAAAGGGGTGTGCTGGTGGAACGGATAGCGTATTTCAACGGACAGTATCTTCCTGAATCCAAGGTCTGCGTATCTTTCCGTGATCGAGGTTTCAATCTGGGTGATGCGGTGTTTGATGCCGAGCGAACCTTTGATGGAAAGATTTTCCGTCTTAAGGCCCATATTGACCGATTGTACCGGTCACTGGAAAAAGCCATGATAGATCCGGGCTTGTCTGCAACTGAAATGACCGAGATCACCCACGAGACAGTTCAGCGAAATCTTCCACTTTTGAGCCCGGGAGAGGATTACTGGGTAATGCAGCGTGTGACTCGGGGGTTGAACGTCGTCGGAGGTGAATTATGGCAAAGCACAGGTGCCACGGTAATTGTGGAGTGTACGCCGTTGCCACTTCAGGCCCGAGCCCCCCTAGTGCGTGATGGTCTTGATGTTTTTACACCCGCCGTTCGCAGAACACCTCCCGAGAGTCTCGACCCTAATATCAAGAGTCATAACTACCTTAATTTGGTACTCGCGGATTTGGAAGTGCGGGATCGTTCAAGCCATGCCTGGGCTGTTCTGCTGGATACCCGGGGTTATCTTTGTGAAGGCATCGGCAGCAATATTTTCCTGGTAAAAGACGATGTTGTGTTTACCCCCGATGCTCAGTATGTGTTGGCCGGCGTCAGTCGGCAGGTGGTTATTGAACTCGCTTTGGCCGAAGGTTTTGAAGTGCAGGAGACCGATCTGACGGCAATCGACGCCGCCGAGTCGGATGAAGCCTTTATCACGTCTACCAGTTTTTGTATTTGTCCGGTTCGCACATACGATGGCGTAACTTTGGGAGCCTCACAGACCCCCGGGCCAGTCACCGAGCGATTGACTCAGGCTTTTGCACGTGAAGTGAAGCATGACTTTGTAGCGCAATATCTCATTTCCCTGGAACCGGACTCTTGAGGGTCACCCGCTGGCGCGATGGGTTGCGTGTCGGGTTCGATGCTGCAAACGCATTAACAAAGTCTGTGGCAAAAGATGAACCCCAGACAGGATTGCCAGCGCCAGCAAGGTAAGAGAACTAAGGGCTTTGACAGGCTGTCGTTCGAAAACGACAATACCACTGGTAGAACACCTTTTTTCGTGGCTCTGTGGAAAAACTCAGCGTCATTTTTGTGATCGCGTGCTCAACACCATTTTTCTTAAGGAATAAACATGCATTCAACCTTAGCTTTTGAGTTTTGGCCCAATACCCGGGGTTCACTGATTGCTAAAACCCTGCTTGCGAGTGCAGGTTCGGTGCTACTAGCAATCTCGGCAAATGTGCTGGTCGGTGCCAAGGCGCTCACTTTAGGTTTGACAACCTTTATCGCAGCCGAGATTGCCAAGATTATTCTTGCGGTTATTGCTTTACCCCTGGTTTGGCGATTGGTCCGGCGCTGAATCGACCCTTTACTGAACTTTTCTATCAAGGAGAACACATGAGAGACTACCTGCATTTTGATCTTGCAGCAAAGAGCGTGCGCCGCGAAACCCTTACCGGGGATCAGGCCGCGCGGGCTGGCCGGTATTTAATTGCCCGCACCCTGGTCGAATGCGGCGCTGCCACAGTTGATCCGTTGTCCACTGCTAACCCGCTGATTTTCTCCGCTGGCCCTTTTGCGGGTACGAATTTCTCCAACGCAAACCGACTGAGCGTGGGTTGCCGTAGCCCGCTGACGGGTGGGATCAAGGAGGCGAATGCCGGCGGTACCTTCGGGTTTGCTTTAGGACAATTGAGTATTGCAGGATTTACACTGAATGGTGGATGCAACGAATGGTCAATCATACATATTGCGCTGGACGGTTCTGTCAACTTTAGCCCTGCAGACGATTATCTGGGCCTATCCAATTTTGCCTGCGCCGCAAAACTTCACAAGGAGTTTGGGAAAAAAGTCAGCCTGGGAATTTGTGGCCCAGTAGGGGAGTACCAGGGACTCTTATCTGGGATCTCCTTTAGTGATACCGACCTTCGACCTTCCCGTCTTGCCGCCCGAGGCGGCGTCGGCGCGGTGATGGGTGTCAAAAAGGTAAAGGCAATTGTCGTCGACCTCAACCGTATGCCTAAATTGCACGATCGAAAAAAGGTGATTGGTGCGGTCAAAAAGTACAACGCGCTGCTCAAGGAAGACGAGATTGCGCAGAATATGAAGCTCTATGGTACCGCTCTGATGGCCGATACCCAAAATTATCTTGGAGGCCTACCGGTCCGCAACTTTTCCTCAGGACGTCTTGTTGATACGGATAAAGAAGTTTTCCGACTAGGGGGCGAATTCATCCGCGAACAAAATACCGAACGTGGTGGAGAAACGGCGCATGCCTGCATGCCCGGGTGCACTATCGAATGCAGTAACGTTTATGTCGATGCCGATGGCAAAGAGATTGTCTCTCCGGTCGAATACGAAACCATTGGTTTAATGGGGTCGAACTGTGGATTAACTGATCCCGATGAATTAGCCAGAGTAAATTTCGTCGCCAACGATCTGGGGATAGACACTATTGAAGCGGGAGCCATGATCGCTGTACTGATGGACGCCGGTCAAGGTCAATTCGGAGATGTTGATTTTATGCTCCGCGTGCTTGAAGAAATTCGGGCAGGATCAGAAAATGGCAAGCTATGGGCGCAAGGTACTGCTCGGGTTGGGGCTCACTACGGCGTGGCTCGAGTTCCCGTCATTAAGCAACAGGCGATCAGCGCGTATGACCCGCGAGTTGTAGAGGGGACTGGTATCACCATGATGATGACGGCGCAAGGCGCTGATCATACCGCAGGCAACCTTCCCAAACTCGATTGCCGTGAGATGAGCGCAGAGCAGATTGTCGCGGCCAGTTTTGATGTGCAACGTATGATGGCTTCATCGGATGCATTAGGGCTTTGTATCTTTGGCCGTTCGGTGACCCACACTCACGCGGACTTTATCGTTAACGCGATCAACGACGCTCTTGGTACGGATTTGCCAATTTCGTTTTATGACGAGCTTGGAACTGAAACGCTGCGCCTTGAGCATGAATTTAATCGGGCCGCAGGATTTTCGGATGCAGATGATGACCTTCCCGAGTTCTTTTATGACGAGCCACTGCCACCAATGAATCGAGTCGCACGCTTCCGTGGCGAAGAAGTAAACCGGTATCGAGAATAAACTTCTGACTGGTTCTTGACTTAGCGTGGTGGACGGGCCCGTTCGGGTCTAAGGTCTCTAATGGTGTTACTTTAAGCACGTGATCCGCACAATTCACTGCGCGATAGTCGGGGGCCGAGGCACCGGCCCAGCCGGCATTCAGGTAGTCGCCTAACAGATCATTGCGTGTGGTATCGCCGGCAAACAGTTTATGGGATAGGTCATGCATCAGGGTTTGGAAACCATGCTGCGCAAGGAATAGTGGCCGACTCAACAGGACTAAGCCTGCTGCCGGCAGGGAACTGCCCGGCCATGTGCAACCCGAGTTAGAGGATTACCCCAGATGGAGCCGTCTCGAACATGGCTTTTCGCGGGTACACTGCAAGTCCTGCCACGTCGAGCAGCTGCTTGCCTTCAGTCTGTTTGCCGCGGTGGTGGCCAGAGCCCAAGAACGCCAGGATCTGAAAAGGCTGTCCCGGTATATCTCATAGACCCCGGCGCCTAAAAAGGATCTATCACTGGCGCCGAATGGCTACATTAATTACCGACTGAAAATGATTGACTGGACGGTCACGATTACCAGTAAAGTCTACACCAATGAGGTTCGTACTTCATTTTCGATCGAAAGGTCCTCCGAGCTTTTCTAACAACTAGTCCGACGCCTACTCGACGCTGATATCTTAACTTGGTTAACAGGAACATTTCTACATTGTGAACAGCGAACGCGTAATCAGTTACCCCGATGCCGATCCAGATGAAGATCAATTGCTCGTGCAAGCCGGTAGCGAACGTCTTGCTAAATACGGCACCCTGACCATTCATCACGGTGCTCCTCAGACTAATGATGAATATATCTCTCGAATTAAAGATGCAAACGCGGTGATTGTTGGGTGGTCTCTTCCAGCAGAGGTGATGGCACAGGCACCCTACCTTGAACTCGTTACCTTTACCGGAACCGGTGTTAGTGATTATGTTGACCTTCCTCGAGCTTATTCTCAGGGGATCACGGTCTGTAACTGCCCAGGCTATGCGGATACGACGGTCGCCGAACACACTTTTGCCTTACTTCTTGGAACTGCCCGCAATCTCGCCCTGCTCAATAACAGGGCTAAGGATGGAATATGGGATCAGGATACGCCGGGCACTGGCTTGTACGGAAAACAACTCGGCCTCATTGGCTTTGGCGGGATTGCAAAGAAAGTCCTTGCGATTGCAAGAGGGTTTGGAATGCAGGTAAAAGTTTGGGCACGCTCCCCTGAAAAGTACCAGAGCGAATACGGACCGGACCTCTTCATTGATTTGCAAACCTTGCTTCAGACTTCTGACTTTGTTTCGTTACACCTTGCGCTTAATCAGGATACTCACGGAATTCTAGGATCTGATGAAATCCATAGCATTAAGGAAGGAGCGACCCTGATTAATACTGCCCGGGGAGATCTGATTGACGAATCTGCTCTAATCCAGGCGTTGCGCAGCGGTCACATCAGAGGGGCTGGCCTTGATGTCTTCACCCAAGAGCCCCTTGCTGAAAACCACCCATTGTTAGGCCTGGATAACGTCCTGCTCAGTCCGCATGTGGCGTACAACACGCCAGACGCGGTCAACGCGATTTTTGAGATCACGGTTAGGAACATATGCGGGTATTTTGATGGCGAACCCATCAACGTCGTCGCAGCACCTTAGTCGCTGAAAACACCCTAGGGCAAGAGCGTTATTTGCTCCTGAAAGGCTTATGCAAATAGGTATTTTTGTTTATGAGTAGCCCCGGGATCAAACTGAAGTACGTTACCCTGTAATCTCTTTTCACGAACGATAATCCTTGCAACTTTAATACTTTGTGAATTTCGGATTTTGGTAATTAGCATAGAAGGAGTGCATCAACCCTTTTCAACGAGTACTGCGGCCTCATCTATCCAGCTCAACCATACTTGGCTTTGTTGGTTCTCATGTGAATATTGACCTTGCTCCAGGTTCTGCACAGAAATCGCCATAGATTTTTTGATCCCATCAATATGGACCTAGTAATGACTCCCATCGACTAGATAGGCG
>Ga0302122_10000649_pt1 | contig 21801 bp, 20 predicted proteins | sample CB21_SCM_MG_FD_203115 | JGI IMG/M metagenome (GOLD analysis project Ga0302122, IMG submission 203115) | Marine microbial communities from Western Arctic Ocean, Canada - CB21_SCM | ecosystem: Environmental > Aquatic > Marine > Oceanic | place: Canada: Western Arctic Ocean | collected 2017-09-28
TCGTTTGGCATCGCAAGGCATTCAGTTTAATCAGGCTTACAGCGCGATGGCAATGTGCGCTGCTTTTCGGGCGGAGCTCTACACGGGCTTGTATCCAGTTCGTAATGGCGTTGCGTCGAATCACACCTCGGCTCGACCGGGGACTAAGAGCGTATGCCATTACCTGGGCGACTTGGGTTACCGCGTTGGTTTGACGGGGAAGAAACATGCTTCGCCCGCAGAAACCTTTCCTTTCGAGTCCGTTAGCAAGTGGAATGGGAAAAGCCAAAAGTTGGATTGGGAGGGGATGGAGCGTTTTATGGGCGAAGAGGGCGATGAGCCGTTTTGTTTATTCGTCTGTTCGCAAAATGCGCACGCAGCATGGACGGAAGGTGATGCATCGCAGTTCGATGCGGAGGCGATTAAACTCTTGCCGACCCAGCATGACAATCCGAAGACACGTGAAGTAATGAGGCATTACTATGCGGAGGTCACTGCGCTGGATGCTCAAGTTGGGAGGACTTTGGCGATCTTGGAGAAATCTGGGAAGGCAGATAATACGCTAGTGATATTTTCCTCCGAGCAAGGGTGGGCTTTGGGCTTCTCGAAGTGGTCGAATTGGAACATGGGTGTGCATACGGCGTTTGTTGCTCGCTGGCCGGGCCGTATCGCGGCAGAATCGAAAACCGATGCGTTGATTCAAATGGCGGATGTTGTTCCGACTTTCATCGAAGCCGCAGGTGGCGAGCCTGATAAATACGATTTGGATGGGATGAGCTTTTTGTCGGTTTTGGAAGGTCGAAAGGAAGAGGGTCGAAAGTTAGTGTACGGGCTTCATAATAATATACCGGAAGGGGAACCCTATCCGATTCGATCGATCAACGATGGGCAGTATCATTATATTTGGAATTTGAAACCGGAAACGACTTATCACGAAAAGCACGTTATGGTCGAAAACTCGCGACTCGTGTGGTGGGTGGAGATGGAGAAGGCTGCTAGCGCAGGCGACAAGCAAGCGAAGGCTCTCCTAAAAAAGTACACCAATCGCCCTGAAGTTGAGCTCTATCGAGTGGGAGTTGATGAATACGAGATGAATAATTTGGCGGACAATCCAGAGTATGCTTCCGTCAAGCAACGTCTGCGCCGGGAATTGCAGAGATGGATGAATAATCAGCATGATCCAGGAGCGATTTTGGATACGGAGGCGGAGCGTAATGCTCTGAAGAAAACTCCATTTCCTGGAAAGTGATTCGTGAGTGAAAGCGCATGCTGCTGAACGGGTTTACTGTTTAATTAAATCGATTCGATAAAGAGTTGCTTGCACTTGATTCAAGGATGATAAGGTTGTCTTTATGGATCTGAATTTGAAGGGCAAAGTTGCCATCGTTACCGGTGGCAATAAAGGAATAGGCGAAGGGATCTCGCGATCGTTCGCTGCAGAAGGCGCGATCGTAGTGGTCTTCGGACGTAATCGCGAGGAGGGCGAGGCGTTCGTTGCAGAGCTTAAGAGTCAAGGCCGCAAGGCGGCATTTCGTTTTGCGGAGATGACGAATGAAGAGAATGTTAAAGACGCGGTCGCTCAGACATTTAAGGAATTTGGCCGTATCGACATTGTGGTGAATAATGCGGGAGTGAATGATGGCGTAGACTTGGAGACAGGCGTCGCTGCGTTTCGCGAATCTTTGGAGAAGAACCTGACCCAATGTTATTCCTTGGTGCATCATTGCCTGGATGCGTTGAAGGCTAGTCGAGGCAATATAGTGAATATTGGATCCAAGGTTGCGGAAACGGGACAAGGTGGAACTTCTGGATACGCGGCTTCCAAGGGAGGCATGAATGGACTGACGCGCGAATGGGCGCTGGATCTTGCTAAGTTTGGAATTCGTACGAATTGCGTGATCCCTGCGGAAGTGATGACGCCACAGTATGAACATTGGATAAAGCGGCAGCCAGATTCGGAGGCGGAGTTGAAGGCTATCTGCGATTCGATTCCTCTTGAAAATCGAATGACCACGTCTCAGGAAATAGCGGACACGACGGTTTTCGTCGCGTCGTCACGTTCGTCGCACACGACCGGACAAATTTTGTATGTAGATGGCGGATATATGCATTTCGATCGCCGTTGCACGCATCCATAGGAGAATTTGATTATGCAAAGACTAGAAAATAAAACGGCCGTTGTTACAGGCGCAGGTTCGGGAATTGGCGAAGCGATCGCGTTTCGCTTCGCTTCGGAAGGAGCCCATGTTGCAGTATTCGAACGGGATACGGAAAGCGGCGGAGGTGTCGTTGACAAAATCAAGGAGGCCGGCGGATCGGCTGAATGCTTCGAGGTAGATGTTGCATCGCTCGAAAGCGTTCGTGCTGCAGTGAAGGCTGTTGGGCGTATTGATATTTTGGTGAACAACGCTGGGATTGCTGCGATCGGAAATGTGGAAGTCGCCACGCCGGAAGAGATGGACAAGATCTATGCGGTTAACGTCAAGGGCCTGTATCACTGTTTACATGCTGCGATTCCTGGTATGAGGGAGCAAGGCGGTGGCGTTGTGCTCAATTTGGCGTCTATCGCCAGCAAGCTGGGTATCCAAGACCGGTTCGCTTATTCGATGAGCAAGGGAGCGGCTTTCGCTATGACGCTTTCGGTGGCTCGGGATTACGTGGATAAGGGAATTCGCTGTAACTGTCTGTGTCCCGCTCGCGTGCATACGCCTTTCGTCGACAATTATTTGGATAAGAACTATCCGGATACAAAGGCGGAAATGTTCGAAAAGCTTTCGGAGTATCAGCCTTTGGGTCGAATGGGAAAACCGGAGGAGATTGCTGCGTTGGCAGCGTTTCTATGCAGTGACGAGGCTTCGTTTATTACGGGCGCGGCTTACGATATTGACGGTGGCGTTGTGCAGTTGAGGTAGCAGGTTTGTAAGAAAACCACGCGAGTCCCTCGCGTAGCTACGGAAGGAAGAAATGCGTAGCTACATCGAGGATTCGATGTGGGCTTTGCCATCTCTCAATCGACTTATGCGTCTGCTACTGCCCGTTCGATGAGCGTTTTGGTTGCTAGGATGCCTTTTACGGGGTCGATTCCGTGTCCTTCGAATTCGATGCCGACGTAGCCTTTGAAACCGGAGTCCATGACTATCTTCATTAGGCGATAGTAGTCCACGTTGACTTCGTTGCCTTTCGCGTCGAACTCCTTTGATTTAGCGCAGACGATTTTTGCGGAAGGCATGAGGTCTTTGACGCCTTGATAGGCGTCGTAGTCTTTGAAATTCTGAAAATCGGGAAGGCTGCCGCAATTCGAACGGTTGACGAGGGCCATGAGTTCGGCGAGCCACTTGCCGTTGCTAGAATAACCTCCGTGATTTTCGACGACGATGTCCAAGCTCATTTTCGCAGCGACGTTGCAAAGCGTATTGAGTCCATCGGCTGCGTGTTTTTTTTGTTCCTCGTAGTCACCCGTGGATTTGCAATCTACACGAATCGTCGTGCCGCCGAGAGTTTTGACGCCTTCAAGCCAGGGTTTGAATTCGTCTACGGATTTCGAGCGCGTTTTGGCTTTCGATGAATCGAGGGCGAAGGTCGACTTACAGAGCATCATTGTATTCGTTGCTCCAAGATCGTCGCAGCGCTTGCGGAGTTCTTTGAAGAATTTCCTATCGCCAGCTTTGTCCATGAAGTGGCCGTTGAAGTATTCGAGCGCTTTGATGCCGGTGCCATCAACGACGGTCTTGGGGTAGTTGAAGATGTCTAGTGAGCCGTCCCTCAGTTGACGATTGAAGCTGTATTGTTGAACCGCGAGTTTGAGTCCGTTGCGTTTAAGGCTGCCTTTTGCCTTAAGTAGCTGAGGCATTGCGAGAGCGCATGCTCCCCAAACGAGATGCTTTATGGATTCTCTGCGGTTGAGGGATTTGGGGGTGTTAGTATTCGACATGGGTTTATCGTGTCGCGATTGGCCGGCTCGGCAATTCCTTTTCTCAATATGGGTTTACCTATTCGGACTGTAAGCGAAGGGAGATGACTTGTCGGGTCCATCTCCGACAGTTGTTTCTTAGCCTTTGATTGTAGCTTTCCTAGGAAAGCATTTCTCAATCGCCGTGAGTGACAATGTGAGAAAAGAGGGAAGAAATATTAGGGTGACGAATGTGGAGAACATCAGCCCGAAAAGTACGATTGCCCCGACCCCTCGATAAAGCTCCGTTCCAGCGCCGGGAAACACTACTAGGGGAGCAATCCCAAAAACGGTCGTTGTGGTTGACATCAATATAGGCCGAATTCTCGAAAGCGTTGCTTCATGTATTGATTCTGAAATGGCTTTCCCTTCCCTCAGGCTGTCGATGGTTCGACTAACGATAAGTATCGGATTATTAACTACAGTTCCTAGGAGAATTAGAAAACCGAGCATTGTAATCATGTCGAACGGCTGTTGGATCGGCTTGAGTCCAAAAGCGCTGAATATAAATCCGGAGGCGTTTAAAAGCCATAATCCACCGATCCCGCCTGCGATCCCGATGGGCACTGTCGCGAGAATGATAAGGGGAAATCCCCAGTGAGAAAAGACGGCTGCGAGCAACAGATAGGAAAGTACAACGGCGATGAGAAAATTTCCGATCAGGGCTTCTCGGGTTTTGAGTAATTGGTCGCCGGCTCCGGTAACATCGACTATGACACTTGAGTCAATCTGGCCTTGGTCTCTCAGGTGATTGATGATGTCATTTCGGACAATCTCAACGGCATCTTCCAGCGCGACCGATTTCGGAGGAATGATATTGAGGGTAACAGTCCGTTCTCCATTGAGGCGTCGAATCGAAGACGTATCCACTTTTTCAACAAGATCAGCAACTGAGTCTACAGAAACGATTCCTCCTGCGGGGGCATAGAGCGGCAAGTTTGCCAACGCATCTAGGCTTCCAATCTCGCCTACACGGCTATAAATGAAAACATCGATACGTTGCCCGTCCAGGAGAAATTCATCTACATAAGCCCCGTCTGTGAGTGCTGAAATTGCGAAGCCGAATGATTGATTGGTGAATCCTAGTTCGGCGGCTCGGTCCCAATTGGGACGGATCTCTACCATAGGCTGTTGCAAGCTTAAGGCAGACGGTTCGGAATTCACCTGAGGCGAGTCGAATACCTCGTATGCCCGTCGGTAGGCTGCATCCGCTACCGTATAGATTTCGGAAAGATCCGCGCCGCTGATGTCCAAATTTACACTACGGGATCCACCGTCATTACTCGAGATGATCGATCCACGGCTGTTGAAATTTCTTATGCCGGGAAATTTCTTGAAATATTCCGAAAACACATCGCTGAGTTCGTCGATCCGTCCGGGGTCTTCCGTTTCGGCGACGATTAGAATCATCCCGGTCCTCAATATCATCAGCATCCGGGCAATGGGTGGTACATCTCCCTTGCTGAGGGCCTCCTTGTCCGGATTGAGCCGAGTCATATAGGGCATGAAGTGCTCGTTTACCTCCTTCGCAATCTCGTCCATCGTCTCGAGATTGTATCCAGGCGGCATTATAAGCCGGGCGAATATTTTGGCTTCTTCGCCTTCAGGCAAATACTCGGCGGAAGGGGTGAGCTTAAAGATGATTACTATGCTCACCCCAGCAGTCGCCAAAGCCCCAACTAAAGCCCGTTTCCATGAGTAGGCGATTTTTTTGACCGACCGATCGAAGAATGTGAATATCTTTGAAGGTGATTTTTCAGTAGCGGTGTTCCGCCCTAAACGTGCGAAATGGGTGGAGGCAGTGGGGATGATCGCGATCGCTACCAGCATTGACGCAAAAATGGCCCCTGATATGGCAATCGAAATATCGGAAAACAACTGGCCTGCTTCCTCTTCAATTAGCCAAACAGGAGCGAACACGATTATGGTCGTAAGCGTAGAAGCTAGAATTGAGGTCCAGACTTCCCTTACCCCTTTTAGGGCGGCCTCGATACGGCCCATGCCCTTCCGTCGCAGTTTTTCGATACTCTCAAGGACGACGATGGCGTTGTCTACTGTCATCCCGATTGCGAAAGCGACTCCTGCCAGGGAAATGACATTGATGGTACGATCCGCGGCGAGCAGACCGATGAATGCGGAAATAGTGCAAACCGGAATCCCCAGCACGCATAAGAGTGTTCCAGGAACGGATCGGAGGAACAGCCATAAAACGAGGGTTGCCGCTATGGCTCCTGCGATCAGGTTCCTCCAGACGTTGTTTATCGATGCTTCGACGTAGCGAACATCGTCGCTGGTTTTGTAGATCAGAAGCCCCTCGGGAGCTAGGACATCGCGATTAATTTCCGCGACCGCAATTTCCATGGCATCTCGGATTTCAATGACGTTGGTGCCAATCTCTCTTGATACGGTTGCGAAGATGCTGGGACGCCCTTCCTGATAGCTCAAAGTCCGTGCTTCGTAGAGACCCAGTTCAATCTCAGCTACATCTCCGAGAGTTGTGACTGAATCCCCACTACGCTTGAGGATTATTGATGAAAGCTCATCGGGAGTATCGAGTCGGCCAATTGTTCGAACCAAATAGGATCGCTTCCCGCTGCTGATGTCGCCTGCTGAGATATCTCGATTGCGATCGCGAATAGAGTTTCGTAGTTCTTGAATCGTAAGACCAACTGAGGCGAGACGAGCGAGGTCGACGGTGAGGCGAATTTGCTGTTCCGGAGCTCCCTGCATTCGGACTTGGGAGACGCCGGGAACCCGTTCCATACGGGGTTTAACGCGTTCCTCCATGAAGTCGAACATTCGCAGGACTTCTTCAGGCGTTCTTTCTCCTGAGGTGTCCTGTATGGAATAGAACATAAACGCATTGGATGAGAAAGAGGTCGCGAGGATGCGCGGTTCGTCTACATTTTCGGGATACGTAGGAACTTGACTGAGAGCGTTGAGTACTCGGATTAAGGCATCGTTAGTATCGACGGTTGCAGGAAATTCGAGTTCGATCGATGCGGATCCAGTGGATGACGAAGCGATCATACGCTGCAGACCGGCGACGTTCTGCAAGTAATCCTCTTGTTGGATTAGGATTTCCTTTTCAACGTCTTGAGGTGTTGCTCCTGGCCAACTGGTTACCACGGAAATCGTACGGACATCCAAGTCTGGAATCATTTGAACGGGTATCCGCATTGCGGCTACAATTCCTAGCACAAAGATAAGGAGCGCGATTACCGCTACTTGGACACCATGTTTGATACACCAATCGAACATTTTAGCGGGTCTCCTTTATAGTATTGAGGGAACCCGTTACCGTAACGAGTTGGTCTTCCTGCAGCGATTCGTTTCCTCGAACTACGACAAGATCCGTTTTTTTCAAACCGGATACAACTTCGATTCGAGTGCCGCGGGTATTGCCCAGTTCGACGTCTCGTTGCTCGGCCCGAGATTCGCCACCGCTATTATTGACGACCCAAACGATGGTTCTTCCGTCGCTATAGCGGATAATCGCGTCGCGCGAAATGACGAGTTGGTTAATCCCGGTTGCAGGTCTAAAACTCCCTTCAGCGGACATGCCAGGCTTAATATTTTTTGGAGGATTGTCGAGGGCGAGTCTCACCAAAAAAGTGCGCGTATTTGGATTTACCTTTGGCGAACGCGCTTCTATCTGGGCGTTGATCGGCTGATCGTGTTTCTTCGAAAGATAGACTGATACGGATTGCGTTTGAAGAATGACATCGAGCTGTTCTTGGGGGACTTCTATATCGAGCCTGAGGTCGCTTGTACCCACAAAGTGGAGTACAGGGTTTCCTGTTTGAACCCATTCGCCTACCTCCGCATCTTTAGAGACCACAATTCCCTCGAATGGGGCGATAATCTGATGGCGTTTTACGATTTCACGCTGACGCTCTAAAGCGTTGGCTGCTTGTTGAACCGCTACTTGAGATAGTCGAAATGCGGTTTCTCGCGTCTCGCGTTCCGTGCGCGGAAAATTGGCATCGCCCAATTCTACAGCCTCGTTGAGGCGGCGTTCTGTATTGGCGTTTTCGGCCTGGGCTCCTTCGAGTGCGAGTTCCTGTTCTCGGAGTTCTATTTTCGCGAGCGTATCGTCGAGACGAACGAGGACGGCGCCTTTTTCAGCGGCAAATCCGGTTTCTGCATCGGCGACTGAAATCAGGCCTGCAACACGGGGCGATAAATCGGCTTCCCGTTTTGCCGTTATCGTTCCGCTGAATCTGAATACGGCTGGTTCCGCATTGGTTTCGGGTTTCTCCACCACTATCGGCGGTGCGGATTGTGGATACGTGTACGGACTGGCGAACACAAGAAGTGAAGCTAGGACGAATGCAGAAACGCGAGGGGAAGGGATCATCGGAAACTTTCTTGATCTGGGTTTGCGGGTAGCCAAGAGCCGCCAAGAGCGCGCAGTAGATTGACCGTATTGGTGAACTGAGTGCGTTGAACTTGCACGTATTGTTGTTCAATATCGAGAGCAGTTCTCTCAGCATCGAGAGCCGTAATAAAATCGACTAGGCCTCGCTCGTATTGGATCGAAGAAATCTCTCGAGCTTTTTGGGCGGCTTCGACCGCTTGACCCAATGAATTGCTCTGCGATTCGAGCAGGCGAGTCGATTGGAGTAAATCGTCGACCTCGGTAATCGCTTCGATTGCGACTTGTTTATATAGTTCCAGTTGCTGTTCGAACGCGGCTTTGTCTTGGGCGAGCATCGTGCGGAGCCGTCCTCCTTGGAACAATGGCATCGAACCATTGGCTGCCAGGTTCTCGAATACGGAGGAAGGTTTAAAGAGATCATCCCAGTTGAAGCCCGCATAGCCAATGACCCCTGAAAGGGAGATTCGGGGGAAAAAGGAAGTCTTGGCTATCCCGACTTGCTCGCTCGCGGCGGCTAAGAGTTGTTCGGCTTGTCTTACATCCGGTCTTCGCATCAAAAGCTCGCTGGGCAAACCCGCTGGAATTTTGGGAAGACTTTGGTTTAAGGGTTCCGGATTGAAAACGAATGTAGCTGGGGTTTCGCCAACAAGCACCGCAAGAGCGTAAACAAGGCTGTTTTGAAATCGTTGCAATTCGTACAATCGCGCTTCGGCTGTTGCTAGAAGGGTTTGCGCTTGCGCGACATCCAGTTCGCTTACGGTTCCCGTAGCAAAGCGCTCTTTCACGAGTTCGAGAGACTGGCTTCGTGTATTTTTGCTTTGTTCGAGAAGCTCGATTTCAGACTGAAGAGAGTTTACCTGGAAGAAAAGCTGAGCCACATCTGCGTGCAGGGTGAACATGATGTCGTCGTAGAGGGCTTCTTGGGCTGCGGCATTCGCTTTCGCAGCGAGGATGCTTTTGCGAATACGTCCAAACAGATCGAGCTCCCACCCGGCGAACAATCGGGCATCATAACGTTCGCCGTCGTCGGAAATGCCATCTGGCGATATCGCGGCAGACTCTGAGAACGAGGCTGCATTGAGATCGCCGTTTATTTGAGGCCATTGACCGGAACGAACTTGGCGGGTGAAGGCGCGGGCAGACTGTACCGAATAGTAGGCAGCTTTAAGATTATGGTTCCGTGATTGAGCCGTTGCGATCAGTTCGGACAAGGCCTCGGATTCGAAAAATGAGAGCCACTCATTTGCGGAGACGTTTCGTGTATCGGAATCCGCATTGAGGAATTGCTCTGGGGATTCTAGCTCGGGTATCGGTGGAGAGGGGACAGTCGCGCAGCTCGATAGAAATAAGAGCACGCAGGCAGCGGTGAACGTGATTGGTCCTAGCGCCGGACTCTTCTTACCCGGTTGTCTATGCATTCTTCGCATTTCAGGTAGACCATCTAGTTGGTAGGGGTGACAAGGCAATCGTTTTGTCGATTGAATTTTGGCCCAAAATTGATCCATATGTAATCTAAATAGGGATACGATGAATCCATAGGATGATTGAAAATGGACTGGACGGGTTGTTGGCGATAAAGAATTGGCTTTTACTCTACGACTTGTTGATTATTAGAGCTCTTTTTGAAAACCATCGGATTTTGTAGGCGAGGGGAGTCTATCAAGTGAGTCTTCGGAACGATCATCTTTGTGAAAAAGCTTCCTGTCAGCTTCTACCTTCAAATCTTGCTTTGCGCGGCGCTATGGGGCAGTGCGTTTCCGATGATCAAGCTGAGCTTCGCTCATTTGGCTTTGGAGAGTTATGGGGAGCAATTGCTGTTTGCGGGCACGCGGTTCATGCTGGCGGGTTTCATCGTCATGTTGTTTTGCAGGCGAAGCGTGATCGGCATTTTTAGGGAAGTTCCCAAAGGGGCTTTGTTGTGGGTGACGCTTGGGCAGACTTTTGGGCAGTATGTGTTCTTCTACTACGCTTTGAGGGTTTCGAGTGGAACGTTGGGAGCTTTGTTGGTCGGCTCGGGTAGTTTGTGGTGGGTGTTGTTGGCTCCGGTGTTTTTAAAATCGGCATTTCCGTCGGGAAAACAATGGGCGGCTTTGGCGGCCTGCACGGTAGGCATATCGATAGCGGTGTACGCTCCGGGCGCGGGTAGTGGCGATGTCTTTCAGGGGACGATCGCTTTTTTGATGTCGACGTTGATGGGAGCTTTCGGGGCAATCGGGATGAAGCGCGTAGCCCCTCGTTTCGGGAGTCGCTCGATCACGGCGTTGTCTCTGTTTCTGGGGGGTGCGATGCTTGTCGTAGTAGGCGCTTTTGAGTGGGAAGCGTTTTCGAAGGATTATAATTGGGTCACACTGGGAGTGACTGTTTATCTGGCGATTTTGTCGGCGACGGCGTTTACGATTTGGAATCGTTTGATTGAACGCTATAGCGTGAATGTGCTGTCGGCGTTTCGATTTATGATTCCCTTGTGCGGAGTTATCGAATCGTCGGTGTTCTTGGCATCGGAATCGATGGGCATCGGAATTGTCGTGGGTGGAGCGATCTTACTCGTATCGCTTTTTGCGATGAGCCGAATTGAGTCGAAGGCAGGCGCTTAGGCTGCATTCAATAATTCGAATTTGGTCTGGCTAGTTTTAAGCCCTGCTGCCATAGGTATCGTTAAGCGTGCTAATTCACATTTCTTCTCAATGATGTCATTAATCGATCGTATATCAGTGGGTTCGTTAATCTTGGTTATTGGCATTTCGCCAGTAGTCTTGAGTTCCGAGGATTCGCCGATCATGAAGCTCGAAGAGGTAATTGGAATTGAAATACAAAAAGCGTCGTTGGGGGAGCGGGCAGTTCTGGAGGGGGAACGGAATGGATTGGTGATCGGCGAAGAACCGGAATCCGATTTCAGGCTCATTCGAAGATTCGATCCGCAGTATGTCGACTATACTTCGATCCAGGTTCGAGCGGCAAAGGGTGGTTGGGCGAGCTCGATGATGGTGATTCCTAACGGAATGAAATCGCCTCCAGCGGTTTTCGTTTTGGACGAGGAATGTAGATATCTTAAATTTGCTCCGAATATGCCGGATAGCGCGGATATCGACGAGTGGGAAGGAAGGTCGTACTCGAGAATGCCTTTGGGGAGTCAATTGATTGGGGCGGGGTTTGCGGTAGGTTTTCCGACGCCGAAAACGATGGGAGAGCGGAAGAAACCGCTGACGGTCGATGATTGGGTTAATCTGATAAAGCGGTTCGAGCAGAAGGCTCGAATCGATCCAGAGAGCTTTTTCCTGGCTGCTACGCATGAGCATGCGGAGATGGCATTGAAGGTGGCGGCGAATATGGATTTTGCGGGATTAGTGATCGAGGCGCCGCGCGAAATGTTGTTCGTGAAGGAATCGGAAGAATTGGAGAGGATCGAGAAAGAGAAGGCCAAGGAGGCTTCAGGCAGCGATGATGGTACTGCTGATTCCGCTGAAGCTATCCCAGTCGATGAAACCAAGCGCGGGGGCTTCGACTCGGAAGCTCAGCTGAGATATTACGTTTTGTACGCGCGTTCGATTAAGGAGCCGAAGTTGATCATCTTAGCTAAAGAGTTGCCTGAATACGATCGGATGCGGAAGACATTGCTGACTTCACTGGTTGCGGTGAAATCGGATTTTAGCGCTGTTCTATTGGACCGTCCGGCTCGATCGTTTATGACGCCGGAAGAACGGCTTGAGGCTCGGAAGCGGTCACGGTTAGGGGGTGACGATGAGGACGAGTATGAAGAGGAACCGTTGAGCGCGAGAGCGATTTCGAGACGACCTCCAACTACCCAGATGGCTTATAGCTATGATGAAGAATTATTCGAGCAGTGGGTCGGTCGGATGAACAGTTTTTTGATCGGACATTCAAAAACAGAGCCGCGTTATCTGCCTCCACCGGATCCGGCCCAGCGAGGTCGATCCGCGTTTGGCGGGTCGTCGGGAGGCGGCGATTATTCTGAAGATGACGGTGGGGATGACGCCTACAGCGATGAAGGAGGAGGCGACGGTGGGGAGTAGGGAAGTTTGCCCACAGATTGCTCAGATTATCACAGATGGGATTTGTGATATATCTAAAGACTAGATAATATCCGTGTCCATCTGAGCAATCTGTGGGCAAATAATTGTAATGCTCTGCGCTACTCTTCGAATGCTTCGAGTTCGCGGATGTAGCTTCGTAGGGACTCGGAGGGTTCGTGCTCGTAGGCGGTTCGAAGTAGTTTTAGGGCGCTTGGTATTTGGCCGCGACTGAGTTCGAGGCGGGCGTGTTCGTAATTGGCGGTAAAGGCTACTTCATCGATGGTAGCGGCGATTTGGAAGGCGAGGATTGCTTCGTCTGCCTGTTGTAGGCCGATGAGCGTTTGAGCTCGCATGAGATGCAATTCTCCATCGCCGGGAGAGTTTTCGATGAGCTCGTCTAGGAGCAAGAGGGCATCGTCGAATGATTCCTCTTTCAGTTTGGCGGCTACCTGGATGCGTTGGATGATCGAGCGATCGAGCTCTACGGATTGCGAAGCGGAGCGTGCTTCGATTGTTGGGATGAGGGCGAGGGCTTCTTCGATTCGACCGGCCGAGGCGAGCGATTGAGCGGTCGAGAGCACGCTGTAGAAGTGATCGGCGCTTTCGGCTATTTCCGTTGCCTGAGCCAGCGAGTTGGCTGCCTCAGTATAGATGCCCTTGTTGAATAGAAGGTAGGTTAGCGAAAGGCGTGAATCGAATGTCGCTCCTCCGAGGGAATGGGCGGTTTGAAAGTCTACGATGGCTTCGTCCCATCGTTCCAGCCGAGTGAGCAATCCTGCCCGGTTTCGCCAGTTATCTGCATCGCTCCGTCCGAAGGCGAGGACTTCGTCAGCCATCGTGATCGCTTCTTCGTAGCGTTCGAGAGCGATCAAACATTGAAGTACGCCAAAGCGCCAGGAGTTATTTTCGGGATTGAATACCAATGCATTTCGGAACGCGGTGAGCCCGCTTTCGTAGAGTTGCTTGGATCGGTAGATCCGACCGATCAACCCGTGGATTTGGGATTCGTTGGCTCCAAGCTCAACGGCTTTGAGGAGGACTGGAAGCGCCTGTTCGCTCTCATCGAGCTCCATTAGCGTAAAGCCGAGGTTCGCGTAGGCTCGCAAAAAGCTCGGGTGCTTGCGAATTGCGAGAACGTATTGCTCGACTGCCGATTGCTTTTGGTTCTCCTCGTAGAGCATGCTGGCGAGGACGAAGTGGAGCGCGGCACTGGCTTCGATGCCGGATTCGTCCAGAGATTTAATTGCTTGCTGGAGGTAAGCGATGGCTTCGCTTTTGGTCTCGACGAGAGCCATTGCCCCTTCGTAGGCGTTGTAGTTTTCAACGTCCATTTGAGGCTCGGTGTATCCATTCACTCCGTACCGACCAAGGAAGCGATTCTGAAAGTCTTTTTCTTTCCAAGAGAACTCGGGGAATACCCATTGGTCGAAGTCGAGTGGGTCGTCTTGGGCGAAGAGGCTTGCCAAGGGAGTTAACGCGAGGGCGAGAAATACTGTGAACGGGTGATTGGAATTCATAAGGAGTTCGAAGCTCGGCGTCTGGCGACGTGTTCGGGATCAGCGTTAAAAACGACGGTGCGGTTGATAATCGCTTTGGTCGGCCGGCCGTTGCGAATCGGAATGGAGTAGACTGACCGGTTCATCGCTTCGACTACGGGCGGGACGAGTAAGGGGTGAGTCGAAGAAAGGACATTCATTACCTTCACGTGGCCTTGTTCGTCGACCATTAGCTTTACGACGACACGTCCTGTTAGGATGCCGGCATCGATTAGTTGATCAGGAAAGGTTTTGGGAGGGATGACGATGTTTTGAATGGCCTTGTCGACATCCGAGAAATTGGAGATTCCGAAGGAACCTGCCTGGGCGCTGCTGCTTCCCATGTTCGTGTAACTGTAGCGCCATTGGATCATTTGGGACAGATCTACGGATACGTCCACTGTCGGCTCTTCGATGGCTAGCGGGGAAATAGTCGTGGGGGGCCTTGAGGGTAGGGAGGCTGCTAGATTCGGTTTGGACGATTGGGTAGCCGTAGCGTTGGAATCGTCTTGTGCCTCGATGGTTTCGAGCCGTATGCCACTGCCTTCCGAGACAGGCATTAGAAAGGTTGGCTCTCGATGGGCGAAGGATAGAAGCAGGAGGATTGCTAGGGTGAGAGCGCACGCTGCTGCGAACGACGTAAGCCAATCGCTGGAAGTATTCGAATTGTGGGAAGGCAGGAGATTCACTTCTTCAAGGTGGCGACGTTTACGTTTTCGACTCCGGCGGCTTTCACTTCATCCAGGGCGGAGATGAGGACTTGAGTTGTGGCTTGTCCATCGGCTTGAATGACAACTGGGTGATCAGGCGTTACGGCGAGTCGGTTCAGCGTTGGGCCGATTCCGTAGAGACCGATTTCTTCACCGCCGTAGTGTACCTTCCCTTCTGCTGTAATGGCTATGTAGATACTTTGGCGATCAAGCGATTGCGTTTGCTTGGAATCGGGCTTGTTTACTTCGACGCCTGTTTCTTCGATGAATACGGACGTGACGATGAAGAATAAGAGTAGGATGAAAACGATATCGATGAGCGGCGAGATGTTGATGCCATCGTCCGAATTTTCGTCGCTTGAGTAGGATTCGATGTTCAGCATGATGGATTCGCTTTGAAGTTCGAGAGAGCGCAGGCGGCTTCGTTTGATGCGAAGCGGATGAGTAGCCGCCGCCGCCAGCCTTTCAGTGCCCACAGTAAAATCAGCCCGACGATCGCAATGGACAAACCGGTCTCGGTGGTTACGAGCGCTTCGGAAATTCCACTGGCTATGAGATCGATCGATTCAATGCCTTCTTTCATTCCGAGAGCTTGGAAGGTTTTCAGCATTCCGGCTACGGTGCCTAAGAGCCCGAGCAGTGGAGCGGCAGTGGTGATGATGCGGACGAATTTGAGGCGCCGATCGAAGTGAAGTCGCCATTCCTTGCGTTCTTGAGCCATTGTCTCGATCTCGAATGCGGAGTTGGACTCGTCGTTGGAAATCGATTTCCGGGAAAGGGAGGGATGGGCTGTTCTCGAGCTTCGAAGGATCTCCAGGCCCAGTCTGAATAAGGCGGTGAAGAGAATAAGTGACAGCAGTATCAGCGGAGGCATTACAAAGCCCCCTTGTTCCCAGATGCTGATAATGCCTTTCGAAATCGATTCACTCATTTCGTTGATACAGTTTGATTGAATCGTTCAGCGAGTGCCGTCGTTTGGATGGAGATACGTTTGGCTCGTCGATTCAACCAGGCGTGGGCTAGCAAGGCGGGAATCGCAACGACGAGACCGAACTCGGTTGTCACCAGGGCCTCGGAGATGCCTCCGGATAAGGTTCGAGCGTCGCCTGCTCCATGGAGGCTGATGATCTGGAAGGTTTTGATCATGCCCGTGACGGTTCCCAGTAGGCCGAGAAGCGGAGCAACAGCGGCGGTGAGTCCTAGGAGGGAAAGGCGAGACTCAAGTCGATCGCGGAAGCTGAGTATCGCTTGGCTCATGGCGGCGGAACGGGCGTTTTCCGGTGCATCGCGATAGGCGAAACCTTCGGCGAATATAGGCCGAGCGTGAGGAGTGACTCCCTCAAGCTGGCGTTCGAATTCTTCGGGATCGGCAGTGTTGGCTAGGCTTGCGACTAATTTGGTTTCCGGAATGCGGATCGTTCGAATTTGGAGCAATTTCAGCAGGGCAATGACCGAAGAGAGCAGGCCGAAAATTGTGATGGGAATGATCCAAATGCCGCCGCTTTTCAGGTGGTCCCAAAATGAGGTTTCCGCGTCGGCGTTTAGGAATGCTTGATTGAGCAATGGGTCGAACGGCAAGGAAACTGCCTGTCCGTTTAGGTTAGCGGCGATTGCTTGCGCAGTTTCTGGCATGTGGGAACGAAGGCGCGTGATCAAGTCCTCTCCGGTGACGACCAGTCCGGCATTGCCTTCATTGGGAGCGAAGAAAGCGTAGGGGCCGATTTGTAGGGCAGTTCCATCAACCATGACGCTTTTAGCGAGAATCTTGGTTGGGTAGCGGGTCCCGCCGATTTGATCGTCGATCCGGTCGGCGGCTTTTTCGGCGATTGCGAAGAGCGCTTTGAGACGTTCGAGGCGCGCGGCGGGCGTGTCGGCTTTGATTTGTTCGAGGGAGAGAAACGTTTCCCGGTAATTCGGGTTCTCTATGGAATGGAGGTTCTCTTCGAGTTTTCGGCGAATGTGAAGCAGGCGGTATTGGACGTCCTGTTGTTGGGAGGCGATGGCTTGAACACGGGCCATGCGTTTCTCAACTTGGTCCTTCATGCCGTCGGTGCTGAATTTCAACTGATCCCGTTCGCGTTTTAAGGCTGTCACGTCGGACTGGATACGCGAGAGTTCTTCTAGCTGCGGCTTTTGTTGGGCGGCTATTTCGGTCCGCGCTTTTTGGAGATCTTCGCGAGCTTCGTCGACGGATTGGCTCGACCAATCGATCGTTTTCGAGAATGGGGTTTCGGTTTGACTCTGCACGGTAACGATAGTGACGAGCGCGAAAAGCAGTAGGGCGAGGAGCGTTCTCATTGGGCACTCCCTCCTTTGGATGTCGCGACCGGCAATTCGACCCAGGTGGCCGGAAGCGCTTCGTTGCTTATGTCGATAAAGGATTGGACTGGGCCGAGGAGGTCGTCTTGAGGGATCCATTCCCATTCGCCGTTTTGCATGACAATTTTTCCGGCGAGCTGGAGCTCGTTCGATACGTAGTATCCATTGGCCAGTCCAAGAAAGACGACATCGAAGAGGGCTTCTCGTCCGTCGGGCAGCTTTTTCAACAGGGCGGAATGATGGACCTTGTTTTGAAATTCGAGAGCGGCTTCCAGGGCTTCAACGCTCGATTTGACGAGTGCCTCCATCGCATCGTTCGAAAGGGATTGGGGATCTTGGTCGAGCTTGATTTGGATATCTTGGAGAGGTCCTCGGGTTTCCTGGAGCAGAAGTTCGGGCCATTTTTCCGAGCTGCTGATAACTTTCCGAGCGAGCGAAGGGCCGGCCGTTTTGAGGAACTCGGCGAGGGCTTTCGATTCTTCTTCGTCGGAGGTAATCTCTGCGTTTTGGCTTTGCAGGTCTTCTAGGATTGGTCGTGCCAAGGCGACGGCCGCTTCCAGGTTTTTCTGTTCCTCGCTCGCGAGCATGAGGAGATTCTCCATCTCTTCTTTGCGCAGCTCCCAGGCGAATTGTTCCTTGGCTGCCTGGTCTCGGTATTCCAGGGCTTGAGACAGATTGGACCGAACGGTTTTGAGTTCGTCGATCGAGTTGGTTTGGGCGTACATTAAAACCGGCGATAGGCAGGCGATGAAGGACAGGAGCCGTCGCGTTTTGGGGCAGGAGAATGGTCGTAGCATAGGGAGAGTGTTACCGAAAGTAGGATTTTGATGCGCGTCTGTCGAATGTGGATCAAGCCGCGTATAGATTAGAATGATCTTGTTTCGCGGCGCGGCGCAACGCAACAGTCTTCGCCTTACAGGCTACGCCCAGTCAAGAGCTCCGGCCCTACCATAATGTGTGGATTGAACAGTTGTATAGACTGAGTTTTGTCTGCTCTGGGCACATTTTAAGCGCTTTTTCCGCCATTAAAATGATGTTTCGGGGCGAGAGAGAAAGTGGGGTTAGAATAGGGCGTTTTGAGTTTAATTGATTTCGTAGTCTCTTACATGAGCCTTGAGTGACTGATGCGATCACCGTATCACGATTCTCATGAAGATTCTGCATTGTAAGCAGTCGGGTAGTGGGGAAGTTCGGAAATTGGGTCCGTATCAAATCGAATCATTGGTTTCGCCAGCGGAGGAGGGGGCCCTCACTGCTTATCGCGTGCGTATCGAGCCGGGGCAGAGGACGAACGAGAGTTATCACAAGATCGCCGAAGAATGCTATTATGTGATCGAGGGTTCGGGATTGGCGGTACTGGATGATCAAGAGCATCGGCTCGAGGCAGGAGATTTTCTGCGTTTGCCATCTGGTACGCGGCATCGGTTCGAGACGGGCGAGGTTCCTTTGGTGATGCTCGACTTGCATTGTCCAGGCTCGCGTCCGGATCGGGATGTCTATTTTACGGATGAAGCGCCTGAGGGATTTACGGACTTGGGTTGATCACGTAGAGGGCGTGGGCTTTAAGAGGTTCGTCAGAGAAGGCGTCGATTTGATCGAGTTGATGCAAACGTTGTTTTTGACAGGATACGCTTCGCTACATGATGCCTCCTCTGTCGGCAACGTGATGATTTTGCAGCCGATCTATCAAGTTGGCGAAGCCATCATGTAGCGAAGCGTATCCTGTTAATCAAATAGTATCACGCGGATCACGTAAACCGATCACCTCCATGTATGACATCGCACCGGCGTTTTTTGATTGCTCAGTCAGGGTTGAACGATCAGTCGGGGTAGATGGATTTTTATTTCGATTCCTATGGGGATTTGACGCTTCAGAGAGCAATGGTTTCAGACCAGGTACGGACGGATGCGTTTGCCGATGCGATTGCCGAGGTGGTGAAGGAAGGGGACACCGTTCTCGACGTCGGTACGGGCACAGGATTGCTTGCGATGTTGGCGGCGAAGGCAGGGGCGAAGAAGGTCTATGGAATCGACCAAGCATCGGTGGCCGCACTAGCGACCAAGCTAGTCGAACATAACGGATTGTCGGACAAGGTGGAAATCACCAAAGGCAACGCGAAGCATTTGGAACTTCCCGAGAAGGTGGATGTATTGGTGAGCGAATGGTTGGGTCACTTCGGATTCGTTGAAACCATGCTCGATGACGTGATCGTCGCGCGGGATAAGAATCTAAAGCCGAACGGCACGATGCTTCCTTGTGGAATAGAGCTTTTCATGGCTCCAATCAGTGTGCCGTGGATCTACGGAGAGAGTGGGCCTGGATTTTGGGATTTTCCGGTTCATGGGATTGATTACTCTCCGTTGGAGGAGATGGAGCTTAAGCAAGCGATCGCGGGGAAATCAGTTGTGCCCGCGGATGCACTACTTTCTCGAGGAGAGTCCTTGATGGCGTTCGACCTAAAGACCGTGCAGCGCGACGATCCTTGGCGAAGTGGAGACCTCGAATTCGTAATCGAAGAGGATGGTCGAATGGACGGATTCGTCGGATGGTTTACGTCAGATCTTTCTCCTGAGGTAACCTTGGATACCGGGCCTGGTAGCATCCCGACGCATTGGGGTCAAACGCACTTAATGTTTCCACCGCGAGACGTGAAGAAAGGAGATGCGCTGAAGGCTCATTTCGCCCTGAATCGTCACCCCTTCGAAGAACGAAGTCTGGAGCTGAAACTTACGGTGGATGAAGAGACGATCCACTACACCGTGGGCTAAGCGCATTTAAGCAGGTCCCTTTGTGCAATCAAAGATCCCCTTGCCATAAAAAAGGCCAACGTTGGCCTTTTTTATGGTAGGGATTTTTTTTAGGGGGGGGTGGAGAAGATCTTTTGGAGTCTGGGCTTGCTAAATGCCTACATGTGATGCATGCAATGCAGGCATGAAGAAAGGGCAGTATACGGTTAGGCAAGTGCCGGCTTCGCTGGATGCGGCTTTGCGACGGAAGGCGAAGCGAAAGGGGCAGAGCCTCAATCAGGTATTGCTCGATACGCTTGCCGAGAGCGTTGGGGTGAGCGAGGAGGCTGCTCGTTATCACGATCTTGATGCGTTGGCAGGGACCTGGAAATCGGACAAGGCCTTCGACGATGCGGTGAAGGTTTTCGACAAGGTGGATCCAGAGGACTGGGCATGAACCTGTCGGTCGATACGAATGGCTATACGGCGTTCTGCAAGAACGACTCGATCGCGGTAGACGCGATGCAGAAGGCGGATCGAATCCTGCTTCCGTTGATGGTGGTCGCCGAGCTTCGGGCTGGCTTTTCAGTGGGGAGGAAAGGAGCGGAGAACGAGGCGATCCTTCAGCAATTTTTGAATTCGCCGCGCGTATCCATCGAATCTCCGGACGAGAGCACGACATTCGTTTATGCGCGCCTTTTTGGATATTTGCGCCGCAAAGGGGCACCGATTCCGATCAACGATCTTTGGATCGCGTCGCTGACGCTTCAACACGAAGCGACGCTGCTTACTTTTGATCGGCATTTCGAGGCTCTGCCGCAAATTCCGCGATGGGGATAAAGTTGTGGCAAGGGGGGCAATGGACAACGCTCGCTTGATCCCTGGCCATGCGCAGCATGGATCAAGCGATCGGGGCAGGATTCGCGATTCTCGCGGGCATGATTTCGAATAAGCATAGCGGCTAAATCGCTATGCTAGGGCGGTCGCTAACGACAGTATCCAATGGTTAACCCGCTTCCTTTACCAAGGATGCTTTTCGACGCCAAGGTGTTTGAGAACTTCGGGAGGCGGGCCATCGAAGGAGGCTAGGGCAACGTTGCCGACGTAGCCGACTTCCTTGGTGCCGAAGTCGGTCGTATAGTAGCCGCCCATGGTGAGGTTGCGGAACGTGGCGAAGAACGTGGCTCCGGCTTGGTGTTCCGCTTTCGCTTTGGGCTTATAGCAAATGTCGTCGCAGATCGCGATTTGCTCGGTGGACTTGAGGTCGGAGAAATCGTTTTTGAAACGGTAGCGTGATTCGGCATTGATCCAGTCGATGCCTTCGAGGATTGTTTTCCGGTCACTCTCTTGCGTTGGGTAGGGAGCGCTGACCCATTCGTCGATGAAGTCGGGAACGTTCAGCTCGCTGGCGCTGGGTGATTCGCCGTTGCGCGGTAGAATGATGTCGGCGAGCGTGGTGGTCGTTTTTAGCTGGCTTGGAGTCAGGATGCGTTCCCAGGGAGCGTCTTCGGGTATGACGAGATTGGGATCGGATCCGTAGCCTCGTGGCGTGGGTATGGAGGGACCGGACTGGCCGAAGCTATTAGCGCTCAGGAAAGGCACGGTCGCGGAGGCGGCGAGGATCCATTTAATGGCTTCGCGGCGATCTAGGCGTTTTGGCTGGTTGGAATCATTCATCTTAAAGGTCTCCTTTCTTCATAGCATCCATCATGTAGTCGGCGGAACGCCAAGCGAGAGCCATGATGGTGAGGGTTGGGTTTTTGTCGGCGTTGGAGCAGAAGGGCCCACCGTCGGTGATGAAGAGGTTTTTCACGTCCCAGGTTTGGTTGTATTGATTGGTTACGGACGACTTGGCGTTCTCGCCCATGATGGTGCCGCCGACTTCGTGGATGATCATTCCGCCAGGGAGGATGGCTTTCTTGCCGGTCGTATCGATTTCGCTCGTAACGTTGCCACCCATTTCCGTGATGAGTTCGGCAAAGGTCTTGTGCATGTGAGCGGCTTGACGGATCTCGTAGTCGCTCCACTTCCAATGGAATTTCAGAACGGGAATGCCCCACTTGTCTTTGACTCGATTGTCGATCTCGGTGAAGCAATCATCGTTGGGGACCATTTCGCCACGTCCGGCGTAACTCATGAATGAGCCGTAGTAGCGACGGGCGTCTTCCTT
>Ga0302122_10000651_pt1 | contig 21761 bp, 13 predicted proteins | sample CB21_SCM_MG_FD_203115 | JGI IMG/M metagenome (GOLD analysis project Ga0302122, IMG submission 203115) | Marine microbial communities from Western Arctic Ocean, Canada - CB21_SCM | ecosystem: Environmental > Aquatic > Marine > Oceanic | place: Canada: Western Arctic Ocean | collected 2017-09-28
GCGCCGCGGCGGCCCGGCCCCGGCAGAACCGCGCCGCCGCCGCGGCCGCCGGGCCGGCCGCCGCCGCGGCCGCCCGGCAGGAACCGGCCGCTGCGCGCGAGGATCCAGGTGGACCCGGCCAAGATCGGCAAGATTATCGGCAGGGGGGGGGAGACGATCCGCGGCCTGATCGAGGAGTTCGGCCTGAAGAACGCGAACGTGGACGAGGCGGGCTTCGTGCTGGTCACTTGCAGCGACCGGGACCAGATGGACGCGTGCGCGGCGCGGATCAAGGAGTTGACGAGCGAGGACCAGCGGCCGCGGCCGTCCGCGGCGCCGGCGCCGGTCGTAGTGGAGGCACCCGACAAGCGGCAGTTCGGCAAATCGGCGCGTCGCCGGTCGACGGCCTTCCAACCGGCGCCGCGCCGCCAGAAGGACGTGGCCACGGTCAAGCTCAACGCGCGCGGCGCCACGACGGCCAACAAGGTCGCCGGCGCGCTGGGCGTCGGCATCGACGTCGTGCGGCGGGCCCTGGCGGCGCTGGGCTCGGAGCACCGGCGGCGCGACGCGGCCATCGACGGCGACACCGCCGAGCTGGTCGCGTTGGAGCTGGGGCGGACGCTCGAGGTCGTGCGCGCGGTCAAGGCGGCGCGGGTCCACCAAGATAGCGTAGAAGAGGTGGACGCCCGCGCGGCGCTCGCGCGGGCCGACGGTCTGGAGCAGAAGGCGCGCGACGCCTTCGAGGCCGCGGCCGCGCCCTACCCGTGCGCGACGTCCGACGAATGGTCCGCGCTGCCGCTGCGGCCGCCGACCGTCGCGGTCCTGGGCCACGTCGACCACGGCAAGACCACGCTGCTGGACGCGCTGCGGGGCGCGACGACCACGGAGGCGGGCGGCATCACCCAGAAGCTGAGCGCGTTCGCCGTCGACGGGGCGACGTTCCTGGACACGCCGGGCCACGCGGCCTTTGCAAGTATGCGCCGGGCCTCCGCGCGCGCGGTGGACTGCGGCGTGGTCGTGGTGGCGGCCGACGACGGCGTCATGCCCCAGACGCGCGAGGCCGTGGCGCAGTGTCGGGAGGCCCAGGCCCAGGTGGTCGTGTGCGTGACGAAGAGCGACGTTGTTAGTAATCTCGAGGACGCGGTCACAAGCATTCGCCGGCAGCTCCTCGACACGTGCGGCCTCGCCACGGAGCAGGACGGGGGCGACGCGCCCCTGGTGCGGGTGGCGGCCCGGACCGGGGACCTGGGCGAGCTGCGCGCGACGCTAGACCTCGTGGCGGAGATAAGTGACCTGCGGGCGGACCCCCGCGCGCGGGCGCGCGGCGCCGTGCTCGATGCCAGTTCGGACGCGAGGACCGGGCTCACGGTGGACGCCGTCGTGCGGTGGGGCACGTTACAGCGGGGCGACGTCGTGGTCTGCGGCGCGTGGCACGGAAAGGTGCGGAGCGTCGTCGCGGACCCCGCCGGGTTAATGACGGGCGAGGGCCCCCCGGGCGCGCCCGTGCGGTTCTCCGCGGCGCTGTCGTGCGAGGGCGAGGGGCCGCTCGACGGCGCCTTCGCCGTGGTGGCGGACGCCGCGACGGCGAAGCGCGTCGCGGCGCTGCGCGGGCGCGCGCTGGCCGCGCGGCGCTCCGCCGGCGAACTGCGGACCGTCGCGGACCGCGTCGCCGTCCCCGCGGACGAGGACGAGGACGGGGGCGATGAGGAACCGGCGAGCATAATCAAGCCGCCGCTCATCGTCAAGGTCGCCACGGACGCCGAGGCCCAGGCCTGCGCGGAGGCGCTGCGGGCCCTGCCGTCGAGTAGAGCGGAAGCGGATCTGATCCGGTGCGAGGTGGGCGTCGTGACGCCGTCCGACGTCGAATTGGCCGCGACGTTCGGGGCCCCGATCTACGCCTTCAACGTGGGCGCGTCCGGGTCGGTCCGGGAGGCGTGCCGGCGGCGGGACGTGGCGTACGCGCGGCACGACATCGTGTACAGTCTGGTGGACGACGTCGCCGCGTACCTCTCCGCCCAACTGCCGCCGGACAAGACCACGACCGTCGTGGCGCGCGCGGAGGTGCTCCAGCTCTTCACGCTGTCGAACGCGTCCGTCGTGATAGGGTGTCGGGTGACGGACGGGCCCTTCCCGGCGACGGCGGGCGTGCGCGTGAGCCGCCTCCAGGAAATCGTGGCCACGGACGCGCGGGGCGTGTCGTCCCTGCGCCGCGTCAAGGACGTCGTGAGCGAGGTGGCCAAGGGCCTGGAGTGCGGCGTCGGCCTGCACTCGGCGGAGGCCGCGGCGCTCGTTCAGGAGGGCGACGTGCTGGAGGCATTCGTGGTCACGGAGGCGCCCGCGGCGCTGGACGGGGGTGGTAGTAGTAATGGCACATAGGGGTGTAGTAGATTCACTTCCCCACGAGACAACACCGCGCCGGTGGCGTAGACATGCAAAAAGGCGGAACAGCAACTACACACAAATTTTAAGACGCCACCGAGGAGTAAGACGGCCGGCCGCCGCCCTAGGGGCTGGGGACCGGTCGTGGTCCTCGGGCGCGGCTCCCCGGGCACACGTCGGGGAAGAAAGTCCAGGAAACTGCATACGAGGGGGGGTAGGACGCGCCTAGGCGCGCCCGAGGGGCGAGTGGTTCTCCGGGCGCAGCGCGTCGGGCACGCGGCCGTGCTTGAGCTTCAACGCGACCGTGTCCATCAAGTTCGCCGCGGCGCGGCCGAAGTGCGTGGACGTGGAAGGGGGACCCGTAGCCGTACACGACGTCGTCGCGGATGGCGTTCAGGTAGCGCCAGGCGGCGTGCTCGTACGCGTCGGTGACGTTCGCAACGGCGTTCTGGTAGGCGCCGGCGGCGTCCTCGTAAAAGTGGGCCTCGTCGACGTGCGGGAAGCGCGTGTAGTCGATGAACGTGTCGTGAAAGGGCAGGTGCGGGTGCTCCGGCCCGCTCACCCCCCAGCCCCAGCCCGCCTTGCACGGCGTGTCGCACACCACACAATTCAAAAGATGTCCCAATCGCCGCGCACGCTCGCTCAGGCTCTCTGGCTCTCTGGCTCTGGCTAGATACGCCGCGCGACCCCGCGTCGTCCTCGCTCTTCCTCCGCACACCCCGCGGCCGGCGAATCTAGGCCGTTTTTCGTCGAAGTGTTATTTCACGCAAAACGGGTTTAGCCGGGGGTTAGCGCCATTACAACACACTGCCCACTCGTCGCTGGGGCGCGTAGAAGATTAAAAGTATAACGATTACGAACGCGATACCCTACTTCTTGCCGCCGAAGATCATCTTGCCGTCGGCGCCGATGTAGCGCTCCATGGCCTTGGTGAACCTGTGGGGAGACAACGTGAGTGTCGCGAGAACCGGCAGGCCGTCGCAGCGGGAAGACAAATAAGGACGCGGCACCAGGCTTCTTGCCGCCGGCCTCGAGGATGGCCGCCTTCCAGCCCTCGAAGTCCAGCTTGCCGCCCGCGGCCTCGACGGCCGCCGTCAACTTGTCGGCGTCGACGGAGGCGAGGTCCAGAGCGACGATGGCGTCCTTCATCTCGCCCAGCTCGATCGTGCCGGAACCATCCTTGTCGATGTCCACGAACAGGTCCTTCAGACGCTTATTCTCGTCCATGGCGAAGGCCTTGCCCTTGGCGGCCAGAGCCTCGAACTGGGTCATGCGCTTCTTCAAGTCGGCTTTTAAGGCGGCATCATCGGGAGAAGCAGCTAAGGCCTCCTGGGCGGCCTTGACCTGGTCCTTGCGCTTGGCGTAGCCCTTCTCGAGCGACTCCCACGTCACGACCTCGTCGCCGTTGCACACCTTAGCGGACAACGCCTTCTCGAAGGACTTGCCGCCGCCCAGCTTCACGGCGGCGCGGAACTGCTCAAACGTAATACCTTCTCCTTCGACGCCGCCCAACGACTCGAAGAGCGACCCGGCGTTGGCCACGTCCAGTTGCAGCGACTCCAACGCCGCCTGGAGCTCCACGCGGCCCAGTCTCCCACTATCGTCGGCGTCGATGGACTTGAAGGCCCGTAACAACTTCTTCTCGTCGGAGATGGCCTTGGCCTTGAGCTTGGCGCTCAAAACCTCGAGCTGCTCCTTCTTCTGCTTGAGGGCGCCCTCGATGTCCGCCTTGGAGACCTTGAAGGGCTCGCCCTGGGCAATTCTAGCTTTTAAAGCTTTGCACTGCTCCTTCTTCTGCTGGTAGAGCTCGTCCAGGGTCAGGAAGCCCTTGAGCTTGCCATTAGAATCGACCTGGGAGAACAGGAGCTTCTGCCACATGGGCCCGCCCGCGGCCTTGATGGCGACCTTCCAGCCGTCGTAGTCCAACTTCTTGTCGGGGGCGCTCTGCACGGCCTTGCGGAGCACGTCGGCCTTGATCGAGGCTAACTTTTCTCCGGTGGCGCCTCGCAGCGCTTCTTCTAATTCATCACCATCGATGGTCCCGCTCGAGTCCGTGTCGATCTGCATGAAGAGGTTCTTGAGCTTGCGGTTCTCGATGGACGCAATAGCCTTCATCTTCGCGGCCAACGCTTCCCCCTGCTGCTTGGACTTCTTGAGCTCCGCTTCTAATTCAGCATTCCCGGGGTCCGCCGCCAGATTAGCCTTCAACTCGACGACTTGCGCCTTGCGCTTCTCCAAGCCCGCCTCGAGTTGCGAAAAGGAACATAACTCCCCGTCCTTGTAGTTGTGCAGGATTTTCGTGGTCAGGGCCTTCTCGAAGGACTTGCCGCCGCCCACGTTCACGGCCTTCTTGAACATCTCGAAGGTCACGCCGCCGTCGGCGTCCGGGCCCAGCGCTTCGAAGATGCCGTCGGCCTTGGCGATGGCCAGGTCCATGGCCTCCAGCGCGCCTTTGAGCTCGTCCTTGTCCAGGGATCCGGAGCCGTCGCTGTCCATGCCCTTGAAGGCTCTGAAGAGAGCTTTTTCTTCCGAAATAGCTAAAGCCGCTAATTTGGCACTGAGCGTGGCCATCTTGCCCTCCGCCGTCTTCAGCGCGGCGTCGTCGCCGGCCTCCTTGGCCGCCTTGGCCTGCTCCTTGGTCTTCTCGAACCAGCCCTGGAGCGACAGGGCGCCCTTGATCTTACCAGTGGACTCCATGGCCTTCGTTAAAGCTTTCTCGAACCCTCTAGAACCGCCGAGGTTCACGGCGCCGGCGAACTCCTTGAACGAGATCTTGTCGTCCCCGTCCCGGTCTAAGGACGCCATCAATTTCTCGAGGTCGGCGGCATCCAACTCCAGCGTCTCGAAGAGCTGGGCCATCTCCGCCTTGCCGATCGACCCGGAGTGGTCCGTGTCGATCTCGTCGAAGGCCACCCGCAGCTTCTCCCGTTGTAAGAAGTAGGCCAACAACTGGTCCTTCGTGATGGCACCGTCCGTGGCGTTGGCGAGGAAGTACTTCTCGTCGAAGTCCTTGCCCATGGCCGCCCGGGTGGCGGCCAGGTCCATGGTGGCGGGGAAGGAGGCCGTGGCGCCCATGGTTGCTTTCGGGCTGCCGGGGGGAGCGAGATTGAGCTGCGCTGCGGCAGTAGTATTGCAGCAGTGCTTAGTGCTTTTAGAGAGCGGCGCTAATTCAGGGCTGCCTTCCGCGAGCCCTTCCGAACCCGCACGCTGGGGCCCGCAGGTGTCGGAACTACTCACAGGCACCAGTGCACTAGTCACGCACTCCTCCCAGGGATACCTCCGAAAAAAAAGAAGAGAGAAAAAAAAATGACCGCGGCGGCGCCGCGGCGGGGCTCCGCCCACTAGCCCGAGCACCGTAAAATCAAAACGTACCAATACAAACACAGAAACCTAGTCCCCACTGCCCTCTCGAAGCGCGTCGCGGTTCGCGCGCGCCTTCGCGTGGCCCGGCACGGCGGCGAGCGCGCGGTCGTAGCAGTCCGCGGCGTCGGCGCGGCGGCCCAGCGCCTCCAGGACGACGCCCCGCGAGTTCAGGGCGTCGGCTTTGTCGCGGGGTTTCGTCGCTGCGGCCGCGGCCTCGGCGAGGCGCGCTTCCGCGTCCGGCAGGTCGCCCAGCAGCGCGGCGACGTTGCCCCGGTAGCTCATCGTCCGCGCGTCCCCCACGAGGCGAATAGACGCGTCGAAGGCCTTTGGGGCGGCTTCGAGGCGGCCCTGGCGCTTGTAGACGACCCCGAGCCCGGAGAGCCGCCGCGCCTCCCCCGCCGCGTCCGTACCTGCGTTCGCCTCGAAGCGGGCCGCGGCCCCTTGGAGGTCGCCGGCCTCCGCTAACGCGGTCGCGAGGTTGTGTTGGGCGTCGGTCATGCCCGGTCGCAACCTTAAGGCGCGCTCGTACACGTCAACGGCGGCCAGCGGGTCGCCCAACGACCGTTTACAGGATGCCAAACAAAAGAGCGCCTCGGGCCAATGTGGCGTTCGTTCGAGGGCCGCGTCGTGGGCCGCCGTCCCGAGCACGAACCACAAGTTCGCGGCGCAGTTCAGACCCGATGCGGGGTCGGGCTCCGACGCGACGGCGTGGTGCCAGAGCGCGGGCACGAACAACGCCTGGCCCGGCTCCAGGGTCGCGAGGAAGGCCCGCCGTCGTATCTCGAGCGGCACATCAGCTGTTGCGGAAAAAGCGTCGAACGTGCAATGGTTGTCGACGTCGGCCTTGCAGTGCGCGTGGTCCGCAAATTGCGGCGCAAGACACGCGCCTTGACTTATGGACGCGACTTCGTCGTCCTCCAAACACCAGGCGTGGTACTTAAACCGTCGAAAGCCCAGCGCGCCGACGGCGTCGGGCGGTAACAGCAGAACTTGTTTCCGCCCTTCCAGTTGGAGGAGGAGGTTGTCGTGGCCGTCCCAATGCACGGCCGACTGCACGCGGCCGTCACCTAACCATAAATTGGCGGACTTGATCCGCGGCCCGCAGAGCCTCTTCGCGCGCGTCAGCGGGAGCCGGGCCGCGACCTCCGGGAACGACGTGAGGTCCAGATGGCGGATGTAGGCGTGGTAGCCTCTTTGCTTCTCTTGGAGCAGCGGCAGCACGCTTGCTACCGAGACGGGCACCAGCGTTGGTCCTATTATAATGCCGCCTTCCTTGGCCGGGCAAGGACCGCCACTCAGCGGCCACACGTCGACGCGAACCTTGCCGGTCGTGCTCTTCGTGAGGAGATCGTCGGGGATGCCTTCGGACGCGTCGCTTACGAGGCCCGTCAAAATGACCGGTTCGGTCGCGTTCGAGAGGTCCGTACCCGTTGTCGCAGCGACGCGACGTGGTCCGGGCAGAGACGTGAAAGCAGAAAATGCAGGGCTCGGTGCGGCACTTAACAAGGACTCGTGAGGCGGCTCTCCGTTGCTGGATACGTCATCGTGTGCTGCCGGACGTGGCGCGCCTGGAGGCCCTGCGTTTTGAGGTCTCAAACTCGCTTTGACGATGCACAAAGACCATAGTATTGGCAGTAAAGCCATGTTAGTTGTGCTTGAGCATTCCTCTGGTGTCAGTTGGCAGCAAGATGCCCGATACGTCGCGTATAGCGCAGGCACGCGCTCGGATGCTTTCAAAACCCGTCACGCAATAATGAGAGCTTTAGCACGCTCCTGCAGCAGTGCGCCCGTAGGCCCGGGCTGCTGGCGGTCTTGGACAGCGAACATCACGAGTGGCAATAATTCTCACTGCGGCGCGTCTCCGACGCATGTTTAACCACTTGCTTGCGCGCATAGATCCATTTTTACAGTAACACAATGCATGGCATCGTGCTCCTTACGTTATGTGCTAGCATGGTCGCCGCGTTGCGCGCGCCTTTTGTCATGAGCGCCGGCACCACCACCACAAAAAGTCGAGCAGTCCTGGTCGCCGGCGCGGGAAGCCTCACGGGCCGCAGCATCTGCGCAGCACTCACACACACTCCGGGCGTCGACCTCGCGGCGCTCGCGCCCGATAAGCTGTTCCTGGCGACGAACGACGACGGCCGGACGCTCGCCGCCGACGCGACGCCGTTCAAAGGCGGATCCGTCGACGCGCTGGTCATCGCTACGGACGAAGCCCCGGACGCGAGCGCGGTCGCGAGCCTCGTGCGAGACGCGGCCCGTAGTGGCGCACAACACGTCATGTTCTACGGGCGCATTGGGAAACCAAACGACGCCCTAGCGGTGCTCGGCGACGAGTCCGCGGCGTGGGCTGCGGCCGAGACGGCGTGCCTCGAGAACTGCGGCGACGCCACGGCCACGGTCCTGCGGACGGGCGAGTTGAAGGGCGGGCCCTACTACCGCCTGGACGTCGACACGATGCGCGCCCAGACCGCCGCGGTCGTCGACACGGAGCGTTCAATCACGCTGGCGGCCGCGGACCCTAAAGCGACGCAACAAGGTTTCGGCGGTTCGCGGAGCGCGGTGGCGCGGCTAGCCGCCGTCGCCCTCGATGCTTCGAGGACGCGGATCGTCGATGCGACGACGGCACCAGGCGCCCCAGGTGCTGCGCCGTCGGAGGAGAGCCTGCGCGCGTCGCTGGACGCGCTGCCGGCGGCCGGGACGGCGGGCGTCGCTGCCGAGATCAGCCGGGCCCTCGACGCCGACGCGGCAGAAACGGAACCGTTCTCTCGACCCGTGCTCGCGCCATGGACCGCCGCCGTCAAACCCAAGGTGGTGAACCCGCTCCTGGCGCCGCCCGCGGTCTCGGGGCCCTACTGGGGCGCCATCGCGCTCTTCGTCTGGGGCGCGTGGCTCGCGTCGCTGAACTGGTCGTGGTGCAACGTGCCGTTCGCCGTGGACCCCAATTCACCGTTCCACGCGCGCTTCGAGCAGCTGGACACGCTGTGCGTCTGGGACCCCGCGACGCGGACGGGCAAGCCGAGCGCGGCGAACGACCTGTCGCTGGGCTACGCGATAGTGATCAAAAACCAGATACGGCGGGTCACGGGCGACGAGACCGCGCCCAAGGCCCGGGCGAACGCGCCGAAGAACTGGGACCGGGACACCGTGGACTCCTACTCCGACCGGGGGGCTAAGTAGCAAATCAATGACCTGCCGGTCGTCGACGCGTGGAGCATTTCAGGTTCGGGTTAATTACGGCGGCGCGCCCCCTAAAGCTCGCCCCCTAGGCGTCTCTGTTCGGGTTTTGCAACTCAAAAATCCAGAGCACTAAATTGGACACCTTAGTCGTGCTGCGCCGGAGCTCGCACTTTTCGTGCCAAATAGATGAGTGCGCCAGCCGGCCAAGCCGCACGGCGCCTCGCCCCGGCCGGCGCCGCCGCTCTGGCAGGGCTAGCTGCTGGACACCAATCCGAGGCTCTGCGTGACCGGCCTGAATCGGAAGAGCCTGAGATCCCCCTCGCCGGCTCGTGGCTCGAAATTGGCCTGAAGCCCGGAGATGTCGACGTGGACGGCGGCCTAGAGATACTCGCGCCGGCCGCTGTGCAGACGATTCCCGCCGAGGCCTTCGCGTCGGAGGCGGCGCGGCGCGCCCTACGACTTGGCGCAGACCTCGCTCGGGATCCTGCTGTCCAGCGGGCCATAGCCGCGCGCATCGGAGGCGCGCGCATCGGAGGCGTGCCTTTGCTCGGAGACGTCAGCCGCGAGGGCGAAACTGATGCCCTACGAGCCGTCGTCGAAGCGCTCACTGAGGAGCGGGACGGGCTCCTGCGGGCACGCTTGGAGACGCAAAGAGAAGCCCTGGGCCTGTCGGCAAGTGACGTCGAGGGCATCTCGCTCCCGTCCACACCGCGGGGGGTGTCGGAGGGTTCGCTTGACAGCATCGATGAATTGTTCACGCGGCTCCGCGGTGCGCCGCCGGAGCGTGTGCTCGAGCTCCCTTCACGCCGGTCGCGTGCCCCGAGCTCCGCAGAGAGCGACGACGACGACAAGGAAGAGGACTACACCTTTACCGAGCAGGCCCTTGGAGCCGCCCTGGCCGTCGCATCGCTTGTGCTAGTCGTCTCCGTCGCGCGGGCCGCACAGCCCATGCTCGCGCGTCGCGCGGCCTACCTTGCTGCCGCGGCCATCGCTGGGGTCGTCGTGGGGCTGTAGACCCGCGTCGTGTACTAAGAATTATGCCTGTTGTCCATCCAAGTTACTCGCGTTAAAGCACGCAAATGGAGCACCGGCACCGCATCTTCTCCACGATGGTCAACCAACGTGCCGAAGTACGTGCCGCGGGCGCCGATGGCGTCGGAGATGTAAGTTTTATGTTTTTGTTACTAGCCTAATCATTTTGACTGATCCAATTGCGCCTCTCCAGGCCGTGGGGGGAAATTGTCACCGGTGGTTCTCCGCTCTGACGGTGGAAATGCTTCGCATATTCAGCGGAAGGGAATCTAAACGCCATGTGGGACTCCAGGGTCGCGGCCGACGACTCGTTGAGCCGGACTAACGGCGCGATGCTGAAATTCCCATCGTCGAAATCGTGCACATGGTAGTCCCCCCTCTTGACAAACATTCGCTGGCTCGTCAAGTGCGTCGCGAGCCTCGTTCTCGATAGGTCGTCCTCGACGCGGGACAGCGTCAGGCGCAGGCGCCCGCCGGGCCTGACCGTAACTGCTATCTCCAAAAGCTCCCCGCTAGCGAACAAGCGCTCTTCGGCCGAACGGGTCATCATCCACTCGTCGTCGCTTTCTTCGTCTTCGCTGTCTGAGGGGTACCTTTCCAACACGTCAAGTTCCCGAAGGTTCTGGGGAATCTCGCAGCCGCTGAAGCTCTTCCCGCTGCTGTTCCACAAAAACGCTTCCACGATTCGGCACTGGCCCACGCCGCGGTACGGCCCGCGATGCCACAAAATCGCCAGGCCACACGCATCAGTGACGTCGTCGTGGCGCTTCGTGAGCCGAAGGCGGAACTGTAGAGCAGACCTCATATGATCCTTTTGCATGAAGTCGCACGCCAGTCCCCGGCCAAGAATCAAGGTCTTGTCGTCGCCTTCTCGATTCGCCGACCACTTCCTGCTTGCCTTTTCGTCCCGCTTGCCTTGCGGGGATTCTCTCTGGAGCCAATCAGTGGGGTCGCGCCTGAAGAACGGTCCTTCAATGTGTCTGCCCCCCAGGGGTTGTCTCGCGGTGAGAAAGAGCTTGTTGCTGTAAAGAGACGTCTCCCAACGCAGCTTACAGTCGTGAGGGCAGAGAGTGGTGCGCCACCTCGGCGGCTGAAAGTTACCGTCTTGCCATATCCAGGCATAGCGCGCCCGCGTGGCGTGTCGACCACCGGACTGGTGCTCGTGCAACACCCACTCAAAGCCGCGCCACTCCGCGGCGACGCAGAGCGCGCGGCCCAGCGCCTCGTCCGGCAGGAAATCGAACACGAGCGGCCCGGCAATGTGCGCGGGGAACCGCGGCCGGGCGGCGTTGGCTCTGTTTAGCACCTCCTTATCTATGTCTTGCGCGAGCATGCGCAGCTGGACGCTTAAGAGCTTGAGCTCCTCGGTAGTGTGCAGCGCGCGTGTAGCTGCAGCAATTCTGTGCATATCCGCGCATCGCAGAGGGAGCTGGACGCTCATGATAGATGCTGCTCTATGCGTTGAAGCTGTTGGATATTTTAGCGCCCTGATGCGTGCTCTTCCGCACAAAACTCGAAACCCGATCTCCAAAACTCAAAACTCGAAACTCGTTTGTCTCGAGACTCGTTTGTGGGAACTCAAAACTCGCGAAACCGGAAAAGTACGAAAAGTACGAAAAGTACGGATAGTGGGAATAGTACGAAAAGTACTGATAGTGAAAAGTGCGGATTGGGAAAGTGGTCAAGACAAGAAACACATTACAACGAGGACCCATACTCCGCCGCCAGGTCCACGACAATGACGCACACGTTGTCCGTCGACTGGCGCACGAGCGCCTCGTGCGCCAGGGCCGTCGCCGCGCGCTGCGCCGCGTCGCGGGAGCCGTCGAGGCGCGGCCCGACGAAGCGCGCCGCGTCCGCGGAGGACACGACGTCCCAGAGCCCGTCCGTGGCCACGACGAGGAACCGGAACGTGGACAAAGGATATTTTCGCACGTGCGGCTCGGCGACCAGGTAGGGGTCCAGGGCCCGGTTCCCAATCGACCGCGTGAGCACGACCTGGTCCTCGACGCGCTGCACGGCCCCCAGAATGCGCCCGCCCAGGGCCCGGATGCGCCGCGCCTCGGTTTCGTTCGAAGCGACGTGGTCCCGCGTCAGCACCACGACGGCCCCCTCCGCCGTCACGGCCACGGCCCGCGAGTCGCCGACGTTCGCCACCACGAGACTCTCGCCGACGACGGCCACGACCGTCGCCGTGCTGCCGGACTTGGCATGCTTCGGATCGTCGAACGCCGCGTCGACATTCATGAAAGCGTCCCGGATGGCCCCTTCCTTAAAGGAAGAGGCCCCCAGAAGGGCAGGAAGCTCCCACGCCGCGTGCCGGGCCGCCGCCCGCCCGCCGTGGCCGTCGAAGACGCCCCACAAAGCGTACGCGTCGTCGTAAATTACGGAGTGGTGGTCCTCGATGCGCGCGCGCCGGCCCCGCAGGTCGCAGAGGCCGTAGTGGCGCTCTGTGCCATCAAGCGTGAAGCGCTGGGCCGAGAGGCAGGGCGGCAGGGATGAGCTGTTGTAGGCGCAGAAGGCGTCGATGCCCTTGCGCGCGGCGTAGGTGCGGCACGACTCCCACACATCAAAAGTGCGCTTCGTGCCTTTTAGCGTGTAGGGCGGCGCATCTAACAAACGTTTTGGCAGCTCCACTTGATTCGTAAAGGGCGCTTCGATGTATTTGTTGTTGAACTGCTGAGAAGCCGCCCTTCTAAGGAAGGGATGCTCTAACGCTTGAGAAGGTAAAGCACGGTCCGCCGGGTCCCGCGCTAACAATGAGGCGAGGAAGTCGGCGCCGTCCACGCCCAGGTACGACGCGAAGCCGACCTCCAATGGGTCGCGCTCCTGGAGCTCGTCCAACAAGTCCGTGGGCGCGCAGGGCGTCGCGTCTTTTGGTAACACACAGAGATCCGCGAAGGCCGCCTCCAGCAGCGCTTTTTCCACATCAAAGCGAGACGCCCCCCGCAGACTCCTTTCAACAAAGGCGCGCGTCCGCGGGTCCACCTGGAACGCCTGGCGCGTCCCTAACAAGACCTCAAACAACACGACCCCAATGGCCCACGCGTCCTGCTGCGGCGCGGGCGAGGTAATATCGCTCAGGAGCCGCTCCGGCGGCATGTACTCCAGTGTCTCTTCGTCCCGAGACGGCCCGGCGGGGCCGTACAAACCGGACTTTTCGGCCTCCTCGCTCCAGGCGCTCGAGAAGTCTAGGAGCGTGACCACCAACTGCTCACCCTTCATGGACACGGCCACGTTGGACGGCTTGACCTGCGCGGAAAGACGTTAGTAGGGCCGTCGCCGCGAAGCAAGGACGCCACATCTACGTCGCGGTGCACGACGTTATGCGCGTGGACGTCCGCCGTCGCCCGTAACAACCCCACGCAGAGCTCCGCGAACTTGCGCGGGCCGTCGGCATCCAACCGTAACTGCCGCCAGGCCCGCGTCGGTTTCAACACACCTGAAGAATCAGAAACTTCGAACAAGTGGTCGTGCAGGGACCGCCCTGCGTGCGCGAACACGAGCCACCGGTCGCCCCGGGCCGTGGCGAAGTGCTCCACGAAGTGGCCTTTTAGCGCGTCGCCGAACCACGCTTCGCGCGCCGCGGCCAGGCGCACGTGGGCGCCCTTCTCCAGGAACATGTGCTTCAGCACGTAGTCTTTATCTTCGCGCGTCGCGGCCCAGACCTCGCCGTGCGCCCCGCGGTTCAGGCGTTTTTTTATGGCCCACCGGAAGCTCGTCTGGGCGCCGGGCGTGCTCTCCGTCATGGCGCACGCGTCGCCGGGGTGCGGCAGGGCCGGCGTGTAGTGGAGGGGCCCCTCGATGGGCGCGGGGGGCTTCTTGGCGCCCGCGGGGCCGCTCCACGCCTTGAGGGAGTACGGGCCCACGGCGTCGCCCGGCGCGTAGGCGGCCATGGGCAGGTAGTGCGCGTCGTCGTCTATGGGTTGTACGATATCCTTCGTGCGGATGAGGTGCCGCGCGCACTCGAAGACGAGCGCCGCGGCTAGCAGGCCGACGAGGACGAGCACGTAGCTCCGGCCTTTCACTGCGGCGTTTGAAATAGAGCCGGCGCGCCGGCGCGGCGATTTTGCGGCGGGGCGCGGCGGCGACGCTGTTGCGGGCAGTTGTGGTGTATGCATCATCTAGTCAAAAGCGCTCCGAGCTCCTGGGCATGGTGGTCTCTCGTCTTCACGCGCTCACGCGTCAAATTTGAGCGCAGCGGTGGGCAGGCATTACTCTTATGTGCTTATTTGTGTACAGCGCATGCATGACAGGTGTTACGACGGCTGATACGGCACCACAAAGCAAGCGCTTTGCGTGGGTGCGGGTTTCTTTGCACGGGTTTTGCGCACCAAAAAAACCGCACATCGTGCATGAAGTTTTTATAAGGGCGTAGCTAGCTAGAGCTTGTGCTTGACCTAGGAGTTGCCAGGATTGCCGTACGGTAGAGTCCCCGGACGCCACCCTCGTGAAACGACTTGTATAGTCCAGGCCCATAACTATTTCTCGTTCGCATCGCATCCCGTCGTGTTGTTCTAGTAGTAGTGGGCCTAAGTCCCCGGGGGGGGGGCGGCTCTGACTTATACCCGCACGTGTCTGTGTGAATATTATTGCCCCCAGCCTTCGGGCGGCGTCTATTCGCTTACTCCCAGATAGCGTCTTATTGCCCCGCAAGCACCTTCGAAACCCGATTTGAAATTCGAAAAGGCAAAACGTCGCTCACTTACAACAGCTCAAGCCACCGCCTACACTCGCCTGCCCAAACGCACGTTTCTACACCGGCAGCCCCAGCACGCAGCCGAGGCGAATCGCTGCTTGCGAGTGCTCAATTGCCGGAGAGCTCTCAGTGGCTTTGAGAGAGAGCACACCAAACGACGCGACACGCGCCGCAGCGATAGATCAAATATGGTCCTCGTCACCCTGCCGAGCGAGGAGGCCGCGATGAAGCGCAGCGCCTCCTTCGCGGGCACCGTGAATTTAGGCATAGCACTTGGCGACGCGACGAAGAAGCCGCCGCGGCCGGTCTGGCGCGACTTGTTGCTGCCCGGGTGCTACGGCGCGTTGGCCGGATTGGTCATGTCTGTGCGCGCGAGCTGGGCGTCCTGCGCGGCCGGTCTGGGCCTGTTGCTCTGCGCGGGCCCGCCGCTCCTATCCTCGACGTACACCATTTGGAACTGCACGGCGTTGCTGGCGCAGATCTGCGACGCGTTCATTCGCTTGCACAAGCCGCCGCGGCTCCTGCCCTATTTATTGGTGAACAGCTGGGCGATTTTTGCGTCCTTCAACATCATGGCTCTAGTGCACCCCGCGCACTACAGGGAACTGGCCTCCCGAATAGACGTGTCCATGCCCTACTTCCATTTCCTCAACACGTTGGGCCACTTCGTGCCGGGCGTCATCTGCTGGTGGTGGTTCGACTCGCTGAGTAGCGCGGCGCGAACGGAAGCCTGCAGTTGGTCGGTGAACTTGCCCGTCGAGTACGCGACGTGCCTCTTCCACGTGGCGTGGGCCCTGCGGGTGGCCGGCGGTCTAGTCCTAGACAACGTCTACCTCAAGCGCCCGCGCTTCCAGTGGTACGTCGCCTGGGCCACGGGCACCGTGTGCCACCTGTGCCTCGGGCGCGTCGTGTCGCACGCGTGCGCCTCGGGCCAGCCCGTCGCGTCGTTCTTTAGCCTTAACTTGTGATTACTTTACGCCATCTGCTCGGTGGCATATCACAGCTCCGGGCGAGGCGCGCGAGCTTCGTGACCAGTAAATGATTCCAATAATCAGAAACGCTGGGGTTCGTATGGTGTAAACAATCCACCGGCGGACACAGGTGGCCGTCGGGCCGCAGCCACGTCATCGGCACGACGTCGAGAACTGCGGCGTAGGCGAGGTCGCGCACCGCCTCTGCAAGGTACGCGTTGTGTTTTTCAAAGCCGTCCCAGTCGTGGAGCGAGGTGCGCGGCGGCGGCGCGTTCAGTGGCTTCGAATAGTTCTGGCAGTCCCGGTGCCCCGCGGGCGTCGAGCGGAGGATCACCAGGTCCTTGCGCTTCTCGGCGACGGGCCCGACCTTACGCAAGAACCCGTCGAGGTCTCGCTCAAAAGCCTTGGGCGAGTGGGCATGCGCGCCCGTGTTCGCAAGAAGTAATGTCGGGCCGTTCCCGCGCGCGTAGGCGTCGAGCCAGGGGAGGCAGTATTCCGGCTCGCATGTGGCATTCGTGGTCAGGTGGTCGTTGCGCATATAACTAAATGAGAGCTTCCGTGCGCCGCAGCTCACCTTAAGGTCGAAGACCCGGGCCTTGCGCGCGCCGGGCGCCGGGGAGCCTTTGATATTCGCGACGACACGCCGTCACACCATGGGTCCCGGCTCTACCACGGTCCGCCACTGCGACGGGGGCTTGTCCTTACCTAAACCGAGGAGGTAGTACATCGAGATGGCCATCTGATAGGAAATAGAGTCCCGACGAAGATCAGCCGCCGTATCCCGAGGTCTCGGGTTATAGCGCACACCGCGGACCGGTTCGCGTGTGCAAAAGCCGCACAGTCTCTTGGTTCCCAGCGTCACTTGCCGGCCTCGACCGCCGCGGCGCTCGCGATGCGCGCGCGTCCGTGCGATAGATCCACGTAATCGTCCATTGGCTTTGCATAGCGCCGCCAGACCCCCGGGCCGTCGCACGCGTCGCCCGCGAACGCCCGTCGCGCGCCGCATTGTTCCTCGCGCGCCGCCGCCGCGCTCACGAGCAGAAGCGGCCACCACGTACGACTCCGTGCCGGCGCCGGGCTCGGGACGTCGACGGCCCCGTGACCCGCGCGCCTTCACGCGTCCGCGAGCGCCGCCTTGGCTTCGGCGACGTACTTCTGGTTGCGGACGTTCTGGATCTTGCCGAGCGCCGCGTCCAGGGCCGCCTCGACCCCCGCCGTCCGCATCAGCTCGCTGTTCGCCGCGCACCCCTCCCCGAGGCCCTTCACTAATAAGCAGCACTGCTCCTGCAGCGTCGGCTCGTCGGCTCCGTTTTCGCTCATGACCCGAAGGACCAGCTCCACTAAATTGGCATCGCACATACTTTGATTGGCCAGGGCGAGCTTGGCGAGCAGGGCGAGGGCCACCTCCACGACCTGGGGCTCGTCCGGGCTGAACTCGGCGACGCACGCGACCGCCGGCTCCCAACTTACCGCCCCCATTTCCGCGCGGTCGGCCGTGGCGCTGATCCGGAGCAGGGCGTCGAGGAGCGACTCTGATTCCTCGGCGTCGCGGTTGCCGAGGTGCTGGGAAACCGTGAGGAAGTCCTCGGTCTCGTCGAGGTCGATGTCGTCCAGGCTCATGGTGTGATCTGGTGGATGGCTCCGTGAGGCGGGGGGCTGTGTGCTCGCAGTGATGCTCTAGAGCTCTGTGCGGTTACCGATAGCGTGTTAACAGTCTCGCAGCGATGCAGCCTTGAACGAGGAGCAATGCGTCGTGGAATGCAGTTGCCCTTACGGATTATGTTTGGCAGTGGCGGCGATTCAAAATGCGCCTCACGACGGGTTTTATCGTGCGGGTTTTAGTCAGAAAGCAGTCGCACACACACGGCTGGTCGATGCCATCGACCATGTGGTTGGGTCTAGTTTAAACAAAACGGTTAACAACGAATCACGACCAGTCCCCGCCGGCGGGCGCGTCCAGCGCCTCGACGGCGGCGTCGACGGCCATGAGCGTGTGGTCGCTGACCGCGGCGTCGCGGACGCGGATCGCGGGCGGCGCGTCGTCGAAGACGGGCTCGGGCCCGAGCCGCACGAACCCCCCCGGGATGATGAGGTGCGCCGGGTCCTCAGCGCCGTGGAGGTCGTCCCGCAGATCTGAAAGCTCGGCGCCCAGCGCGGATCGGACCCCGTCGACGGCGTCGAGGTCGAAGAGGGCGTCTTGGGCCACGAGCCGCGTTCGATGCCCGACCTCTAGGTTCGCATCCAAGACGTCGAGGGCCCGCAGCAAATTCGCCACGGAGCGCAGGGACAGCGACGGGACCACGTCTTCGCCGCGGCAGAAGGACTCGAGGGACAGTTTGCGCGACGCGTGGCACCGTGTCGTACACACGGGCGGCGGGCTGAAGGCCACGCACCGCACGCGGTGGCCGCCGCGCCACAACTTTGCCGCTAATAAAGCCCCCGGTCCTGTTGCGTCGTGCCGCTGCCTTAACTCGTCCAGCCGTAGCGCCGCGAGGAGAGCACATCCACCGCCCATGGAGTGCCCCGTGATCACGAGGTCACACCGTTTCGGAGAGGCCTCCAGGGCCGCGAGTAGCGCCGGCTCCGCCGCCTCCAGGCACCGGTCCGCCGCCTTGAGCATGCCCGCGTGCGCCTCCCCATTCAGGAAGGGCACGGCCTCGCACAAGACATCGGTCAGCGCGTCCCAAATATCCGCCGTGCCCCGGATGGAGAGCACGACGCAATCGCCGTCCCGCGCCACGTAGCATTTGGGCGTGCCGTCGAGCGTTTTTTTATCCCGGAAGTTCTCGAAGAAGACGTCCACCCCACCGCAGCGCTCCTGGACCACGAGGTCGTCCAGTTTTCCGAGCGCCATCGTTGGGTGGACGCCCGGCAACAAACCGCACGCCTTGAGCAGGACGTAGCCGTACGCGGCGCTCGCGTGGCGCCAGCATTTGCGGACGAGTGCTGGATTCTTTATATGCGTCTTCGGGCCCCGCGTCGTCTCCTTGTCGAGCGCGCGCAGCAGCAGCAGGTCGAGCACGAGGGGCCCCCGTCGTCGATGCTTGCGGCCGCGCCGGTTCTCGAGCGCCTCGAGCGCGCGCCCGATGGACGCGCAGGCGTCCACGGCCTCGGGCGGCGCGAGCTGCCGCGCCACCGACGCGAGGCCCCGCTTCAGGCGGCTTTCGCCGCGCGCGGCCGCGAGGAGCGCGAGCAACCAGGTCGTTTGCATGCCAGCACTTGTACGCCACCGATGCGCGCACCGATGCGTAAGTACAGGCGCAGCACTTTTCAGCAGTTAGCACTGATCTGTGCACCACCACTGATATCGCAGCGGTACGCTTGAATCAACGTGCGCGTCGCGTTTTTGCGAAGCTTTGCCCGCGTTTCAACCGGTACAACGCCGAGCAGCCGCCCCGTGCGCCGTAGCGGTGTTCGAGAAGTTTGGTTCGGGTTTTCAGGTTTGCGACGGGTTTTTTGAATTGTTTTCGCGTCCTCGTGCTTATGCTTCCGCACTAACATCCGTGTGGGTATTGGGCGGTGTCAAAGGACTAGCCAGACGCCAGATCTCGAAGACCAGCGGAGCGCTGCTGGCGCGGCGACGCGGCTTCAGATTCATATATACTGGCCCAGGCTCTTGAGGTGAATTAGACCCGCTGCGGATGATGCTGCGCCGGCCGAGCAGCAAGACGGAGCCGCCGCCATCGCCGACAAAAGCCGGCGGCAAGTACCAGGCGCGCCGCGTCGTACCATTGCTCGCGGCGGCGGTCGCCTGCGTTCTCATCTCGTCACTCTTCCTACAAACCACTACCACCGTCGAGGCCTCGATGGACGTCATGACGTGCCAGGAGCAGCGCCAGCTCAGTGGCCGCGCGGCGCCGGGTGCGACGCTCGCCGACGAGGGGCACTGCGTGAAGACCCAGACGATCGACGCGGGCGTCTGCGTCGCGGACGGCAGCGACTGGCGCGGCGTCGATCGAAGACGGTGCATGCCCAGTCTGGCCGTGATCGGCGCCATGAAGAGCGGCACCACCAACATCATGCTGTATCTGCAGAACCACCCGAATTTGCGGACGTCCGAGGATTTGGTGGGGTGGCCCCAGGAGAGCCGGTACTTCTCCGCGGCCCACGACCCCGCGGCGGCAGGGCGCAACTGGCGCTTTTATTTGAGGAAGTACCCCGCCTCGGCCGAGGGCGTCCTCACCTTCGACAAGTCGCCCAACTATTTGCTGAACCCCAAGATCCCGCCCGTGCTGGCGTCGTTGATGCCCTCGCTGAAGCTCCTCGTGTGCCTGCGCAACCCGACGAGTAGGGCGTACTCGCACCTGCAGCACGAGTGCCGCAACGGCCGCGTGCGCCAGGCGAAAGACGTCGTGTACCGCTCGACGTGCAAGCCGGGCCGCAAGGCCTGCGGCCCGGACTCGGTCTCCTTGAGCTTCCCCTGCGCGCCCGAGGCGTTCCAGATGCTCGTGGCGGCGCAGCTCGCGGAGAAGAGCGACCTGGAGCGGTGCGCCTGGGCGCGGGGCGGCGGCTCGGGCGACTCGAACGTGCTGCCGCGGGGCTTCTACGACTGCCAGCTGGGCCCCTGGTTCCGGAACTTCCCCCGCTCCCAGCTCCTCGCGCTGGTGTTCGAAGATTTCGTGTCGTCCCGGAGCGCGACGCTCGCCGCGGTCGCCCAGGTCGAGCGCTTCGCGGGGCTGGACGGCTTCGACTACGCGGGCTCGCGCCGCGTCGCGGCCGTCGAGCGCCTGTACGCCCTCATGCCGAGCCGGCGCGGGAGCTACCTCCCCATGCTCCCGGCGACGCGAGAAACGCTCGATTCGTTGTACTGCGCGCCGAACCGCGCCCTCGCCGCGACGCTGGGGCGGCCGCTACCCTGGCCCTGTGGGGCCGAGGGATCTGTGTAACCATGTGTGCAAAGTATCCTTCCATTTTCTGCGGCTATGTGGTACGAGACACCTCCGTAGTCATCCAGAGCGAGGACACAAGACCCGGACATGACCGCCTACCCGAGAACTCGCGCAGCGCGTATTTGCTCCAATTAATCCAAATGTCGGGAGAGCTTGTTACACCTTGAAATACACGCGTAGAGATCGCGTAGTCGAGTGACGGGGTGCACACACGCTCCTTGATTGCTTGAAAAGCCACCACAATTCGCGAGCGTTGTGAACGGCGCGCCGCGTAACGCATTTTACAGTATACCGCACGCCATCATCTCAGGTGAAAACCAATGGTGGAGCCTCATCTATCTTTGTCAATGGAGGCACCACCAGTAATCTAGCAACGAACTGCATCTGAGGAGGCCGCGCCGGCGCGCGCCCGCGAACAAGACCGCGGAACTCAGCGCGCCGGACGCTTCCGCTCAAGACGGCCGCACTGGTGATGGCCAGACGCCCCGGAGAATCCTATCCCCAAGGCCGCCGGCGAAGTGCCGCGAGCCTGGAGAGACCGCAACGGCGCCTCGCGAACAAGACCGCGGACGACGGACGTCTCTTTCCCCGTGAAGGCCCCTACTCTGGCGCGCTTTCATCTTCCCCCGGCGTAACTCGCCGGTTCCCTACATAGGCTACTGCGTGTCCTCCCCGGCGCGCCCGAAGGTAGAGCCGGCGCTAGTGAAGCACGTTCTTGCCAGTAGTAGCGCGTCCGCCAGCAAGCCTGCTGCGCCTTCGTCGTTATAGACTACACGGAAGCTAGCGACACACTAGCTACCTACTGCGCCGGCGTCTCGCGCGAGCCAACGGTTAGTATAGTATGACAGACTTATATGGGTGCGATGCTAGTAGTATATGAGTTTCGGCGTTTTTTACATCAGAATGAGAGTTCACGGGAAAACCCGCTCACTGCCATTCAGAAGTAAAAAACGCCGAGACTCGAATATATGGGGATAAAAATCGCCGGTTTTTTTCGGTCGATTTGGGGGGCATAACAAAAAGTAGTACTTTTATGAATATTTAAATAAATCTTGTGTTATTTACTTGCATTCAGATTGTGTGAATTATTGACCCTGTGCCCAATTATTATATAAGCGTTACTTAATAGATTATATTGAATAGAATAGTGTTATCATCCAAACGATGAACGCAGTGAAGCGTTTTGATGGTTAAACTATTCTATTTCATATATATATTCCAATAACACAAGATTTATTTAAATATTCATAAAAGTACTACTTTTTG
>Ga0302122_10000653_pt1 | contig 21722 bp, 11 predicted proteins | sample CB21_SCM_MG_FD_203115 | JGI IMG/M metagenome (GOLD analysis project Ga0302122, IMG submission 203115) | Marine microbial communities from Western Arctic Ocean, Canada - CB21_SCM | ecosystem: Environmental > Aquatic > Marine > Oceanic | place: Canada: Western Arctic Ocean | collected 2017-09-28
TTAGCAGACAAGTTTGGACGCACGATTCACCTGGGTGAGCGCGAATGCAGTATTCAGAGAAGACACCAGAAAGTCTTCGAAGAATCACCGAGCGTCGCTTTAGACGCAGAATTACGTGAAACGATGGGTCAAGCCGCTTGTGCAGCTGCTGCTGCTGTAAATTACGAAGGAGCAGGTACTGTCGAGTTCCTTGTCACACCTAAAGGCGAGTTCTTCTTTTTGGAAATGAATACTCGAATTCAAGTTGAGCATCCAGTAACCGAGATGGTTACTGGTGTGGATTTGGTCAGAGAGCAACTGCGAATAGCAGGTGGTCAGCCAATGAGTTGTGGTCCCCTCAAGATTAGAGGGCATGCAATCGAAGTTCGGCTATATGCCGAAGATCCATCAAACAATTTCTTACCTGCAATCGGTAAACTAAAGCGGTTTGTTGCGCCAACTGGACCGGGAGTACGCTTAGACACTGGTGTGCGCGAAGGTGATGACGTAACTCCTGATTACGACCCAATGTTGGCCAAACTAATTGTCTGGGCGCCTTCGAGAGAAGAAGCGCTACAGAGAATGGGTAGAGCATTAGATGATTTTGTAGTTCTAGGTTGTGTCACCAATCTCAGATTCCTTCGTGAATTGTGTGACCACCCAGATGTTGTAGATGGTTGGACTACTACTGACATGATTGAGAGGCTGTGGCCTGACGGCTGGTCTCCCGAAATAGGCTCGTTAGTATTGGATGCAGGATTACTTGTTGCCGGAGCCTGTGAATCAACTAATTTTAATCGAACAATTTCTTCGAGTGGCGGTCTAATTCAGACACCTTCGCCCTTTTCAACAATAAATAGGAGGTTTCCTTGATGGAATTCAAGTTCGGAGGCGACCGGGTTGAGATTATCCCGCAGCGCGATGGTTCTACCTTTCTTCGTGGAGGTATGATACTACACATGGGCGTTGATTTATGGTTAGAAATAGACGGAAGAAGACACAAAGTTACTGCAACTAAAGTTGGTGATGTTTGGTGGATTCATGTCTTAGGACATACTCTTCAGTATGAGGCTATTGAACCAGGAGCTGTGGGTTTAGATGACGACAAAGGGCTAACTGCGCCGATGCCGGGTAAGATACTAGAGGTGCATGTCAAAGTAGGGCAAATAGTATCTTCAGGGGATACTCTAATGATTATGGAGGCTATGAAAATGGAACACAAAATCACCGCTGGTAGCGATGGTGTAATAGAATCAATATTTTTTAATCAAGGAGACCAAGTCGAACAAGGTACCGAGTTACTTTCTATCTTAGAAAAGTAATACTCTCGCCGAACCTTTGATAAAGGTACTTCAATGCCCAAAGGCTATGGATAAAGCAATAGCCATATGTTTGACTGCCCTATTACTACTAGCAGGTTGCCTTTCGTCAGAAGACAAAGAAGCAATTGATGATGCAATTAGTATCGAAGGTTGCAACAACGCAGATGCTCTAAATTATGACGAAAACTCTACCGGGGACCTCTGTGCGTCAGAAGAACTGTTGGAAGACGCAATTGTAGATTTCATTCTACTGATGGATGAAGGACCAGACATGGAGACTCTAACCTCGACAGTAGGATATTCTATGGAAGTCTCTTCAGTTATGGATGAGGAAACCTGGCATTATATGGAAACTATGGTTATATCACCAGATGGAATGAAATTAACAGTTGAAGATAATTATGGTGAAGAATCCATGATTGTCGATATTATCGTTTCAGGGAACCATGTACAATATTCATTCAATAACGATACTGTAGATTATACAGTTCTTATGAATCATGAAGGTACTATTCTAGAGGCCTTTGATGCTATGATCAATATAGGAATGGACATGGACATGGGAGATGACATGGATAGCGGCGAAATGTTCGTCTGCGATAATGGCGACACCATCCCTGCTGATTATGTCAATGATGGAATGTATGATTGCGAAGATCGCTCTGATGAAGATAACGAGATAGAAATGTTCGTCTGCGATAATGGTGACACCATCCCTGCTGATTGGGTCAATGATGGAGAAGATGATTGTGACGACGGCTCAGATGAGTCTGACAATGACGGCACTGAAGGGGAATCAGATGACGAACCTCCAACTCCTGAAGAGTTGCTTATAATGGGTGATGCTGATGAAAATGGCGCACTAAGTTGGGAAGAGGCTGAATCTTTAGTGACCGAGACAATCGGTTTTTCTTTGAATGAAGAAGCGACAATGCAATTAAAAGATGCATTTGATGAATCAGATTCAGATTCATCTGGTGACTTAACTGGAAATGAATTAGATAATTTCATCCAAGTAGTTTACACACTTTTCGATGAGATGGATAATGATGATATAGACTATGAAACAATGTTCATGATGATGGATGCTAGTGGTGACGGAGAAATCACTGCAACCGAATGGAAAGACTTCATGGAATCTATTGGTGAATCATTGGATGATGATGAGGGCGTAATGATCGTAATGATGGTTGAACAGTTTGACGCTGATAACAGCGGTGGATTGGACCTGGCAGAATTTGAACTTCTACAAATGGATGCTACTTCTGATTCAACTGGTGGCGACGATGGCAACGGCATGGATAATGGCGGCATGAATGAAAACCCAGAATCAGATGATTACACAGAAGACTTCAATCCAGTAACAGCAACATTCTCAGACTTCGAAATTACAGAAACCGGAATGGTATTCCACGGATTGTTGAATGTAGAAGGTGCACCATTTGGTGCTCTTGCGATTCACACAACCTTGGACTTTACAGTTACAGGATTCAGCATGATGGATGTAAATGAAGAGAATAACTGGGTTAAATTTACACTAATAAATTCTGGTGAAACATTAGTTGATAACACTCTAGCATTATCTGCTCTACCATTTGTCCTAGTCGATTCTAGCGACTTTGAAGGAGATGATATGGAAGATGACATGGTCTGTTACAACTTCGAAACTCATGAAGTAGTTGATATCTATGACGAAATGGATTGTCTGGATGCGGGTGCGGAGTACATGTGGACTAGCATGGATCGAGACGATGATGATTCAGATGATGGCCACACAGGAGAGAACTCCTGGACATTCGAGCGTGGAATGGAAGACTGTGATTCAGATAATGATGCAATGGTCTCTTACGAAGAATTGGTTGTTTGTATCAATAATGATCTATCAAATGATGGATTTGGTGACATGTCTGCATCTGATGTTGGTGCCGACCTAATGTTCAACATGAGCGATATGGATGGTGACTCATTCTTGAGTTCAGATGAATTAGACTACCTAAACTCAATGTATTCATCTGGTGAAGATGACCGTGATGGAAACGAACCCACTATCCGTGCTCACTACGAGTGCGTTAACTTTGTAGATGAATCAATGATCGATTCTACAGATGACTTTTCGTCTGTATTCGACAATTCTAACCTAGACGATTCGTTATGCGGAACACCTGCCAATGATGTAAACTACTCGTTTGACAACTCTACTTTCAACCTTCCACTAATGATGGTTTATGAAGAGTGTTCGACGGATGAGAATAACACTACTATGTGCTATTATGGAACCATTGAAGCTGTAAACGGTACTGAGCTCTGGGACCATTCCATAACAATGGACGAATCTGATTGTAATGGTGAATTCGACACTGACACATACATGTGTACAGAATACATTGGTAAGATCGACGATAGTGATGCTAATGCATTCACCATTTCCAACCATCCTTCAAAAACCATTGTTATGTATCAGTACGATGCTGAATCAGGCAGTGGTCTACTAATGATAGTCGAAGAACGCCATGATGGAGATGATGCTAGCCCAGAGGATATGTTCGCAATACTTGATGCTAATGGTGACGGTGAAGTCACTGCAAGCGAATGGTCTGATTCTTCAAATGGTTCTGATGAGCCAATGAACGAACAAGACTTTGAAGTTCTAAAAGCAATGATGCACCAGTTTGATGAAGATGGTAGTGAAGGATTGAACTTCGCTGAATTCGAGAACTTGATAGGCATGAATGATGGTGACGATGGTGACGATGGAGACATGATGGATGATATGCAGGTTCTAATTGTAATGTCCATGGTTAACCTTGAAGGAGACTTGAATGATTACAGTTTCACTCTAGCAAACTGTGATGAAGACATGGTCTGTGGAGATGATGTTTACTCAGTCAAGTTATCAGATATTGTAGTGACAGAAGAATCATTCTTGTTCTCTGGTTACTCAGTTATGTTCATCGATATGGATGAAAGTGGTACACTTAATTCAGGTGATATGATAATGATTGACACTTCATCTCTAGAAGTGGATGGAGAATTTAACACACCTCGCCTACACTCTAAAGAAGCAGATTCTTACGCTGATGAAAACCCAATGCCTGGATTCACTGGAATCCTAGCAACCATTGGTCTTCTAGGCGCTGCTTTAATCCGCAGAGAATGAAACTGTATAGATTCTGATTACCCATCAGAAGACAATACCAATCCACCCTTTTAGGAGGGTGGATTGGGAATAGTATATTGCAAACTACTATTGTGCCTTAGCATTATTACAATTAATGACGTGTGGGTCAATTTGATAAGTGATATTTTTGTACTCAATTGTACTATACTTGATAATAGTGACTTATCGATGGTGAATGGAATACTCCTCGTCTTCACTCAGATGAAGCTGACGCTTACTCAGATGCGGCATTAACTAAATTGGCTATGCCTGGATTCACTGAATTATAGCAACCATTGGTCTACTCGGTGCGGCACTTATCCGCAGAGAATGAAGTTTGTACTGATACTGATTAAAATCAGGATACATGCTTGATTCACCATTCCTATTTGGGAGTTGGTGGTTAGAGAACGTGAGGATATTGATTTTTGGTTCTTTAGTGGTAATCGATTTAACTAATGCTTCTTGATTGAATTGCAAATGATTGCTTATTCGGAATACCAACGGCCTTGGAATGAATCGTCAGTATTGTCGATGTGAACGAATAAGGAGAACGAAGTCCAAACTAAGGTGTTGAAACCATCACCCAATTCATCCTCTCCTCCTGCCTTTGTAACCATGAAGTCAAGGTTGTCAGATACACTGTGCCATTCCTGCCAGAATGATGCATCTCCACCAGCACTGAAGAAGTTGAATGTGGCATATCCCTGTGTAAAGAATGAACAATGATCACTAGCACAAGATTCTGCAGATTCCCAATAGATGTCATTACTTGGTACATCATTGAAACTCATTTCATCTTCAACCACTAAACGAACCCATTCTAGCATCTTGGAGACATTCTCCTCATTCGCCCCCGCAGCTGCAATAGATAGGTCGTAAGGACCGTATCCCGGTGGTGGGACAATTGGATAATTCAGTGAAACCATATCGAAGTTCATGTACGCTTTGACAGATATGTCTTCAGGCAAATGATTGACGAATGCCGAACTTCCCAGAAGTCCTTCTTCTTCACATGCCCAAAGTGCGGCAACAACCGTATGGTCCCATTCTCGAGATGCAATTGCTTGTGCTACTTCCATAGAAACCGTGGAGCCACTTGTATCATCATTTGCCCCTTCTATCGTACCGCCTCCGGGCGGAGTGAAGGCGTAACCAACATCGAAGTGACCTCCAAGAACAATGTATTGGTCAGGATACACATTACCGTATTTGTATCCTACAACATTCAGTTGGTTAGGGTCATCCTCATAGCGAGTTACTTCGACAAAATCGAAACCATAACCTTCCCAGATGGTTTTCATGGCTTCTGCTGCGAATTCATAAGTCGCACCGCCTCCATGTATGTCTGCAGATGCACACCAACGATTATTGTAATCTGTGGTTAACATGTCGATAGTATCGAAAGCTCTACGGCCATCTAAGAACATCATTTCACTACTGTCTTCTAACATCATAGTGGAATTCCATATTTCTCCACCCGCGGTTATTGTAAGTTCCACATCTGCACGTTCACTATCAAGAATTAGTATCTCAAGTGTATTTTGAGATGCAGGGAAAGTCATCTCAACAGGGTCACGGAAAACTCCATCTGAATCTACAAAGAATAGTCCGGGGGAGCGAATGGCAGTCCAATCAACATTGGAATCGACCTCGATAGTCATGAATTGACCACGGACCGCACTAGAGATTTCTCCAACACTGAGCATAGGGTCCACATCATCAGGCCCATCTTCACCAAAGCATCCACTAAAAGATGCTAAGAAAATCGTAATAACTAGGAATAAGGAGCGCATAATATCACAACTGGCACGGTTCTAGATGAGTTTTACCACTCATCAAAGGTATAAGGCATTCAGGAATTTTAACTCGACCATCTTCTAGTTGATTTTGTTCCATAATTGCAACTAGAGCACGACTGGTTGCAACCGCTGTCGAGTTTAGAGTATGAACAGCAGCATTACCTTCACTGGTACGGTATCGCATCCGTAGACGGTTTGCTTGGTAATCAGTACAGTTTGAACAGGATACAACTTCCTTGTATGCATTAGCACCTGGTAACCAGGCTTCAAGGTCATACTTGCGTGCTGCAACAGTTCCCATATCACCAGTACAGATGTTTACAACTTCATAATGAAGGTTGAGTGCATTCCATAGGTCAACGCAGTTCTTCAGTAAATCTTCGTGGTGATCCCATGAATCATCAGGGTGTGTAATAACGACCTGCTCAATTTTTGTGAATTGATGAACTCGCCAAATACCTCTGTCAGACAACCCATGAGCTCCTACTTCTCTTCTGAAACATGGACTAACTCCAACCATCTTGATTGGAAGCATGCTTGGCTCTAGAACTTCATCCATGTACATCGAGGTAAGAGGATGTTCGCTTGTAGCAATCATGTAGAGCGGGTCTGGGGTAATTCCATACATGACTGTCTCAAAGTCCGACAAATCAGTTACGCCTTCGTAAGCCGTTCTGTTCATCATTACAGGTGGCTGAATGAAAGTAAATCCACGTCCAATTAGGAAGTCAACCGCATATGATTGAAGAGCAAGTTCCAAGCGAGCGAGGTCACCTTTTAGGAAGAAGAATCTGCTACCTGCTATTTTTGCTGCACGTTCCAAATCGACCCACTTATTCATTTCAATAAGTTCGTTGTGAGTTCTTGGTTCAAAATCGAATTCTTGTTTTTCTCCGTGAAGGGAATGTTGAGTATTACCCCCCTCATCTTCGCCTACTGGAACCGCCTCATGAAGTAGATTAGGTATTCGCATTCGAATAGCGTCTCTCTCTTCAAGAAGCGAATCTGCTTTTTCATCGAGGGCTATAATGCGGTCTCCAATATCTTTGACCTCGGCCATTATTTTGTCAGAATCTTCCTTATTGCCGCTCTTCTTTGCATCAGCAATTCCTCTTGCCGCTTGGTTGCGCTCGCGACGAATATCTTCTTTTTCCTTGAGCGCGCCTCGCCATTCTTCATCGAGTTCAATAACTCGATTAATACGGTCATAAGGTATTCCACGCTTATCGTGGTCAGCACGAATTTTATCCGCTTCGTTTCGGAATAAGTCCATACTCAACATAATTGATCACCTCAGAAAGAAATACCAAACGAAAACGCCGCAGAACCAACGAATATCAGTCCACCGATGATGTATCCTAGAATTGCTCCACCATTTAGCAGAGGTAATCCGGCTTGTGGTCTACCAGATGCGACATAGCCCATGAGAACGAAATAGCCAACAAGTCCACCAATTAGGGCAGAGATTCCTACAGCCAAGCCATCGGTAGGTATCGCGTCTACACATGATACAACTAGCATTCCGGGGAAAATAACGTCACCAAGTCCCATGAACATTGCTTCTTGTGGCTTCTTACGCTTCTTGATGGTAGTAGGTGCATTTACAGTATCACCGTTATCCTGTGCTGCTTCAGGTGGGCGAATACTATCTTTTTCTTTGAGCATTGAATAGCCACTTCCTTGAGGTGCGACCAATAGAATCGGCAAGTTGAGACCAATCATCGTATCTGCAAGGTCAAGCATATGCTTTGAGCGGTAAACAGCCCATGCATCATAAATCGCTGCCAATATCATGAATATTACAATCAATGTTGGTACAAATGTAACTCCAAGCATTACGATTACACCAGCTCCTACCAATACGCCTACAGTGTTTACGACATACCATTCAGGACGAATGATTAGTGCAGCCATCAGAATAACTGCAATAATTAATCCAGTTAAGAATGCAGTATCTGACCATTGAATACCATAACTATTGTACATAGTATCAGGGTCGAATTCGCCATTTTGAATTTGCATAGAATACTCCATCATAATTTCATCAATAACCCCTGTATTGATGACTTGAATATTCCAGCCCTCAGCAGATAATTGACTCTCTTCATCGACTACAATATCGAATGTTGCATATTCGATGAGTGATGAATAGAATAAGCCGTGGATGCCATCTGCATCGGCAATCCACAATTCATTTCCACTATCATTGTCTAAGTCGAAACTATTTATTGCATTGATTGGTCCTTTGAATGAATTATCACCTTTCCACTTCTTTTCTTCTTCGAATATTCCATCTCCACCATCCTCATCATCACCATCATCATCGATGATGAATGCTTTGATCAACCCAGTGTCATGGCCAATCATAGCCAACAGTTCGCCATTTCCCCAAGGGCTAGCGACAATGTTGAATGCTGTGATATTATTTTCATCTCCTGAATCATAATACCACTCAAGTTCGCTGGAATCAATTCGCATTTCATCCTCTAATCCTGAGTCAGCAAACTCTTCCAAAAGAATCATTGCTGCACCCTCTCGAGAAACTAATAGAATACTATTTTCGTCATATTGTTTAATTTGCAAATGTCCTTCATTCAATTGCAATTGAGGATAAGACCACTTGGCTTGAAATCTCGCAAAACTAGTGTTTTCGTAAGTAGGGTTATCGGTGCCATTGAATGTATTTAGGCGAACCAATTCATTTGCACCGGTTGTAATGTAAAGAGCACCTTTTGCCATAGTGAAGTCAGCATTCGGAAATTCTATAACTTCCAAAGCAGTTACACATCCCCCTTCTAGACCCGTAATTGGGCCAATGTCTTCTAATGACTCATTCCAGGAACTCAAATCTTCGCCAGCCGCAGTTCCAAAACACGCATACTTACTCAGAATGTCGCCATTTTCTTTATCGAACGACCAAATCCACTGTCCATTTGTTGCGGTATAAGCATATTCTCCTTCCATTACGGTGATCATTGGAGGGCCAGGAAATGCATCTAGATTATGTTGCCATTCAAGAGAAGTATCTGCAGAACGTTTTGAAATAACGAAGTTATGAGTCGTTACATTATCGGTCCAATTAACTATCTGTGTGATCATTGAACCATCTGAATTTAGAGAAACTATTTCTTCATCGATTACATTATCACCGGTGAATTCAAAAGCCTCAGTCTCAATTTCAGGAACTAGTAAAATATGTGCTCCTGGGACTGTAGTGTAGCATAGAGCAAGGAATAATACGAATAGTAATCCATACTTGATAATGTGTTGTAAATGTCTCTTAGCAAGCCATAGTATCACGAAAGTGAAAGCAAAAATTGCAACTAATTCAAGCATAATCCATCGTGCTTGAGTAGCGCCCGATTCACCGAATGCTTGTAGCCCAGCAGCATTGAACCAAGGTTGTAACCACACTCCCATTGCAATGGTTATAATGAACATAAATGCCATTCCCAGCATGCCCGGTGCCTGTTCAAGCATGTTAGCAAGAAGGCTATCCTCCTTAGCCAATTCACGCTCTACGCGTTTCATATGGTCCTCTGATGCAGGCTCTCCCATGCTTTGTACCGAGAGTGAGGGTGGTTTTCTAATCATTGGAGGGTGTGGCCCCTACGGGGCCAATGATTATGGAGACACCTAGGGAGTGGTTGAACGCCTCAAAATCTAAGGGGATGTCTCTTGGATTGGAGCGTGTCAACGCTGCACTGCAAGCCCTTGGGCGCCCCGATAGAAAAATGGATTGCCTTCATGTTGCCGGCTCAAATGGCAAAGGTAGCGCCTGTGCACAACTGGTTGCAGGCCTAGTACGTGCAAGATACCGCGTTGGTCTTTTTTCTTCACCCCATCTAATTCGAATCGAAGAGCGAGTACGAGTGGATGGAAAATCAATTTCAGATGAAGATTTTGACAATGCTCTATCTAAAGTCAAAGAACTAGATTTGGAATTGACATTTTTTGAAATCACCTACCTAACATCGTTGGTTGCTTGCCAAGAAGCAGGCGTATCAATTATGATACTCGAGACTGGCTTAGGCGGTAGATTAGACGCGACCAGGTCTGCTGATGTCGTGGGATGTCTCGTGACTTCAATAAGCCTTGAGCACAGTGATATTTTGGGCGATACAATTGAGAAAGTAGCTAGAGAGAAAGCGGCAATCTGGCGCCCGGGAGTACCTATGCTGATCAGGGACCCGGGCTCGGCTAGTGTGCGTAATGCCATGCGTGATGAAGCGATTAGTGCACGATTTTACAATCCTGAAAAATCAACCTACATGGAAGAAGCGGCAGACCTTGCTGAAATGTTGTGTCAAATGGTCGGGTATTCTTTTGTCAGAAGGCCAATTGATTGGCCAGCAAGGATGCAGATTATTGAAAGTAAACCCAAATTGTTGTTAGAAGCGGCACACAACCACAGTGGAATGAACAGAGTGATACCTGAAATTGCCAGTATACTTCCCGAACGTTGGTCGTTATTGTTTGGAACTTCTCCACAACAAAATATGCCGCAATTCCTTCAACCACTTCATGCCTTGATAAGGGCCCATCCCCCTGTTGAAATAATCACCACCGAGCCTCAAAATGGCAGATATCCCGGTGTCGTTAATCCGATTCCAGAACTGTTGCATATCGAGGACCCGTCAAAAGCGATTGAATCATTCACCCAACCCTGTGATATGATTTTAGTGATTGGTTCACTATACCTTTGTGGAAATATACTTTCTCATATGGAATTAGATGCCGACATACTTTGATGTGTAGGTCTTACCTGAGGGTGTTGTACGGGAGTATTCTACCCAATCAACCTCAATATTTTCGGTGATAAAATGAGTTCAAAATGGGATTTACGATTTATAGAATTAGCAAGACATATCTCTGGTTGGAGTAAAGACCCATCTACAAAGGTCGGTTGTGTTGTGGTAGGAGAAGACCGTGAAATCCGCTCTACTGGATTCAATGGTTTCCCGCGTGGAATCGACGATGATGCTGAAAGACTATCAGACCGAGAAAAAAAGTATCCACTGATATGTCATGCTGAAGAAAATGCAATTATGCACGCTGCACGTATTGGAATTTCACTCAAAGGTAGTACAGCATATGTGACATGGCCTCCATGCTCTCGTTGTGCTAGGTCTTTGATCCAAGCCGGAATTAGAGAAGTGGTATATTCCTCAGAAGAAGAAATACCTGAACGCTGGATTGAAGATTTTAAAATCTCCAACGGTATGCTTGAAGAAGCAAAGGTATTGGTACGTTCAATTGAATGAAAAAATATCCCTATCATACCATAAATGCCAATTTAGACCGGTGTTTTCAAGTTTAAGTTTCACTCGTAAATGTTTATGCGAGCCATACCCGTTCTGGCACTTGTCGGCTTGCTACTACTTCCTGGCTGTTCATATTTCGATGAATATACCGAAGATTCCGATTCTGAAGAGACAGTTGATAATGAAATTGAATCGATACAAGGCTGTACCGATTCCGAGGCTAATAATTACGATGAAAATGCCGACGAGGATGACGGTTCTTGCCAATATGATGAGCCTGAACCAGAGCCGGTTTTGGGATGTACGGATTCGGATGCTGAAAATCACGATACCAATGCAACCGAAGACGATGGCACTTGCCAGTACCTCGAAACAATACCTTGCAATGGCTTAGTTATCCTATGTCACAGGACATATGACCAAGTGACATTCCCTGAAACTCATAACTCATTTTCTACTCATGAAGACAATATATACTACCCTGCTAGCAATCATAGAACTGGATTTCAGGCTCAATGGAATGCCGGAATGAGGGCGTTTATGCTGGATACTCATTATCTGACTACAGCCGATCAAACATCCTCCGCAGTTCGGTTTTGTCACGGTGATTCAGATAGAGGGTTTAGTCCATGTACATACGGTATGGTCGACCCATTGAATTGGCTTAGCGGGTTAGAATCTGAAATGGATAATGAAGATAGGGATGTAGTTACTCTGTTAATTGAAAATCACGTTGAGGTAGACCATCTCAAAGAATTGTTTGATGATGTTGGACTATCTGAGCAGATGTATATTCACGATATGAATGCTGAATGGCCCACACTTATCGAATTGATAAATATGGATAAGCGGTTGGTTGTTTTTTGGGAGCAATCTGGTGATTCAGCCCATCCCTATTTTCATGATTTTCTAACTCATAGTTGGACTACAAATTATGCTGATGAAGACACTTCATCAATGGACTGCGAGACTTTACGAGGAGATTCCAATCAAGTTGTATTCCATATGAATAATTGGCTAAAGAATCAAGCTGGATTATCTGACCCAACAAGAGCAGGGGAGGCTAACAATGTTGATTTCATGGTTGATAGGTCACTTGAATGCATTGATGTCCACGGTAAGAGACCTACATTTATCGCGGTCGATTGGTGGGAAGAAGGCGACGTCGTCGAAGCAGCAAAGCGAGTAAACCAACTCGAATTGGAAAGCGATTAGCCCCAAAACCTTCTGGTACGGGCATATTCAATTTCAGCGAGATGAATTGCTTCCAGTAAGCCTTCAATATCCCCTCTCTCCACTTTACGCATCAATCGCTGACAAGTTGCTTCTCCAACCCCTCTACCCATCAAAGCCAGAATTGCATCCATTCCTCGGTTTGCAACGGCTTGGGCATTCTTCATCATACGTTCTCGTTCTTTTGCATCATCAGAATTTACCCAGGTAACCAACTGTTTCTCAAGACCTTCGCGCATACATGCAAGCATTTGCCCACCGCACTTTAGGCACTTTTTAACATCACTAATCTCGGGGTATCTTGCAACTCTAAATCGCTTTGTTGAACTACACCTCAAGCAGCACAAAACCGCTCTTTCATTCATCAGTCGTCCTTCTAGCCTAGCCCTAACCTGCTTATTATCGAAATTAGGTAGCAGTAAATCTTTCTCGGACCTACTTGATATTCCAAGTGGGCCAGTAGCGGTGACCTCCAATCCAATTAGTCCCGATTGAATTGCACGTAGGACATCCATTGCTCCTGGTATGTCCATTCTTTCGTGGAACAATTTACTGAGAACTTCCTCCATAACCGGAGTGCCACGGTATTTTTTCAATAATGCTTGAAGATTGATTTTTCGAGGGTCCACCCCATGGCGTAATATTCCGAATACCTTTGCAACTTGGGCAAACCTCCATCTTACTTCTCTAGAATTTGGTAATGTTACAGATAGAACTCCCTCGAGGGCTTCGGGGGGAGTATCGGATAACCACTCGATCAATTCAGCAGGCCTAACCCCGCCTACCTGAAGCGATATTCTACACGGCTCAACAACTAGGCGACCCCATTTGCCTGAGCGTGTACTTGCCATAGCGAGTAAATAATGTCCTATTGCCTCATTGATTCGGTTCCCTTGACAGGAATTGATGATAAGAGCTTCATCTCTGTTTTCAATCGTAATCAGGCGTTCACTCGGAATCATATTTGCAGAATTGAAATGGGTACTTACCATGTCAGCAAGAATTCCTTTCGCTTCACCATTTATGGGATAATCTTCCAATTTTGAATAACCACTGAGTAGTTCCGCAGGATCAATTTGAGTGACTTCCTCATCTTGCATTAATCCTAAATCTATTGCAAATAATCTGCGCAGTCTACCAGATTCACGTGCAATAACAGCCGGTGTTGGAGGAAGTTCTCCTACCCACTGAGGTGCATGACCTTGGTCTGATACAGGAGCAACCAACAATTCACTTTTCTCGGGGTCGGCATCGATTACAATCCATGTCCTTCCGGCCATGACGAATCTTCTTTGCCGACCATCTTGTTCTTCGCCACCATCATTTAGTGAAAGTACGAATGCCTCGTCAACATTACCTAGACTCTTACGAGTAACCGCATCTCTAACACGATAGGATTGCTTATCGGGAATCATTGAAAGATGGTTGGTGACCCATTGGCGGGTTCTTCCGGAGCGACTAATCCAACCTTTAGCAAATATTGCAGGTGCATCGAATGAAAGTTTAGCGAGGTCATCACTTGGTTTTTCATCATATGCAAGTTTGGGCTGCTCCGGTAGTGACTTCTTTGAAGTCCGAATCAATTCTTGCCAGACATCATGAGGCCATCTATACCAAGGAACATCCTTTGGATTTTCTACACAACGGATGACCCATCCATCGGCTAGAACGTTACCTATAGCGATGGTATCCTCCCTTCTCCAGTTCTCAAATTGTATCGCCCCAGACATCGCCTCTGTAATCGAATCAATTGGTAGAGCTCCATGACTATGAACCATCATAACAATTTGATTTGCAGCAACCGAGAGTGGTTTGTCCCTCCATTCAACAGGTTCAATCTCGCCAGCAATTGCTTTACGAGCAATTACCGCGGCTTCGATTAAATCATCGCTTTCCCAACCAAGTAAATTGCCACTACCAATTCCACCTAGTCTGTGGTCAGCCCTTCCTACTCTCTGAAGCATTCTGTCAACCGAGCGAGGTGAACGAATCTGGACAATATGATTCACGCTTCCAACATCAATTCCTAATTCAAGACTAGATGTACATACTAGCCCCTGAATTTTCCCTTCACGCAAATCATCTTCCATTTGTGCTCTTGTTTCTTTAGCTAGGGAGCCATGATGCACCCCTATTGCTAAATCGGGTGCTATTGCTTGCAGTCTTTGAGATACAGTTTCAGCACTATTTCTTGAATTTACGAAAATCAAGCAAGGGTGTTTTTTTGAGATTATCTCGGCTAACCCTCTCAATGTTGCGTGTGCTCTTGCTGAAATGGCCAATTCAAGCGAACCAATTTCGTCTTCAGGGATTTGAACGATGGCATCGACCGACAACTCCGTTGAACGAGGTGTAATAGCAACAATCGGTTCGGCATCATTGGAAAGCCATTTTGCGACTTGTTTGGGGTTACCGATAGTTGCCGATAGTCCAATACGTTGAATTTTAGATCCTTTGAATGCCTCTAATCGAGATAACCCTACAGACAATTGCCATCCTCTTTCTCCATCAGCAATTTCATGAATTTCATCAATAACAACGGCCTTTACTGTGCGTAATAATTCACGTAATTTAGAGCCGGTAAACATCAATTGGAAAGTTTCAGGCGTTGTAATCATCACATTAGGAGGTTTTCGGACATGCCTGTTTCTTTCAGATTGTGGGGTGTCGCCATGCCTTAATCCTAAACTCAGCCCTACTGCGGAGGTAATCTCTTCGAGTCGCCTGTCGACATCACGATTTAGCGCGCGAAGCGGGGTAATGTAGAGAATTGACATTCCAGTCCATTCTTGACGCAGACAGCGGTCAAGTAATGGAAGGATAGCAGCCATCGTTTTTCCTGAGCCAGTCGGCGCCACAACCAGCCGATCATGGCCTGCAGCAATTTCGTCTTGAGTGACATGCTGAACGGGTGTTGGAGTCCACTTTCTCTCCTCGAGAGCCTTCTGCAGACTCTCTTCGAGTTTGGAGAAGACACCTTCGGCCATATCGATTGGGCGAAGTCACTGGTTCAAGAGGTCAACGATTGAAAGAACTATCAGTAGTCCTCATCATAATCATCATCTTCATCATCACCATCGCCATCCTCATCACCCTCTTCTTCCCATTCTTCATCATACAGAGAGCCTTCATTATGAGTAATAGCCGTACGATTGGCTGTGATTCCAATTCCCATCAAGACGATTACAGATAGGATTGCGAATAACCAGATGAGAGGTTGTTCACGAATAGAATCAAACCAACCCATGTAGGATACATAGACAACCTCAACCTTGTGTTCTGCTGAATTATCATCATCATTGACTTCAACAATCACATTATCTGGGTCAACAACAACTCGGATTCTATCGACTCCTTCCTTTGCACTCCATGTAGCGGTGATTGGAATTAATTCGTCAGCACCTATCTTGTTAAGCGTCACTGTATCAAACGGCACAATTGAATCACCGGCATAGAAGGATACCGAGAATTGAGAATTTGTTTCCCCACCCACATTCCGAATACCAGTTGTGATTTCGATTTTTTGACCTGGTGCTACGTGGTCATCAGAGAGTGAAATGGAATCAATCTTCAATTGAGGCCCCTTCGCCCCTAAGCGTACCCATTGGCGCTCAAAGTCAGTATCATCTGCTGCAATTTCTGCAATAGGACTTGCTTCTGAATTAGAAACGACTGGGAATTCATTTCCAGCGGAGTCATATCCTGTTAGGTAGAACCCTACCCAATCGCCTTCACGTAGTGTGATTATTCCACCGTCGGTTAGGTCAACAGTTCCAGTCCAGATAACACTCTGACCTTCCTGTTGCATTCCTAGTACCGAGTGGCCAGCACCCATTGTTAGAGTTCGACTTGCATCACGCATTACCCAATGAACAACTTGTTCTGAACCAGTCATATCGGCATCTTCAGTTCCATGGAACTCAACCTGCACCTTTGTTAGGTCCGTATTAGCCGAAATATCGACAGTATTCAGAGGCATTGTTCTACTTACTACACGAGGAGCAGTATCATCGACAACAACTCTCAAAGTTGTGGAAACTGTTTGTCCAGTCATATCTTCGCCCTTTCCAGGAATTCCACCGATAGAGATCAGACAGGTACGAGTTGGAGACGATTGTAGAGTCTCAGCATGTGAAAGAGGCACTTCAACAGAATAGCCTCCATCATCCTCTAATGAACCATCTGACCAAATACTCTCACCATCATATACTTCGATTACAATCGCTGCATTATTTGGTGCAGGGACATTGCTTCCTTCGTATACAACTTTACCTGTGAATTCTAGCCTGTCATCGTTTCGAACCCTACTGCCATCAGCAACAACTCCAGTTCTAGGCTCACTGATATCTTCGACCAAGAATGAAGATGCATCTAGGACCAAATCATTCTCGACTACGAATGTATGTTCAGCGATAATATGGCGAGTTGGGAATTCAGACCCCCTCTCTTTGTATTCCAAAGAGAGGTCAGAAATATCTTCGTCAGGCCAATCCCAACTAATTGTGAATTGATAATCGATTAGAATCCAAGGCATTCCAGAATCATTTGTAGTCTGAATCATACTTGAACTGGTTGCAAGATTGATGAAATCAGAGTTACTTGCGAAGGTGTCACCGATTCCATAGTAGGAGATTCTTTGTCGATCTACTTCACTGTCAGGTCCCTCAAAATCAAAGACCAAATCAATGTACTCAAAGTCAATAGCGGTGTTGGCATCAACCAATCCAAGAGAGATTGTTTGTTCAGTACCTGCAAATACAGGCGCCCCATCATTATGCCCAACCCATTCTAATCCGGTGAAAATTGCACTGGAATCCTTCCTACTTCTGAATGTAGCATCATCTGTATCGAAACCAGGTCCGGATTCCCATGAATACGATTCATCATCAACTATTGTAGTGTGATGGAGAGGATTACCTGCTCTGTCACCTCCATCCCAATAATATGAGACACGTCCCATGTTAGGATTACGTGAATGGTCTATTGTAGTGGAGAAGGTCTTCACATCGGCTTCACTTTCGTTAACTACAACGGTCGTTGCATATTCACTGGAATCAGCTTCACCATTACGATTTAGGTCATGGTCTGCTTCAACCCAGTAATAAAGAGTTAGTTGTGTAGGGTCTCCAACTGCATCTGCGACCTTGATACTAACCTTTTGCGTATCATCAGCAGCTTCGTATGCATCATTCAATGGATACGTATCAAGCGCTTCAGGAGCCGTAGCATCTACCTTGTATGTCCTAAACCAGTTCGAATTTGAAGCAAGGACTTTGGTGGAATCTCTTTCATTGTATGTTTGAATCTCATATGAAAGCCCACTTTCAACATTTATTTCTGGCATCACTATTGAGATGAAGAATGAACCATTGACGTTGGAAGTATCTCTCCAATCAGCATGAACGAATCCATTTTGAGCAATTCGGATATCGAATGCACTATCCTTTGGTGCATCAGTGGAATCAGCAAACCACATTGCGCCTTGGAAGTGTAGGGTTTCTCCAGCAGCGACCCAGCTTCCATCTTCAACGTCATTGGAGGTCATTTCCCCATCATTATCTCTAATGTTAAGCCATCCTAATCCAAATGAATTGTTCGCTTTGAGGCCAGCAATGCTGGAAAGAGCAGCAGGTTGAAATCCATTTGTTCCAGATGTGTCAAGACAATTAGTTGTGAAGCGGACATTATTTTGATCTGGGAAATTAGAAGTCACGTGGAATAGCCAGTGTATTTCCAAAATTCCATTGTTCAGGCTTGACCAAGACGACGAATCGATTTCAATCCAATCGTCTGGGTCATTAGGAGAGGGGAATATGTCTCCCTCTTGCCATTCGAGTGTAGGTGCACTAGATGCAGGAGTTGCCATGAATGAAAGAGTTGCAGATTGAATGTAGTTGTTTGTCCCATCTCCAACAATATGTCTGGTAACAACTTCGTATGGAGAAATTCTTTCGTGGAGTATTTCACCTTCTGGAATATTTATGTCTAGATTTACAGTATTGATTGAATATGTCACACTGAATCTTTCCAAAATAACAATACCGGAAGTTTGAGAACTTATATCGACAGGAATTACAACCGTTCCAGATCCGATGTCAGGTATGATATCGTTGAAGGCTTTGATAAATTTAACTCCACCTTGAGTTGTGGTTCCAAGAAGAACACCTGGGCTTGTCCATTCATTAATTCCCTCCCCTCCTACATCAATCCCAACCTGTTCTGGAGCGTCAGAATGTAGAGCGATGTTCAAGTCATCAAGCGTTGGAGTTGTAGATCCAGATGAAGTAAATCGGGCATAGATGTAGATATATCCGCTACCACCTGCAAACGAAACAGTTTTTGAGTCTCCACTATACTGGAATATCTTCTGTGTTTGGTCTTGTAATTCTAATTGAAAACTAGAGCCCGCAGGTGTTGTAGCATTCCACCAAGCAGTGACTGCTACCGGCGCATTTCCAGAGTAATAATTAGAACGTACCTGGAAATATCCGCTGGTTTGGTAAGAGGTAGAATAGGTCAAAGAAACGAAGTCGAGAACTGGTGTTTCACTCGATGTACCATTGAGGTATGCCTTCCAAATAATACTTGAACCGGCTGTACTGAATGTCAATTTCTGATCGAAGATTCCATTTTGCCATGTAGTTCCACCGTCATTCGAAACTTGCAACTCGATGCTGGTGTTGCTTGGAATAAATCCAACTAGTGAGGAAACTGTGATATCAGTAACCTGCTTTGTTAGAGCCGTAGTTTTGCTAGTTACAATTGATGATGTGGAATCAGGTGTTCTGTAATCATAAATTACACCAGTGCCTTCACGTTGAATACTGTTTAGTTGATTAGTAGGGCAGGATGAACTGTAATGGCATTGGAAACCGAATGTGTTGTCGCCAAGTTGATCCATTCCATAGTGACCGCCGCCATTGAGTTGGACTTTGCCCATTCTCTCGACAAATAACCCATTCATTGTGAAGTAGTTGTGATAACCACGTGAACTGTAATATTCATTGGTAACTATTTTTGGAAGATTAACAATAAGCCCACTTGCTTGTGTATTTACGTCTCCCAACTGTTCCTCTGAACCGAGGATCCAACTTCCATTAATCGATGCTGGGTTTGATGGATTAATCTCGTATAGGTATCTGTTATAATTTGGAGAAACTGCTTCGTACATTAGAAGGAACATACGGCCAGAATCTTCGTCAATATCTACGCCCACTGGGTAGTAGTTTCCAGAGTAGGCATACGTATTTTGACAAGTCCAAGACCCTGAAGAAGATATTGACCATTCTACTAACATACGGTAACTGTAAGAAACGGTCCAAGCATTACCATTGCCATCACTTGTTGCATCATATGTAGAGTACATAGGTTGAGCATTAGAACAAGTACCAGAGCTAATACTCGATGTACCCAAGTAACTGCCATTAGTCATACTGTATCTTTTGATGACAGGAGTGGAGTAGATAGAACTCCCAGTGAATGTCGCAGAATGATATTCATCATCATGTACGACAACAAATCCTCTGTAATTTGAGTTCGAATTCAATAAAGATACAGATGTTAACTGGCTAGTGCCTCCGATGAACCCTTGATCTCCATTTGCGGCAAAGCCACCAGTGTTGTTGATAGTTTCTGTTGAGGTAGCATCTGCTGAAAGGTCCATCCCATTGACTGTAATTGTCGGATTTCCAAGTAATTCCACTTGGTCATTTCCAACTTCAAGGTTACTTCTGCTTCCATATCCAAAGCCAGGAGGGGTGCCTTTCCATGTAGCACTTCCAACTCCCCCGAAATCAGCATTTGTAGACAAATTACCCCATGTTGTTGAAGAGGGTTGTCCAGTGACATCAAACGATGCTGAAATCACCTCTGCTCCATATGGGAATGTGAGGTTTCCTGCAAAGCCACTTCCAGTACCGGAGAATGTATGCGTATAGGATGTTGAACCACCTTGAAATTGTGTTTCAGTAACATCTGCTAAAGCGACTGGCGACAGTACAGACAACATGAATATCGTAGTTAAAAAAATAGACTTTTGCATCTTAATACCACCTTTACCCACTGTGGGCCTTTGGCCCACGCGGGTTCATTACATTTGAACGGTTCTCTGTGTCGTCATTTCAATCAAAATAGCAAAATAGCAATAATGAGGGCGCTGTTCGCTAAGCAGGTGAGACCTATGGGCTGGTGGAACAATCAACACGGAAATCAACTTAGAATTTCAGGAACAGGAACCTTTGCATCTTCATTACTTACTGTAATGTCTGCAACGCAGTTGATGTTTCTTCAGGATAATGAACAGTTCCAAGAATATACTGGAACTTCAATTGCATTAATCGTAATTGGAATAATCGGCCTTGCAATATCAGCGCCAGCATTCTTGAATCTAAATGCGCGTGCAAAATCTCTACATGCTATTATGGGGACGAGTTCCACCTCCGAACTTCGCAAGTTAAAAGCGAATGGAGACGAAGCCGCCCGCATCCTTGGTGGCGGCCATCAAGAAGCATGGACTTCCTTCCTTCAAGAGAAGGGATTGAAGAAGCGTTGACTACTGGGTAGCAAAGATGGGAGATTCCGATCCGATAAGTACACTTGTCCGAGAGATTGTTCTCGCGGCAGGAATGATAGCGCTTCTCGTCCTTGCAATGTGGGCTCATACCGGCTCAATGCCACCATTGGTTGTGGTGGAGTCAAATTCAATGCAGCATGATTCTAGTGGAGAAGTTGGAACAATAGATGCAGGAGATCTAGTTCTAGTTCACTCACCAGATCGTAACATCATTATCACCTTTGCAGAAGCAACAGACCCCGACTCACAACATTTTGGTTACGAGTCATTAGGCATGGAAGGTGATGTAATTATCTATGAACGAAATGGAGAAAGCGATAGTACTCCAATTATTCATCGTGCTTTATTCAAGGTAGATATTGGACAATCAACACCTACTAATGAAGAAGGGGG
>Ga0302122_10000655_pt1 | contig 21686 bp, 17 predicted proteins | sample CB21_SCM_MG_FD_203115 | JGI IMG/M metagenome (GOLD analysis project Ga0302122, IMG submission 203115) | Marine microbial communities from Western Arctic Ocean, Canada - CB21_SCM | ecosystem: Environmental > Aquatic > Marine > Oceanic | place: Canada: Western Arctic Ocean | collected 2017-09-28
TAACCTACATTACTACATGGACGCGGTGCGATTGTTCGCGACGCGTAGGAGCGCCGCCATGGCCTCGAGCCGCGGCGTCGCGACGCCGTGCGCCCGCGCCCGGCGCAGCGGCTCCCCGAAGATGGCCTCCACCTCCATGCGCTGGCCCTTGCGGAAGTCCTTCGTCGTCGACGGCACGTAACTCACGCGCGCCATGTCGTCCGTGATCGCCGACAGTTTGGCGACGACGGCCTCCTCGTCCAGAGACACATTTTTCTGCCGCGCCTCGAGGTCCGCGTTCGCCGCCCGGCAGACCTCGCGCATGACCTCGATCGCCGTGGCCCGCCCCTGCGGGTCGTTCCACAGCTCCCCGACATCCGCGCCACTTGCAAGCACCGTGCACCCATTAAAGGGCACGTTCCACGCGAGCTTGGACCACTGCGCGAGTAATAAACAGGGCTGGGGCACATATACAACGGCGCCCGCGGGCGCGGCGCCGGACACCGGCGCCCAGAGCCGCCGGGCGGCTTCGAGCTCCGTGGGATCGTCCACGAACGAGCCGCCGTGGATCGCGCACGGCACGCCCGCGTGGGACACGTCGAAGCCCTCCCTGGACAAACCGCCGTACACCAAGCCGCCGTGGACTCTTCGGGCGTCGATGATTTCCGCCGCCTGCTCCTCCGCGCCGAGCCCGTTCATCAGGAGCTGGACCCGCGTGTGCGGGGCCACGCAGGGCTCGAGCAACTCGCGCAGCACGTCTTTCTGCTCCAAGGCCGTCGACTTCAGGCCCACGAGGACCCAGTCCAGATCGTTCCCGAGCTCCGCCGGCGCCCGCGCGACCCGGGGCTGGTCCAATGCGAAGTCGCCCTGCCACGATTTCACGCGCAGCCGCTCCGGGGCGTCGTGGCGCTTCCTTATCAAAAAGCGCACGTCGTGGCCCAGCTCCGCCAGGCGCACCCCAAAGTAGGAGCCCACGGCGCCGGCGCCCACGACGCCTACTTTCAATGGACGCATCGCGCTCGTCGACGCCAGGCGGCGCGGGGCGTGCAGCATGCAGTGTTATTGGTGCATGTACGCACTTATGCGGGCTCCCCGGCGCAAAAGCGCAGTAATAGTGTACGGGTTTTCTGTAAAACCCGTTTTGTTGTTTTTAACCAGCCGCGGAGACGTCGCGCGATCCCTCCGGTGACGCCATCCGAGGCCTGCGCACCCCCGCTCCATCTTCAATTGCGCTTTGATACGGGTTGCAAATCAGCACGAGACTGTTTCGCTCAGCCGTGGTGCCCAGGCCTCCCACCGCGAGCGGACGAACGCGTAAAACGAAGCATACCATACGTACGTCGCACGCCAGCGCGTTCGCCAAACGACTAGCTGTCGCACAGCGCAGCGTCGACGCCTAACGCCAAGCAGAGAAGCTAAACCATGGCCACCTTCGCCGCGGAGCCGCCGACGCGCACCTTCGGCGGGAGCGTCGACATGGAAGTTTTGAACGACCGCCTCTGGCCGGTCTTCGTGCGCGGCGCATTGCGCGGCACACACCCGACATCGACAGACCCAATAGCAAGCATGAAGAAGCGCGAGTTCCTGCGGTTGCTGGAGGGCTGCGCGCCGCCCGAGCAGCTGACCGTCGTCTACCACGCCGAGGCCGGCCGCACGGCGAAGCGCACCTTTTCCTTCTCGGCCTTTAAGCGGGCGCTCTGCGTCGTCGCGGCGCGGCTGCAGCCGGAGCTACGACCGGCACGCGCCCTGGCGGCGCTAGTCGATGCGAAGTGCGGCAGCTGGCCCCGGAGGGATAGAAGAGACGTCCAGCCGGCGCGCGAGGCCTGCGCGCGCGTCCTCAAGGCCTTTGCGCCGTGCCTCGCAAAAGTTTTTGCCTACTACGGCCAGACGCCCTCCGAGTTCGAATTGAAGGTCCTGGGCCGCCACGCGCCGCGCACCGACGTCGACCGCATGCAGCAGTCCCTGCCGTTCAGTGGGTGGGCCACGTTCTGCTCGACCTTCAACGTCACGGACCGATTAGGTAGTGATGCGGTGGGCCAGCTCTTCGTGGACGCGTCAAGCGTGACGAACGCGGATGCGTTGGGCGGGCTGGAGATCGAGGAGTTCTTTGATGCGGTGCTGCGGGCTTCACTGCTCGTGAGCGTCTCGCCGGGCGGCGGTGCTTCAAGAGTTCCAGGAGTCCAGGCGGCCAGGTCCGCGGCCGAGGCGGATCGGCTGGCCTTGAAGGCGGACAGCGCCCCGCAGCGGTGCCTGGCGGGTTTTAGAGTGATGCGTGCCAAGCTGGAACGAACAATACCGCGCCAGGCCAACGCTGGCCACGGCACGTCCAAACACTACGGAGGGGAGTCGGCCTTCGCCGGCGGGCGCGCCGCCTCCTCGAACTACCATTTACTGCTGGAAGGCTCCAAGGAGTTCCAGTCGCTCGCGGACGCGTGCTGGCGCGACCTCCAGAAGCACACGGCCACGCTCTTGGCGGACGCGCCACGCGCCAAGCCGGCGAGCCGCGCGGAAGAGCTCGACGACCTCCTCCAGGACATGGCCGTGACGCGGCCCGTGCCGCCGTCGCCGCGACGCGGCGGCGTCCGGACGCCGCAGGCCTCGCCGCGCGCCGTAACGGCGAGCCTGCTCCGCTGAATGCCACCCGTTCGCACGGATGGAGCACGCCACCGTGGCTATATAGATGGCGCTCGGGCGATTTTGACTAAATTAAACACCTCAAGGGACTTACTGGTACTAGTACCAGCGGGGCTATGCTCCACAAGAACCTTGAACTTACAAGTGAGGGGAGAAGGAACAATACGGTGCGACAAGTTTGGAATCAGCTACCCGTTGTCAGGGCCGTTGAGCAACGCCGTACCATGCGCAGTTCCGAGACTCGCCACCCGGGACGGCTCGACCAATGCCCGCGCTGAAACGCCGAACAACGTCGACGCGACCAGCAGCGACGACCGCTCCGCCTTCACGATCGGGTTCACGTTGTCCGCGACCACCTGGTGCGCCACGTCGTGGTCGAAGGCGTGCGTCGCCGCGACGATGACGTGCAGCTGCGTCGATAGCAAAGGAATCGCGCCAGACCGCGTCAGCGCGTCTAACAGATCGAACGCCTTGCGCCGCTCTAGGGCCAGACGATCCGTGGCGTAGATTGTCTCCTTCGTGGCGGACAGGAGCCCTTTTTGGCTCGACACGCGCCATGGTGTCGCAACCTTAATCGTGGTGGGGCGGAGGCACGCGTCCCCGTCCAGCTTGTCGAAGGCAGCATCTAAGCGGCGGGGTAACGCGGTGACGTCAAAACCAGCGACCGCCTCGACCGCGTCTTCTTTCTGCTGAGGGCGCGGCGGCGCCGGCGGGACCGCGTTGTTGCTCGTGGGCGCCGCCGCAGCATAAGCTCGCGGCGGCGGCGCGGCGCACCGCGGCGGTCCCCTCCCCGCCTTCTTCATCATCCGCATAGACCGGCCACCCTTACCGCCAACACTGTCGCGGTCGCACCCCGGCGGCGCGGCGTACGCCATCATGGCCGCGCCCTCGGGCTCCGCGTCGGGGAACGGCTTGTCCGCGACGGCGTCAAGCACCGCTGCCTGCGCCTCAAGTTTTTTTTCTTCTATCTCACGCACCCGCGCGTCCGCCATTGTCGTCGGCTCGGTCGATAGAGAACGAAGAGGGATCTAACGAGACGAGCCAGTCCGCATCAGTGAAAGTGACGGTCTGGCGCGCGGCGCCGCCGCGGTTTCCTTTCGTGCGCGTCGCGTCGGTTGTGGTCAGCGTGTGGTCCAAGAGCACGACCTCGGACGAACCCTTCCTCGCGACTAGACGCAGCGACGCAGTGCGCGTCCACAGGTGCTCCGTGATTTTGGTCGTGACGGAAGTCGTCGACGTCTCCTTGGTCGTCGCGCCGAAGAACGAGCCCTTCGTGTCCTTCTTCTGCTCGACGACGACCGTCGGACCCTCGACCTCGCGCTCCCGTTTCTTCAGGTACGTGGTGGTGCCGCAGAAGTCGCACACGAGCGACAGCTTGCCGTCTCCTTTGGCGTCTCTAATTTGTGACGCTTTCGCGGCGTCTAGACCGAGGAGCTCCGCGAACGCGAGCGACGACGACGTCGCCAGGCGCACGGCAACCTCCGCAGCCGAGAACTTGTCGCCGTAGGCGTGAGCCTCGTCGGATAATTTAACGCACTTGGCGGACTTAAGCGCGAGACGTACAGCTTCCAGGGCTTTGTCCAGGCTGCGCTCGAAGCGTAGGTCGTAGTAGTGCGACTTTGCTGTCTTTTGGTGTACGCTGTTTCTAGGTATTGGTGCGTCTCTGCGTTGATTTGCAGCGGTAGTTGTGCGGTTGTCGCGGAGCTTGAGACCCAAAAAGAATGTTCGGGAGATTTTTGAAAAACCCGCGAGGACCGCCGGGGCGCACACGCAGGATTCCGTGCGCTGCAACCTCCACGGGCCACGCCATCGACGCGACAACAACTCACTTAACTACTCCGAACCAATTTTACACGCCCCATCACCCGGGCAGCGCCACCAGCCGCCGTTTCCGGCAGTCCACGACCAGGTTCAGCGCCGCGAGCGCCGTGTGCCCGAGCATGCCCTCGTCCGAGACCTTATCGAAGCCGAAGCGCTCGTCCAGCTCCTCATCCGAGTCCGACTCCGACTCGTCCGAGTCGTCGTCCTCGTCCGAGTCGTCGCCGTCCGCCGGCGACAGCACGACCCGCGCCTCGCGGCCCAGGACACGGATCACGGCCTCATAGATGGGCTGCTCCGTGACGCGCCCGATCGCCGTCTCGAAGTGGGCCGTCTCGCCCGTCGCCGGCAATTTCAGTTTGCGGATCAGGTCGTCCTTGAGCTCGCAGTCCGTACTCCCAGTATCGACGAGCGTCCGGACCCGCACAAAGTCTGTTTGGTCCGGGTGCCGCACCTCCACCCAGGCGTAGGTCATCCCATCTAACGCGTCCACCGCGCCGCACTCGCCATGGAGTCCGAGGTCGATACCCGCGAGGGCGGCGGCTACTGCCGCTGCCGGTGGGGCCTCCTTTGACGGCGCCGCCATGCGTAACGCGTCGCAGGCCCGGAAGCGCGCGCGGAACCCGCCGCACTTGGCCACAGCCTGGGACACCGCCTTGGTGCTCTCCTGTGTCGACCGTTCCGCCACACAGGCAATACGCCAGGGCGCGCCGATGGCCAGCGCGCCTTCGGGGTCGCTCCCATCCAACAGCTTCGTTTGCGCCTCCACCTCGTCTTGCTTGCAGGTTGCCACGTAGGACGACCGCGTCGCGCTGTACAGCAGCACGGTGGCCCACATCGCTTCTAGCGGCGCGGGCGGCGCTCCCGCGGCTCGCGCGGCGGGCGGTCCTTGCGCGGCGGGCGCTCCTCGTCCGGGTCGCACTCGCGGCGCGGCCGCTCCTCCCGCGGCGGGCGCTCCTTCTCGTGCGCGAATATGTGGCGGCTGGAGAAGACGTGCCGCTCCAGCGTCTTGCCGAGCTCGGCCTCCACGAGCTGCGCGAAGGACGAGTCGATGAGTAGCGTGGTGTCGTCGAGGCGCTCCAGCAAAAAGTTGTGCGTCTCGTTTAAATGGAGGATCAATTCGCGCGTCGGCACGTCGCAGGTGATGAGCGTGCCGGCCCGGACGGAGGCTGCGTCCATGCGCTGCGGCGTGCGCGAGGGTGGGTCGCTGGGTGCCCTGTTGGAGGCGGCGCAAGCAGCGCGAAGTTCTTAGCGCTGCTGCCACGATTTGTATGAGTGTTGCAGCGGTTGCTGTGAGCTCTAACTGGCTTGTGTCGTTCGCAGGGCGTGAATTTTATACACGATGGTGTTTCAGCTGCAGCACGGGTTTTCGTGCACGGGTTTAACATGCCGCGTACGATCGTTTTGCTTGGCGGGTCGGCTCAGTGGTTGACCGATCGATTACTCAGCGACAACTCACCCAGGGAAAGGGCGTCACGCGCTGCGTACAGCTTCAAGACTGACTCGTGCGACGCCTTGTGGCTGTGTCACAAAAATGCACCTTCCAGCACTTTTGTTCACAGCAGCACTCGCAGCAGCCCTCACGCCGCCATCCATGCTCGTTGTAGGAGGCACCGGTCGCATTGGCACTGCAGTAGCAATCCACCTCCTCCAGCGGCTGCCAGAATTGCAAGTCACATTGGCCGGACGGAGCGCCGAGCGCGGCGCCGCGGCCAAAGCCGAGGTAGCCGCCGAGGTGGCAGCCGAGGCAGAAAGCTGTGGCTTTCTGTTGCTCAACTACCGCGATGCCGCCGCCATGATGGAAGCGTGCGACGGCGTGGATGCTGTGGTGCACGTCGCGGGCCCGTTCGTTGGCGACGGTAAGCTCGCGCCCCTCAAAGCCGCCATTGCGAGCGGGACGCCGGTTTACGTCGACGTGAGCGACCCCTTGGAGTACATCGCAGAGGCGGAAAAACTGGACGCGGGCAAAACGTCGGCGCTCCTCTGCGCCGGGGCCTTCCCGGGCTTCTCGAATGTGCTTGCCGTCGAGGCGGCGTCTGTACTGGGCAAGCCCGTCAAGGACCTGAACTTCAGCTACTTCACGGCGGGCCTCGGCGGTTCGGGCGCCGTCAACTCTGACATCACCAACTACGGTTTCGGGCCGCCCGTGCCTCGGATCGTCAACGGCACATCGACGCGCACCGAGGCCTACGCGGGCACGGACTTCGGCGTCATTGAGTACGACGGCTTCGCGGCCGAGTGCTGGGCCTGGCCGTTTCCGGAAGCGAGCACGACCGGCGAGTTTCTCGGGATTAGCGGATCGTCCCGGGCAGGCATGGGAACTGCCTCAGCGATCTGGAACGACGTGCTCCGGCTGATGGTCGCCGTCGTGCTGACTCCGCGTCGCGAATTGTCTTCAGTTTGACGCGTCGATGGCGTCCGATCACGCCGTCGCCGTAACCCAGGTACCGCGGGCCTGGTGGTCCTCCAAGCGCTTCTCCGAGGGTCTCGCTCGCTTCTCGGAACCGCTCGTCATGGTCACCGACGCTTTCGTGGGCGAAAATCACGCGATGCGAGTCGACGTCTCGTCAGCGACGTCGGGTCAGTCCGTCGCCGCCATCCAGCGCCACGACTCGTTCCGGCGGTGCGTCGGCCAGAGCTGTGCGGAGTTCATCCTCGACGCGCTCGACAAGTCCACGCCCGGCGTCGCGCTGCCCGAGGAGCGGTACGCCGACGCCGCCTCGCGCGAGCGGATCCTGACGACGAGCTATCGCGTTGGATAGTCAAATCTATGTCTTGTTGGTCCAAATCTTATGGGCAGACTATGTAAACAGGGGGCTATGTGTCGCCACCACCGAGCGGCCGGCCGGGAGAAACCTCACCGGTCGCCTCCGCCGACCGCCGCGACTCCGACCGCCGCGACATGGCGCGCCGGAACGACGCAAAGGGCGACGGCGACCCAATGGAGGACGGCGTCCGCGCGGCCGTGCCCAGGGATCGCGACGAGTACATGCTCATGCGCTGCAGCAGGGCGCCGGGCGACCGCGGCGACACGCCCTCGTCCGCCGAGCGGAAGCGCGTGTCCACGGAATCGCGGTGCTGCACCTTCCGCCTCAGAAAGGACGGCCAGGTGATGTGGAACTTCGATTTGCGCGTCGTGATGCGGCCGGGCGTCTTGGGGGACACCGCGTCGGGCCGCGTTAACCGGGTCTGGCGCACGTGTTGTAATTGCGCCGTCATCTTCGGGGGGGCGCCTTGGAAGGGCGCCGCGTCCCACACCCGCAGCTTCACCTTCAATGTCCAGTCCGCGGGCGGCTCCGGCGAGTCCTGGGGCGGCTCCGTCCTTTGTCTAAAGCGCGCCGTGCACGTGTAGGCCCCGTCCGAGGCCGGCTCGACGTCCACATCAATTTTACCTAAGTGAGTAGCCCAGTCGCAGTGCTCCGCGCGCTCGATCTCCTTAATTGCAAGTGGTCGTGGTTTTGCGTGAAACAACTCAGCGTAAACCGGGTTTGCTGGTCGTGCCGGAACAAAGCGTGTCGTTCCAAACCCAGCACGGACGCTCTGTTTCGTCGCTCCAGGCCTGGCTCATGGCTGGATTGACTGCTAATAATAGCCGGGTTTTCGGACGGGTTTTCTTCAGTCGTTTTGCCAGCTTTTGGAGCTACGGCGTCGTGCATTGCTGCATTCAACAGGCTGATCGATAATTGCAGTGGTACGAGGATCGCAGGCTGTAGCACTGCTCAACACACTGCTGCACCGATGCATAGGATGCTAGCCGCAGCACTGGCAACCCTGCAGGGCACCGCAGCGCTCGCCTCGCGCCCCAACGTGCCGAAGCGATGCACCGCGGCGAGGCTGCGATGCGCCGCACCACTGCGCGCGACTGACGTACCGAGGCGATGCGCCGCACGACTGCGCGCGACCGACGAGGACATTGAATATATTTTCGAAGACGACGCGTGGGGCGAGGACGAGGACGACGAAGTGTTCGAGGCCGAGATGCGACTACGAGCGGCCGCGGAGCACGAGAGCTACGCGTCTCGCACCACAGCACTGGCGCAAACGGGAGACGCCGCCGGCGCGGTCCAATCCCGCGGCGTGGCCCTCGTCGCGGACTGCCTGCCGGACGCGTCGGTTCGCGACGCATTGCGAAGGCGAATACTGGAGCGCCGCGACGCTGGTGCTGGCCTCTCGAGCGTGCTCGGGGCGACCGACGTGGACGACGCAACGTTGCGCTTCGACATACGGCTTCCGTACGACGACGTCGTGTCCGAGGCGACCGCATCGTTACTGCGCCGCGGCGCGCCCCTCGCGGACGCTTTGGACGCGTTAGTGGGGCCGCACGCCCAACTGTGGGAGTGCGCCGCCCTTATTTCGGAGGCGGGGGCGCCCCCGCAGTGCGTGCATGCGGACACGTTCTGGGACGCGGCACCGTGCCTCTTCACGGCCTTCGTGGCGCTGCAGGACGTCACCGCAGACCTGGGTCCCACCCTCTTCTTCCCCGGGAGCCACCGCAGCGCGGACGCGCAGGACGATTTAGAAGACGGGCCGTCCGTGTTGGACGCGTATAGCGCCGAAGTCGGAGTCATGGGCGCGGGCAGTGGCCTGTGTGGAAATCAACCAGTGAGTTAGGTTATCCTGAGAACTATTGCGGAGACATTCATGAACCTTCACGCCATCGAGCAGACGCAGTGACAGGGACAACGTCGCGTCTATGGCGTGGGGCGCCTGAAATTGATTTCCACACAGGCGACGGCACCTTGTACGACGGGCGGCTGCTCCACAGCGGGCAGCCGAACACGGAGGGGACGCGCGTGCTGTTTTACGTGACCTTCAAGGCTCTCGATGCCGACGGCGATTTGGGCAACGAGGACGCGCACTCGATTGACCCGGAGCTCTTCGGGCGCGGGTTGACGCTCGCGAGCTTCCTCGACGGTCCCTAGCCGCCGTCGGTGCCGCGGCGATGGCGTGGAGGTCAAGCGCCGTCTGCGAGCCGCCTCCGTGGAGTTTGGGACGCAACTCGTATGTCTAATGTAAGATGTGATAGTTCAAGACTTAGGGGAAAGGTAACTCAGGAGAAGTCGAGCTCGCCGGCCGACGAGGCGGCGTCCTCGTCCTCGTCCGCCGTCTCGTCGGCGGCCGCGAGCGACGCGCGCGCCCGCTTCGGCGGCGGCGAGTTCGACGTCGCGTCGCTGGCCCGCTTGGCGCCCGGCAACGCCGGCTCCTGCGTCTCGTCGCCCGCGTCGGCGGCCGCGGAGGCGTCGTCGGCCGGCGCCGCCTCGCCCATCTGCGTCTCGTCGTTCTGGTAGTCGAGCTCGCCCGTCGCGCCGACGCCGCCGGCCGACGCCTCGTCCGCTGGTGTGCCGTACTCGAAGGGGAGCGAGGGTGGCGGCGGCATCGCGTCGTGCGCCTCCGCGTCCAGGGTCTGCGTCCCGCCGGGCAGCGTGTCGCTCGCCGCCATGGACGCCCCGGCGAGCGCTTGCCGCGCTTGTTGTAAACCCGGGATGATATGGTTCAGCAGGGCCCCGGTGAGCTGCTCCACGTCCCGCCCCACTGCGGCCGCCGAGCGCGACGCCGCCGCGGCGACCTCGCGCGCCCGCTGCGCCCCGGCAAGCAGGTCCTCCTGGCCGCGCTCGAGCTGCTCGACCCGCCACTGCGCGTTCGAGGCCAGGGCCACGGCCGCGGTGCACGCGGCCTCGGCGGCGTCCCGCGCAATGATGTGCTGCGCCTGCTCCTCCTGGGCCGTCGCCCGGTCCGCCCGGAGCTGGTCCGTCGACGCCTCGACGCGCCGCGACGCGTCCTCCGCGGCGTCCGCGCGCTTCGCTTCTTCTGCCGCGCGGTCCTGGGCCTTATTCGCCTTGCGTTCCAACGCCGCGCGCACCTCCTCGAAGCCCCGCTCCTTTTCTCTAGATCGCTTGTCCTGGTCCTCGACGCCCTGGTCCGCTTCCCTTTTCGCGGCGTCAGCCGCAGCGCGGAACGCCGCGCAGTCCGCCGCGACGCCGTCGGACGTGATAGCTCGAGCTTGCGCATCATCCCGATCGCGCTCCGCGCCTTTACGCGACAACATCTCCGTATCCTTGGCCTGCATGGCCTCCGCCCGCTGGGCCTCCGCCTCCCCGGCGCGCTTGTCTGCGGCGTCCCGCGCGCGCTCGGCCTCGGCGCAGGCCCGCTCGGACGCAGTCAGGGCCTCCGCCTGCGCGGCGCCGGTCGCGCCCGACTCCTTTTGGGCCGCCTCGCCCTCCCTGGACTTCGCTTCCAGCTCCGCGAGGCGGTCACTTTGCGCAGCACAGCGCGCCTCGGCCGCTTCCAACGCGCTCTCCGCGGCTTCCACTTTTTTCTGGGACGCCGCCACCTTGCCCTCGCTGTCCGACGCCACGCGCTGCGCCAGGTCCCGCGCGCAGGCCACGGCCTTCAAACAGGCCTGGTCCGCACTTCGCGCGTCCCGCAAGACGTCCGCGGCGCTCACGGCCTCACTGGCGTCCCGTTGGCTCGTGGCCTTGGTGGTCGACGACTCGCGGAGCTGCCCTAATAATTTATCCACTTCCTCCTTGGCCTTCTTCAGGTCCTGTTCGAGCTGCGCGTTCTGCCTCTCTAGCGCCTGGGCCACGGCCCGGCTCTCGGGCTTGTCGTCCCTTCTCCGAAAGACGTACTCGATCACCGCCCCCGGGCCGCTGTTCTCCTGGCTGGCCGTGTTCGCCCGCTGGAAGACGGTGATGTGCTCGCCGTCATTTAATGTCTTCGAGTTGCCCTTGCCCAGCATCTCACCCGCCAATGTAGTACCATTACTGGAATGGTCCGTGATCCGTACACTTCCGTTGTCATCTTTTTCGATGACGCAGTGCTTGCCGGAGATGACCGCGAAGGGCAGTTCGAGGGTCGGCAGGCCCTGGCGGTCCTTGGCGCGGCCGATGGCGTGCCGCGGCGCGCTTAGGGCGTACGACTGGGGCACGGGGTGCGTCCGGCCCTCGAAGGGCTTCAGATCATACACCGGGCTCTCCGAGACGAGCTCTAAACGGCCCCAGGGGTGCGACATTGTGCCTTATTTGGCCCGATGCCGAAACCGCTGTTACAAGCTGGTAACTCTTTTTCAGCGGCGTTTCGGGCGCTGTCGCGTCGCGTGCGCTGCTGCGAAAGCGTGATGGACTGGCACAATTGACCTGTATGCACAGCGTGGCCTTGATCACGGCGCAATGGGCTGCGCGGGCGCAGGGTCCCGGATGGTTTTGCTTTCGTGCGGGTTGTGGTCTCCGCCACGCGTCCTAGCACCGTAAAATACACAGTAAAGGACATTAGTTTGGCGCCCGAGGTCTCACTGGCGTCGCCGCCGCCGCCCACTCGGCCGGCGCGAGGCGGGGAGGCGTCGCCGGCGCGCCCTTGGACCTGGTGGGCGAGAAGTCCCCCGGCGGGTACTTGGGCGCCTTCGGGGATAGTACCTTGGCCTTCTTCCCGAAGTCCCCTGCTTTCTTCATCTGCTTCCGCATCATGCGCGCGGCCAGGATCTTGTCGTCGTCCCGGTACTTGAGCGCGAGCCCGTCGCGCCAGGCCTTCCGCGGTTCGTTGTCCCGCAGCTTGATCATCTCCATGCCAAACGCCGCGGCGCTCACAACGCACGCCTCCGTTTCTAGATCGGTGGGGGCCACGACGCGCCGGATGCCCGCCGTCGCGATCAGGCAGTGGCACCGCGGGCACGGGGCTCTCGTGACATACAGGGTGCAGCCCTCGAGCTTCTCGCCCCGCCTCGCGCAATCGGACACGGCGGCGGCCTCCGCGTGCAAATCCGAGCGGTAGCGGCCATAAATCCCGCAGTTGATTGTGGTACTCACGAGGGACGGTTCGCGGCCGTGCGGGTCCCGCACGATGCAGCAGCCCATGTGGCCGTCCTTCGCCTCGGACGCGCGCGCTACTAAATAGGCCAGGTCCAGCCAGTTCTCGTCGCTCGATTTCCACCGCTCCCAGCGCCAGCCGACGCGCGGTAACGTGGCGAAGTCGGGCAGCGGGCGGATGTGTTGCGGCGGCGGCGTCGTCGTCGTCGTCGTGGGTGCCTCTTTGCGCCGTCGCAGGAGCATCGCTACTAGGATTGCGGCGACCGCTGCGGCCGCCAGAATTGGAGGCTGCGGGGGTGGCATTGCTGCGGAGAGCTTTTGTGCTTGCGGCCAGTTTGCGCACGTCTTTCACCAGCACGAATGATGCAGCTGCCGTCGGGTATGGGGCGGTTACGGCTATTGCTGCACAAAGCTGCACAAAAAAATGAGGTTGTGGACTTTGAAAACCCCGTGCACACAGGGGCGAGAGAGTAGGGGGTCCCGTTTTTGTCACTCCGGTAGGTCAGTCGACCTACCTCGCAACAAAAGAGGCTACCCCCTGACCTAGAAGACTCAAAAATACGAAGTCATAGTAGTGGTGTTGCGATTAAACAGGGGCAAACGGGAGGGGGAACAAGTACACCATAAAGACCGACGAGCTGGGCCTTATAAGGCCCAGCTCGCCGACGCGCCACACGCGACGTCGGCTTCGTGAGGATGTACGACATCGGCCGGGGCCGCGATTTTTCCATAATAGGAAGCGCGGCCCCGGCCCTCACCGGGTCCGCTGGGCCGGGCTCCCCGCGGACCGCGCCTCGAGGATCGGCGACGGCGGCGGCAGGCCCGCCTGAAAGCGCAGCGAGGGCGTGTGGTCCAGCGTCCGCACGGCCGGCGACGCCGGGACTATTGGACTGGGACCGTCGCCCTGGCCGGGGAAGCGCGGGCACCAGGTCGGGGGCGAGCACGACGAGGGCGGCGAGGGGTCGCCCCGCTTGGCGCCGGGGTCCTCCTCGTCGCTGGCGGCGTCGCGCTCGTGCTTCCGCGACTGGTCCACCGTGCTCCGCAGGCGCGTCGCCGGCGACGTCCGCAGGGGCGCGGGCGACGCCGCGCGGCCCTTGGCGAAGGTCCCGAGCGAGGCCATGGCCCGGGCCGCGGCGCCGCTGTCGATGCGCATCGGTAACGCGGGCTCCGCCGCCGGCGTGGCCTCGTCGCCAACGCGCGACACGGCCAGTAATAAGGGAGAGACATCACATAACCCGGGCGACTTGCCGTGGTCGATGACGCGCGCCGAGGCCTCGTATGATCGAATGGGCGACTTCTGCGGCAGGGGCGGCGGCGCCGGCGCCACGGGCTGGCGCGGCCGCACCAACCGCGGCTCCGGGGACGCCAGACCCCGGAGCGCGCACCGGTTGCCGTGCATGAAGACGCACCAGAGGCGGTGGTTGTCTTGTGGAACACTCGACAAAGCGCGCTTGCCTCGGCTATCGTACGCGTGGGCCTGCCGCGGCTCCCGGGACAGGATCTGCAGGGGAATCTCGAAGCACGGTTTTCTAGCGGCGCACGCGTAGTGGAGCGGGGTCCGTCCGGTGGCGTCGCAGCCCTTCAGGTTGCCGCCGTTCCGCAGGATGTACGCTAACGCGCGCGGCGCCGACCCGTAGCACGCGGCGTGGACCAGGGACTCGCCGTATCTATTACGGGCGCTGAGACATTTCCCGGCGCCCACCGCCTGCTCCAACGTGGCGATGTCATCCGACCGCGCGGCCGCCGCCAAATCTGCGTCGTAGTCCTCGAGCTGGCGCGGCGTCGGGTCGGACCACCAGAAGTGCGTGGCCTGGAAGCGCGTCGTCGCGTTGCTCGTGCCCTGGGGCGAGTCCTTCAGTATGGTTTCAAAGTACTCGAGGGGCACCGCGTTCAGGGGCGGGCCGGCGGGCGACTCCGGCGGTATATTGGCGGGCGCGGTCTCGGCCATTATGCTTGCTTAACAAGCTTCGCCACAGCTGGGCAGGGATCAAGGTCCTACGGCCGCGCAGCGCGCCAGCAGCTGCCAAGCTCTCGCCCAAATGTAGGAGGCGATCGGTGGGCCTGTCCAGCAGGCTGCTTTCTCTAAGTGCGCCTCAGCGGCAGCGAGGAGGCACAATTTCTTTACGGCTGACAGCATAGAAGTGCGGGTGCCTTATTGAACATATTCAAAGAAAGACAGGGGTCATTGCTCCGCTACACGGCTCCGGATGACTAGGGTGCCGTGCGCAAAAGCGAGCAAAACACCGAAGGCGCGTGCTGAAAACCCGAACCTTTTGACCCGGGAGCCATCGAAGCGGCCCGCGCCCTAAGACCTCTACCTAAGACCCGCGCCCGCCGCCGCCGGTGAATCGCCGGCGCGCGGTGTCTCCCCCCCGGGCCCCCCGCCCACTGGTCATAGCACCGTAACAAAGCTCAGAAGCGGCGAGACGCACCGACTATATAGTTTTTACTACGTGCTTAGGCAGGAGACGCCGCCCTACCTCAGAGCTTGAAGAGCCCCTTGCCCTCGTTGATGGACTGGAAGTACTGCGCGAAGACCAGCGAGAGGATCGCCATGAGCTTCATGAGGATGTTCAGCGCCGGGCCCGACGTGTCCTTGAAGGGGTCGCCCACCGTGTCGCCCGTCACCGCCGCGTCGTGGGCCGGCGTGGAGTTGCCGTTGGCGTCCTTCTTCCGTAAGGCCGGGTCGGGATCGAAGCCGCCGCTGATGTACTTCTTGGCGTTGTCCCAGGCGCCGCCGGAATTCGACATGCTAATAGCTAACTGGACACCAGAAACTAAGCCACCGGTCAAGATGCCGAAGACCGCCTCCACGCCGAAGAACGTGCCCGCGATCAAGGGCGTGAGCATCACCAAGGCCGCGGGAGCGATCATCTCCCGCAACGAAGCCTCGGTGGAGATCTTCACGCACGCGTCGTAGTCCGGCGTCGAGGACGAGTTCGGATCTAATAACGAAGGGTCGGCCTTGAACTGGCGCTCCACCTCCTGGACCATCTCCGCCGCCGCTAACCCAACACTTTTCATCGTCATGGCCGAAAACCAATACGGTAAGTTGGCGCCCACCAGTAAAGCGGCGAAGGTGAGCGGCGTCAAGACGTTGACGCCGTCCGTGATGCCCAGGCGCACGACGAAGGCGCCGAAGAGAGCTAAAGAAACGAGAGCCGCGGAACCAATAGCAAATCCTTTGCCAATAGCAGCAGTGGTATTACCCGCCGCATCCAAGCAGTCCGTCTTCTCGCGGCACGCGGCCGGCAGCTGGGCCATCTCCGCGATGCCGCCCGCGTTGTCCGTGACCGGGCCGTAGCCGTCGATCGTCAGGCCGGTGGCTAGCGTACTGAGCATGCCTAAAGCTGCCAAAGCGACACCGTACAGGTCCGCCAGCGAAAAGGCGAAGTAGACGATGGCCGCTAAGGTATAGACGGGCACGATGGCGCTGCGGTAGCCCAGCGCCAGGCCGTAGATGAGGTTCACGGCGGCGCCCTGCTTGCAGACGTGCGCGCACTCGCGGACCGGTTCATACGAATGAGACGTGTAGTACTCCGTGACCAAACCGATCAGGAGCCCGCCCAACGCGCCGACGGACACGCAGATGGCCGCGCCGGTCGAAGAGGCCTCGATCGTGCCCGAGACGACGCTCGGGAGCTCGAAGTGCGCCGGGAGCAGCGCCTTGGCCAGGTAGATGACGCACGGCACAATTAAAAAGGTCGTGGAGATCAACTGGAGCTTCAACGACGCTTCAACGTCCGCCTCCCGCACCACCGGCTTTAAATTCGTGGCGATGAAGGAGCACGCCATGCAGACGACGATGCCCGCCGCCGAGATCGTGAGGGGGTACAACAACGCCGCCCAGCCCGCCTCGAGGAGATCGGAGGACGTCGAGGCGATGACGAGGGCCGCGCAGGTGGCCTCCGCGAGCGAACCGAACAGATCCGAGCCCATGCCGGCCACGTCGCCGACGTTGTCTCCAACGTTGTCGGCGATGGTGGCCGGGTTGCGCGGGTCGTCCTCCTCCAAGCCGTGCACGACCTTGCCCACCAAGTCGGCGCCGACGTCCGCCGCCTTGGTGTAGATGCCGCCGCCCACGCGCCCGAACATGGCCACCGAAGAGCCACCTAAACCGAAGCCGGCCACGCAGTCCATCATCGTCGCCCACTGACTGACGTCGCTGAAATGCACGCGGAAGGCCATCAACAAACCGAGGAGCACGCCCAGGCCCATGCCACACAGGGAGAAGCCCATGACCGCGCCCGCCCGGAAGGCAATGTTGAAGGCCGCCGTTAAGCGCGACGGGGGCTCGGACGCCGCGGCGACCGTGGTTCTAGCGTTGGCATCAACAGCTACGAGCATGCCGCACAATCCGCTCGCGATGGACGTGAACCCTCCTACGAGGAACGCCACCGTCGTAAATAAGCCCTCGGTGAAGTTGCTGCCCATGGTGGTCAGTACTAAGAGTAAAACAGAGAAGCATAGCAGGAACTGCACGCAGATCGTGTACTCCGCCCGTAGGAAGGCCTTGGCGCCAATATCAATAGTGGCGTGGATCTGCTCGACCTTGGCCAGCTCCTCCTGCAAGGCCAGGAGCGGCGAATTGGCCGCCTGATACGTGCGGCCGGGGTTCACCTTGGTGCGCTGGATGATGGCGAAGTTCCACCCGGCGAAGGCCACGGCGACGCCGCAGGCCGCGAAGATGAAGACGTCGACGCCCGACATGGTTGAGTGTAGGCCTGTGTGGGGACGAGGGTCGATACCGTACGTCTGCTGATGGCGTGGCGGTTCAACGCGACGGCGTCCAGTAATCTGCTCAGGGGCGCGGCGGTGACGCCTGAGCGCGCGCGCCGCGGCGTGCGAAGGGCAATTTTTTTTCTATTTATTGCCACATGTGCTTGTGCACGCGCTGCGAGTTTCACGAGCGAAACGCAGCGCTCCGCGACGCGCGCGCTGGATACTCGGACGCTGGCTCGCACTCTACGCTGCAGCACTCCTCTGAGCTGCACGAGGTCCGCCGATTTGTTGACTACACAAATCGGAGATGCGGGTCCGGCGGCGCTGGCGTCGTGTCGATGTGTCTCGCAACTGCTGCGCCGCCGCACGGCAGCCCTCTTACGGTCATTGAACATCTGTGGGACCAAGCTAGATTTTGCGCGGGTTTTGCGGTGTATTTTGCTGATTAAAAAACAGGAGCCAGCTGTGCATCGATGGTTGTGCAATCAGCGCTCGACTACGACTTCGGACGGGCACTTTTTTGAGCTACTAGCGTTCGCCTGTCTTCTCCACACTGCTCCACAGCTCTGCATACCACTGCTGCTCGCATTGAGAGCAGTCGCTGCGTCGCGCATCGCTGCATAGCTGCATCGCTGCTGCACAAACGGCGGCTCGATGGCCTCGCAAACGAATGCTGCAACGCTCGCGGCAGAATTCGCTGCAGCCGTCGCACGGGGCGAGCCCTGCTACGCCGGCGGCGCGGCCGCTGCGCGCTTCGAGCTGTCGTCGTTCCTGCAGATCGCAACCGAGGACGACGGCGGGATGGTCGGCGCGAGCCTGCCTGTAGAGGGCGGCGTGTACGCCGGCGACGCGGCAAGACACGACGTGCAGCTCCCGCTGGCCACAATAATCACTGCCGCTGCTGCGCGCGAGGGCGTTGGATACGCGATGCAAATCCCGCTCGACAGCACGGGACCGCTACGACAGGCCATGGCGCGCGCGGCGGCCGCCGTCGTGCCGCCCTGGGCGGTCGCGGCAAAGTCGGCCGCCGTCGCCGCCGTCGAAGGGGGCGACGCGTCGCTGCAGGTCTGGATTGGTGGAAACGCGCCGACGACGACAACGGCACATTATGACGGCCTCGAGAACATGATGATCGTGACCCGGGGCCGCAAGACGGTCGACCTCTGGCCGCCGGCCTGCCCGAAGCTCGCCCGGTCGGCGCCGGCGTGGGCGTACCGCGCGACGGTCGAGCCGCTGCGGCCGACCGTCACGTTCACGCTGGACGCGGGCGACTGCGCGTATTGGCCGGAGAGCTGGTGGCACCGCGTCAGGTCGGACGCGGACACGGTCGCCATCAACGTCTGGTGGCCCGGCGTACGGCCGCAGCTCGACGCGTTGCCGGCGCCGCGCGCCGCGTTCGCCCTGCGGACACTCGCGCACCGCTGCGTCGAGCTCAGACTCGCGTCAGTTGTCGCCGACGCCGCCGCGTACACCGTCGACGACGAGTTCACGCGCGCCGAGGCGTTGAGGCGCGGCGTGCTGCCGCCACGGCTAATCCTGGGTCCAGCCGTCGACGCTCTGTTCGTCCCTTCGCTCGCGGACCGCTACGGCAGGGACGCGTGGCTTCGTGCGTTGGAGGCCGTCGACGGTCGCGGAGCGCACGTCCTCGAGGCGGTCCAGGGCGACGCTGTCCTCGACGCCCTATTCTGGTGGTCCGCGGGCGACGCCGGCGCTCGAACACGCTTCGACGCGAAGCGGGAGGAGTTTTGTGCTGCGGAGTTGCGGCGGGCGGTTTGTGATGCTTGTGGGGTGGCGCGGTGAGTAACCGTTGTGTTTTTTTTGTTTGATGCTGTTGTTTGTCTGTTGTTTGAACATCCACACCCCTCTCTCCGCGGAGACCTCCACTCTCTCCACTATCACCCGAAGATAGGCTATACTTGCGGCTGGGCGGTCAGCATAAGTAAATTGTGGTAGTAGCATGTCTAACAACACATGCTCGTCAGAAATGAACATTGTTTTGAAATTCCCGCGGCTGCCCGAAGGTAAAAAAATGGACTTTGGTATCTTCCCGGGTAGGTAGAGTAAAATAAATGAGCCCCCAAATTAAGTTAGCACCGTAATCGGTCATCAAGACCAAATGTTCACGTGTAACGGCCGAGACACATATGCCGCGGCTCCCGGAAATCACGCGACATTCGCAGATGAGTCTTGAGGCTTGCCAAAGTAGACCAGCGATTAATGCCGCCATCCACCGTCCAGTTAAACATTATAAGTACTCCAGCCCAGTTTTCATGCGTATCCGACGGAACTGGAGTCGATAGCCCGCGCTCGGAGGGCGGGAGAAGAATTCTACTAGACACTTCCCTTCGTTAGATGTGTTTACATCCCTTTGATAGTGGTAGAGGCCATCCAACCCACCAGAACGATTACTGAGCTAGGTCATGTACTCCGTATGCTCCGCGCGGTTCCGCGACTTCGCGACCCCGCTTTTGTACAAAGATGGGCACAAGACCTAGATCAGCGAGTATCAGCGACGCCACTACCCCGAGGGACCGTGCCGCCGTTGTTCTATAGAAAATCGACCCACTTGTCCGTTCTCCGCGGACGACGGTCCGTAGGCGGACCTTCAAAAAGGCCCCAGACCGGTGAGTTATAAAATAAATTTGCGTTTCAGGCGCTTCGGTCATGGGACGGTTCATCCGAACCACCAGAACGTCTCCTGCATAAGATTATTCGTTCCGTATGCTCCGCGCGGCTCGGCGACTCCGCGACCCTTCGATCTCCTTAATTCGGGCACGAGACCTGAACCTGGGACTACCAGGGCCGGTACCATCACCATGGACCTTGGCGCGATCGTTTGTTTCATGACCGACCGACTTGCGCGAGGTCCAGATCAATAATATTCAGACCCAAGCACGGGCAGCCCAAAGTACCCTTCTCGTGGTGTAGATGTCATCTACTTGATTTCCACTATCGGTGGGGTAGTATGGGGCCCAACGAGACCGCTAGTATGATTCCTGGGGGCCCTCGAGTAATTAGCGTATTTGACGTACACGGGCGCGATCGGGTCCAAATAAAACACTTTTTGGGGATGCAGACCGGCTCTCGGACTCCCTATGGGTCAGGGCTGATGTTGGTTAGTCGCCTACACCGGATAGACTGGAGCTTGGGGCTCCCAGAGAGCTCTGAAGTCGTTAGTTGGACAACTTCTGCCAGATCCATTGATCTGGAGATGCATCTTCGTAGATGTATCTGATGCAGGAAGCGCCCGCGCATGCGGTATAGGCGATTGTAAACGTCCAGTACCGACCCTAGGCGACCTCAAGGAGACCTGCGGACCACGAATTGACAGCATTCCACCGGCGCGACTGACCACTGAAGCACCGCGAATAAAAACTTACCTTTTTCGCCCCCCAGTAAGCGTCCCATTGATCTGTTTGGACCAGTACCCAACGAAAAGTAATCAGACGGCTGCGTGTCGCGTCGCACCGAAGCGATGCGGGTTTTTCGCACGGGTTTCACCATCGTCCTCTACAGAGTCTTACAGCACGTTCCTCTTCCAACGTTATCGCCAACGGTTGACGTGAGCGAAAGCACGGAGTCAGCAGCAGCAGGTAGCTGCAATAGCTGCAGCATAGCGAGACAAAACTCCAGCACACAGTAGTGGAGAGCAGCACACCATGGCGGACCCCACGAGCGACGACTACTACCGCGTGCTCGGCGTGCCGCGGACCGCCAACGATTCGCAACTGAAGAAGGCCTATCGCAAGCTCGCCATGAAGTACCACCCGGACAAAAATCCGGACGACAAGCGCTCTGAAGAATATTTCAAGGCGGTCTCGGAGGCCTACGACTGCCTCATGGACCCGCAGAACCGGGCCGCCTACGACAACTACGGCAAGGACGGCGCCCGGGCCCAGGAGCAGGGGCAGGGCGTGCCCGGCGGCTTTTCGGGGGGTGGCTTCCCGGGCGGCGGACAACACATGGACGCGCGGCGCGCGGAGGAGATGTTTAGTATGTTCTTCGGGGGCGGCGGCGGCGGCGGCGACCCGTTCGAGTCCATGTTTAGCGGCGGGGGCATGCCCGGCGGCATGCGCGTCCAGATGGGCCCGGGCGGCGGGCCCCAGGTCTTCTCGAGCTTCGGGGGCGGCGCGCCGCGGAGAAGAAGACCCGCGGTTCGCTACGACGTGCTGGCACCGGGCGCCAAGGTGGTCTTGAAGGACCTCGTGGCGAAGCCGGACCTTAATTCTGAGCTGGCCTCCGTCGAGGCATACGACGACGCTAAGCAAAGGTACCAGGTTCGTTTAGATGACGACGGCGACGTGCTCAGTCTCAAGCCGCAGAACCTGCAGCAGGTGCTTCGCAATGTGCGGCTGACGGCCATCACCTCGTCGCCGGAGCTCGACGGCGAGAGCGGCACTTTACTCGGCGCGCGCCGGAGTCCCCAGGGCGACGAGCGCTACGTCGTGGCCCTGTCGTCGGGCAAGCAGACGGTCGCGGTCAAATCCGAGAACATGATCCTGCCCAAGGGGGCCGTGGTGCGCGTCGTCGGCACGTCGCGGACTGAACTGAATGGCAAATGCGCAACGGTGCAGTCGTGGGACGGCGCGGCGCGGCGCTACACGGTCCAGACGTCGGCGGCCAACCAGCTCAAGCTCAAGCTGGCCAACGTGGAGCTCGTATAAGTCCCGCTTTTGTAATTCTAGTATATCTAACTACGGAAAGGTCAACGCCGCCCGCGGCCGCGCCCGC
>Ga0302122_10000656_pt1 | contig 21679 bp, 20 predicted proteins | sample CB21_SCM_MG_FD_203115 | JGI IMG/M metagenome (GOLD analysis project Ga0302122, IMG submission 203115) | Marine microbial communities from Western Arctic Ocean, Canada - CB21_SCM | ecosystem: Environmental > Aquatic > Marine > Oceanic | place: Canada: Western Arctic Ocean | collected 2017-09-28
TTGAGCCACCGTTGTTCTTTCGACACCAAGTCTCTTCCCGACCACCATAGAGTACCGCTCGATATAGATCTTTAGCTTCCGATTTGGACACCTTATAAGAACGCATCACCGCTGCTAAGCACGTCTTGCGATCTTCGACATATTTTTTGAGATGTACTTTATGGGGATACATCTCGTGCAAAATAGTCGGATGACAATTTACCAGATCTAGATTTCGGACCATGTTGTGTTGAGCAGCCACGCGGTACTTTCTAATTAGCTTATTCCAGCCACTTAACGCATACAAACGAAACAAGTTATGGGGAGACACGTTATTCATTTTAAATGCTAATTCCGCAAGCTTAGCACCCTTTTCCGAATCTATATACGACGAATTCCCACTTCCAGTATTGCTTACATAATGATAAGCCTTGATTTCGTTATCGGGATTTTGCAGTTCATCATCCGGGTTTTCCGGAGCTTGATACAACCAGAGCATGCGTCGAAGCTCATCGTGATTCGCTTCTTCTTGTAAATGGAGAGGCGGATTATTGTGTCCATTTACGAATTCCATGATTTTAGCGATTATCGCTAACTTTTGGAGGCGATGAGCGTGTACGGTGTCTATACAGCGTTTTTGTGCTGTCGTTGTCTATGCGTTCGGCTGAGCACGTGTACACAGTGTTCTTCACCAGCTGTTTTTGCGTGTAGTCGACTGGGGGCTTCGTTCCAAGGTTAAAAAGACCTTGGACAAGAAAACTCGCTCTATATTAATAAGTCACGGGTTTTTATCCAACGTGCGGGTTTATCAACATGTATCATATTTGACACGTATCATCCTTGCCTGATAAAACTCGTATAGTGATCGACCCACTTTTACTATTTCAGGCAAATCCTCTTGTGTGATTTCAAATATGTCGAAGTCTAATTCTGTTGGTGTAAATTCCAAATTTGTAATATCGTCCAACTCAAAAGCTTTGTTCTTTATATACTGAATATACTCTTGGCGATTCAATAAAAGACCATCTTCTACTCTAATTCTTTGTGATGGAGGTGGTCCTAACTTTTTTAAGAATTCTTCATTAAATAGATTATGTTGAATACTAGACGCTAATTCCAAAATATATTGCTCAATTTCTTCGGGTAAACGATTAGCAATTTCTTTAGGTAATTGTTGCATATAGTATAATATATTTGCGATAGTCTTATACTAAAAAAAAACAAAAAAAAAGAGCATGCTTCTCTTCCAAAACCAGTGGTTTTGATTACTTCATACGCATTCGTTTCTGAATGCGTGTATTATCACCACTCTTCACATCATTCGGAGTTAATAACGAATTACTTTCATGTTCTTCACGTTCCTCACGTTCTCTTTTCACTCCAGCTAATATCGCGCTATCCGCAGGTAGTTGGAACATTAACTCGCTATCAAACAATCTTTTAAGCCCATGATAGGCTTTCATATAGGCAGATTGCGGATTCGTCTCCTTACGGAGTACGAATCCTAGATTAACTACTAATTGAACATGACCTTCCAGCAGTTCGATTTTTCGATGCATGGCTGTAATCATATCTTTTTGCTCTTCAATGACACGTTCATATTCGTGTATAATTTGAAAATCAAAATATCCCCCACTCGTATCATAGAGGGATTCATTTTCAAATTCGTAACTCATATTGCTTATGAATATATCGTGAAATGATATGTCACTCTATTCCGGATACGACCAGGAAATAGAGATCAAACCTACTAGCCTTCGCATGTTCTATATAAACAAGGTCTTTTTTTCACAGTTCAACCAACAAAAAAGAAACCTACTAGTTCATCCTCGCGCACCGTTTTTTTAATATGAAATCAAATATAGATATCATATTCTATACCAATCGCATCAAGTTTTTCAGTAATTGAGTTATAAATATTACTTTTAACTTTAAAAGGTAATTCCTTTAACTTACGTATTAATATTATTAAATACTGAAAATAGCTTTCTATATATATACAATCCGAATTCAAGTATTCGTTGACAATAAGAGATAAATAACGATAGAAATGGTTCTGTTCTCCCCAATGCCGATTCCGTATCCCACCACCCCAATAGTTGTGGTCCCTTATAAAAGCGAGTTTGTCTCTTAAGTCTGTTATTAATTTTGCGTTAGGGTGTGTTTGCCATCTCATAGAAACATCGAGAATGGGTCTACCGTGCCATATATAGTAAGGATTCTTTAGATGTAACATAATCATAGCTTCAATTTCTTCAGGTAAAGGCTTCAAAACAGCTTTCAATGCGGTTCTGCGACGGGCTTTCTCATTGCGCACAAGTCGTTGTTGATCGATAGCATCTGCTTCCAGCCATATTTGATGGAAAGTTTTCATATTGCTTATGAATATATCGTGAAATGATATGTCACTCTATTACGGATGTACCGGTGAATAGAGATCAAAGCTACTAGCCTTGCCCATGGTCTATATAAACAAGGTCCTTTTTTTCACAGTTCAACCAAAAAAAATAAAAAAAATTCTAATATTCTTATGATTTATAATGGGGTTTGGGTATGTGCGGGAAGGTCTATATCAGTTCGGCGTAATTCCTTGGGTTCTTAGTTGTTCCTGCTTGAATTGATTGAAGAAGTTTGCATAACGTGGTTGGTTCGCCATGTTTATTAAATTTCTCTTCTCGTTGTCGTTCGCATGTATTAGTTTCAATGCGATAATTCCGATATTTTCACTTCCATGGATAGTAAGGAAAAATGTCCAAGCAAGTTTAAATTCGCACTCGAGCGCCTTCTTGGCTACCTTCTTGGCTTCCTTCTTGGCCTCCTTACTGCTTGAGCGAGTACATACTCTCTTCGAGGGATACATATTGCTCATATTGCTTATGAATATATCGTGAAATGATATGTCACTCTATTCCGGATACGACCAGGTAATAGAGATCAAAGCTACTAGCCTTTCCATGGTCTATTTAAACAAGGTCTTTTTCGTGCGGGTTTATTGGTAGTAGCACAGCATTTGTCTCAACTCCTCTCACCTAGTATGTATATGGGTATATATATAATTTTTTTCTTAGATTTTTAAAGAAGTACTACTACTACTCCGTAATGTTTTTTTAAAATTCGGTGGCGGCGGGGAGCAGCACTTTTAGGAACTATGGATATCTCATTTGGGTACTTTGGGGGGATTCGGGATTTGGGTACTTTGGAGCAGCGACACTTTTAGGAATTCCCAAATTGGATATTTGGTTGACCCTTCTATCGTGCGGGTTTTGCAGTCGTAAGACATCACCCCGATGCTTCATGTCCCCACATATATATATACGCCATAGGTGTATATATAATTTTTTTTTAGAATTTTAAAATATACTACTACTACTACTACTATTCCATAATGTTTTCTAAAATCGGGGAGCGGCGGAGGGCCGGCACTTTTAGGAACTATGAATATCTCATTTGGGTACTTTGTGGGAATTCCGGATTTGGGTAATTTGGGGCGGCGGCGGGGGAAGCACTTTTAGGAACTATGGATTTCCAATTTGGGTAATTAGGGGGGAATCCCGGATTTGGGTAATTTGGGGATGCGATATTGAAAAAGAAATTTTATAAAGTATACGCACCCCATCGCAAATTATGTGGACATTCGTCCGCATAATTTACTCTTCCCACCAAGGGTGCGGACGCGATGCTTCGCACCGCAAAACGTCCCCGTGGCAAATGGAAACTTCGTTTCCATATGTCCATGCCAAATTTTGCTTCGCTCCTAAAAACCTTATAAAATGCTTGTTTTAGATTTCTGAAACTAGGGTAACTCTCTCATCATTGAATAACGGTTTTCCCATTACATTTTTCATTTGTGAACCCTGGTCCATATTTTACGAATTCCACAAATTTTGTCCACAAATATTCAAATCTCATAATTTCATTGCTGACGTTAAATCGCAGAAAATTACCGACTCGCTGAAATGACTCATATCTTTTTTGTGTTAGACTATTTTTACATCCAAACACGCACGAACTGAACATTTTTTTATTTTTCCTCGTTAGAGGGAAAATTGAAAAATGGACTGTTAGAAAGCGTGTTTTGGTGTAAAAATCGACTTAACTATTTCATCATCGCCTACACCTGCGCCCTCGCCGCGGGGGAGATGCCGGAGGCCCTCCTCGCGGAGCCGGAGCCCAAGCGGCGGAAGTTAACTTGAATGTGAATGTAACTGGTGGCGTACTAGTACAAAAGGCAATTTACTCAGTTCAGGCAGTAGCGCCGCGGCGCCGTCGCGATCATCAGCGTCGCGGCGTCCGGCGTCGTGTTCGTCTCGTCCGTGTGGAACATGGCGGCCAGCTCGGGGTTCGCGTGGTCCGCCGCCGTCTTCGCGCGCGCCTGCTTGGCGACGTCCGCGGCGGCGCCGATTAGGGCCGGCGGCGCCTTCCGTTTTTTCCGCGCCCTTTCCGCCACCGCCCCGCCCTGCGCCGCCCAGGCCGCGGCGGGCGCCGCGACCGGTGCGGCCGCGTCGACAAGACCCGCTTTCTTTCGCTTCGCGGCCTTCTTCTTCGCCTTGGCCGCCGCGCGCTGCTCGGCCAGGGCCCGCGAGGCCTCCTGCGCATTCTCCGGTCCCGGGGCCGCCACGAGCACGTCCTCGAGCGTGAAGGGCCCGTACTCGTCCTGCAGGGCCTTCAGCCCCAATTCATGCACGGCCTTGTGGGCGAGGAGCCAGCCCGTGCTTCGCAGGACGACGAAGGCTTCGCTCCCGTCGAACGACGCGCCCGTCAGGGGACACTGGCAGAAGGGGGCCCCGGCGCCGTTGTCATAGGCCTTCTCCTCCTTTGGGAGCTGGGACTTAATATCGACGAGGTCCCTAAGACCTCTAATATGAGAAAACGCCTCCGGTAATGTTTTTTTGGACAAGTGCTCCAAGACGTCCAGCTTGTTGAACAACTGGCCAAAAACGTCGCACACCACGGGCGCCTTGAGCGAGTCCCCCGACAGCGCGCAGCTCCGCACGCGGCTCGCCCGCCTCAATTTGGAGAAGTCGCCGCTTTCCGCGTCGCCGCCCGTCGTGCCGGCGCCGTGGTTCTGGCCCGTGGCCCAACTACCCTTGGCGTGGGCGCTGCCGTAGGTGCCGCGCATGAACTCGCGCTGCGTGGCGATGCAGCCGCCATCGCCGCCCATGGTGCTGCGGGAGCTTATTCCGTCCGAGCGCGATGGCTCTGTCTTTGTAGGGGGCGTGCACGCTTGTGGCGACAAAGCCGGCTGGCTGCTACTCTTAGGCGGTCCTGGGGGCCACGTCGGTGGCGTTTGGGGGTCTGTACAAGCTCTTATCGTCTGCGTAACAGGAGAAACCCGCCCGCAAGAAACCCCATTTTTAACATCCACCAACGCAGATATGCGACGACGCGCGCTGATACTGCTAAATCGATTGCTCAATAGCAATAGTTCGCTCGCTGACCACACGTGTTGCCGTATTTCGCCATGCGGTCCTCGCGCCGAGCACTCCCAGCGCTGCTGCTGCTGGCCGCAGCCACCGAGGCCTTTATTGGCGCGCCACCGCTGCGCTGCCGCGTGAAACGCGGTGCGAGTGACCGGGATGGCGACATCGAGGACGCCGACGATGCCGCGCGCGTCGCGGCGTTCCGCGCGCGGCTCATGAGCGGCGGGCTGGACGCCGTCGCGAAGGCCGAGGAGCCCGCGGAAGCCGAGGACGACGGCGTCGACCCGGAGTGGGCGCGAAAGGCGGAGAAGCCGGCGACCGGCGTCGTATTGATCGGCAACAAGGACTGGTTCTTCGCGGAGAAGCCTTCCAGCGATGTCAAGGCGGCTTTGAAACGGGTCGGTCTGGCGTCCGACGCCGCGCAGAAGATCCCGGACGACCGCTTGGCGGGGTTAGTACCGGTCGTCCTCATTCTGGAGGGCGGCGCGCCCAAGGCGGAGGGCTTCTCGGGTGTGCTCATGGGGAGAAGAAGCGGCTACATGATGGGCGATTTGAAGGAGCTCTATACCACCGGCTTCATGCTCCAACCGTTATGGGTCGGCGGGCCGACCGTCGAGGACGCCTTTTCCTCGCCCATCGAGCGCACGGTCGGCGCGCCCGAGGCGGGCGCCGCCACGGGCATCGTCGCGGTCCATCCGTATGACCCGGAGACCATTGCCGGGTCCGTCCAGATCACCGACGACGGCCTGTACGCCGGCGGCGACTGGCGGACCTGCTCGACATTGGTAGAAAAGGGCATGGCGAACCCCTTCCGCTTCCGGCTCTTCGCCCAGGCGACGCGGTGGCAGCCCGGCGAGCTGGAGCAGGAGATCCAGGCGGGGGCCTGGCTCTGCGCGGACGTCAGTACGGACCTGTTGTTGAAGGACCGGGACCGGGGGGCGGCTCCGCTGGCCCTGGACGTGCTGGAGGAGCTGGAGAAGCCTAAGTAGGGTTAAAATTAGATCCAGTCTCCCCGGCAGAGGCAGTTTCGCGACGGCGTTGTCCCCGCAAGCCCTAGCCCCAGGTTCAAGTAGAAGACTAGAGAGAGTGTGAGCATTTACGAGTCTGTCTGCTCGGCGAACACGGCGGGACGTCGACCGCACTGATTCAACGGGCCGGTGGCGATCCTAAGCATCCGTTGATCGTCTCCTGAAAGCCTGCACCACACTCCGTGCACGTGCATTTCTCGTTCCCGTCGCACCAGGGCGTGAACTCAAACATCAGCTTGCCTTCTTTTTGAACTTTGGAGAGATCGTCGCAGTCCTGCTCTTGTGTGCACTTGCGGGCGCTCTCCTCGAAAGTTTTCGTCAGGGCTACCGACGGCTGCGTTGTTGCGGAGCAACTGTAGCGAAGGCTGGGTGGTTGCGGAGCAATAAATGCTACGGGGCAAAATTCAATTTTGAGCCATGCCATGTACTTTTCATTCCACTCTTTCGTGAACTTCGCGCACGCCGCATTTTCCGGTGTGTAAGCGCCCATGCCGCGGACGGACGGGACGGCGAGTACGAGGGCGACGAGGAGGCGGGCCATGATTATGTACCTGCGGTAACTATAGAGGTATGAGGGATCGGGGGCCGGTGAATTTGTGTGAGTGGGGCCCGCGCGTGCGTCGCCGCCGTGTCGTGCCAAATTTTGCTGGCATGGTTTTTTCTCCTAGCTAGCCGCCGCGCGGGCCGCCTCTCTAAACAGATCATCGCGGGCTGTGGGAGGACGCGGTCCGTAAAATTCTTAGACGCCGCGCGCGCGCGACGGCAGGAGGAGCTCGAGTGTGACAAGCTTGGGACCAGCTTATGGATTCCCAGGGTTCGGGTTTGTAGGCTTCCGCAGGCATCCGTCGCGCGCGCGTCGCAACCCAGGGTTAAGTCGCCTATGAAAGCGATCACCGATTCGCGTCCGCGCGGGCAGCTGTGCAGAGCCCCGCACCCGCCCGCGTGATGGTCGAGCAGCCCCACGCATCGGGGATTTCTACTTAACACTTTTACCCGGAACTGCACGCGAGGGTCGTGGACAGATATATAGCTCACTATCTTCGCTCACTGTTGATTTTACTAAAACACGGGTTTTCGCTGTCGCATCACCACTTGATGGGCAGCCCAACTGCCCGTAACAAACTTGCAAACACGAACCAGTGCCTGTCACCAGCTCATATGATCCACCATCAACGCTGGTCCACCGATGCGTCGTCACCTCGAGCGCTAGCCATCAATAATGACTGCTGCTGCTGAGCAGCACAGATGATGCCATGCGTCCTTGTCCTACTGTGCAGCGCCCAAGCGTGGTTCACCAGCCCCACGGATGACCTGGCCTGGCTCGCGGACTACGCACCGTACGCGGCGCAGACCGAGGTCGAAGCGCGCCGATGCGGCGCCGCCTGCCGCGCCGGCCTGAAGCACGGCTTCCGCTGCGAGGGCGTTCAGCGGCCGCTCCCCGCCTGCGATTGGAGCAAACCGGTGAACGCCGACTTCTCGTCGCTGGTCCGAGCGACGAAGGCGCCCCGAGCGTCCTGCGCCGGGCCGCACGGGGGTGTGGCATGCTACACCTTTAGTGGGGGCGACTTTTGCGTGTTACGGAATGCGTACCCGCCCAAGGAGTCTCCAGAAGTGTGCGCGGCGGGAGCGCTCAAGGGCGCCAAGCTCGGAGACAAATACGCGGCGATCAGCAAGCGCTGCGCGTGGTCTGTGTACTGCGAGCCAGCTTCCAAGGAGGCGGCCGCGATCCTGCAACGAAGGCTCTGGGGGCGGCCCAAGGAGCAGATGTGGCCCAAGGTCCAGGTGTGGTCCAGGGCGCCGCCCGCGGGTCGTATAGTAGACAAGCCCCTGTACTTGGCGCGGCGGGGCGACTGCGGCGGGAAAGCGCCGAACCCGGCGCATTGCGTGGCCGACGGCCAGCTCTTCCACGCGACGATGGAGCTCTTGCGACGGTCACAAGGCTTCGCGTCGATAAATGAGACCACGGTCTTCCTCGCCGGCGGCTTCGGGTTCGGCGGCCACGCGATGCGCGCGACCGGCGGCGACGACATGCCCTGGTCGCCTTCCAAAGGCGTGGCGACGTACCTGCTCTGGGCCTCCGCGAAGCGCGTTAGAAGGCTCTACGACCGGGACGCCTGGCCCGACCACACCTACGGCGCCGCCGCCTACCGCGACGTCGTGCTCTCACCGCCGCCGTTTCACGCGGCGACCTGGGCCCCCCAAAACTGCCTCGCCCAGGTCCGGTCGGACGTCTTCGCACACCTCCGGCGCAACGTCGACGCCCGGCTCGAGCGCGCGGCGGCGTTAGGGCCACGGGGGCGCGCTCCCAAACCGTTCGTGCTCGTGCTCTCGCGCGGGTCGGACCAGCGGCGGCTGGTCAATGCAAAGCGGACCGTGCACAATTTGGATGCCGTCGTGGACGCGCTACAACGTGCGCTGCCGTCGTTCGCGGTCCGGGTCGTGTCCACATCTATACCACGGCCCTGGGCGCGCCAGGTCGCTCTCTGGCGGCGGGCGCGGCTCGTCGTGGCGCTGCACGGGGGAGCGCTCGCCCACGCCTTGTTTCTGGGGCCCGGTCAAGGCTTGGTGGAGGTCACGCCGCGCGAGCACTCCTGCGGGCGCCCCTCGATGTTCGCGCACATGGCCATCGGCGTCGGCGCGGCCTACGCGGGAGTCCTCTGCCGGGCCTGCTCCATGGCGCGGGGCGGGGCCGTGGACGTGGGAGCCGTCGTGCGCGTCGTGAGAGGGATGTTGGAGCGGACATAAAACTCACGCACTCTTTAATTTAATTTAATTTAATTAGGGTTTTGCGCCCCTCCTAGCGCTCTCACTCACCCGGGACCCGTCACGAGTGACGAGTGCTCAATTTCCTAAAGCTTAAGTTACTACGCGGGTTTCACATTAATATGGCTTACGTTTTTTTAGCCAGTGCCACTGCGTCTGCGCCTACCGACATAGTCGCGACCCAGAACTGCAAAGCACACCGCCGCCGCGCCTGGTGACTACAAGGACGTGCGCCTTGGCCTCACCAGCAGCACCACCATGCGCCTCCTCCTCCTCGCGTCGTGCATCGCAACCGCCCACGCCCTCGCCGCGCCGACGACCAACCCGCCCAAGGCGCCGCTGCCCTTCACGTCGCCCAAAAAGGTCGACGAGGCGCTGCGCAAGAACGACCCCTTGCTGCACCTGGCGAGCCAACTCATTCGCGACGTCAACGCGCGGCGGGGCGTGCGCAGCGTCTACGCGTGGTGTCGGCGGGCCGACGACGTGGCCGATGAGTCATCCGTCGACGCCGCGCAAGCGCTCGCGCGGTTAGACGAAATCGAGGTCGATCTCCGAGCAGCTTTAAATGGCGCCCCGCGCAACGCCGTGGACGCCGGTTTGGCCGCGACCTTCACTTCGTACCCGGCGATGGAGTTGACGCCGTTCCTGGCCATGTTGGATGGCATGCGGAGCGAGCAGAAGCCGGAGGTCCGGTTCGCGGCGTGGGAGCCGGATCTGCGCTTGTACTGCGAGCGCGTCGCCGGCGGCGTGGGCCTCATGCTGCTGCCTCTCCTCGGCGCGGCGGACGCGTCGGCCGAAACGAAGGCCCGGGCCATCGATTTGGGCGTCGCGATCCAACTCACGAATATCCTGCGAGACGTCGGTGGGGATGCGGTGGACTTGAACCGCGTGTTCCTGCCGCTCGCGGACCTGGACGCGGCCGGCTGCGACGTGGACACCGTCCGCGCCGGTAAATTGACGCCGGAGTACGTGGACGTGATCAGCGTGCAGGTGGCGCGCGCGCGGGAGCTGTACGCCTCCGCGCGGCGGGCCGTGCCCGACCTCCCCCCGCCGGCGCGCCTTCCCGTCTACGCCATCATCGGGCTCCTCGAGGCCATCGTCGACGAGCTCGAGGCGCGGGGCGGCGACTCGCTCACGCGGAAGCTGAAGCCGTCGACGCCCGCGGTTTTGGGGGCACTCGTGCGCGCGGTGCGCCAGAGCTACGGCGGGGGGCAATTACTAGCACGATAGTACGAGTGTTCAAAACTTGAAAGAGGGCACGGTCACGGGGAACAACAAGCACTACGACCTTCGCGCCGCGGGGAGGATATCAACTCACACAGGGACACACGGCGGCGCCCGGTCAGCCCGAGCGCAGGCCTAGGAGCGCGCCGCCCGCGAAGCCGCCGCCGCTCGGCCCGTTGAACTCGAGTACCTCCAGGGCCCGGGCGTAGAGGTCCCGCCCATCTTGTAGGTCCACGCGCCCGTCCCCGTTCGCGTCGGCGAGCTCCGTGAAGCGTTGGGAGATCCGCGCGTGGTCCACGGTCACGTAGCCGTGGTACGCGGCCGCCTGGAGCAAGGCGTAGAGCCCGCCGACAGCGACAAACCCGACCTTCCCGACCTTCTTCGCGGCGAAGCCCGTGCAGTAGCCCGCGCAGAAGCCCCAGCTTATCTGGGACGGGTAGCCCGTGGCCAGGGCCTCCGCGCTCAGCGCGCCGACGTCCTTCAGGACCTTGTCGCCGAGCGCCGCGGGGCCCGCGTCGGCCGCGGCCAAAGTTTCGGCGGCGTACTCGGTCAGGATGTCCAGCGGGCCGCGGGCCGCGCGGCGCTCGGCCTCTTTCTTGGCGGCGGCGTCGCGGCCCCACCAGCACTGGGCGCTCTGTGGCGCGGCGGCCACGAGCGAGCCGGCGACCGCTAATGGTGCGGCTTTCATAGATTGGCTGAGGAGGCGTGCGGCGCAGCGAGTGGCCATTTCTGAAACACAGCGGTTTCAAAAATCTGGCTCTGCGAGTTTGAGCAGCAGGTACGAAGCGCGTCACAGATCACGCGAGCGGCTGAATAGCAGTGCGGTCAGTAGAATTGAGCGGTACGCGCCGTAGAAGAGGTCACGAGCGGCGGAATGCAGCAGTATGGCCAAAAGAGCTGCTCTTTTGTTGAGAAACCCGTCATGAAGCACGCGTGTCAGTAGAGGAATCCGGCGAAGGAATCGTCCAGTAGGGGAATCGCAGCGGCGCGTCCCGAGCTGTTCATCATTTCGGGTTTTAGGCGCTGTGGCCAACTGTTTCAAAGCTGGAAGGTATCCGCCCTCTGCAGCCAGACGTCGTCGACAAGGTGCCTCACCGGCACGCCATCGGCACGGCCGGAGCACGCGGCGGCCCGCGGACTTTCCCGACCGTGAACTGCTGTGGCACATCATCACTGCATAAAAACACCGCCGGCCATGGCCACGGACCGCCAGCGCCGCGCCAAGGCGGCGGCCGCCCGGCAGAAGGCCGCGCGCAGTTCCAAGGTCGCGAAGAAGCGGAATATACTGGACCGGCTCGGCGCCGGGAGCACCGCCAAGGTCGTGACCGTGCGCGGCGTGGGGCCCACGGTGTCCGCTGTTGAAGTGAGGGACCTCTTCGCCTCGGTCGGGGCCGTGGACGGCGTCACCTCGTCCCTGGGCGCGTCGGCGACGGCGACGACGTACGAGGTGGCGTTTAGGACGCCCTCGAAGGCCCGGGCCGCCGTGGCGGAATTTGACGGCCGCGCGCTCGACGGCCGGGCACTGCGCGTTGCGCTCAAGGGCGGGGCGGCGCCAACAGCCGCTGCGGCGCGCGTCGTCGTCGACGTCGCGGCCAAGGCGGCGCGGACCGCGCGGCCGAGGGCCGTGGTCATCGACCTCGGCCCGAAGCGCCGGAAACATCGCACCGCCGTCCGCGCGCCGCCCAAATCGAAGAGCCGCGTCGACAGCGGGGCGGCCGGGCGGCTGATCTCCGCGGCGCTGCGGTAAGGCCACGTCCTGCGCGTCGGCGGCGTCGAGAGCTGGTGGGTGGGTGGTTGACCCGGGCCTTCCTCGTGGTGAAGATGTAATATACTTCTGTTTGATTGTCGTTCGGTTGGCTACTGGTCCAAAGAGGTCAGTAGGACGATCCCTGGGGGGCGAAAAAAATTATTTCTTGATTCGCGGTGCTGAAGTGGTCAGTGGCACCAGTGAAATGCGGTCGAATCCTGGTCCAGAGGTCTGTCTAGGGTCGGTTAGGGTCGGTATTAGACGTGTGCAATCGGCTACACCGCATACGCTGGCGCTTGGGTCATATCTACCAATTCTCTTAGCAGTCCAGCTCACTCAGGCATGAACAGGCGCACATGGACTTCCTCGGCCTGAGCGCAGCGGACCCAAGGGAGGAATTCTGAATCAACAAATTACCCGGTGTAGACCGCGGCGTACAGCGCCTCCATAGTCAGCGCGCCCGAGGCCGACAGCTGGGCCAGGTCCGCCTCCGTCACATCTAGAAGAGCGTGCCGGCGCAGCGCCTCCGCCAGCCGCCCGCACGGGACGCTTTTCGGACAGCCCGACCGGACGAGCGTCCCGAAGACATTTCGGATCGTGCTCTGGGGCACACCCTCGAAGTCCGCCCGAAGCTGTTCAATGGAGACGGGCGGCCGCCGGGCCCGCTCCACATCGGGATGCTCGGGCTCCGCGAAGCCGCCACAAACAGCGTGCGCGAACTCCGCGAGGCTCACGTAGCCGTCCTGGTTCAAATCCATGTCGACCATCAGACCCCCGAGGTCCGCCTCCACTACGTCCACACCGTGCATCTTGAGGCCCCGCGTGACCTCGGCGGCGCTGATGCGGCCGTTCCCGTCCCCGTCGAAGTGCCTGAAGATAGAGCGGAGCAGGCCCATCGAGGCGCCGGCGCCCGCGCCGTGGCACGCGACGGCGAGCTGGGCCTTTAGGCGGTCCAGGGACGTGACCTTTGCACGCTCGGGCGACGCTGCTCTCGACCGGGGTCGCGGGTTGGGACTGAGGATGTCGTAGGGGGCCCGCTGCCTGCGTTCGTTTTGCGGTGGGTCGCGGCGATGGCGTGCCGGTGGGGTAGGCGTGTGTTCATGCGGGCCTCGCGGCGATGGCGTAGCAGGAGACTCTCTCGCGGCCGCGGCGAAGGCAAGAGACGCCGGCTCCATACCACTCGGCGATGGCGCCGCCGTCGCGCCGGCCTCTGCCGCCTTTGGGCGCCGGCGAGCCCGCGGCCGGCAGCGACTCGTCCGGCGCCAGCAACACGTCCGCCTCCTGGTCGTCGGCCAAGGCCCGCGCCAGCTCCAGCATGTCGATCTTGTCGTTGGCGTCGCGGTCGACCTCGGCCCAGAACGCGTCGAAGTGGGTCACGTCGCGGTTCCGCGACGCCAACCCGAGGCGCAGCTCCTCCCGCGTGAGCAGGCCGTCGCCGTCGCTGTCGAAGCGCCTGAAGATGTGCCGGATCAGGCCCATGGACGCGCCGGAACCGCCGCCGAAGCACGCCTCCCGGAACCGCGCCTTCGCGCTCCGGTCCGCCTCGAACACATTCTCGCCGGCCGGCTTGTGCAAGAAGTCGTTCTCGTACTGGATACCGTTGGGGTTGAGCCTGCGTAGGTCCGCGGGCGTCTCGCGGAGGGCCGAGAGGGTAGAAGTACGCCACGCCATCGAGTAGGAAGGCGCCGCGCGGGGCGCCGGCCCGCGCGTGTCGTAGCCGACCTGCTGCCACTTCGCGATGGCGTCCACGGGCTTGCGCACGCGCCGCGGCACCTCCATCGGCGACTCCCTCTGCCCCGGCGCTATGCCCCGCCTGACGACGGGGGACCGCGGCGCCAGGTGCGGTTCCTGCGGGAGTCGCTTCACGCCCGTGTGGTCGCGCCGCCGCGGCCGGTCCTCGTCGAAGGGACCGGCCTCGGTCGGAAACTGCTTCTTATACGAGGGCCGCGGCGCTGAGGCCACCGCGGCCTCGCCGTGAATAATGTCCCGCCCCAGGGCCTGTATCGTCAGGCGGCGGCCGTCGATCTCGACGGTGTGGCCCCTGCTCACGTCCGCGGGGTGGGCGAGGTAGCCCTGCATCGTGCTGTAGAGGGCTGCCCGGGCAGGCTCGGCGCGTCCGAGGCGGCGTGTCCGAGGGCTCGCCTGGCGCAGGCTTGCGCACTCGGTGACTGTTCGTATCTACAGAGAGCCTCGAGCCTTGGGCGCAGCGCCCGAGATCAGCGCCGAGACTAAAACCCGCAAGATACGTATTCGTGGTGAGAGAGATCCCATGGCCTCCCGAGTCCCTCCACTGATGCGTGCTGTCCTCCAGCCCTCCCTTGTCTTGAGCGAGCGGTGCCTATTTCGCAGCGTTTACTGATCTCGAGGTCTGCTTTTTTGCGGGAAATCCGTAAAACCGCAACGGACGACACCAAGGGGCAGAAATGCAACATCTGCCTCGAGGCCGTGCATCCGCGCACGGGAGAAGGCCTTGTGCGCGGATGCGCATGTGGAGATCGTGATGGCGTTTCTTCTCCTGAACTGGGCGTCGCGCACGTGTCGTGTCTGGCGCGTCAGGCGGAGATTTTGGTCGCGGAGGCGGAGGAGGACAATTTGGATGATGATAAGTGGCACCGGTGGCACAAGTGTAGTCTGTGCGAGCAACGGTACCACGGCGTCGTTCGGTGTGCGCTCGGGTGGGCGTGCTGGAGGACGTACGTGGGGCGGCCGGAGGCTGATACGTGTCGGGCGAGCGCTATGACGCAGCTCGGCAACGGGATGCATGCAGCGGGCAAACACCAGGAACGGCTTAAAGTCCTCGAGGCCGAGCTGGCCATTGATAAGCGCTTGGATGCACCTGAAATTGTCCTTCTGGACACGATAAGCAACCTCGCCGCTTGTTATGATGATCTTGGTCGGCATGATGCCGCACACAATATGTTTGCTCATGTCTTCGAGCGCACTCGGGCCGTGCATGGTAATGAGGCCGAGGAGACCTTCCTAGCGGCATTTAACTACGCCGACTCTTTCATCTCGAAGAAAGAATTCGCCGCGGCTGTTTCTTTGCTGCGGGAGTGGATCCCTCGTGCGGTAGAGGTCTTTGGGCCCGACTTCGAGTACACGCCCGATCTCCGACTGGCTTATGCGCGAGCCATCTTCGAGGACACCCGCACCCAGAACCTGATCGAGGCATTAGTTATACTCGAGGACGTCGTGACCAGGATGCAGAGGATCTACGGCTTTTACCCCTATACACGGGAAGCCCAGGCTTTTCTCGAGTGCGCGCGAATGAGAGGCGAGGATGCCGACGCAGCGGGTGTCGGCTCTAGCAAAGCCTTGTAAAAAGTTAGAATAGACATACTGATTACCCCGCCCCCCGCGTTGTCCCGTAGCCGCCGCCGCCAGCACACGCAGCTCTACGCCGCCGCCTTCGCATTCTGCATCTGGATGAAGACCTGCCGCATGCGCGCCGTGTCCGCGGCCCCGGCGTCGGCCTGCATGTCGACGAGCGAGACGACCCGCGCCCAGGCGTTATTTGACTCGGCGTCGGCGGCCACCTGCTCCATCTTCACCTGCTCCTTCTCGCGGTTGGCCTGCATGGCGGCGTGGAGCTTGGCCTGGCGCTCGGCGTCGAGCTTCTCCAAGGCGGTCTTGGCCGCGGCCTGGTTTTGCGCCACCCTCGCGGTCTCCGCCTGCAGCCGCGCCGCGACCTGGGCGTCGAAGGCCGCCATCTTGCCCGTCTCCATGCCCAGGCCTAGATCGGTGGGCGCGGGCATCTGGCCGTCCTCCGCGGGCGCGTCCATGAGGTCCATACGTCTGGAAGGCGGTAGCACGCGCGGCGCACCGGGAGCGATGGAGCAGCGGTGATTGCGCCGCGACTACGCGTACGACAGGCCGGTGGGCTGCCCTCCTTTGCCTGCTTAGACTGTTTAGACTGGAGGAGCCTCGAATTTTGCCAAAAACGCGCGGGTTTCGAGGCCTCTCACGCCACATTTGCGCGGCGCTGGGGCGCCCTGGCGAGCGGCCGGCGACCGGAGGCGAGCGCAGCAAGGACGTTGCCCCCGTGCCGCGCCGGCGCCGCGCGGTATCGACCCCCAACAACCGGGGCAGCTTCCGAGGACCACAGCGCCGGACGATGCACACCATCGCAGCACTCCTCGCATTAGGCACCGTACGCGCCGCCCGCGTCGCCACGCCGACCTACGACGACCGCGTCGCGGCGCAGAGCGCGTCAGAAGGCACGCGCGCCATCTTCGGCGAACAGTGTAGGAGGGACCGGTCCCAAGCGACGTGTGCGGCGCACTGGGACCTATGGGTGGACATGCGCGCGCGGGACTTGGTACGACGGCGATGGCGAACGGAGCAGATCGTGATGGCGCCATCATTAAAAGCGCCGCTCGGCGCGCCAATAAATTACGAGCACGTGCCGTGCGGGCCCAAGCTGGACCCGCGCACCGCGTGCGACGCGGAAGACGCCCCGGTGGTCGCTTTGGGCGTCGTGAGCGCGGCCTCGAACGACGCCCACCGGACCGCGATCCGGGACACGTGGTTGCGCGCACCGGCAACCCACGGCGTCGAAGCCAGGTTCTTCGTGGGCATACCCAGGACCGGCCTCGTGCCGGCGGCCGAGATGGCAAAACATAGAGACGTCCACGTCGTGAACGTGACGGAGAGCTACCGGGCGACCTGGCATAAAGTCCGCGCGATCTTCCACTGGGGCGCAATCACCTGCGGCGCCTGGTTTGTACTAAGGGCGAACGACGACGTGTACTTGAGCCTGGGACCGACGGTGCGCGGGCTGTATAGTAGTGGCCCGCCTTCCCGAATCTACGCGGGTTTATTTGTAGATGGTTCGACGATGCAAGTGCCCCGCTTTGACACCATACCAAAAGCGCCGGCTGGTGTGTCTGACGAAGACTGGACGCGCTCCAACAAGGCCTGGGTCGTTTCACGGGCAGAGTACCCAAGTGATAGGTATCCAAGTTTCGCCCAGGGCAACGCGTACATCTTGTCGCGGGACCTGGCGAAGCAGGCGGCGCAGATGACCTCGAAGCGACCGCTCCCCGACGACGTCGAGGTGGGCCTGCTGGTCGACGGTGTCACCGGTGGCCGTTTCGTGAGGGTCGACGTCGAAGCCGACTACGCCACGGAGGGCCGCTGGTCGCCCTGCACGTCGTCGAGCGCCTGGCACTTCAATGTGCATCCGGAGCACATGTATGACCTGCACGCCAGTGAACCGGACGTGACGTGGTTCGAATACTCGTTTGAAGTCGACGGGGGCCGCGTGCGCCTGGGCTGGGACGACGCCGAGGACCTGGAGCGCTTCGCGTCGCAAGTGGTGGCGGACCATGGCCTCGTGGGCGAGGGCTGCCACGGGGCGGCGGCGGACGCGTGCGCGGGTGACATGCTGGCGTCCGCGCTCCGGGCCGCGCCGGCCGCCGCGGCGGCGGATAGGTGCTCGCGCGTGCCGGGGGGGGCGTTTTGCTGCGGGTAAGAGTTGGTTTGTGTAACGGCTCCCGACCCGCACGCCCACAAGCAGGCAAAGAATAAACGCCGACCTGCACTTGTAGTTAACTCTACGTGGCGTGAGACCAGGCGCGTAGGAGACCCACGTAAGCGTCACTCCGATACTGCACGCACGCCGCACGCGAAGCGGTGAGTCAGCGACGAAACCGCGAGCTGTCAGAGACAAATGAATCTATAAAAGCAAAGGCACGGAAATAAACCATGTACCGACTCCTCCTCGTCGCCTGCGGGGCCCTCGCCGACCACGCTGGCTTCGCGACGCGCGGCGCTGAGGGCCGGCGGCTCTGCGGGTGCGGCGGCGGCGGCGGAAATGCAGCCCTGGACCGTCGCGGAGCTGTATATGACCACGCGCAAAACCCACGTGCCTCCTAGACACCTCGGGGCCGGACTAATACGAACGCCTCGCTAGTGCGCATGAGTGCTGGGACGATTCCGCGGCAACCCGCACGGCCTTGCCAACATCAACAGAGCGCATGCTCTCTAATTGAGCTGCTTCCTCACCCCAATTCTTCTCTATGCAGCGCACTAAGGCGGCATTGATGCTTGCCGCGAGCGCGAGCGCGTTGAGACCCGCGCTGCGCACGAACACGCTGCGCAGAGCCGCAGCGGCGACCACCATGAGTGCTAAGCAGTGTTGACTGAAGTTCACGGCGCCTTCGTGCGGCATCATCGCGTCGACCTCCACACGCCATCGACGCGACGCCAGCTCGCTGGCGTGGCGGTGCGGGTCTCCCGCCACTCGATCTATACGCGACCTCATCGGCGCCGGCGCGCCCGACTCACTATTGATCGACTCACCCCTGGTCCGCGCGCAGGTGACACGCACTTCGACTACTTGGTCATCGGCGCCGGCTCGGGCGGCATCGCGTCGGCCCGGCGCGCGGCCACGCACGGCGCCAAAGTAGCTGTGTGCGAAAAAGGCGCGCTGGGCGGCACCTGCGTCAACGTGGGCTGCGTGCCGAAGAAGGTCATGTACAACGCGGCGCACATCATGGAGTGCGTGCACGACGCGCCGCTGTACTCCTATTCGGGCACGGAGAGCGTCAAGCTCGACTGGAACAAATTGAAGACCGCCCGGGACAACTACGTGACGCGCCTCAACGGGATTTACGGCCGGAACATGGAGGGCTCCGGCGTCGCGAAGCTGGAGGGCCTGGCGTCGTTCACGGGGCCCAAGGAAGTCACTGTAGGCGGTCAGAAGTACACCGCGGACCACGTTTTGATCGCCGTCGGCGGCAAGCCCACCATGCCCGCCGACCTGGAGGGCGTGGAGCACTGCATCTCGTCGGATGGCTTTTTTTTGCTTGATGAGAAGCCGGAATCAGCACTCGTAGTAGGAGCTGGTTACATCGCCGTGGAGATGGCGGGCATCTTACATGCTTTAGGCTGCAAGACGGAGTTGGCGGTACGAGGCGACAAGCCCCTCCGAGCCTTTGACGACCTCATGAGCGACACGCTGGTCTCGGAAATGGACCGCCAGGGCCTGACACTGAGACCGAAGACCACCATTGGGAAAATAGAAGATATCAACGGCAAGAAGCGCGTCACGCACACTGATGGATCCGTATTAGGAGAGTACGACGAAGTCCTGCTCGCCGTAGGAAGAGAACCGCTGACGGGCCCGTTGGCTCTAGATAAAGCGGGCATCAAGCTGGACGCCAAGGACCGTTATATTGAAGTGGACGACTTCCAGAACACGTCCGCGGAGGGCATTTATGCGTTAGGCGACGTGTGCGGCAACGTCGAGCTGACGCCCATGGCCATCGCCGCCGGGCGCCGCTTGGCGGACCGCCTCTTCAACAATGTAAACGGCAAGGCGGACTACGACGACGTCCCGACAGTGGTCTTCAGCCACCCGCCCATCGGCACGGTCGGTCTCACGGAGAAGGACGCCCGGGCCAAATACGGCGACGACAATGTCAAGGTCTGGACTTCGACCTTCGTGAACTTATGGTACGGCCCCATGCCGATAGACCCTAGTGACAAGCCGCGCACGGCCATGAAGATGGTCACGGCGGGCACGACGGACCTGGTCGTCGGCCTCCACGTGATTGGGGTGGGGGCCGACGAGATGCTGCAGGGCTTCGCGGTCGCGATGAAGATGGGCGCGACCAAGGCGGACTTCGATTCTTGTGTTGCTCTACACCCGACGGCGGCCGAGGAGTTCGTCACGTTAGCGCCCTGGGGCGAGGCCGCCGGCGACAAGAAGGGGCTCGGGGCCAAGCCCGCGCCTAGCATCTAACTAGAGGGCCACTTATCCTTCCACCCCCCCCTACTTTCCTCCCAGGGCTGGATCGGCGACGACTCGAGCTTCCCCGTCAGCGCCTCGACGCCGTCGGGCGTGATCAATAACGTGTGCTCGAACTGCGCGCTGCGGCCCCCATCTTTGGTGACGGCCGTCCAGTCGTCCGCCCACTGATTGGCCTGGATCGTGCCCTCGCAGATCATGGGCTCGATCGTAAAGGTGTGGCCCACGGCCATGAGGCCGTTGGGCTCCGAATTCTTGTAGTGCAGGATGTTCGGGTTCGTGTGAAATAACTTCCCGATCCCATGCCCACAAAACTGCTCCACGGACCGGTAGCCCGTGCCCTGGATGGATTCTTCGATGATGCCCCCCAAGTACTTGTAGGGCATGTCCACTTTACAGGCCGCGATGGCCGCCTGCCAGCAGTCGTACGTCGCCTCCACCAAAGCTATTGACTTATCGTCGACCTGGCCCACATAAAACATCTCGGAGCAGTCGCCGTGGTAGCCGTTGAGGTAGACGGTAATATCTACGTTAATCACATCGCCTTCTCTTAAAGGTTGGTCGTCCGGAATGCCGTGGCAAATCACTTCATTGACCGACGTGCAGATGGACTTGGGGAAGCCGTGGTAGTTCAGGGGTGAGGGGTAGGCGCCTCTTTCAATGGTCGCTTGGTGCGCCACCTCGTCGAGAAAATCCGTCGTGACGCCCGGCCGCACCGCCCTTCCGGCCGTATCTAACACCTCCCGCGCGCATCGCCCCGCCAGGCGCATCATCTCAATATCCTTCTGCGATTTAACTTCGATCATCCACGACGGCCTCAAGTCCATGGCCTTGGGCGTGCCTCTCTTAGCGTAGTCGGGCCGCATGATGCCGTCCGGCACCGGTCTCGCGGTCCTTGGTAATACAATACCGGGTTTCCTTGCCTCGGCCTTAGGCCGCGGGCGCTTCTTCTTCCGCTTCGGGGCGGCCTTTTTCGTCGCCCCGAAGCCGGCGAGGCCGTCGCAGGTATAGGCGAGGCACGTCAAAGTGAGGAGCCGGCGCGCCATGGCACCGGTGAGCCGTGTGGTGCGGTTCGCTCGCGGCGGGACCGCGCTTCGCGCGCAGGCCTTGCGCTGCGCGTGCCTGGGGCAAGATGCTGCTCGTGCGGTTGTATTGCGAGAGAGCAAGCGACTGCGGACGCGTTTGACGCTTCCAACCGCACGAATGCAAGCACGCCGCTGGCCTGACGGGTGGCGTAGATGCGCGTGCGGCAGTGCAGCTCAGCCAAAACCGAGCCAAAGGTTCGGGTTTTGCAACCCCGCGCACGCGCGCGCGGGACGAAGCGAGGGGTCGTCGCCCGGGCCGGCCGACGACTCGGGGCCGCGAACCGTGGCTAAGCGAGGGCCCTGTAACCGATGCTCAGCTATGCACTCCGAGGAGCGGCGCTGAATCGTGCCTGCGTCTCGCCGACGAAGCACCGGCGGACGCACGCGCAGCGAGTCCGAACGCGCGCGCGCCGAGGCTGCCAGTCGCAGTCGCACGGGGTAATCCCCCAACGCAGGGCTAGAGCCGATGGACCCCCGCTACGTGCCCCTCCTGCAGCTGCCCGGCGCCTTCGAGGACGCTCCGCTCGAGGGGAGTCGGCCCGTCCCCTTCTCGAGAAAGAGGCAGCAGAACGTGCTCTTCCCCTGGGCCGCGCGCAAGCCCATTTCGCGCGACATGCAGGAGTCTGTCATGGCCAAGTTGATAGCGAGCGGCTGCAAGAAGAAGAGGCGCAAGAAGAAGT